>Ga0247727_10016235_pt1 | contig 12052 bp, 7 predicted proteins | sample WisWelCaveWW1625_FD_202498 | JGI IMG/M metagenome (GOLD analysis project Ga0247727, IMG submission 202498) | Biofilm microbial communities from Wishing Well Cave, Virginia, United States - WW16-25 | ecosystem: Environmental > Aquatic > Deep subsurface > Groundwater > Cave microbial mat | place...
GCCTTGCGGTTTCAATGAAGGATGTGGGGCGATTTCTCGTTCACTAGCTCTCGTCGGTGAGCTCTTTATAACATCACAGAAAGGTTGGTCATTCGAAATCCGCCGAAGTCCACCAGTTTTCCATTTGCGTAGGTTGTCTTGAACTCGACCATCGCAAGGCTTTCTGAAGAGGCCCCAAGGTTCCCAACATGACCGGGGCATGACAGTTACGTCACTGAATTCCTCGTGGGCATTCTTTGGCCGGTCTCCACCTCGAAGAGTTTGGACCAAGCGGATGATTTCTCCACGTTTCTCGAAGCCTGCTCTTTCAATTGTCTCATACACTAAGTGAGAAAGGAGCGGATTAGTGGCAATGAAGATGTGTCCACCCGGGACTAAAACTTTGAATGCCTTTTGTGTCCAGTCGAAGAAAAACAATTTCAGTTCATTCTTCTCTTCTTGGCTTAGTACTGTGAATCTTGGCAAAGGTTGTCGCTCGTATCCGTCTAGTTTCGGTGGAATGCGCCAGACTCCTCCGTTGCCCTTGCGGAGTTTGGTCTTTTCTTTTGCCGTGTATTCTTTTAATCCATAAGGTGGATCGGTTACGATTGCGTGAATGCTATTGTCCTTTCGTTTGTCGAGCCAATGGAAGCAATCAGTCTGTTCCAACTCATAGTGAGCCTTGTGTTGGGTTGAGATAGTCTGTTCCTGCTCATCTTGCTTTATCGGGTTTTTCTGAGCCAAATATTCTCCAAATGTCTCTCGGAGAATAGCGGGCGCAGCCACAGGGTTTCTATAGAGAATCTTTTCAACATCTGAAGGAAGGTAACCGGCAAGTATACCAAGTTTCGATGAATCTAGTTTGAGCAACTTTGCAAGCTTTTTAACCATCGTCACCGATGGGGCTACCTTACCAGATTCCAGACGAGACAAGTAGACCTTAGTGACTCTTAGCCGTAAGCTCAGACGAGACAAGGAGAAACCGAGTTGTTTACGTTGCTCTTTAACTGCCTCGCCGAAATCTATTGTGTCAATGGATCTCATAGTTTGGGTTCCTTTTGATTTTTGTCATGTAATATAATACAGTTTACTAAATTAGTCAACTCTTGTTTTAGATATAGTTTTGTTTTAGATATGGTGAGGATTCATGTTCGATCATCAAGTGTGGTAGAAGTCGGCTACGATCCCAAGACGAAAATTCTTGAGGTAGTATTTCGCAAAGGCGATGTGTATCAATACCTCGATGTGCCAATGAATGTCTATCAAGACTTGATTCGCGCTGATTCCGTGGGGAAGTTTTTTAACATACAAATTAAGAGCAATTATCAATATAGAAAAGTCTAGGACTCTTTGACGTGATCAGCAATAACAAGTACGTTCACTCAAATGGTACTTGCACTCAACGCATATAAAAGGAACAACGAACAATGCAAAACCCCGGAACCACCGTCCGTGCCAGTATCGATATCGCCCTTGAGTGCTTCGCGGCGTTTGAGGTTTTAGTCGATGAACTCGCGATGGCGCTCCGCCGGCAGGGGATCGGCTTTGAAGCCGGTGCCAACGGCCGCGTGACTCAGGGCGAAGTTGAGGCTGGCCGCGTCATTTCGTGGATGCCCGGCGAGTCAATCAAATTGCAGTGGCGGCCGGCAGATTGGGAGCCGCAGGAGATTACCGAAGTCGAGCTGCGGTTTGAGCCAATCGACGGCGGAACGCGGGTAACGCTGGAGCACCGCGGGTGGGGCCGTCTCATCGGCGACGGGGGTGATCTCGTAGGTTGGTTCGCCAGTGAAGTCGTTGTCCCGTTGCTGCGCGCCTCAACATCCGCAGCGCTCGGGGATTGGCTAACCGACCGCCGGGCGCGACGGCCTTCCGGCGCGCAGGGTCGCGCCATCTACCGCGACCCGCTTTATCATTATCCCAACTTCCGCGTTATCTTAGAGGAACTGGCGCTGACACCGGCTGACTATCTGCTCGAAGTGGGCTGCGGTGGTGGAGCCCTGCTGAAAGACGCGCTGCGGAGTGGCTGCCGCGCCGCCGCGGTGGATCACAGTCCCGATATGGTTCGGCTGGCGCAGGAAGAAAACCGTGATGCGGTTACCGCTGGCCGGGTGGAAATCAAGGAAGCCGACGCTCACCGCTTGCCGTTTCCCGACGCCACGTTCACCTGCGCCGCGATGACCGGCGTGCTCGGCTTCCTGCGCGATCCGGTAGAGGCGTTCGCGGAAATACGGCGTGTGCTCATCGCGGGTGGACGGCTCATCGTGCTGGGCAGCGACCCGGAAATGAAAGGTACGCCAGCCGCTCCCGAGCCAATGGCGTCGCGCTTGTGCTTTTACGAGGACGATGAGTTCGAGAATCTGGCGCGCAGGGCCGGATTCAAAAATGTGCGCGTTGAGCGGCGCGACTTGGAAAAATTCGCGCGCGAAGTTGGTGTGCCAGAAGAGCACCTCCCGCTTTTCGCCGGCCCGGGCACGCGCTTTCTACTCGCCCGTAAAGACTGAGAGAACTTGCCGAGAAACATTAACGAAGTGCATTACTATGGGGGAGCGCCACGATCACGAACATGACCGATGATTCGCCAGAACGCGCGCAGGCGCCGTTCTTCAGGATTCCAAAACCAGTACGTCATCGCCAATGCTCCTTTCTTTTTGATAATGTTAGACAGGATAAATTGGCCGCATGTTGCAGAGAGAACAGTCAAGAGTTGTGTAAAAAACAAAGGGATTTTTGTTCTTGACTTACATGGGTTTTTTTATAATATTAAACGCGGTGGATTATGATGAATGAAATTGATGTTACTGATTTGGATGCTATTCTGGAACGGATTCGTGTTCAAGCTAATAACGAGGACATTCGTATTACGATCCATGCTCAACAAGAAATGGTAGAGGAGAGGATTACAATCGATGAAGTTCTCGAAGCCATTGCCACTGGACAGATTTTGGAAAACTATCCGCAACATCGGAGAGGTGCCTGTTGTTTGCTCTATGGACTTACTCAAGTCGATCGTTCTTTACATATTGTTTGTACTACTGCACAACCACTACTCATTATTATAACAGTTTATGAACCGAAACCACCAAAGTGGATAACGCCTTTACAAAGGAGACAAAGGAAATGAAATGTAGTATTAAAGAATGCCCAGGAGAGTACGAGGAGCGCCTGATCGTTCACACTGTACGACATCGCGGGCAGGTTATGGTCATCGATCATGTCCCTGCAGAGGTTTGTTCGGTATGCGGTGATGTGCTGCTGAAACCGGACACCGTGCGGCGAATTGAAAAATTGTTAAAAGCAGCGGAAAAACCGACGAGGACCGTGCCTTTTGTATGAGTATGCGTGAGAAGTATTTCAGAATATGTTTAATCGGGAATCCCTCGCTTTGTGATGGATTCCCGAATGAACAAAAACCTGACATTCTTATCGAGCGCTAAACCTGACATTTCTATTGTGGTATTACACTGGACAAATATTGCTTGACAAACTGGTCAGTTTTTGACATATTTTTGCCAACGGGTAGAGGCTGACTGATCAGGATATCCTGAGATTCTTCATGAAAAAATTTTTGAGGCAGACAAAAACGAAATATACGCCATATGGCGTCTATCATACTGAAATTGGGTGGATAGACGCAATGCGTAGTTACAATAGTTATGTGCCATTGCACGTTAGTTTAATTTCCAATCTCTGTTGAGTTCTAGCCTTTATTCAACATAAGGAACTACCTATGCGCATCACTAAGATATCCGTCACGGACTTGTTTGGAATTTTCAACCATCAGATTCCACTTAATTCGGATGACCGCATAACTATTATCCATGGCCCTAATGGGATAGGAAAGACAGTCTTGCTGACAGTAACCAATGCAGTTCTCACGGGTCGCAATAGTGTTCTTCGAACCGTTCCGTTTAGCAATTTCAGTCTGACCTTTGATGGAGGGTTTACTTTGTCTCTGCGGAAAAGTCTGAAGGGTCAGCCCGAGAACGAGGCGCTTGAGCTTACCGGACAAGACTTGGTTTTCGAACTCCGAAAATCGAATCTAAAACCGAAGTACCACACCGTCAAACCATTGCGCGAAATGAGGATGCACTTCCCACTAGGGATGATCGATCAGGAAGTACCTGGTATCGAACGTATCGGGCAAACCACGTGGTTATTCGCGCCAACCCAGGAGACCTTGTCTCTCGAGGAAGTTCTTGATAGGTTCGGAGATCGACTCCCCGTTTCCCGAGAACTACGATCTCTTAAAGACACAGAGCCGGCTTGGCTCAGGGAGATCAGGGGCTCTGTACCCATCCGATTCATCGAAACACAACGCCTTCTTGCAGCAACAAGGGCAAGAAGACCAAGGGATCCTGAGGGACGCACTTCCATGATACCTGCTGTCATCAACTACTCGGAAGAACTCGTTACAATGATTCAATCGAAGCTTGCTGAATATGCTTCCCTTTCTCAGTCTTTGGATCGTTCTTTCCCGACTCGCTTGGTTAAGGGGGTCTCGGCAACGCAGCAGACTATTGAGCAACTTCGTGAAGATCTGAAAAGGCTTGAAGAGAAGCGCACACGCTTGATGGTTGCAGGCCTGCTGGACAAGGAGCAAGAAATCGACTTTAGGGAGTTCTTCAACATCGACCCCACTAACCGTCATGTGTTGTCCGTCTACATAGATGACGTCAAACAGAAACTCGGTGTCTTTGATGAACTAACAAACAAGATTGACTTGCTTGTAAAAATCGTGAACAACAGATTTCTGTACAAACAGATGTCAATCGGCAAGAAAGACGGGTTTGTCTTCAGAGCATCTAATGAGAAAAAAGTCCCATCGCCGAGCTTATCTTCTGGGGAACAACACGAGCTTGTGCTTTTCTATGAACTACTATTCAAAGTGAAGCCTAATTCGCTGATCCTCATTGATGAACCAGAACTTTCTCTGCACGTCGCTTGGCAGCAACAGTTCCTCGACGACCTTCATGAGATTGCGAGGTTGAGCGATGTAGACATTCTGATCGCAACCCACTCACCTCAAATTATTCACGACCGATGGGATCTAACGGTCCAGCTTAAGGGACCAGACAATGCTTAGCTATCTAACGCCGGCAGACATCGCCAATACAGTGCGTCTTACACGCACTCTCCATACAGGGACGATTGTAATCACCGAGGGCGACACTGATGCTCGTGTCTACAAGCGTCTTCTTAGCAAAACACACTGTCGGATAGTACCTTCTAACGGCAAATCTATCGCAATTCAGGTCGCATTGATTCTAAACGGAACGTTTTCAGGAATCTTGACAATCGTAGACTCGGATTTCGACAGACTTGATTCAATACCTCCTCTGACTGTAAACATCCTCTACACCGATGCGCACGATCTGGAAACAATGCTTCTCTGTTCATTATCGCTGGGAAAAGTGCTTGACGAACTGGTTTCTCATTCAAAGGCAAAGAAGCTACGCAAACCTATTATTGACCTTGCCATTCAAGCCTGCCTCCCTTTAGGCTATCTGCGTTGGCTCTCTTGTCCTACCAAGGACAATTTGAATCTCAGATTCAGCGGAATCCTTCTTACTCGATTCGTCCGTTTGCCATCTTTCAACACAAACATCGATCTCATGATCGGCGAAGCGATCGCGAATACAACGGGGTGTACTCTTGACCTTGCCATGGTAAAGACCAATTTGCAGACCCTTATGGGTCAGCATTGCGATGTGTGGCAAGTATGTTCCGGCCACGACTTGGTTGAGATGATCTTTGTTGGACTGAAATCACATTTCGGCAACAGAAAAACCAGACGGCTAACTCTCGAGCTATTCGATTCCATGCTTCGAGTTGCTTACGAGAAGTCTTACTTTCGAACTACCACGTTACATCAAGCCATTGTTACATGGCAGAATAGCAATCCTGGTTTTCAAGTTCTTGACTAAAAGTGTCACACACGTGCAACGGCACATAACAGCACAAACCACGACACTCGCTCATTAAATATGGCTATGTTGAATATCGGTTACAAGAATAGTTATGCTCGTTCCATGCCGCACTCATTTGATAGAAAGCGTGGAGTGCGGCACGGCGTGGTTTGTGCCTACGTTATTCGACACTACCTTGAAAGTTTGGTAGCTTAAAAATGCCGCCGACTTTTTGTTGAGTATTCTAAAAGGTCAGAAAGTTCTGCGGACATTTCTGACCTAAATCATTATCTCTTAATCGCCACCAACTCCATCACATCGCCTTCTTGAATCGCGTCCACCACGTCCATGCCGGAGGTCACCTGGCCGAAGACGGTGTAGCGGCCGTCGAGCTGCGGCTGCTCGGAATGGGTGATGAAAAACTGGCACCCTTCGGTGTCTTTGCCGGCGCTGGCCATCCCCACTGTGCCGCGCAGAAAGTGGCGCTGGTTAAACTCCGAGCGAATGGCATAACCGGGCGATCCCCAGGAATCGCCGCGCGGATCGCCGCCCTGAATGACAAAATTAGGCACCACACGGTGAAACGTCAGGCGGTCAAAAAAGCCTTTTTCGGTGAGCTGCACAAAATTCCACACGGTGAGCGGCGCGCTCTCGGCAAACAGTTGAATTTCGATGTTGCCGCGATTGGTTTTAATAAACGCCCGCGCGCCGGCTAAACTGGTGATCTCCGAATACCGAAACTCCGCGTGCGGCCGGGTCTGCGGCGCGATCTGGGTGGAGTAGTCCGCACCCGTGAGTTTGTTCAGCGCCTCGGCGGCCGCTTGTGAGATCACTTTGTCCGGTGTTTTCAGGGCTTCCTCCAAAACCGGCACAGCGCGGCCGTCGCCGATTTTTTGTAACGCCGCAAAAATCATTTTCGCCGCTTCCGCATCCACCGGCTTGGGCAGGTTTTGATAGGCGTCGATAATGGGCTGAAGATAGAAACTGCTTTTGAGCGTGTCCTGGCTTATCCCTTGCGCGGCCAGAGCGACCAGCACCGCGTCCTTCTCCAGCAACGCATTGACGAATAGCTGCGGACTGGGATAATTAGGAATTTTGGCAAACCCTTCGAGAATGGCAATTTTCACGATGGCCGGAGCTTTCGCGTAATGGGTTTCAAATACTTTAACCACCGTTGGCGAGCGGGTTTCGCCCAGCGCTTCCATGGCCCGGGCGCGCACCCGTTCATGGGGGTAATTGGTAAAATTTAAAATCACATTAATGGCGGATTCGCCGAGCAACTGGGCATACGAAATCAACGCCGCGCCAATCTCGGCGGGGGTCCACTTTGGCGGTTCCTTATCTTTTTTAGCGTCAGCTTCTTCTTCTGGTGGGATGAGCACTTCTTCCAAAAATTGTTTGGCGAGATTGTGCTCACGGCTGTTTTGTTGGTAGCGCTCCGGTTCCTTTAACGCGCTGCTGCCAATAGCTCGAATAAGGGCGATTCGAATGTGTCCCGAAGCGTCGGGATGGTTTGCAAAATCCAAATAATTGGCCGACAAATGGAGCGGGTAATTTCCCAGGGCGTTGGCAATTTTAACTTTCACCCGCCAATCGGGATCGCTGCGCAGGAGCTTGCCAAACGACTCCAAACTGGCGAGGTCGTTGAGGCTGCCCAACGCCTGAATGGCGTACATTCTGACGCGGGCGTCGTTATCCTGAATCGCCTGGCGGAGACGTCCGACGTTTAAACCTGTGCCAATGCGCATTAAGGCGTAGCTGGCTTTCCAGCGCACCTCGGCGTCGAGGTCGTCCAGCAGCGCGGTTACCCCAGAGGTGAGGCTCTCGTGAGTGATCTGACGCCAGGCCATTCGGCCAATCGACTGGGCGGCTTCCCCGCGCAGCCGGACTTGCGGGTCTTTCAGCAGCCGAAGCAAAAGGGGAAACGATTTCTCCGTGCCAATTTTCCCCAGCGCCTCCACAATGCGAACGTTTATTTCCAGCTCTTCAGTGGGATTAAACCGGGAGATGAGCGCGGCCTCGGCTTCGGAATTTCCGAGCTGACCCAGTGCAAACACTGCCTCCAGTCGCACGCCAAGCTCGGCGTCGTTTAACATTTTTAGCAGGTCATTCAGGCATTTATCGTCCTGCAGTTTTCCCAGGGCTTCCAGCGCGCGCGCCCGCACGTTGGTTTCTACGCGGAGGAGAAACGGCTGCAGACTGTCGCACGCCGCGCGCCGGTTTTCCAGGCGAACAATCCTTTCCAGTTGATCCTGACTTTTGTTGCAGGCGTTGGCAAGGAAACTTGCTATAATTATAATGAGGATGAGGAACCGTTTCATGGCTGGCAATATAAACTTCGGTTAGAAAAAGTCAAGACTTGATCAATAATTTGATTCGCTGTGAGACATCCCCCTTGTCACCCTCAAAGGGGGAAAAGTCCCCCTTCGAAGGGGGATTTAGGGGGATGTTATAACCCACCGCTAATCTTAAAAATTTAAACCAGACACTCATGAATAATTCCATTGCTTTTGTAAACTTACTTTGTTAAAATGAATTGCATCTTTCACTCCACACTTCCTGTTGATACATCTCGAACAAACATGATGTTCTTTGATTGCGTGTCTTCCCCGCTGACTGTACATCTTTGGTGGTTCAAACGGTATTTTCCGGTGATTCTCTCTTTATATTTTTAAAACGACTTTACATGGGAGGAACAAAAATGAAAGCGAGATTGGCTGTTTTTCTGAGTGGCGTTTTGTTGCTCGTTTGTCTGGTTGGGCAAGTTTTCAGCCATACGAAACCAGATTACTCCTGGCTGTTGAACGCCCCACAGCGCAAGCTGCTTTCCAATGCGGGGGAAAATATGCTGCGCCGGATAACTGGAGAAGCCGCTGCGGATTTGCGCAAGCCGCAACCGAGGAAGTTCAAGCCGCGCACGGAACTGGCTGCCCCACCGAACGTGCAGGTAAACGACTCCAGCGTCGATACCGAGGAAAGCACCACCCAGAGCGAGACCGCTATCGCCAAATCCGATTTGACCGGCACTATCGTGGCGGGATGGAACGACAGTGGAGAACTCATCAACGGCAACTTTACCGGCTACGGTCGCTCGATCGACGGCGGCGCCACCTGGACGGATTTGGGTACCTTTGAGCCGCCACCCGACGGGTCGCATTTTGGGGATCCCACCCTGGCCATTCACCAGGCTACGGGGCGCTTCTATTTTGCCACGATTGCTCAGGACGCCGACGGACGAACCATAATCGGGGTTGGCCGCTCCCTCGATGACGGCGTAACTTTCGAGCCGCAAGTGGACGCCAGTCCGGGTCTCGACTTCAATAATTTTCAGGATAAGGAAACGATAGCCGTTGACAACAGCGGCGGACCTTTTGACGGCAACGTTTACCTGGTCTGGACCGAGTTTAGCTTTGCCGGTTTGCAGATAAGGTTGTCTCGTTCCGTGGACGGCGGCGAAAGTTTTTCCGACCCCGTTGCGCTGAATCCGATTAATTTTTCGACCAGCGGCGCGTTTCCCGTGGTGGACCCCAACGGGAATATCTATGTTTTTTGGGAGAGCGACGCCATCCCCGGAATTGAATTCGTCAAATCAAGCGATGGCGGAGATACCTTCAGTGAACCCGCGCTGGTCGCCGGGTTGAATCCGACTGGTGAACCGGGGGCCAGCAGTCTTTGCGCGCGTCCAGCGCTCAATGGCTTTATCCGCACCCAGGACTTTCCCCGCGCGGCGGCCGATCACTCCTCCGGTCCCAACCGCGGCAATGTTTATGTGGTCTTCAACTCCAAGCCCTCTGCGGAAGATGAATCCGACATCTTTTTCGCGCGCTCGACCGACGGCGGCGCCAACTGGAGCTCCTCCGTTCGAGTCAACGATGACGTGACCGCCAACGGCAACTTCTTTCCGGAGATTGCAGTTAATGCAGCGGGCGAGATCAGCGTCAGTTGGTACGACCGCCGCAACAGCCCCTCCAATTTGGATATCGAATATTTCTGCGCTTTTTCGGTGGACGGCGGGGTGAGTTTTGGCTCCAATCACAAAATCACCGATCTGGCTATTCCCGGTTTTCCAACCGCGGTGAGTTTTGACCCGGTTGTAGCTGTGTGTTATATGGGGGAGTATAACGCGGTCTTTGCCGATGGCGCCGAGTTTCTTTATGCCTGGGGAGACAATCGCAACATCGTTACCACCCCATTTTTTCCGGAAGGACGGCCGGATCCGGATGTGTTTTTTGCCCGAAAAGCCGCCACGGTTGCGTCGGTCCCCAGCACGCCGAGCGATCTTGCCGTCGCGCGATCGAATGGCGGAGTTAATTTAAACTGGACGGATCCAACCAGCAACACCGATGGCACTCCGCTGGCCGATCTCGACCACATCAACATTTACCGTAATTTTGAAGCTATTGCCACGGTACCAGCTGCGGTGGAAAATTTCACGGATGCCGCGGCGGGAAGTGGCTTCGTGCGCTATTTTGTCACCGCGGTCAATTCGGCGGAGGAAGAAAGCGCAATCAGCAACGCGTTTCTGCTCTCCACGCCGGCAGATTCCGGAGTTTGTTACGCTTCCACGGGACGCGCCGATGGCGGCCGCCTGATTGCCATTGACACCCGCACCGGCGCCGGCACGCTGATTGGCGACACCGGCTTGGGAGCAGTACCCGCGCTGGCCATTAATTCGCAGGGCGAAATGTTTGGCGCCCAGGATCTCAGCGGCGATCTCTATCGCATCGACGCCGCCACCGGCGAGTCGGAATTCCTCGCCAGCACCAGGTTGTTTGCATTGCAAGCCCTGGCGTTCGATAACGACGACGTGCTCTATGGGGCGGATTTTAGTTTCCCGCTCTCGAGTCTGTATATCATCAATCCCAACACCGGCGCGGTGACGTTGATTGACCGCAGCAACGAGTTCTTTTCCGGCCTGGCTTTCGATCCTACCGACGGGTCGTTGTGGGGCTCGACCGGCGGCGCAAGTCCGGTGGTTTTGGATGGCATTTATACCATTGACCCCACCACCGCGCAAGCCGCGCTGGTTGGCACCACCGGCTTTGGCGGCCCAACGCCGGATATTGCCGTCGACAAAGATGGGAATTTATTTGGCGCGAAAGGCGGCGGCCGCGGAACCAATATTTTGATTTCAATAGATAAGTCCACGGGTACGGGCGCCCTGATTGGCGAGATTGGTTTTCAATCGGTGAGCGGCATGGCGTTTCGCCCCGAAAAGCCGCAAGGCCGCCAGATCAGTGTGAACGCCCGCACCATCAATTTCGGCAAAGTTTTGGTGGGCAACACCAGCGCGCCCCGGCGTTTGATCATCCGAAGTTTTGGAACGGAGGATTTGACCATTACCGCTATTTCAGATCCTCCCGCGCCGTTTGACTTGAGCAGCATTCCAACTTTGCCGGTGGTTTTGCAGCCGGGAGAGTTCATTGAGCTCGAGGTAACCTTTACTCCGGATACAACGGGCGTAGTTGATGGGGAGATTTCCATTACCAGCGATGATGAAGATGCCGCCGACCAAACCCGCATTGTGCGTCTGACCGGCGATGGCCGCGAGCCCGCTCCGCTGGGCACCCGGCTCTTTGTCGTCAACGGCTCGGGGGGAACGATTTTGGAAATCGAGCCGATCACCGGCGCGGTTTTGAATACCGTTCCCGCTCCCGAACCCACCTCCGCCGGCCCGGACGGGCTGGCCTTCGACGGCAATAGTCTGTTCTTCGTCAATGGCTTTGGGTCGAACACCATTTATGAATTGGACCCGGCCACGGGAGAGGTTCGGAATTCATTCCCGGCTCCCAATGGCGGCAGCCTCGATGCCTTAGCTCATTCGGGGTTTTCGCTATTCGGCCTCAACTTTAACACCAACACCATTTTTGAGATGGATCCCACTAACGGTGCCGTGCTCAATAGCTTCACTCCCGCGGTTTTTCTGGTGGGTGGGATGTCATTCGGCGGCGCGCGCGGAACATTGTTTGTCACGGAAGGATTTAACTTCATTCACGAACTGGACGCGTTTACGGGTGCGGTAATCAACAGTTTTCCGGCGCCATTGGGGGATATCTTCGGCCTGGGCTATTCCGATAACTTTAAGGTGCTATTTGCCGGCAGTTCCGGCGGTACGGTTTTCCTTCTTAATCCTGATAACGGCGAGGTTCTGGATTCCATTCGCGTCA
>Ga0247727_10016236_pt1 | contig 12052 bp, 10 predicted proteins | sample WisWelCaveWW1625_FD_202498 | JGI IMG/M metagenome (GOLD analysis project Ga0247727, IMG submission 202498) | Biofilm microbial communities from Wishing Well Cave, Virginia, United States - WW16-25 | ecosystem: Environmental > Aquatic > Deep subsurface > Groundwater > Cave microbial mat | place...
GCTCTCCGAACACGTCGAGCTAACCGACGCGATGTTGCGCAGCATGGCGCAGCGCCTGCGCAAGCTGCAAGGACAATAAATCTCACTTTAGTAAAGCGTTCGTGTAACGGCTCAGACCTGCTCCGCTTCCTAAAAAGCTATTATAAAACGGTGCGGAGCGTTGCATTATTTTTTTCATCGGGGCAAAACATTTTATGGCAATGCAAAATTCTATTCTTTCTCAACCAATCCTTCGCAAGATATGGATGGCGCTGGGGCTGGTTTTCGTCTGTCTTGCGAATGTTGGCCTCGCTCAAAATAAAAACGGCTTAGTTGAAGAAGACACGACGTTTACTCTCAGCACACCCGAAGTGTCCACGCCTGCATCCGCACGTCGCGTCACCGCCCTTTCTGTTTATGACAAAACCCTGCAAGCCAATTTGAAGACGCTCTTAGCGGAGCAGCACCTGCTCACCATGTGCCGCCAAGAGCGCCTGGCAGTTTCGGTGGCAGACATCTGCGATCTTGATAATCCGCGCTACGCGGGTGTCAACGATCACGAGATGATGTACGCCGCGAGTCTCCCGAAGATCGCCGTCCTGCTCACCGCCTTCGAAATGTTCGAGCAAGGCAAGCTTCCCAAAACGCAACGGAACATCGACATCCTGACCGCGATGATCCGGCATTCGAGCAATGTCGATGCCTCGCGCGCCATTGCCAAAGTCGGCTTCGCGAATATTTTGAAAACCATGCGCGATCCGCGCTATCGGCTTTATGAGCCGAACATCGGCGGGTTGTGGATCGGCAAGGCATTCAGCAAAGCGCGGACATGGCGGCGCGATCCGATCAAAAACACGGTTCACGGTGCGACTTCGAATTCGGCGGCGCGATTTTATTACATGCTCGAACGCGGTGAGCTGGTCAGCCCGCAAGCCAGCAAAGAGATGAAAGCAATTCTCGGCAACCCGGCGCTCAATCACAAATTCGTGAAAGGCATGCACACCCTGCCCGGCCCGATGAAAATCTATCGCAAGTCCGGCACCTGGAGCATCTACCAAAGCGACTCGGCGCTGATCAAACACAACGGTCACACCTACGTCGCCGCCGCCCTCGCCGAATCGTCGCGCGGCGAGGCGATTCTGCAAAAATTGATTGTGGGGATTGATAGGATGATAGATAACTTGCATGAGCCTGGGGTGGGACAGACGAATGGAAGGTAAGGCAAACAAAGAATTTTCTTGCCAAAGGTGTGCAGGCCGAATATCTTCTTCCCAAGTCCATCATTCGAAGGGAATCCACATGAGCACGGCCATTAAAGAATTTTCCTACCCCTATATTACTTCCCGCCCGGATGGTAGTTCTGGTCCCCTCGATGATGGCTGCGCCTCGGATGCAACTCGCGCATTATTGCAAAAGTGGGGAAATCTTCATGCCGTGAGAAGTGTCCTGCGTCTGGCGGCGTCGATTGTTTTCCTGGCGTCGATACTTTAAAGCTCATTTGTTCGAGCAAGTAACAACTTACTCTGCTTAAGGAAACGAATATGGCCAAGCGTAAACAAATCGCCATACCGGAAAATATCCGCGAACAGGTTGACGAAATTGTGGCCAAGTTCAACCAACGTGTTATCAAGAATCCGGCGTTGTTCTTCGTTACACGCTACAGTGGCGGATACTTATATCTTGATCGGAACAGTGACGGCATGGTCGAGCCAATATGCCGCTTGAAATATCGGGGAGCTCTCGACAAGTGGGACTTTGCCATTTACAAGTACAGCAAAGAGACCTATGATCCGGATGAGTGGTTCTTCCCCGGAGCAGGACATGTGGATGGCTCGATCGAAGGTGCAATGAAAGCCGGTTTGGAAGCTTATCCGTTGTCTGATTACAAAGGAACGGGCCCGTTGAAAGATTTGCTTGCGTTTTTAATGGGACGAGGGCATTAGATGTAAACAATGTGTCGCAATGGATCGTTATTAAAGAACCCATTTCATGACCTTCGACCACAAGAGCCTTGCTTTGTTGAGCGAAGCGTTGCAGTCGCTCGATCAAGGCTTTGACCACCTTCCTGAAATTTCCACCACGCACGATTTCGATAAACTCCGAGACGCCCTGCTCTCCGCAACCGAGCGTATGCGCGACAATTATCCCTACCATCATCCGCTTTACATCGGCCAGATGCTCAAGCCGCCGCATCCGGTGGCGAGGCTCGCTTATGCGTTGGCGATGTGGATCAACCCGAACAACCACGCGCTCGATGGCGGTCGCGCCAGCTCGGCGATGGAAAAAGAAGCGGTTACGCAAATTGCAAAGATGTTCGGGTGGGAAACTCATCTCGGACATCTGTGCGGCGGCGGAACCATTGCCAACTTCGAGGCGCTGTGGGTGAGCCGCGAGCTGCGTCCAGGCAAAGCCGTTGCGGCTTCGGCACAAGCTCATTACACACACTCGCGGCTCTCGGCGGTTCTTGGTATACCTTTTCGGAAGATTGAAGTCGATGCACACGGACGGATGAACGTCGCGGCATTGGAGAAGAAGCTCGCAAACGGAGAGATCGGCACCGTTGTCGCGACGCTCGGAACAACCGCAGCGGGTACTGTCGATCCACTTCATGAAATTCTAGCATTGCGCGAGAAATATGACTTTCGCGTTCACGTCGATGCAGCCTACGGCGGTTACTTCGTTCTTGCCGATAATTTGAGCGCCGAAACGCGGCAAGCATTCGATCACATCGGCGAAGCAGACTCCATCGTCATCGATCCACACAAACATGGGCTACAACCGTATGGCTGCGGCTGTGTGTTGTTCCGCGATCCGAGCGTCGGGAGGTTTTATCAACACAACTCGCCGTACACGTATTTCACTTCTTCAGAACTTCATCTGGGGGAAATTTCGTTGGAGTGCTCGCGCCCCGGCGCTTCGGCGGTTGCATTGTGGACAACGCTTCGCATGCTGCCGCTTGAGAGAGAAGGGGAGTTCGCACGCGGATTGGAAGCAGGCCGAGAAGCGGCGATCATGCTCTACACCGCACTCCAAAAAGACGAGCGCTTCGCTCCACTCTTTCCGCCGGAGTTGGACATTGTGACGTGGGCTGTGAGAGCACGAACTGCAAGCGAGTCTTCGGCGCTGGCGCGAAAAACTTTCGAAGCTGCAGCGCAGCGTGATTTGCATCTTGCGCTTGCCAGCTTTCCAAGAATAATGCTTGAATCTTGTTCGCCGGTTTCTCACTGGGACGCAGAAGAGATCACCTGCTTGCGCGCCTGTGTGATGAAGCCAGAACATCGCGAGTGGATGCCGGAGATTCTGAATCGGCTCCGCTCTGCTGTCGAACTCTGATTAAGCCTCTACAGCAACTGATTACACTGATTTCGCTGATTAAAAATCTGTGAAATCAGCGAAATCCGTTGCTGTATCAAATGGCCTCTCTTGGCAATGTTTGAGTCGATGTAGCAAAAACTGTCAAAACTTCTGAGGAGAAATTTCATGGCAGAAATCACAATGGATATCGTCATCGGTCAACTGCTCGGCGTTCTCAAAGAAGCTTTTGAAGGACCACAACGCTGGGGTTACTTCACTGATGACGGCCCCGATGGAGCTTTGTTCGGCACGCTCGCAAAACTGAACGCAGAGCAGGCATCACGCCCTCTTGGCGGGACGTCGATTGCTGCGCACGTTTATCACACGACGTTTGGGTTGGAAGCATCGACGGCATGGATTAACGGAGACCGCACCTCGCGCAATTGGCCTGATAGCTGGCGCGTGAGCACAGTGGATGAAACGACATGGAAAAAGATGTTGGACGAGATGCGCACTCGTTACGTGGAGCTAAATAAGGCAATCGAATCGAACGCTTCATCAAGCGTCGAAGCATTTGGCGGAGCTGTTGGTGCTATCGCGCATGTGGCGTATCATCTGGGTGCAATCCGACAGAAGACGGCCTTCTGCCGAATTCCGGCTTGACTCTTATTCGCCTCATGGCTATATTTTTCCAACTTTTGACCAGGCTTTGAGATTTCGAGGAATCAAAAAATGGCGACGACAACAGCACACGCAATCAAGCCGCTACATTCTTACCCGGAAGAATACCTTCCAGAATCGGACGGGAAGCCCATGGCCGAAACCGATCTCCACCGCGAGCAGATGATTTATTTACTCGAAGCATTGAACGAGTATTTTCGCAGCGATCCACAGGTGTACGTCACAGGAAATATTTTCTTGTATTATCTTGACGAAAATGGAGAACGCCAATCGGTTTCTCCCGATGTTTTTGTCGTGCGTGGCGTGGAGAAAAAAACGCGACGCATTTACAAGATAGATGATGAAGGCAAGGCGCCGGATGTGGTGTTCGAACTGACCTCACACAAAACAAAAGTGGAAGACTTTGGGACCAAACGTTTCATCTATGCCACCCTCGGTGTTAGCGAATACTATCTTTTTGATCCTTATGGCGAAGCGCTGCAACCGCCGTTGCGCGGTTATCGTCTCGAAGGCGGGGATTACGTGCCCATGGTAGGTTCCCGTCTGCGCAGCGAAAAACTGGGAATAGATTTGGTTGTGGAAGATCGGTGGCTGCGCCTGTACGATCGAAAAACCGGTGAGCGCTTGCGGACTTACGGCGAGGCCGAAACAGAAATTCTGCGTTTGCGTGACGAAGTGGCCAAACTGCGCAAGACAAAGCCATAGACATGGATTCAATGCGAAATCGTGAACATAATTTGTTGCTCTGAGAGTTTTCAAGGAATCAAAAATGGCAACGACAATTACACACACAATCCAGCCGCGCCATTCTTACCCGGAAGAATCCCTTCCAGAATCGGACGGAAAACCCATGGCCGAAACCGATCTCCATCGCGAGGTGATGATCTATCTGCTCTTTGCTTTGAAAGAATATTTCCGCGACGACCCGCAGATCTACGTCACCGGTAACATTTTTTTCTACTACCTCGACGAAGCAGGCGAGCGCCAATCCGTCTCGCCCGATGTATTCGTGGTGCGCGGCGTCGAAAAGAAAACCCGGCGCATTTACAAGATGGAAGATGAGGGAAAAGCTCCTGATGTGATCTTCGAGCTGACTTCTCCGAAAACAAAAATGGAAGACCTCGGCAACAAGAAGTATATTTACACCAAACTGGGTGTGCACGAATATTTTCTTTTCGACCCTTATGGCGAAACGCTGCAGCCGCCGTTGCGCGGTTTCCGCCTTGAAGGCAACGATTACGCGCCGATGGTGGGCGCACGACTTAGCAGCGAAGTTCTGGGCTTGGATTTGCGCGTTGAAGAAGGCAAGTTACGGCTGTATAATCGAAAAACCGGCGAACGCTTGCGCAGCGCTGAAGAGTCGGAAGCTGAGCGTCGCACCATCGAAACAGAAAATCTTCGTCTACGCGAAGAAGTCGCCAAGCTACGAAAGAAAAAGCCGTAGAGATACGAACCGGCAAGAATTCTATAAAATATAAAACGCCACTTGTTGCCTAAAATCAAACAAGCGGCGTTTCGTTTTTTCTCGCTTACTCTTACTCGTACTCCTACTCTTACTCGCTTTTGATTGACTCCAAAAACCAACAGCGAGTAAGAATAAGAGTAGGAGTAAGAATGGGAGTAAGAGCATACGGCCGATTTACTCCGGATCCACAAAAGCCTGCTTCCCCTTCTTTGGTTTGAACCTGCCATGATGTCTCAAAATCATTTCTTGAACCTCGGTTGCAATCGTCTGATGCTCCACCGCAGAATTGATTTTGAGAACATTTGAGCACAACGCCACCAAGTACACGCATGGATTCAGACTTCCTGCCGGGCTTTCAACTATGGCCACGGAATTCAAAAAGTTTTTTGAATTACCCATGTACTTCTTGCATTTGAATCCCGCCTCCGGTTTGCAACTATAAAGTGAACCGGATTTGAAATATACCGCCGCACTATCGAGCGCCGGAGAGCTGGCATAGCGATAGCGCCGCCGCGTGAAGTACATCAGCTTTTTCATCTCAAGAGACGACCAGCCATCTACCAATTTTCCCTGTTCCATTTTCAACATCCAGCGCACCATTTGCTTGGGCGTAATATAGCTGCTCACGCCCGGCACGGCGCGCTGCCCGCCGCCGGTAAACATCGTGCCTTGACGAATTTCCTCCTCCGGCATATCGACGGCAGCCAAAGGATCGCGCAACACGCGTACGGACTGCTCAGTCAGCAGATTCTTTTTCGTGCCTTTGAAATACGCATCGGCTTGAGCTTTCGAAACCGGATACGAAGTTTTGAACTGGTCGATCAGCATCGCCTGTTTCCACACCATGCTCGCCGCGGCGTTGGCGCTGGGTGACACCATGTGATCAGCCCATTCCCAGAGATTGAACGTATCGCCTGGCTTGATGATTTTATAGCTGATCTTGTTGGCGGCTTGATCGTAGAGCGGAACTTCGTGGGTGTCGCGCAAGGCAAAATCGTCGGCAGTGATTTTGGTATTTTTCAACACGCGCACCCGCGCGTCGGCATTCGGAAAAACGCGCGCCAGTTGATCGAAGAGGCCGGTCATGATCAGCAGCTTGCCTATGCTGCCGGGTGGGTACAAACTATCGGCTTTTACCGCCGCGTATCTCGGGCTGGCGGGATCCGTGATGTCAAGAATCGCTATTGAGTAATGCGGGTCGCGGTTCTTCAAAATTGCTTGCAGACCGCTCTGTAGAACCGGCTCAACCGGCGTTGAGGCGGTGATGTCATAATTATCATTGATGCCTTGAAGACGAAGCTTGATTTCAGACTCGTTGAGCTTGGCGCCCCACGGCAATCGGGAAGTGCCGCGCAGCTTGTCTTCTTGCACGAGCTTGAATGCTTTCAAGCGCGCAATGCCGGTGCGGTCGTAGCCGTTAAGTGGGTAATCGGGCGCGCCGGAAATCTCTTCGCCGCAGGAATCACAGTTCTCCGGGTCGCCGGTGCGCGGAGACGCGGCTGCGAAAAGTAGAAACAGCGCGAGAATTCCTGCCAAAAAGAATAAAGACCGGAAAGGACGGCGCGATGTTCTCATGGTCATTCCTCGAATAAGATAAGTATCGGTTAATGGTGGTGCATGTCATGTTGTTGATGCGTCTCGGCGCCCCGGCCATAGCCTCGGAGTTATCATACTTTGCAATCTGAGTTGGCGAGAGCAATTTTTTAATTCCCAAATGCGCTCGCAGATGAACACTCTCAATACGGAATGCTAAACAAGGTCATCAGTGAAAGAAAACAGCGCTTCATTTTTCATGCTCCTTTTGATAATTCTTCAAGCTCGGTAACGACGCGATCCAATTCGTCGATGACCGGGGGTCCGCCGATGCTTTTGAGGATATTCACCACGGCGCGATAATACCATAGTGTGTCGTTCTTGCCGCCGGTAAACCTGCTCCACACTTCCTCGCCGATAATGCGATAATCGTTGAGAATCGTCCGCGCGTTGTGAAGCTTATCGGCGGCAGAAACTAAAATCACCGCCGGCGGTGCGGTAGGCAATTTATCAAGATAAGCCTTTTTGCGCTGCTTCCACGGCGGCTTGGGATTACTATCGGCGTCGGTGCAGCCATCGACAATGGCGGTTACTTTATCGCCAAATCGTCCGCGAATTTCTTCCCGCGTCGCAACGCCGCCCTGATCTTCGACGGCGTCGTGCATAAGTGCGGCAATCGCTTCATCTTCGTTGCCGCCGTTTTCAAGAACAATGGCGGCGACGGCGAGCAAGTGCGCAATGTACGGAACTTGGTTGCCTTTGCGATGTTGCTTGGCGTGAAGCTTATTTGCATAAATCAATGCTTCTTCAAAACGTCGAGATAGAATCATGTTGCCCCTAAAGTCACAACCGGTATTTTTTACTCTTCCAACAAATCACGGATGACGATAAGCAAAATACAACTGAATCAAAAACTAAATTTTTTACTCCAATCCCGGGTAAGTGCCCGGCATCAACATCGGCAACGGCTGGCCGGGGCGCTCGCTGAACATTCGGATATATTCCAATACCGGGTCTTCTTCGATGCGCGTTGCAAAGGGCAGCAACTTTGGTTGAAAATTAAACAAGCCTTTGTATTTCGGAATCTCTACAATTTTGATTTCTTCATCCGGTTTTAATCCAGCTTTTTGTTTCGCGATTGCCAGCGCCGTCATCAAGCCGCCAATTTCATCGACCAAACCGATCGCTTTGCCATCGACGCCGGAATAAAAATGCCCCTCGGCGATTTTTTTGATTTCTTCGACCGGCATATTGCGGCCCTTCGCCACCTTCTGCACAAAGCCGTCATAAAATTTCATGAACAATTCTTCCACCTTCACGCGTTCTTCGGAAGTCAAATTGCGCGCGGGAATTTGTGCGCCGATGAACGGCAGCGAGACGCCAAAACCAAGCTCGGCATGTGCGCCGCGCTTCACGTGATCTGCGGTCATGCCCATCTTTTCCGTCAAGCCTTTGTTATAAAGCCAGCCGCCGATGACGCCAATGGAACCGGTGATAGTATTCGGCCCGGCGACAATCGTGTCGCCGTACATCGAAATCCAGTAACCGCCTGAAGCCGCCACCTGACCTTGGCTGATGATGATCGGCTTTTTGCCGGCGCATTTTTTCAGCACCTCGGCGACCACGTCGCTGGCCATGCCGTCGCCGCCGGGAGAATCGACGCGGAAGACAACCGCTTTGATGGAAGGATTTTTAGCGAGCGAGAGAAACACCCGCTCCAGCCAGCGCGCTTTGATGCCTTCGTCCATCGCGCAGACGCCCAATCCATACACTACGGCAATCTTCGGCAGCTCTCCCCACTGCTGTTGCGGCAAGGCGTTCGCCGAAAGATTCTTGGCAGCCAAGCCGCGCAAGGAAGTGCCGTTGAATTTCATCATCACATCACCGAGCGCCGACCAGCGTGCCAGGGTATCCACCAGTCCGGTAGCGAGCGCCTCTTGCGGGAGAAACAAAACTCCTTCGTCAATAATTTGGTCAAACTTTTCCGGCGTGATGTGCCGGTCTTCGCATACGTCGGCTCGAACTAACTCATACCAATCGTCAACGTAATTTTGCCGCTGCTCGCGGTCGGCCACCGACATGCTGTCGTGACTGAAATCTTCCAGCGCGGATTTATATTTGAAGAAGCGCCACTCGTCAAACCCCAATCCGAGTTTTTCCAGCGTGCCTTTGAAGTAGGTTCTCCCCAAAACGTAGCCCTGCAATTGTAGCATGCCTTCGGGATCCATCACAATTTTGTCGGCGACGCTGGCGAGATGATACCCGGTCATGCTGGGTCTGTCGATGAAGACGATGACTTTCTTTCCGGCGGCCCGGGCTTTCTTTAGCTCTTCGCGAATTTCCCACGCGTGCTCCGGACGCACTTGCATGGCGGAAAGATTCAATGCAATGGCAGCAATGCGCGGATCTTCCAAAGCAGCGCGGATGTTTTTCAAGACATCCATGAAACGCAGGGTTTGATTGTCGAACCATTCGAATTTGTGATAATCGACCCGGCCTTTCAGACCCAGCGGCACATAGCTTTTGTTTTTTCCAAAATGAGTTTGAAAAATACTCGGCTGGCTGCCGCCGCTACGAATCATGTAACTGTTGTAAGAATGATTTTGGTCTTCGTTAAAATGAGCTTGCGCGGCGATTCCGCTTTTGCCGAAGTTGAGGCTCAAACCAAGAGTAAAGGCATCGTCCTTAAAATATCGTCCGACAAGATGAACGCCGGGAACAAGCTGTGCTACTACGCCGGCGCTCCACGGCGCTGCATCGAGCTTCATCTTTTTTTGCAAAGCGCCATCGGCAAAAAGTGTAAGCCTCGCCGTCCCCAGTGGACGAACGCCGATTTCAGCTATGCCCTCTTTGGCGCTGCTTTGTGTGAAAAAATTTCCGATGAGACCGAGGGAGAGATAACGGTTGGGGCGAATGATGGCGCCGGTTGAAAAAAGATTTTCTCTGCCGAAGGCTTTTTCATCTCCGGACGACCAGCCGTAGGCGAAGCCGAGCGCCAGGCTTTGCGAGCCGAAGGCGGTGGAAAGGCGGTAATCCGTAACGCGTAATCCGGAAGCATGTTGGCGGAGGACACCGAAACCGAAGCCGCGCACGCCGGAGAAGATGCCCCAGTCGTTGAACGATGTTGCATCTGTTCCGTCGGTTGACCAGTGAAAGCGGAATTCAGGCGCATGGAGCAGCGCCAAGTTTGCAGGATTGGCAAAACCAACCAAAACATCTTGAAATGCGCCAGCCGGCGCGAATAGGAAGTTGTTGCGGGAATAATAGTCGAAAGCGGTTTGGCTCAATCCATTGTCGTGTTGCATACACAGAATACAGAATAGTGTAGCAAAAATATTTCGTTTCATAAGATGCCCGCCAATTCCGAATCGATAAGCATCCGCTCTGCACATTCCGTGATGTTGTCGCTGATGAAGAAATGTTTCATTCAAACTCCGTCAGGAGTGTGATGTTTATAGCAAATGCAAATCGGCCAAAGAAAACTCCGAAGGAGTGGCATGTGATGATTATTGAGAGGCAACAGAATTCTTTTGAATGAAGCATTCACATTTCGCTCCTACGGAGCTTGGAAATAATTTAGGAAAATCGATGTCTATAAACATTTCATCCCTAACGGGATTCGAAAACGGCACCTCTTGAGAATTTATTCTCAGATGCTCACCCCCAACTGTTCCAGTACCGTCTTTCGATCAAAATACACCCACTCGCCGCTGAATTTGCCGTTGCCCCAGGGAAAGAAAATCGCGATCATGAGCTTCACAACCAACCGCCGGAAAAATAAATCAATGTGGCAGGAAATGCAAGGAAAAGATGGGACTGATGCGTAATGCGTAAAACGTAATCTGTAATCCGTTTTTTAACGCATTACGTAATACGCATTAGACTGAGCATCACTGCATCTTCTCACTGCGCAATCCCTCAAGAAAATTCTCAATACCCGCGACCACTGCTATCGCCAGATTATCCAAAAATGTTTCGTTCATTAAAAGCATTTCATCTTCGGGGTTTGATAAAAACGCGCCTTCCACCAAAAAGATAAGCATGTCGGTCTGCCTGGTGACGTAATAAGTGCTGGCGATATTGCCAAAAGGCCTGAGTCCCAGATTTAACAGATAAGGATAGACAGCTCGTGAAATAGCCAATCCTTGTGGGACGGTATAATAAGTGCTAGTGCCGCGCGTCGCTTCCGGATCTGCTGCCTCGGGGATGGAATTATTATGCAGCCAAATAAAAAGTTGGGCATTGGCGGCGCGCGCCTTTTGCATGCGACTGCGCCAGGTCATGGTCGTATCTTGCGTTCGAATGCGCGTGACCACCGCTCCCGATGCTTCCAGCAGATCAGCCACCTTCATTGCATAGCGAAGGTTTACATGTTTTTCCAACAAACCAGTTGCGCCAACCGAGCCCGGCTCCGAGCCGCCATGTCCGGCATCCACAGAGATATGCAGTCCTTGCACTGGGCTTGCCGGGGCAGGAACCAATTGCGGCCCGCGTCGAATGCTCAGAATGAAATTGTTGCCGCTGTATTCTCCATAATAACCCCATTGCTGGCGTTGATTCAATTCGACGCGAAGGACATACTGATCGCTTGTCTCCTGCCGCCATTTGATAATTTTCAGTGTGGAATCTTTTAATGGATAAGTCGTCCACTCACTGCCCTGCGCCGCGCCGTAGAAAGTCACTTCTAAAGCTTGTGGATCAAGAGCCTGCTCGATTTTGAAAGGCACTCTTTCGCTCATGGTGATTCTCAAACGAACCCAGTCCGAAGACACGCTCGTCGAAATTCCACCCACGCGCGCCGAAGGCGCAGTGGCACCGGTGGCCAGCATTTTGAGATTTGCGAGATTCGTAAAGGCCTCGACATCTTTGGCAAGGCGCACACGTGCGGTTTCGCCTTTGTGCCCGACGACTCGTAGCTTGATACCCATCGGCAGCTCGGTGAGAATTGCGCCGCCGGGAGCAACCCGCAAGATATTGTTGGTGTCTGCGGTTACGGCAATCAAAGGAATTCCTTCGGAAAGGAGAGAAAGCCGGCCGCGAGAGTCGAATTTGACTTCATCGCCGTCGCTTCCCTTCAATTTAAAGCGGATCTTCTCCGGT
>Ga0247727_10016237_pt1 | contig 12052 bp, 10 predicted proteins | sample WisWelCaveWW1625_FD_202498 | JGI IMG/M metagenome (GOLD analysis project Ga0247727, IMG submission 202498) | Biofilm microbial communities from Wishing Well Cave, Virginia, United States - WW16-25 | ecosystem: Environmental > Aquatic > Deep subsurface > Groundwater > Cave microbial mat | place...
CGCGGCGACGACCTCGGGGACCTCATGGTCGGGCGCGCGCAATCGCGGCCGGTGTTCGCCGAGGTCGACACCAAGAAGATGGTGGTGCGGGGGCACTACAAGCTGATCCACGATTTCCGGCTCTCGACCTGGGAGCTCTACGACCTGGCCGCCGATCCGAAAGAGCGGTTCAACATCTTCGAGCGGGCGCCCGCGGTGGCGGAGGATCTGAGGGCCGAGCTGGACCGATGGTTCGATCGCATCGAGGAGTCCGTGGCCGCCGAAGGCGGGACGAGACCTCCGGCCATCGATCTGGGGCGCATGGGGGACCGGCGCGCCGTGCCGAGCCTCTCGGCGCTGCTCGGAGACGCCGGCGTGGAGGTCGCGCACCGTACGGAGGCCGCACGCCTGCTCGGGCGGCTGCAGGATCGCTCGGCGCTCGCCGCGCTGTGGAAGGCGCTGCCGTCGGCGCCGCCTCCGGTGGCCGACGAGATCGCCATCGCCATCGGGGAGCTGTTCGATCAGCGCGGCCGCGGCCCGCTCGCCAGCACGATCCGTCGACCCGACGCGACCACGCGGGCCCGCGCGGCCATCGCGCTGGGGAAGCTGGGCGATCGCAAGGCCTCTGGGGCGCTCTTGGAAGCCATCGGTCACGAGAACTTCGACGTGCGCCGCCGGGCGGTCCACTACCTGGGCATGGTCGGCGGCGCCGCCGCGATCGAGCCGCTGCTCGATCTCGCCGACGACCCGCGCTTGCGCTACCTGTGTACGCTGGCGCTGGGGCGCATCGGGGGCCGCACCCGCGATCGCCGCGTCCTGCCCTACCTGCTGGAGCATCTGGCCGAGGACCAGTTCGCCGACGTGCGCGGCTATGCCGCCGTGGCGCTCGGCTACCTCGGCGACGCGCGCGCCATCCCCGACTTGGTGGCCGTGCTGCGCGAGGAGCCCGAGATCAAGTGGACGGGCGAGACGCTGGTGCGCCTGGGCGCCGTGGGACGCCAAGTGCCCGGTATCGACCTGACGGCGGTGGACCGCAGCCGCGGCATCGACCCGTGCCATCGGACCGACGACCCGTCGGTGGACGCCTACCTCAACGCCGGCTGGTGCGAGGTGGCGGCGTCCGGTGCGCGCGTCTACTTCTCCGTGCGCGAGCCCCAGGACGGCGTGCTGCTCGTCCGCGCGCGGGCGCTCGTGCCCGAGCTGGTCGACCAACCGCTTACCCTGGTGGTCAACGGCGAGCCGCTGCCGGCCGTCCGGCTCGGCGCGAGCTGGGAGGAGTTCCGCGTGCCGGCGCCGGCAACTCGCTGGAGGCGCGGCCGCAACGAGGTGGTGTTCCACTTCCCCGGCACCGTCGGCGTGGGCCCCGCCGAGGGCCGCCTCGGAATCGACCACATCCTGCTGGCCTCCGGGAGCATCCCCGAAGCGCGCGAGTGAACCCCCGGCGTCGCCCGGTAACGCCGACGGCGGGAGCTGACGAGCCTGAAGGCGCCGTCGCTCAGAGCCAGCACCTCCGCGCTCACACGACGGCGTTCGGTTGATTCAGACTGGAAACGTCGGCGTCGACGCCGGAAGGGCCAGGCTTGGCCAAGGGGACGGGGCGGACAAGCCCGAAGTTCCATCTTGTCATTTCTGGCCATGATCGCTAATAATGACCCGGGCTGTTTCCACGGCCGAAAACAAGGGGACCCATGAGCGCCGCGCAGAAGCGCCAGCCGCACGGTCGCCGGATCCACTGTCCGGCCGGCTACCGGGCCTACTTGCCGGAGTCCCTGCCGCCCCGCCTCGAATGGAACGCCGGCCTCGTCGCCGCGCTCTCTGCGGCGGACCGGGCGGTCGGCCGGCTCGCTGGCGAGGGGCGCCGGCTACCAAATCCGCACCTTCTGATCCGCCCCTTCGTCCGGCGTGAGGCGGTGCTCTCGAGCCGTATCGAAGGGACCCAGGCGACCCTGGGCGAGCTGCTGGCGGCCGAGGCCGGCGCGGTCGTCGAGCGCAGCCCCGCCGATCTGCGCGAGGTCGGCAACTACGTCGTCGCGCTCGAGTATGGCGTCGTCCGGCTCGGCAAGCTGCCACTGTCACTCAGGCTCGTTCGCGAGCTGCACGAGCGACTCATGCGCGGCGTGCGTGGCGACATCGCCACGCCCGGCGAGTTCCGGCGCAGCCAGAACTGGATCGGCCCCGCGGGTTGCACACTCGCCGACGCCACCTTCGTGCCGCCGCCACCGGACCGCCTCATGGAGTGCCTCGACGCCTGGGAGAAGTTCCTGCACGACGACAAGCTCCCGCCACTCGTTCACGCCGCGCTCGCTCACTCGCAGTTCGAAGCCATCCATCCCTTCCTCGACGGCAACGGGCGCGTCGGACGGCTGCTGATTACGCTGCTGCTCATCGCAAAGGGCATGCTGCCCTCGCCGCTCCTCTACCTGAGCGCCTTCTTCGAGGCGACGCGCAAGGAGTACTACGCGCGCCTGCTCGGCGTGACCGAGCGGGGCGAGTGGGAGGAGTGGCTCGGCTACTTCTTCGCTGGAGCCAAGCAGCAGGCCGAGGACGCGCTCGGCCGCATCCAGCGCATCGACGAACTGCTCGCCCGCTGGCGGGAACAGCTCGCCAAGGTGCCTTCACGCCTGCCGGAGAAGGCGCTCGATCTCTTCGCCGAGAACCCGTTCTGGACCGTGAACAAGTTGGCCACGAGACTCGATGTGGCCTTCACGACCGCCCAGCGCGCGATCGACCGGCTAGAGGCGGGCGGCATCGTTGCGCTCGCCAGCGCGGCAAAGCGGAACCGCGTGTACTGCGCCCGCGAAATCTTGGACATCCTGGAAGATCCGCCCCGCCTCCAGACAGGCCGGACACCGAGGCCGCGAGAGTAATTTTCAGCCGGGCCGGTTGTGGCCGCCCGAGACCTTGGCGCCCCGGAAGCGAACCGCCTTCAACTCCAAGGCCGAATCCTCGCCAAGTTGTATTTTTCGGACGCGTGACCTCGGCATCACGCGTTGTGCTTCTTGCGCCCGCTCGACCAGCCGGGGGCGGCCGGGCCGGAAGGCTCCAGCGGCGCCGAGGTGAGCGAGTTCGCAGCGCGCGGTCGCCGGGTCTATAATCCGCGCCGTTTCATGCGCCCCGCGATCATGGCCCTCCTGGTGGGCGGCTGTCGGTTCGACAGCGGCGGCGTGGCCGACGGCGGCGTGCCCGCGGCCGACGTCGGCGGGCGCGATGCTGCCGCGGACTCGATCCCGCCCGACTCCGGCGCCTGTGTCGGGGATGCGGGCGCATGTTGCGGCGAGGTCGACGGCAAGCGGGTGTGCGCCCAGACCGGCGGCGCCTCGGCGGCGTGCCTGGGTGGCGTGGCGATCGAGGACCGCGAGTGCCCGCCGGGGTCGTCCTGCGAGGGCTTCGTGTGCACGCTCGAGCCGGCGTGCGAGGTGTGCAGCGGACCGAGCTGCGGGGCCGGGCGGATGTGCAGCCTGTTCGCCGTCCCCGGCTCGATCAGCACCTGCTGCACGCCGTGTTTCACCGCCCCGCGTGGTTGCGGCTCGCCGGGGACGCCCTGCGACTCGAGCGACGACTGCGCGTCCGGCGTGTGTGTATCCGACGGGGGTGCCGGGCAGTGCTACTTCAACTGCCAGGACAACACCGACTGCGGGGACGGCGGCGTATGCGACGTCCGGACCATCCGCGTCGACGGGCTGAACAACGGCCTGTTGGGATGCCGCGTCCCCTGAACCGTCCGAGCTGCTAGACGACCTCTCCCGATCTCACGGGCTCCAGCACGCCGTCGACGCGGCGTACCAGCAGGGCGCCGTCGGCATCTAGACCTATCGCGACGCCCTCGATCGTCGTGGTCGCCGAGACCACGGTGACCGGGCCCAGCCGTCCGCGGGCGCGCCAGGCGGCGAGGACCGGGGCGGCGCCCTCGCGTTCGAATCGGTCGACCCACAGCTCGAGGCGCCGGCAGAGATCCGCCGCGAAGGCGGCACGATCGACGGCGACGCCAAGCTCGCGATGAATCGACGCCGCGCGATCACATAGCGCGGGTGGAAAGCGCGTGACGTTCAGGTTCACTCCGATCCCCACGACGACATGGCGGACGCGACCCCCTTCGGCCGCGGCCTCGGTGAGGATGCCCGCCACTTTCCCCCCGGCGACGAGGACGTCGTTGGGCCACTTGAGCTCGACCTGGCGGGTCCCCAGCGCCTCGACGGTTTCGGCGACCGCCACCGCGACGGCCAGCCCGAGCGGGCCCAACTCGGCGGCCGGCGTGGTGGGGCGGAGAACGACGGACAACCAGAGCCCGCCGCGCGGCGAGCGCCAGGCGTGCCCGCGGCGCCCCCGTCCACGGCTCTGCGTGTCGGCGACCACCACGGTCCCGGCGGCTGCATCGCGTTCGGCGAGCGAGCGGGCCAGGTCGTTGGTCGAGGCCGTGCGGCCCCTCCAGTGCCACGCCCGCCCGAGCCAGCGTGTTTCCAGCAGAGGCTGGACGGCGGCGGCATCGAGGCGCGGCGCGCGGATCACTCGACTTCGAGGCTGAGGTCGGCGGACGGCGCCGAGTGCGTCAGCCGTCCGACGGAGATGCGATCGACTCCCAGATCGGCGATCGCGCGGACCCGCTCGAGCGTGACGCCCCCCGAGACCTCGAGCAGCGTCTGGCCGCGCGCGCGCGCGACGGCCATCCTCAGCGTGGCCTCGTCCATGTTGTCGAGCAGCACGGCCTCGACGTGTTCGCCCAGCGCCTCGTCAAGCTCGGCGAGCGTGGTCACCTCCACCTCGACGCGCAATCCCGGCGCGACCGCGCGCGCCCGCCGGATCGCCTCGCCCACCGACCCCAGCGCCCGCACGTGGTTGTCCTTGAGCAGGATCGCCTCGGACAGGTCTGCGCGGTGGTTCTCTCCTCCGCCGGTGCGTACCGCGTATTTCTCCAGCCGCCTCATGCCCGGGGTGGTCTTGCGCGTGTCGGACACGCGCGCGCGGGTTCCCTCGATCGCCGCGACGTAGCGGCGCGTGAGCGTCGCGATGCCGGACAGGTGCCCGAGGAAGTTGAGCGCGGTGCGCTCGGCGCCGAAGATCGATGCCGCGGCGCCCTCGATCCGGGCTACCGGCTGGTCGCGCTGGGCCATATCGCCGTCGCGGCAGAGCGCCGTGAACACCAGGCCGGAGTCCACGCGCTCGAAGATCCGGCGGGCGACGGCCAGCCCGCACACCACGAGTTCCTCGCGTGCGAGGATCGCGGCGCGCGCGTTCAATCCGGGAGGGAGCGCGGCGGAGGTGGGATCCCCCCGTCCCAGGTCCTCCTCGATGGCCAGCTCGATGAGTCGCTCCTCGGCGGGCCCCAGGTTCATGGCGCCACCGAGTCTAGCCGAAGTCTAGCCGAAGAAGCTGCGGTGAAGCACCTCGCTGTAGAGGTTGCACAGCGCGTGGAACAGCGTGCCCGCGAGGATCGACCGCGTCCGCTCCCGCATCCAGCCAAACACCAGGCCGGGAAAGAACACCGCGAGGCGGATGGGGTTGCCGTCGACCAGCACGTGGCCGATCGCGAACAGCGCGGACGAAACCAGCAGCGCCCGGCCCACCGGCGCGCCCAGGATCCGGCGGCTCGGGGGCCAAGTCTCGGCGAGCCGCCCCTGCAGGTACCCACGGAAGAAGAACTCCTCCGGGAGCGCGACCGCGACGACCTGCGCCAGTGCCATTTCCGGAAAGTCAGGCGGCCAGCGAAGCGCGCCGCCCCCGGCGCCCGCGAAGCGCCGGCACAGCCCGGGAAAGAGGTTCCAGTCGCAGACCGTGCGGTAGTAGGCCAGGAACCCGGCGTAGAACAGCGGGAAGACGAGCACGGCGGCCAGCAGCGCGAGCCCGACGCCTTGCGCGACGGGTTGCGCGGTAAGCGCGTAGGCCCCCCACTCGGCGTGACGGCGATCGAGCAGCCACCAGGGCACCGCGAGGAAAACGAGCGAGATCAACGCCGAGGAGTAGTCGCCGAGCAGCCCGCGCATCTGCCACAACACCGCGCCCGCGGCCGTCGCCAGCGCGAACGCCCACAGCGCTTCGCGCCGCGCGCCGCGCTGCAGCTCAGAGGACAAGGGAAGTCGGCCTGGATCGCGTCACCGTCGTCGATGGCGAGTCTAACGGCAACCGCGCGCGTTGCAACCTCGCCGGTGACGGTGGATGATCTTCACGATGCTTCACCGGCGGGTCCACCTGATCGTGCGCGGGCACGTCCAGGGAGTGTTCTTCCGCGCCTCCACCAAACGTCGCGCGCGCGAACTGGGCGTCTCGGGCTGGGTCAAGAACCTGGCCGACGGATCCGTGGAGGTCGTGGCCGAGGGACCCGATGCCGCGCTGGCCGATCTGGTCCGGTGGTGCAGGAGCGGTCCGCCGGGGGCGGGCGTCGACTCACTGGACGAGGAGTGGACGGAGCCGCGGGGGGATCTCGCCGGTTTCCGGATCGCCCACTGACGGCTTCGCGCTTTCCGCTCGGTCGGTCGCTACACGCTGAAGATGTGCTTGGCTTGGCGATTGAGTTCCTGCTCGCCTTTGGGGTCGAGCGTCTCCATCGCGCTGAACAGCAGGAACTCGAGGACCTCGATGAGCACCTGGTAGAGAAACTCGGCCTTCTTGGGGACCTTGAGCGCCTCGAGGTTCTCGACGAGGCGCTCCTTGGCAAAGGTGCCGCGCGGCGAGACCTTCACGCCGCGGAGCAGATCGGCCAGCCCCGTCGATCCGCGGAAGAACGACTCCAGATCGCGCCGCAGCGCGGCGTCCCGGCCTTTGCCCGCCGCCGCGTGGAACACGCGCGCGAAATACGGGTTGAACAGATCCACCAGCGCCCCGAGTCGATCGTGGCTGGCGATCTCTGTCGTGGCGGCAACCTCGTGCATCTCCCGCTCGGGCGCGACGCGCACGAAGCCGGTCTGCATCAGGTTGAACACGGTCTTGGTCGCGTCGAACTCGCCGAGCCGGCTGAGCCGCGCGATCTCGGCCAGATCGCGCACGCCGTCGACCAGTTCCAGCACTCTCTGGTCGTGGTCCTCGAGCTTGAGCGGTGGCGGCGGCACCACCGGTTCGAGCACGACCGTCTGCGCCGGGAGCTTCTCCCTGAAATAGCCCATCTCGTCGATGCGGCGGACGCCTTCGAAGAGTAGCCGCTGGGTGTTGAGGTTGACGGGGCCGACCTGGACGATCTCGGGCGAGCGGTAGAAGAAGAACTCCCCCTCGCGAAGCGAGATGATCGAGAAGAGGATTTCCTCGATCTGCTTGCGCACGTGCAGGTATAGCTCGTGCGCGGTGAGCAGCCCCTGCTCGACGAGCAGAAGGCCGAGCCGCTGCTCGTCGCCGCCCGATCCGTGGCGTGCCCAGTCCAGCGCCTCCTGCGAGATCACGCCGAACCGATAGAGGATGTTGCCGATCTGGTCCTCCCAGACGTTGGACGTGGCCGCCCGGATGTTGCCCTTGGAGAAGGTCAGCGACTTGTGCACGTCGCCCACCATGATCTCGAGCGTCCCGTCCGAGGCCTGCGTGTTGATCAGGTTGACGATCTCGACGACGCCCGAACGCGCGTCGATCTCGCCACACAGACTGACGCGCGTGTCCCCTTCGGTGTCGGCCACCGTGGCGCGTCGCAGGATGAGCAGGCCGGGAGGCGAAGGCGCGATCTGATATCGGCCCGCGGAACGCGCCAAGCGTCGAGCCGCGGCCACGTCGAGGCGCACCCGTCCGTCGCCATCGATCACGAACGTCCCGTCGCGCTTCTCGTCGGCCACGGCGAGTGCTTATATTGTCACGAGGGAGGCGCGGTGTACACGCTGGCGTGTTTGCGGAGGATCCGATCGTGGCGTCCTATGGACCCTCGGCCGATGGTGGCACGATCGTGTCTCCTGAGTAGCAGGCGCACGGCGAGAGCCTGACCCAAGCGATGCAGCCCTGGAAGTCCAGCGACGGCGCGCCCAGCTCCAGACCCAGCGGTACGCCGACTTCGTCGTCGGGCAGGTCGGAGATCTCCCCGGTGAGCTGGCCGCCAAGGTATGCGCGAGCCGTGGTCCCGTCGCGGACCAGGGCCGCGTGATACCACTGCGCCGCCACCCACCGTGGCGAACCCTGCATCCAGCCCGGCGTGCCGCAATCGCCCGCGCAGAACGACGAGAGCATCGTCAGGCTGGAGAACAGGACGCGCCAGCCGCCGAAGTCGGCGTTGACCCAGTTGACGGCGAGCCCGTCAATCAACGGCTGGATCACGAACTCCAGAGTGTGCCGCGAGCCGAGCGTGGTGAACGGCGCTCCCAGGAACTGCAGGAAGCTCGCGGTGCCAAAACACATGGACGCGCCGAAGCCGGGTGGTGCCGGCTGGTTGAACTGGACTTCGGTTCCGTTGATCAACACGAAATCGGTTCCACTCACCGGCTCGGTCTCGTTGAGTAGGAATGCGATCCTTCCGGCGCATTCGTCGCAACCGGCAGGGCCGAGGTCCGGTGCCGTGTCGGGGGAGGCCATGTCGCCGGCCACGTTCGACGGGGTGGCACCGCAGCCAGCGAGCGCCACGACCAGCGGTGCCAGGCAGCGTCGCATTCGCCCGGTCATGCTAGCGCCCCGTGGATGGAACAACAATGGCGGTCCGAACACCAGGCCCGGGCAGCCAATGTTGTGGGTGAAGCTCGGTTACGGATCGACGGGCGGGGAGGCTTCGGGGATCAGGCAGCCGCGCGCCTTGGGCAAGCACGTGCAACTCAGCAGGTCCGCCGTGGAAATACAGCCGCTCGGGCACGGAGGCGCGACCCCCATGGGGATGCACGAACCGCAAGTCGTTCTCATCTGCGTGGCGTCGCCGCACATCGCGTGCACCGTGCAGACGCGCACCATGCAGGAGGGAGGGAGGCCGACCGGCCCCGTCGGGCCGACGGAGCCCTGAGCACCCTTGTCGCCTTTGAGGCCGTTCGGTCCCGCCACGCCCTGCGGTCCGATCGGCCCGGGCGCGCCGGGCGGTCCCGCCGGGCCAGCCGGCCCATTGAGACCGATCGGACCGGTAGGCCCCCGCGATCCGGTGAGGGCCAAATCGCAGGTCGCGGCGTAGGTCGCGTCACTCGTCGAATCGCAGGTGCCGGAATCCGGTGTCCCACATGTGTACACGTCCAGCGTGACGAACTGGCAGCCTCCAGCGGCAATCGAGGGCAGCTCGCCGGACATCATCCCGCGATCACAGCGAAGCAGGATGTCGTTCTTGTCCACCGCGGTAGTGGCGCACCCGTTGGTGACCGTGACGTAGCCGAGTTGCCAGGCGTTCCCTTCGGTACACGCGAAGCCGGGCGGATTCCCCTCCACCAGGCAGTCGAAGTGCACGCCGTCCGCCAACGCGGATCCCGCGAGGAAGGTGGCAAGCGCGGCCAGAAGCCCGGTCCGGCGAACAATGACCCCAGGGAATGTCTGCGGGATTACATTCATGCTGGATAGAGTGCCTTGCGATCGCCGTGCCATGGTTGGCATGTGTTCAAGGCACTAGAATCATTTGTGATGAACACGTCCCTGCGCTTCGACTCATACCGTGGGAGGCCCGGTGAATCGAATCGTTGGAACGAATCCGAGAAGAAGGCGACACTAGGGATCGACGGGGGGGCTGTTTTCGGGTGTCGAGCAGCCCCGCGCCTTGGGCGGGCAGGTGCACATCCCAGGGGTGGTGGGCGAGCAACCCGATGGACAAGGGCTCGCGGTGACGGGACACGCCGAGCATGTGGTCCGAACGCTCGTCGAATCGCTACAGGCGGAGTGTCGCGTGCAAGCGCGGGCGGAGCAGGGAGCCGTGGCGCGCGGCCCGGTCGGACCGATCGGGCCAACGCTCCCCGTATCGCCTTTCGGACCCTTGGCCCCTTGGGGACCCGGCGGGCCCTTGGGCCCTTTGATCCCCGGCGGCCCCTTCGGCCCCTGAGGTCCGGTCGGCCCGTCCGGGCCTCTTGGCCCGCGGGCGCCTTCCGGTCCGGTGAGCGACTCGTCGCAACTGGCCAGGAACGTGTTTGGCCCTGCACACGCTCCGTTGTACATGTCCACCGTGACGCTCACCGCGCCGGCGCTGATCCCGTCGAGGTGACTCCAGGGGATCTCCGCCGAGGCCATGCCTCGGTCCTTGAGCACGCGCGGCGTGTCGGCGCACGACCGCGCCATGGTCGGGTTGTTGGTCAGACACACGCAGCCGGGATCCCAGTCGTTGCCGGTCCCGTCCGGCGAGTTGAAGCCCGGCGGGTTGCCCTCCATCAGGCAATCGAAATGGAGCCCGTCGGCGCGGGCGTTTTGCGCCGCGGCGGCAGCCAGGAGGGTGGACAACCAGAACGCTACGCGGCCCGATGGGCCGTTGCTTGCACTCATCACGTTCTCCATGCAATGCGACGCCCGTGCCACGACGCTCCGCACAGCGAAGTGCTGCGCGCACGGGGAGTTAGGGGCGGTCGCCCCGGGCGCGGTGGGCCATTGAATCGAACCAGTCACCCTGGCTGAAGCGAATCTGGGCCGCTTCACGACGATCACGCGACCGGCCTCCCCCCGGTCGGGGGGGATGGCGCGCCCCCGCCGGAGCCCAGCGGGCTCCACGGAGAACCCCCCTGGATCCGGTAGGTCGATCGCTTGCCTTTGCCGTCCCGCACGACCACGCCACGCCGGAGGAGATCTTCGAGCGAGCGCATGATCGTGCTCTTCGAGATGCCCAGGTGAAGGCTCATCTGCCGGGCGCTCGCGTCGGGGTGCGCACGCAGGAACTCGAGCACGCGCTCCTGCCGATCCCAGGTCCCGGTGACCTTGGTCGGTCGGACCACTTCCGGCACCGGGGTCGAAGGATGCACGTTGGGCAACGCGGCCACTACGGCGCTGCGGGTGACGTATTCGCTGCGCGTCAGTGCGCACGCGCGCTCGACGACCGAGCGCAACTCGCGGAGGTTTCCAGGCCAGCGGTATTCGAACAGCAGGTCGAGCGCGTCGGGCGTGATGCCGCGCAGGTTTCGCGCGTTCTCGCGGCGGAAACGGTCCATCATGACGTCGACCAGCGCCGGGATGTCCTCCGGCCTCTCGCGCAGCGGCGGGATCGTGATCACGACGCCCTGCAACCGGTAGTAGAGATCTTCGCGGAATCGCCCGGCCGCAACCTCAGCCGTGAGATCGCGGTTGGTGGCGGCAATGATGCGAACGTCCGCTTCGATGAGCCGTGTCCCACCGACCCGATAGAAGCTCTGCTGCTCGAGCGAGCGGAGCAGCTTGACCTGCGTCATGGGCGTCAGGTCGGCGACCTCGTCGAAAAACAACGTGCCGCCATGAGCGGCCTCGAACTTGCCCCTCGTCTGGCGCGCGGCGCCCGTGAACGCGCCCTTTTCGTAGCCGAACAACTCGCTCTCGATCAGGTTCTCCGGGATGGCGCCGCAGTTGAGCATGATGAGCGGCTGGTCGCGACGGTCCGACGAGCGGTGCAGGTGCTCGCACAGGTACTCCTTGCCCGAACCGGTCTCCCCCTGCAGCAGCACGGGGAGCTTGGTCGACGCGAAGCGCGAGGCCACCTCGAGCACCTCGCGCATCTTCCCGCTGACGGCGACCGCCACCTCGTTCGGCGTGTTTCCGTTGCGGGCCACGCGAGTCTCGCCCGTCGCCGGGGAACGCGGGGCCGGCGCGGTCGGTTCGGGCGGCGTGACGGTCCGGGTTCGCCCCGTGTCCACGGTGCGCCCGCCGATGGCTTTGAGGCGAAGCCCCGCGGCGTGCATCAGGAACTGGGCCGAGAGCGCGTCGCGCGGGTAGGTCGCGATGCCCATCGCAAGCCCGATGCGTCCTCCCTCCGAGAGCGTCAGTCCGTCGCCGGCATTACCTTCGAGGCGCGCGCGCGCTTTGTCGGCTTCGTCCGGTCCCGTCTCCGGCAGCAGCACGAGCACCTCACCGCTGGGGCCCATGCCGACGACGTCCATGCGGCGTACCTGATCGGCGACCCACGCCGCCACGGTCCGCGAGACGTTTCGGGTGACCTGTGCGCCGTTGGCCGCCGGTCCTTCGCCCGTCGGACCTGGCCGCACGACCATCAGGCCGAGCTCTCGCTGCGCCCGTTCGGCGCGTGCCAGTTCTTCGTCGAGCCGGG
>Ga0247727_10016238_pt1 | contig 12051 bp, 9 predicted proteins | sample WisWelCaveWW1625_FD_202498 | JGI IMG/M metagenome (GOLD analysis project Ga0247727, IMG submission 202498) | Biofilm microbial communities from Wishing Well Cave, Virginia, United States - WW16-25 | ecosystem: Environmental > Aquatic > Deep subsurface > Groundwater > Cave microbial mat | place...
TTGTTCTTCCCGCCCTCGGAGGCGATGACCATGATGTTCGCGGTACCCGACACCGCGTTGTTGATCATGAGCGGCCGCCAGCCAAGCCGATTCGCGAACACGAAGGCCTGGATCGCAAACGTCGGCGTGGCGAAGATCGCGAGGACGTTGGCTCCAGAGGACTTGAGCTTCGCGATCTGGGAGCCGACGTCGGAAGCCGTCACCTCGTACGGCTCGGCCGCGATCACCTTCGAGCTGGACCGTCCGAGACCGGCCTTGAGCCCCACGAGCAGGTCCTTTCCGTAGCTGTCGTTCTGGAAGAGGACGGCGATCTTCGCCCCCTTCTTCGTCTTGGCGATGTATTGGCCGTAGACCAGGCCTTCCGCCTGGTAGCTCGGCTGGAACCCGATCGTCCACGGGTAGGTGGCGGCGTCCCGCCCCCAGGTGGTCGCGCCCGAGGCGACGAAGAGCTGCGGCACCTTGTTCTGGTTCAAGTACGGGCGGATGGCGAGGTTGTGCTCGGTGCCGAGCGTGTTGAAGACCGCAAACACGTCGTCCTGCTCGACGAGCCGGCGGACCGACTGCACCGTCTGCGCCGGGTTGTAGCCGTCGTCGACGATCTTGTACTCGATCTTCCGCTTCGCAGCGCCGCCGGTGGCGTTGATCGAGTCGAAGTACGCCTTCGCTCCCCGAGCGACCGACGCGTACGCGGCTGCAGGACCCGTGAGCGGCGACGTTCCGCCGATGACGATCGTGGTGGCCGTGACGCCGGGGTCGGCCGAGGACCGGGCGAACGCACCGGGGAGGGCGGCGAGGGCCAGGACTGAGGCCACCGCGAGGGCCACGAGGGCGGGCTGTCGTCTCATCGCTGAAATCTCCTTCGTGAGTGGCTACTTCGCAGACCGAGAGTAGCGCCGAGCGGCTATCAGCTGCCCGGCGCGCCGGAAGAGACCGCCGACGCCGTTCGGGATCACGAACATGAGCAGGATCAGGACGACGCCGTAGACGATGGCGGGGCCGCCCGGCTTCTGCGTCTCCTCGATGACGCGGTTCGGGAGGAGCGAGCCCAGATCCTCGCCCTGCGCCCAAAGCGGCAGGAAGTAGATGAAGATCGCGCCGAAGACGAGCCCCGAGAGCCCGCCCAGACCCCCGACCACGACCCCGATGAGGAGGAAGATCGACAGCGCGATCGGGAACGTGTCCGGGTTGACGAACGTGTTTGCGATGGCGAAGAGCCCGCCGGCGACGCCGGCGTAGGCCGCGCTGACCCCGTAGGCGAGCGTCTTGTAGCGCGCAAGGCTGACCCCGGAGGAGACCGCGGCCGTCTCGCTGTCGCGCACTGCGCGGAACGCCCGTCCGGTGCGGCCGCGGAGGATCAGCCAGGCACCCGCGAAGGCGACGAGCGCAAACGACCAGGCGAGGTAGTACAGCCAGTCGTTGAAGGTCAGCGAACGACCGAAGATCTCCACGTTCGTGAGCGACCCGGTGTGCTCGGGGAGCCCGAACAGGTTGATGCCCGATCCTCCGCCCGTGAACTCCTCGAATCGCTTGACGAAAGGTGGCAACGCGACGGCCATCGCGAACGTCGCCAGCGCGAGATAGAGGCCCGAGAGCCGCAGTGCCGGCAGGCCGAAGGCGAGGCCGACGAGTCCCGCGACGAGTGCGGCGATCGGGATCGTCCATATGTCCTTCACGCCTCCACCGATCGGGCCGTCGCACGAGGAACATGCGATCGACGGCGCGTTCCCCGCCATCAGGATCGCGGTGGTGTATCCCCCGACGGCCATGAACGCGCCGTGGCCGAGCGAGATCTGCCCCGTATAACCGGTGAGGATGTTGAGACCGAGGAGCGCGATCAGGTAGATGCCGATGTACGCGTACTGCTGCGCCTTGAAGTCGGTGACGAAGGCCGGGAGCACCGCGACGAACACTGCGAAGGCGGCGAACGCCACGAAGCCCACAAGACGGGTCGCCCTGGGCTTCATACGCGCTTCACCTCGGGGTGACCGAATAGGCCGGCGGGCCGCACGAGGAGGACGACCAGGATGATCACGAGCGCCGTCGGCAGCCGCAGCTCTTCGGTGAACCAGTCGAAGAGCCGGTACTGGCTCAGGTAGCTGAGCATGTTCAGCATCACTCCGAGCAGGAGCCCGCCGACCACCGCGCCGAGGGGAGAGTCGATGCCGCCGAGCACGGCCGCGGCGAAGGCGTAGATCAGCAGCGCCTGCATCAAGTTCGGATCGAGCCCGACGGTGGGGGCGGTCAGCATTCCCGCGACGGCGCCGAGCGTGGCGGCGAGCCCCCAGCCCAGGGCCAGCATCCAGGTGACGCGCACGCCGACGAGCCGCGCCTCTTCGGGGTTGACCGCCGAGGCACGGAGCGCGAGTCCGACCTTCGTGAACTGGAAGAGGCCCCACAGCAGTACGACCATCCCGATAGCGACGGCGATCGTCCCGACGTCCTTCATCGAGATGGCGACCCCGCCGACGTCGACGATGTCGGGGATGTCGAGCGCCTCGAAGATCGACGTGAACGGGCTGTCGAGCTGTTGGGGCTCCCCGGACCACTGCCAGACGACGAAGCCGTTGATCGCGATCAGGAGGCCGATCGTGACGATCACGATGCGCAAGACGTTGCCGCGCTCGACTGGGCGGATGACGATGCGGTGCGTCGCGACTCCGCCGAGGAAGGAGAGCCCGAGCGTCGCGACGAACGCCGGCCAATAGGGCCAGCCGTGGTTCGCGATCAGCGTCCACGCGATGTACGTCGAGAGCGTCGCCATCTCCCCCTGCGCGAAGTTGATGACGCCCGTCGAGCGGTGGATGATCACGAGCGCGAGCGCGAGCAACGCGTAGATCCCGCCGGAGGCGAGGCCGGCGACGATCTGCTGCATGAAGTCGGCGAAGGCGGCGGCGAGCATCAGTTTTCCTCAATACCCCAGGTAGCTCCGTCGGATGGACTCGTTCCCCCGCAGCTCGTCGCTCGTGCCGGTCAGCGCCACTTGGCCGACCTCGAGCACGTACGCGCGAGAGGAGCTCGCGAGAGCGATGCGCGCGTCCTGCTCGACGACGAGGACGGTGAGCCCCTCCTTCTCGTTGAGCTCGCGGACCGTTCGGAAGAACTCCTTCACGATGAGCGGTGCGAGGCCCAGGGAGGGCTCGTCGAGCAGGAGCAGCCGCGGACGGCTCATCAGCGCGCGCGCGAGCGCCAGCATCTGCTGCTCGCCGCCCGAGAGCGTCCCGGCGCGTTGACCGCCCCGCTCGACCATCCAGGGGAAGTACTCGGAGACACGCTCGATGTCTTCCTTCACCTTGCGGTCACGCCGTGTGTAGGCGCCAAGCCGGAGGTTCTCGTTCACGGTCAGGTCGACGAAGGTGCCGCGGCCTTCCGGCACGTGGGCGACACCCGCTTTCGCGGCGGCGTCGGGACCGCCCCGGAGCGCCTTGCCCTCGAGCTCGATGGTCCCGCTCCGCGCGACGGTGCCGGAGATCGCCCGCAGCGTCGTCGTCTTGCCCGCGCCGTTGGCGCCGAGGACGGCGACGACCTCGCCCTCGCGGACCGTGAGGGACACACCGTGCAGCGCTTGCACCGGCCCGTAGCGCGCCTCCACACGGTCGAGCTCGATGAGAGTCCTCACGACGGCTCCTCCCCGGCCGTCTCGGTGGACTCCTCTGCCCGCGACGCCGGCACCTCGTCGTCCTCGTCGCTGCCCAGGTACGCCTCGATCACCGCCGGGTCAGCCTGGACCTGCGTGGGCGTCCCGTCGGCGATCTTGCGGCCGAAGCTCAGCACGTTGACGTGGTCGGAGATGCCCATGACGAGGTTCATGTGGTGCTCGACGAGGAGGACGGTTAGCTCGAAGTCGTCCCGGATGCGCTGGATGAAGGTGCCGAGCTCCGCGACCTCCCCGTGATTGAGGCCACCCGCCGGCTCGTCCAGCAGGAGCAGGCGCGGCTTCGCGACGAGCGCGCGGGCGATCTCGACGCGCTTCTGGATCCCGTACGGGAGCGCAGCCGCCGGGAAGTGAGCCCGCTCGCGCAGCCCGACCACGTCGAGCGCCTCGAAGGCCTCCTTCTGACCCGCCCGTCTCCCTCGCCCGTGCGCTCCCACGAGGACGTTCTCGAGCACCGACATCGTCTTGAAGAGCTGGATGTTCTGGAACGTCCGCGCGATGCCCTTGCCCACGATCGCGTGTGCCGGCGCTTTGAGGATGGACGATCCTTCGAGCTCCACTTTGCCCGTGTCCGGCTTGTACAGGCGCGTGATGACGTTGAACGCGGTCGTCTTGCCCGCGCCGTTCGGCCCGATCAGGCCCGAGATGTGCCCCTGCTCGACCGCGAACGAGACGCCGTCCAGCGCGACGATGCCGCCGAAGCGGAGGGTGACGTCCTGGACCTCCAGCATGGCCATCCCGCGGAGAACCCTAAACGGGCGGCGCTCCTAGTGGCGCATCCAGGTAAGGGGTGCTGTCATCGCGCCGGTTCAGACCGTGTAGCGCGCGGACACGATGGCCGGGCCGACGCGGGCGGTCGAGCCAGTTCCGAAGAGCGGCCACACCACCCAGCGGTACGTCCCTCGACTCAGGCGGTGCAGTCGGCCTTCGTACGTCCAGGTTCGGGGCAGCTCGAGTGACGCGGACTCGACATCGAGCTCGAAGACCGGCCGATCTCCTCGGTACAGCGCGACGCGATACCCGTCCGCGCCGGGCTCCACTGACCAGACGAATCGCGGTGCGATCACCGCGGGCGATCCCGGTCGAAAGGTGGGTGGAGCGGTCGGTGTGGTCCCGGATTGGCTCGACGAGGACCCAGCTGCGGGCGGCACAAAGGGCGTCGTCACCGGGGCACGGAGCTCCACCACGGATTCTCCGTGAAGAACTGGAGCCGTCCACCAGGCGATGCCCGCCGCAGCGGCCGCGAGGGCGACGGTGGCGCCGGCGAAGGCCGGCCTCGTCCTCCTCTGGAGGGTGACCACGGCGCCCGACAAGGGGACGAGCTCGTTCGTTTTGTGCCTACCGGCAACCGCGTCCTCGTCGCTGCCCAGGTACGCCTCGATCACCGCCGGGTCAGCCTGGACCTGCGTGGGCGTCCCGTCGGCGATCTTGCGGCCGAAGCTCAGCACGTTGACGTGGTCGGAGATGCCCATGACGAGGTTCATGTGGTGCTCGACGAGGAGGACGGTTAGCTCGAAGTCGTCCCGGATGCGCTGGATGAAGGTGCCGAGCTCCGCGACCTCCCCGTGATTGAGGCCACCCGCCGGCTCGTCCAGCAGGAGCAGGCGCGGCTTCGCGACGAGCGCGCGGGCGATCTCGACGCGCTTCTGGATCCCGTACGGGAGCGCAGCCGCCGGGAAGTGAGCCCGCTCGCGCAGCCCGACCACGTCGAGCGCCTCGAAGGCCTCCTTCTGACCCGCCCGTCTCCCTCGCCCGTGCGCTCCCACGAGGACGTTCTCGAGCACCGACATCGTCTTGAAGAGCTGGATGTTCTGGAACGTCCGCGCGATGCCCTTGCCCACGATCGCGTGTGCCGGCGCTTTGAGGATGGACGATCCTTCGAGCTCCACTTTGCCCGTGTCCGGCTTGTACAGGCGCGTGATGACGTTGAACGCGGTCGTCTTGCCCGCGCCGTTCGGCCCGATCAGGCCCGAGATGTGCCCCTGCTCGACCGCGAACGAGACGCCGTCCAGCGCGACGATGCCGCCGAAGCGGAGGGTGACGTCCTGGACCTCCAAGAGGGCCATCGGCGAGAACCCTAAACGGGCTCCAGGTGCGCAGGCGATGACCGCTCCGCGCCGAGGGGTTAGCATCGACACGGATGGACCTGCGCGACACCCGTGAGGAAGCCGCCTTCAGGGCCGAGCTGCGCGCCTGGCTCGAGGACAACGTTCCCGACGAGCTGCACGGGCACCGCGGCGGCGCGGCCCGCTTCGACGGGCCCGAGATGCGCGCCTGGAGCCGCGCACTCCACGACGCGGGCTACGTGGGGCTCACCTGGCCCGAGGAGTACGGGGGCGGCGGCGCGCCGTACACGCACCAGGCGATCTTCCTCGAGGAGATGGCCCGCGCCGAGGCACCCACGCACATCGGCGTGATCGGGCTCGGCATGGCCGGGCCGACGATCATGGCGCACGGCACCGAGGAGCAGAAGGCGCGCTATCTCGCGCCGATCCTCTCCGCCGAGGAGATCTGGTGCCAGGGATTCTCGGAGCCGGGCGCGGGCTCCGATCTCGCCGGCGTCCGTACGAGCTCGCGCCTGGACGACGCCCACTTCGTCGTCGACGGGCAGAAGGTGTGGTCGTCGTTCGCGCACCTCGCCGACTGGTGCATCCTCCTCACGCGGAGCGACCCCGACTCGACGCGCCACGCCGGACTCACGTACCTCATCGTCGACATGCACGCGCCCGGAGTCGAGGTCCGCCCGCTGACCCAGATCACCGGCGAGGCCGAGTTCAACGAGATCTTCTTCACCGGCGTGCGCGTTCCGGCCGAGAACCTCCTCGGGGAGATCGGCGGCGGCTGGCAGGTTGCCATGACGACGCTCCTGCACGAGCGCGGGACGCTCGGCTTCGCGCTGCAGGCGGCGCTCGAAGTGCAGGTGCTCAAGCTGATCGCGCTCGCACGCGACCGTGGCGCCGATCAGTTGCAGCGCGACCGGATCGCGCGCGAGTGGATCGAGATGGAGGCGGTCCGTTTCACGAACTACCGCTCCCTCTCGGCGCTCATGAAGACCGGTCTGCCCGGACCCGAAGGATCGATCTCGAAACTAGTCTGGTCGGAGGCCAACCAGCGCGTGACGAAGCTCGCGCTCGAGATCCTCGGGCCCGACGCCGCGCTCTCCGAGGGCAACGCGCCCTATGGCGGCTACTGGCAGTACCAACAGCTCCGCAGCCGGGGCAACACCATCGAGGCGGGGACGTCGGAGGTCCTCCGCAGCATCGTCGCCGAGCGCGTGCTCGGCCTCCCCAAGTCGCGCTGATGGACTTCACGTTCACACCCGAGCAGGACGCTCTGCGCGAGCAGGCTCGCGAGTTCCTCGCCGCCAACCCGGAGCCTTCGTGGGCGCAGCTCGCTGAGCTCGGCTGGACCGGTGTCTCGATCGCCGAAGAGGACGGCGGCGCGGGACTCACGTTCGTCGAGGAGGCTGTGCTCTTCGAGGAGCTCGGACGTGCGCTGTACCGCGGGCCGTATCTCTCGACAATCGCGCTGACCCTTCCCGCGCTTCCTGACGACCTTCGTGCCGAAGTCGCCTCGGGCAGGACCAGCTGGACGCTTGCGTTCGGACCTCTCGTGCCCGATCTCGACACCGCGGAACGGGTCGCGATCGTCGGCGGAGACGGCATCTTCGAGCTCGAGGGCGGCGAGCGCGAGATCCTCACGACGAGCGACGAGAGCCGTCCGCTCGGCGTCGTTCGCGGCGGAGAGGCGGGTCGCCGCCTCGCGGACACGACTGTCCTCATCGAGATCGAGGCTCGCTCGCAGACTGCCCTCGCCCTCGAGGCTTGCGGAGTTGCGCAGCGCGCCCTCGAGTACGCGATCGAGTACGCCTCGACGCGTGAGCAGTTCGGCAAGCGGATCGGCGTCTACCAAGCCGTCTCGCATCCACTCGCGGACGCGTACACACGACTTGAGCTCTCCCGCTCGCTCGCGCTCTGGGCGGCATGGTGCGTGGCGAACGAGAACCCGCAGACGTGGACCCGTCCATCGCTCGCAGCCGCCGCCGCGAAGTCCTCCGCGGCCGAAACTGCCGTCGCCGTCTGCGAGACGTCGATTCAGGTGCTCGGCGGCATCGGCTTCACGTGGGAGCACGAGCTGCACCGTTTGTACAAGCGCGCGCTTGGAATCGAGAGCTTCGGGGCTTCGGGTACAAGGCTCCGCGCCGAAATCGCTGCCGCGCTCCTCAACGAACCCGAAGCCAAGGTACCTGGCTCAAGCCAGGTACCCGTGTCGGTGACAGAAGGAGGCTGAGTTGGACGGCCTGATGATGGACTACCAACTGAACGTGCCCGCGATTCTCCGCCGGGCCGACGAGCTGTACGGTGACCGCGAGATCGTCAGCCGCCTCGCGGACAAGAGCTTCCACCGCTACACGTACGCGGACTGCGTCTCGCGCACGAAGCGGCTCGTCGTCGCGCTGCGGAAGCTCGGCCTCGAGGACGGCGACCGGGTGGGGACCTTCATGTGGAACCACTCCCAGCACCTCGAGGTCTACATCGGCGCGCCGGTGGGCGGCTTCGTGACCCACACGCTGAACCTCCGCCTCCATCCCGACGACAACACCTACATCGCGACCCATGGCGGCGACCGCGCGATCGTCGTCGACAAGGTGTTGTGGCCGCTTGCCGAGCAGTTCGTCGGCCGCTGCGGCTTCGAGCACGTGATCGCCGTCGGCGACGGCCCGACACCCGACGGCGCGATCGACTACGAGGAGCTCATCGCCGATGCCGACGAGTCCGCGTTCTCGTACCGAGACCTCCCGGAGCGATCGGCGGCTGCGATGTGCTACACGAGCGGCACGACGGGGAAGCCCAAGGGCGTTCTCTACTCGCACCGCGCGATCGCGATCCACGCGCTCACCGTGATCGGCTGTCTCGGGATGTACGCCGACGATGTGTGCCTTCCCGTCGTCCCGATGTTCCACGCGAACGCGTGGTGCTTCCCGTTCTCGTGCACGATGACAGGTGTCAAGCAGGTCTTTCCGGGGCCGCATCTCGACCCGCAGAGCCTCCTCGAGGACTTCGTGCAGGAGAAGGTGACGATCACCGCCGGCGTGCCGACGATCTGGATGGGGATCCTGCAGACGCTCGATGCCAACCCCGGCGCGTGGGATCTCTCCACGATCCGCACGATGACCGTCGGCGGCGCGGCGCCCCCGCGCGCGATGATCGAGGCGTTCCAGGAACGGCACGGCCTGCACATCACCCACGGCTGGGGCATGACCGAGATGAGCCCTGTCGGGACGCTCTCGGGTGCGCCTGGCCAGGAGACCGGCCTCGAGCCGCAGGAGGCGTACAGCCGGCGCGCGATGCAGGGGCTCGCGATTCCCTTCGTCGAGATTCGCGCGAGCGGCGCCGAGGGGTTCGTGCCGTGGGACGGCCAGACCATGGGAGAGCTCGAGGTTCGCGGGCCGTCGATCGCGTCGGCGTACTACGAGTCGGACGAGGGCGCCGACCGCTGGACGGACGACGGCTGGTTCAAGACCGGCGACGTCGTCACGATCCATCCCGACGGCTTCGTCGAGGTGCAGGATCGCGCGAAAGATCTCGTCAAGTCGGGCGGTGAGTGGATCTCGACGGTCGCGCTCGAGAACGCGCTCATGGGGCATCCCGCGGTCGCCGAGGCGGCGGTCATCGCCGTTCCCGACGAGAAGTGGTCGGAGAGGCCGCTCGCGGTGGTCGTGCTCAAGGAGGGCGCCGCTGCGACGGACGACGAGCTCCGCGAGTTCCTCGCGCCCAACTTCGCGAAGTGGTGGCTGCCCGACCACTTCGAGTACGTGGACGAGATCCCGAAGACCGCGGTCGGCAAGTTCCGCAAGACCGCGCTGCGCGAGCAGTTCGCCGCCCAGCCGGCGGAGACGACCTGAGGAGCGTTACGTGAAATCGATACGACAAGGGCGCGAAGCAACCGTTTTTAGGGGCTTCGCGCGACCGGAATCCGCGAGTCAGCGGATTCCGGTCTGACGCAATGACACAGTACGTCTCGGTCGAGCAAGACGGCGCGGTCGCCGTCGTCACGATCGACCACCCGCCCGTCAACGCACTCTCGGCCGCCTTGCTCGACGAGCTCGAAGCTGAGCTCGAGCGCCTCAACGCCGACGACGGCGTGCGCGCGATCGTGCTGCGCGGCGCCGGCGAGCGGGCATTCGTCGCGGGCGCCGACATCTCGGAGTTCCCGTCGCTCCGCGCTGCGGCCGACGAGGCCCACGAGAGCGGATCGGCGCGCGGAATCCAGAAGCTCGGCCACCGAATGGATGCCGCGCGCACGCCGTTCATCGCTGCGATCCACGGGTTCTGCCTCGGGGGCGGGCTCGAGCTCGCGATGTGCTGCGACATCCGGGTCGCCGCCGAAGACGCGCAGCTCGGTCAGCCCGAGATCAAGCTCGGCCTCATCCCAGGGGGCGGCGGGACGCAGCGGCTACCACGGCTCGTCGGACTCGGACGCGCGCTGCTCCTCAACCTGACAGGCGACTTCATCGACGCGCGCACGGCCTACGAGTGGGGTCTGGTCGAGCGTGTGGTGCCGAGGAAGGCGCTGCTCGACACTGCTCTCGGAATCGCGCGCACGATCGCGGCTCGCTCGCCCGTCTCAATCGGCGTGCTCCGGGAGCTCGCGCGGACGACGCGTGACCTCCCGCTCGAGGAGGGCCTGCGCCGCGAGGCGGACGGGTTCCGCCGCTGCCTGGAGAGCGAGGACGGCGCAGAGGGCGTGGCCGCGTTCCTGGAGAAGCGCCAACCCCAGTTCACCGGCCGGTGAGTCCTCACGTCCCTGGACGCCTCCGGCTCCCGCCGGGCGGAGCCGGCCTCCGCCGAAGGCTGACGCCGCTCGCGGCAGGATGCGTCGCGCTCGGCGCTTGTCCGTACCTAGAGTACTGTCCTGCGCGCCTCGCGCTCGCCTCCTTTGCGAGCGGCGCCCCAGAAACGTGAGGGCCGTCGTCCTCGAGGACGTCGGCGGGCCGGAGCAGCTCGTCGTCCAAGAGCTGCCGGAGCCAGAGGCAGGCGAAGGACAGGCGATCGTCGAGGTTCGCGCCTGCGGGATCAACTTCGCCGACGTCCTCGTCCGCCTCGGGCGCTATCCGCAGATGCCAGAGCTCCCCGCGGTGCTCGGGTCCGAGATCGCGGGTGAGCTGGAGGGGGACCGCGTGATGGGATTCGTACGCAGCGAGGGCGGCGGCTATGCGGAACGGGTCGCTGTTGACCGGCGCTGGCTCCTTTCGCTCCCGGCGGGTGCGACCTTCGCCGAAGGGGCGGCGTTCCCGATGGCGTTCCTCACGGCGTGGATCCCGCTCACCGAGCTCGTACGGATCGCTTTCGGCGCGCGCGTCCTCGTCACTGCGGCTGCCGGCGCGGTCGGAACCGCCGCGGTTCAGCTTGTCCGGGCGCTCAACGGAGTTCCGGTGGCGGCGGTCGGGAGCGCGGAGAAGCTCGAGCTCCCCCGCTCGCTCGGCGTGTCCGAGGCTGTGACGTACGAGGAGCTCGGTGAGCTCGATCAGGTCGACGCCGTCTTCGACCTCGTCGGCGGCGACGTCTTCGCGAGCTCGCTCAATCTCCTCAAGCCGCTCGGAGCGGCGATCGCGGTCGGGTACGCCGGCGGCCTCTGGCAGGACGTGAGCCCCGCGTGGCTGGTCGGCCGAAACATCGGCGTGCACGGCTTCTACCTCGGGCGACTGATCGGTCGCAATCCGGATCTCGTCGAGCGGGCGGGGCGTGATGTCCTCCGCCTCTGGGAAGGTGGCGTCGTGCGACCGATCGTGGGCTATGAGTTTCCGCTCGAGGAAGCGGGCGAGGCGCACCGTCTGATCGAGGAACGGAGATCCACTGGAAAGGTGGTCCTCGTCCCTTGACCGCACTCGTGACTGGGTCTGCCGGCGGGATCGGGAGTGCGATCGTCGGCAAGCTGCATGCAGAGGGGTTCGAGGTCAGGGAGCTCGACCTCGTCAACGGGTTCGACGTCGCCGACCCCGACGCTTGGGAGCACATCGGCTCGGTCGATCTCGCGTGTCTAAACGCGGGAGTCCTGACGGGAGAGGCGGAGATCGCCACGCTCACAGACGAGCAGTACCGGCGCGCGGTCGGCGTCAACGTCGACGGCGTCGTCTTCGGTGTCCGCCGGCTCGACCGCGTCATGCCCAAGGGCAGCACGATCGTCGTGACGGCATCGCTTGCGGGGCTGACCGCGATTCCGGACGATCCGATCTACGGGCTCACGAAGCACGCGATCGTCGGCTTCGTCCGCTCCGTCGCACCGCAGCTCGCGGAGAGAGGGATCCGGATCCAGGCTGTCTGTCCCGGCTGGGCGGATACGCCGTTGACGCCGAACGGGTTCAAGCAGGAACTCACCGATCGCGGCTTCCGGCTCCT
>Ga0247727_10016239_pt1 | contig 12051 bp, 6 predicted proteins | sample WisWelCaveWW1625_FD_202498 | JGI IMG/M metagenome (GOLD analysis project Ga0247727, IMG submission 202498) | Biofilm microbial communities from Wishing Well Cave, Virginia, United States - WW16-25 | ecosystem: Environmental > Aquatic > Deep subsurface > Groundwater > Cave microbial mat | place...
AGCCGAAAGTCGACGGCCATTTCTCGCGCCAAGCTTCAGCGCGCATGAAGCGCCTATACGAGACTTTAGTTCAACGCCATGAAATGCGAGAGCGCTTTCTCAAGGCGTTCAACAAAGAAGGCCGCATTGATTTGGAGCATCTGCGCCCGCACTTCAGCAACCTCAAACGCAAAATCTCCGCGAAATTTCCGGAGGAAGATTTTTATCGCTGGTATGTCGTGTCCGCTCTCGGCCCGCGCGGGGATACGTGCTACGGCATTCGTTTGGATCGGGAGTTTATCCGATTGCCGGAGGCAAGGTTGTGACAAGGTTGGGAGGGTGGGATCGTATTTGTTTATACCCTAAACTTCCGAGTCGAGTGTTATTCGAAAACAAAGCGCACTTTATTCAGATTCAGGAACGGAGTAGAATCTATGTCATGCGAAGAGAATAGTTTGAAAAAGGAAACGATAGACTACTGGCGTCGTTTGGATCGTTTGAAAGATAAACTGATGTCCAAAGAGCAGAAATACTTGGAGTGGGAAAAAGAATTCGAAAAGTACCTTGCGAACATTTTCGAGAAAGAAATTGCATGTGCGAAATCACATCCGGAGCTTTGGCCCTCCGAAGATCAAAAAGCCAAAGTGCTCGTTCTCCTGGTCGGCTTTTCCATCGAGCCGCTGCTTTTTTCGCTCAGAGCCTACCGGCCCGAAGAGGTGGTATTGGTTTTAAACCGGAAATACCACGAAACCGACGACGGAATCAGCATAGCGAAGAATCGCGTGCTCAAGTGGCTCAAAAGGATTGGCAGTGAAGGTTTGAAAATTCGGCCGGATCCTTTGAAACTTCCCGAAGGCACGACCACGGGACACTTTTTTAAATTTTTGCAGACCGAGCTTGCGAAAGATATTGATGCCGGAAATAAAGTGGTGATCGACATCACGGGCGGCAAAAAGAACATGGTGGCCGGTGCTTCTCTGTTCGCGGCCTACACCGGCGCAAAAATCTCCTATGTCGATTTTGAAGACTACGACGAAGAATTTCGCCGTCCCTATGGCTACACCTGCTCGGTCGGATTTCTGCCAAACCCTTATGAGATTTACGCTTTGCGTGATTGGCAACGGGTGAGACAACACTACGAAAACTTTGCCTTCGACCAAGCAGCGTCAGAGCTTAAAGGCATAGCCAAGGGCATGCCTTTGGAGTATTTTTGCAAGAAGCAGATTCGGGCCGTGAAGCTGATGCGCCTTGTGATGCAGGCTTACAATTATTGGATGAATGGCCATTACTTCCGCGCGCATCGCTGGGAAAAATTTTTAAAGAAACTCTCAGAGGGCCGGTTCAAGATGATCAGCGCCGTGGAAAAATTACAAAGCACGTGGCCGAGAAAAACGCAACTTGAAAAGTTAGCGAAAGCAAAGTTCAACGACCTCTATTTTGACACCGCAGGTGCTCTCATTTATTCCGCCGATGAGATTTTGAAAGTTGAAAAGATTGTGCAGTCGCAAGGCGATTATCGTTCTGGCTTGTTACGCGCCGCCGGCTTGAATGAAGTTATCTTTAAGGCACGCATAGCTTGGTTAAAGGAAAAGGGTAAACTAGAAATCATACCATCTGCTCCTGACGAAGCTCAAAAGGCATGCACAGCAGATCAGGCACTTCAGAAAGTAGGAGACGAAGCTTTCGTATTGAATGAGGCGGAAATCAAAGTGTTGATCGGTGAGAACGTCAATGCCTCCAAGTCGGAAATAATTCTAAAGGCCGGGAATGATCGCCCCATCAAAAAAGCTAAAATGAACTACAAGGGCTTGAAGATCAATTTCAAAAAGCTTATTCATGATGAAGTTTTCATGGGCATCATCCCGAGTGATGAACGGACAGTATTTTTGAAGCAGCTCTCCGATCTGCGCGAAGTTCGCAACAAAGCCACGCACGCCGTCATTCCCGTGCCGCAAGAGATTGGAGAGCTTGCGCTCGCGGTTGCAAAAGCCAATCTCTCGGATTTCAAGCAATGGCTGCAGTTGCCAGTTTCCAACAATCCAGCAAATACAGAAGAAGCTCACGAGCGGCCGCCCAAATGGAAAACCTTGTGCAAATGGTGCGGCCTCGATTTTCTTCCTCAACCGATCAAGGAGCCCAAAATATGAGCAAATACCTGGTCGCGGCAGATGCCGACCAAATTCAGAACTTTCTCTTTCGCGCCTCGCACTTGCGCGAGGTCATCGGCGGCAGCATGCAGCTTGAGAGTTTTTGCAAAGAGAGTACAAAGGGAGCGCTCGACTCTGTTGGAGGGAAAGTTGATAACAATCTCATCATCAGCGCCGGAGGCAGTTTCCGATTGGAATTTGATGATCTCGTGCCCGCGCGACATTTCCTCGACGATTTAGCGGAGCGCTTCCGGCGGCAAACCGGCAACACGCTCACAGTGGCTGGTCCTATCGCATACGAACCGCACGAGTTCCGCGCCAAGAATCGAGAATTGCAGCTTCAATTGATGGAGGCAAAACTCAAACACGAGTACGCGGAAGCCATTGCACACACGCCAGCCACGGCGTTTTGCGTCTCATGCGGCTCTGAGTACGCAGTCAAACACACCACACCGACGCCCGAAAAGGCTCTAGATCAGCAAGACCGGCCGATCTACTTATGTAAGAGTTGCTCCAACAAAGCTAAAGAACGTAAAGAGGACCAAGCCGATTTTTTTCAACGCTTACGGAGAGAAATTCGAACACAATATCCGAATCTGAAAAAACGTCCTTTGGAAACTCCCTACGATCCGGCGGAGTTGATCGGCTCGCTTGACCCCACGCAATATGTTGGCTACATCAAAGCCGATGGCAATGGCATGGGAAAGCGCTTCGATAGCCGTAATTCAAAAGATGAATTAAGAGATTTGTCGGATAAATTGACTAATGCCCTCTGGAAGAGCCTGGCTAAACCCATCGATAATCTTTTGAAGCGTATTGATGAGCGCCGTAACGAATCTCAAACCAAATTCGAGCAAATTCCAATCGTTCCGCTCATTGTCGGCGGCGATGATCTCTTCGTGCTGGTTCCGGCGCGCTATGCGTTGGACATCGCGCGCGACATCGGCGAAAAATTCGAAGAGGAAATGGGAGAAGGCGTCACGACTGGGATGGCCGTCGTGATCTGCCAACAGCATTATCCCTACACTTTGGCGCACGCGCGCGCCGAAACGCTCTTGAAAACCGCAAAAAAGATCGGCAAGCATGAAGACGTGAAGCTGTCGACCGTCTCAATTGAGACGATTATCGGCAATCGTTTGAGCGTTACCCAGGAAATCGAAGGGCCTTTTCTCAAAACATTTTTTATCGGCGACGAAAACAAGGTCGTTGCGAAACGCAATTGGGGATTGCCATTGAAAACTCTTTTGGAGCAAAGAAAAGCTCTCAAGGATGTGCCGAACAAACGGCTGAATGAAATCCGTCGGCTCTTTGATGAGGCTAGAGGTAAAAAGAGGAGCTTCGATGAGGCTGAATTTCGGCGGTTGCAGAAAAGAATTGCAAGCGAGCCTTTCGATAAGGCTGTGCGTGCTCTCGGCAATGAGGACAAAGACAATGATCTAGTTCTGCGGACCTTTTCAGTGCCCGACGAAGATCGCTACTATGCTCACGGCCTCGCCAATCTTATCGAAATGTGGCAATATGCTTTTATGCTGAATGTCCCGGCTAAAGATTATCAAGCGGAGGTCGCATGAGCACAAAACTTGTTTTCGAACTGACTTTGAAATCCGATTATCACGTCGGCTCTGGCCACAACAAAGGCGTGACGGCTGATTCCAGTCTGTTGCGCGAAGCCAATGGTCAGCCCGCGCTACGTGGTTCGATTCTAGGGCAAATGCTGAAAGATGCTGCCATCGACATGCTAAAAACCGAAATTATGCAGAGTCAATATCCTTTCAAATGCGCGAATGCCGGTGGCTCGAAGGAGCCTGAATACTGTGGTCAATGGCACAAGCAAGGCAATCCTTGTCCGATATGCTTCATCTTCGGCACGCCAACACAACCTCGCAAGTGGGAATTTGATTCGGCGCGATTGGCGGAGCGCGAACCGAATCGTTCGATAAATTTGACGGAAGATTGGGGTGCGGCTTCGGTCACGCGCAACCGCGTCAGTCCGCTGCAGCGCAGAACCGAGCCGGATAAATTGTTCAGCGAGGAAGTCGGCGACGGCCGCTTGAAGTTTCATTTCGAAGCGAATTGGATTGGAGAGGGCAAGCCTGAGGCCTCGACCATCGCCTTTCTCGCGGCTGCGGCGCGCAACTGGCGCTACTTGGGAAAATCGCGCCGACGCGGGCGAGGGCAATGTTCGGTGCGCTTGCTTTCTGCCGAAGGCTTTCCCGCAAATCAAGATTGGATGGCCAAATTCAAATCGACGTGGCTTGATCAAACGTGGAAACATGAGCCGTTGCCGCGCCCGAAGGTCTCGCATTCATTAGCAACCGAGTTGATTGCGCCAGACTGGCAACCGGTTCGCATTCGCGTGGTTGCGCGCTTGGAGGAGCCGGTGCTCGTTGCAAAACGAGTCCTTGCAGGCAATCAATTCGCCTCGGTGGATATGATTCCAGGCAATGTTTTATTGGGCGCGCTTGCAAGCCGAGTAGCTATTCGCAATGGCCTGAGCGAGTCCGCGCACTATACCAACTTCGTCGGCATATTCCGACGCGGAGGAATTAGATTCAATCACCTTACTTTGGCCTCGCTCAATCTACATAATACGCAAGAACTCTATCCTGCCTTTGAGCCGCCGTTGGATGTTTTTCGCTGCAAAAAATTTCCGACGGACCATCCCAAGCAGCAGCATCCGGATAAATCTTTCAGCCTGATTCCACAAGATCAGTTTATCGTGTGCGGCAAATGCCAGTGGCCGGACAACAGCATGGAGAGCTTGAAAGACTTGCACATTCTTGCTGCGGGAAAACTCAAGCGTTTCGATCACAAAACCCGCGAAGAAATGCACATTCGCTTGAACTCGGAGACGCAGCGCGTCGAGCCTGGAATCTTGTTTGAGTATGTTTGTCTGGAAGCGGGGCAATTTCTGTGCAGTGAGATCGTGTGCCGCAACGAGCAGGCGTGGAAATCGTTGTGCGAGATGGCGGAGATCGAAGCTTCAGACATGCCTTTCAAGCTCAAGCTCGGCAAAGGCACGCGGCGAGGCTATGGCGGCGTCTCCGTCGTCTTCGAATTAATTAAAGAAGATCAAACCGAGTCGCGGGCTTCCCTGCCGCCGTTGCGCGAGCGCTTGCCCAATACCAAAGCGCCGTTTCGTTTGTATCTGAACAGCGACGCCATCATCCGCGATCCGTGGGGACGCTTCGTTTCGCAGTGGCAGCCTGAATGGCTTTCTGTCGCGTTGGATAATTTGAAAGTATCTGTCACTCGAGGCTTTGCCAAGACGCGCTACATCGATTCGTTTTATAATCATCTCGGCTTGCCGCGCTGGCGTGATCGCGGCCTCGTGGCCGGCTCCGCCGCAGGCGTACAAATTGAAAAGCACTCTCTTTCTGAAAAAGAGATCTGGGAAAGGCTCGAGAAGATCGAGCTGCAAGGCATTGGCTTGCGGCGCAACGAGGGGTTTGGGCAAACCATCATCAACCATCCGCTCTACGAAACCTTGGACAAGACAGGCGTGGATATCAATCTCAAAATGACGCTGCCGTCGGCATTCGTTGATGAGATGAAGATTGCAGGCAATGTGGTTGAACAAGAACGCGCTTTCAAAGAGCGATTGCATTCTGATTTAAAAGAGCAAATAAACTGGAACACGTTTGAAAAAGAGGAATTCGCGCCGGTCGCGCGCATGCTTCGCGCGGAAAAGCATCTCGGCCTTGAACATTTGATGGCGCGTTTTGAAAGTTTGAGGAAGTCTCATGCTGCGAGCGATGAGCTTATCAATGTGCTCGGCGAGCCATTGGTGAAGCACCCAAACAAGCTGCCGGTGCTGCGCGAACCGAAAGATTTTTTTGTAAAAGGAGAAGGCAAGCCCGGTCTCAACGTTCTCTTCGAGTTTTTGCGTAACCTGTCAAATAAAAATTTCACCCCAACCGAGCTCGCGTCGATCATCGGCTTGTTGGCCGAACGTGTTGCCCAGGCCGTTGATCGCGCGCGCCAAAAGGAGGGCCGCATATGAAAAAGTATCGCGCCATTGTCGGCGAATTTGTATTTGAAACCGCCTTGCACATTGGCCAGGGCGAAGAGGACTTCGGCACGAATGCGCCGTTGCGCCGCAACCTTGCGGGCGAATTGATCATTCCCGCCACAACCATTGCCGGTGTGTTGCGCACGCTCGCCACTCGTCTCGCCCTGCGCTTGCAGCTCGACGGCAGAAACAAGTGTTTTGCGCTTTGTTCCAAATCAGAGCTAAAAGATTTGTGGCAGAAAGGCGAAAAAATCTGCGGCTGCCCGGTTTGCCACTTGTTCGGCGAGCTTTATCCCAGCGAAAAATCGAAAGACGAAAAAGACGGCAGAGCCTCTCGCTTGTGGGTTTACGATAGCAAGCTGCTGTCCCGCGAAAAAACTTTCGTGCGCGATGGCGTAGGCATTGATCGCACCACCGGCGTGGCGGCCAGCGCAGAAAGCTTGAAGTATGATACCGAAGTTATTCCTCAAGGCGCGCGTTTCAAGTTGCACTTGGAGCTTGAGCAGACCGATGAAAACGATCACAAGCTTTTGGCCGCCGTGCTCGCGGAATGGCAGGCCGGAAGGCTTTGGATGGGCGGCAACGTCGGGCGCGGTTTGGGGCGAAGCAAATTGGAGCAAACACATTTCAGCGCAAATGATTTGAAGACGCACGAGGACTTGCTGCTCTATTTGAATGAAGAATTGCCGGAAAAGCGCGGGCATGCGGACGACAATTGGCTGGCCAAACAACAAACCGGCGCTCGTTCTGCTCTTAGATCAAGCGCGGCCATTGCGCCTTTTGTTGAAATTCAATTCACGTTGAGCTTCAACGGCCCGTTCTTGACCAATGATACGACGCTCGCGGCTTTCGCCGGTTATGATCATGTCTCTTTGCTCGACGGGCTTCCGCAAAAAGACACTACACTTCGTCCGCTGCTGCCCGGTTCCGCTTTGCGCGGCGCGCTGCGTTCGCACGCGGAGCGTATCGCCCGAACGCTGGCCACGCGCAATGCTTTTGAAAAGGCTCAAAGGGATTTAACGAAAGCGCAGCATGAGTTCTTGCAAGCTTGTCCGGCTTGCAATCCTGCTATTGAAAGCGATGAAAAGCCGCTCACGAAATGCGATAAGCTCTTGAGCCTCGCAAACGTATCCTATGACAAAGAAATCCGCGATGAACAAATCTGCGTGAGCTGCCAACTGTTTGGCAGCTCACGCCGTGGCAGCCGGCTCAAAATCATGGATGCGCCTTTGAGCAACGAGCCGGTTTGGAAGCCGTTGGACTTTCTCGCCATTGATCGTTTCACCGGCGGAGGCCTCGAAGGCGCCAAGTTCGACGCCGTAGCCTTGTGGCGGCCGCAGTTCTCCGTTTCCTTCTTTTTGGAAGAACCGCAAGCTTGGGAATTGGGCTGGCTCGCGCTGGTGCTGCGCGATTTGATTGACGCTCGCATTCCCATCGGCTTTGGCAGCGCCAAAGGCTTTGGGCAAGCCGAAGCAACAAATCTCAAAGTGCGTTGCGCCTTTGGCAGTTTTGATGACTGGAACAAGATCATAAAGGACTTCAATCTGGAATTGCAAGCCCGTCAAGTCGAGCAACCATTTGGCTTCTATCGCATCGCCGAGTTTGATGAAAAGGCTTGGCAGCAGGTTAAAATGCAAGAACGCGTGCAAGCATGCGTCGCGGCTTTTCATAAGAAAGTTCGCGACGTGGAAAGAAGCTCAAACGCTCTGCCTAAGCTCAAACACGATTCGTATTTCAATGGTGTGGTCGATAAGCTCTATCCGATAGAGGAGGAACAATATGTGTGAAGCAATGAACTCTGTGGCGAACAAGGATACCCTCGCGGTTTGGGGCGGCCAATTTGAAGCGACGCAGTGGGCCGAGTTCTTGAACCAATGGCAAAAGCAATGGCCCGTGGCCGAAAAGCGTTGGGGCATGTGGGAATTTGTGAGTGACTTCCAAATCAACGAAGGCGAGCCGCCTCAGGCCGAGCAATTTCCACTGTTGGAACGCGCCGAGCTGTTCGGCAAAAGCGGCCACTTGAGCTGTCGCCGTGAGGAGAATTTGATCTATTGGCATTTTGTCGGCTGCAAAAAGCTCACGATTCCTTCCGGCTATGGCAACCGAAATTACTGGGACGAGGACGAACATGCCAGCGAAGAGTTCTTTCAACTTGGGCGCTCCATGCTGCTGTGGGGCGAGCGCGTGAGAGAAGCCGTCAAAGAAACCGACAAAGAAGTCTACAAATGGACTGATTCTTGGTTCGACGACCGCGTCGGCTGGGCCGAGTTGAAGTATCCTCATGTTCTGCCGCCACCGAATGACGACGCAGAAAGGCAATTCGCTGCCGCCGAACAAAAAAAGCAGCGCGTGCAAGCAAACTACTGTCAATTCACCCGCGCCGGACAGGTGGCGTTTGTGTGGCTCACGAGTTTGGAAGAATATTCTGCAGAAGGAGAATGAGCAATGGCACAGAAGAAAGGCACGATCAAAACATTCAAAGCCGAAGGTGGTTTCGGATTCATCACGCCCGAAGGCAACGGTCCAGATTTGTTCTTTCATATCTCTGAAACCTGGGACTTCGTGGGCGATCCCCAGGAGGGTGTAGAGGTATTGTTTGAAATCAAAGCAGGCAAAGGCGGCAAACCTGCCGCGACTAAGGTTCATCCTACAGAGGCAAAAGGGCCAGGTTATCGCTTCTTAAATCCTTACAATTTTGTTCGCCTTCCTCGCCCTTCACAAGCGGTGCCAGACGACATGGGCGCGCGGCTGTTGAGTCGATGCCAGCCGCCACCGCATGACCGCTGGATTGGTTTGAACGGCAAGCTTGTATGTGAGGTGGAAGCCGTCACGCCAATCTTTATTTCCGATGCCGAAGCGTACTATGCCTCCAAGTCTCTCGAAAAGAAAGATCATAAAACATATCGATTCTTTCGATATGATTTTGGCGATGGCCCTGAGTCCAAGCCCGACCCTGCGCTCCCAGCTTCCAGTCTGCGCGGCATGGTGCGCAACGTTTTCGAGTCGGTAACGAATTCCTGCTTCGCTCATTTCGATTATGCCAAGCGCTTGAGCTATCATCTGCCTGCGAACGACGCGCTCAAGCTCACGCCTGCGCGAGTTGAGAAGGATGCCGAAGGCCGATGGCAATTGCGCCTACTGCCCGGCACTGCGACGCTGACGATTGGCAACAGGCCTCACGACATGCTTTATGCTGCGCGCGTTGAGCAATACGAAGCGCTCAGCAACATCATAAAGGGGCTAGTTGCAAAAGTAACGCGATATTTTGTTAAGCGTGATGGCTTGGCGCATGGTAGCGAATGCTGGGCGCTGGTCGCAAGAAAGCAGTTTCCACCCGTGTGGAATGTTTTGGAACTGGCCCCCTTCAAAGACGAGCACAAGCTGCGCGCCAAAGCCAAAGGCGACGTCAAACTCGTCAAGGGCTATCTCTGCATCAACAATCAAAACATTGAAACCAAGCGTTTCGAAAGATTTTTCTTTCGTGATCCGCAGAATAACCGCGGCGCGGAATTCGTGCCTTTGCTCAACGATATCCGAGAAAAATATCTCGAACTTATTAACGACTATCGTGAACGCCATGCAGAGACCGTCAAGAAGTGGAAGAAAGAGGGCCACGGGAATAGGCTTGAAACTTATCGCGAGAAGTTGGACGACAATGGCAGTGTTACAGGCTATGAAGTTGGGCTCAGCCGTTTCATCCTCGGTGAGTCATATGAATTGAAGGTAGGCGAGTTGGTTTATGCCATGCTTTCCGGCACCACTAAATCGCCTTCGGTTGAATTTATCGTTCCGGTTGCGATACCAAGAGTCGGCTATGAGCGGCGCATCTCTCAACTGTTGCCCATGCATGCTTGGAAATGTAATAGCTATGACACGCTTTGCCCGGCATGCCGTACCTTCGGCTGGGTTTATGGCAGTGCGCCTGGCGATCACAATGCGTTGGCGAGAGAACAACTCGCCGCCTATGCCGGCCGTGTGCGTTTTAGTCATGGCCGGCTTAAAGGCAGTCTTGAAAGGCTTGATGACAAAGACATTCCGCTCGCGATCTTATCGTCGCCAAAGCCGACAACGACACGATTCTATCTCAAGCCGAGTTATAAAACCCCGCGGCCAGGATTGGAAGACGCGCTCGCAGGCTATGATAACAAGGACAATGTTCTGCGCGGACGAAAATTCTTTCGCCATCACGGCCATGGTCGAGATAAAAGCTATTGGCGGAGCAATGAGCGCGAATATCGCTTGGATAAACCCTCGGATCAGAATCGCTCTCTCGCCGATGCCGCTGCTCCAGGAACCAAATTCACCTTTACCGTGGATTTCGAGAACCTCGCGGCAGTGGAACTTGGAGCTTTGCTATGGTCGTTGCAGTTGCCTGAAAACGCCTATCATCGTTTGGGTTTTGCCAAGCCGCTTGGCTTTGGCAGCGTCAAGATCACAGTCCGACGAGCAAGCATTCTAAACGCGGGAAACAGATACGGCGAGCAATGGCTGCAAAACGATGCTGTAATAGAAAACGAAGCGTTGCAAAATTGGATTGCCGCTTTGATCGAAAAGTTCGAAGAAACAATGTCGCGAGCTTATACTCAGCCATTCGAAGAATTGGAGCACGTTCGGGAAATCCTTGCTCTCTTGCGTGATCCTGCTCCCGATTTGCCTGTTCATTATCCGCGCTCACAAAAACAACCCAGCGAAGAAGGCAAAAACTTTGAATGGTTCATGGGCAACAATCGCAACAAGCAGGCACGTCTTGTGTTGGAATTGCCAAGTCAGGAAGAGGGGCTGCCGTTGATTGACAAGAAAGGCACGATTCTCTCATAGCACTTGGATGCTTTTTAGAAAAGGATTGGCCGTGAGAAAAGCGAAACTGAAAAGTTTTCTTGATCTCAAGCAACATTTGCTAGAACTCAAGCAAATGTGCCTCGATTCTTTTGCTGAAGAGTTCAGTGGAGGCTCTTGGGGTGAAGTGTGGAGAGTTCTCACTGAGCTTCAGAATAAATTGAAAGATCACGAACAATGGAAGGAAGTCGAATTCAAAGATCCCAAAAATTTCAATAACGCTGTCCGAGAAATTATTGAATTCAAACGTGGCCTCGAGGGTAAATTAAAATCTGACGATTCTGAGGCTGAAATACTCGAAGACATCGATTGGGTGAATTTGTACAACGCTGTGGATGAGCTGAATAGACTCTTGGATGGCGAATACACCAATAACACGATTTTTGTTCTTGAAAGTGATTCTTATTTGACGTATCGCAGTTTTGAATCTCTGCTGGAAACTAGAAGTAAAAGAGATAAACGCATTTTCGAGGCTTTACCTGAGATATCTCAAAGCTATCTCAGAGATGCTGGGAAATGCCTTGTTTACGGTTGCCCGACAGCATGCGCGATTCTAGCGCTTCAGGCGGTTGAAGCGAGCTTGCGTTATTACTATCGAAGGCATATTTTTCCGTTCAACTCAAAAGCAGAATGGGGCCCCATGCTAAACGATCTACGGGCTCAGGCCCAATTACCGCAACCTAGCGGAGACTGCTTTGATCTGCTCAACGAATTGAGAGGTTATTATCGCAATCCTATATTACATGGTCGAGCAAGTAGTGAAGAAAGCATGGGAATCATAACTTCGGAAAAGGCCAAAGATATCTACGACGAATGCTGGAGAGCGCTCAAACGTCTCATGAGCAGTTTTGATCAGGAAGAATCACCGTTGAGTTTAAAGATCGTCATACCAAGCGACTTCGATTTTGACGCCGCACTTGCTGCTTACCTCTATCGTTGGAACCCAGAATATCCGCCCTTTTCACATGAAAATGTGACTTTTAACTCAAGTGAGGAGCGGCTTGGTCAACTCGTGGATTCGACAGTCGTGTATAGAAGCCAGTTGCGATATGTTCTGAGACCCAACAGAATGGGGTC
>Ga0247727_10016240_pt1 | contig 12051 bp, 12 predicted proteins | sample WisWelCaveWW1625_FD_202498 | JGI IMG/M metagenome (GOLD analysis project Ga0247727, IMG submission 202498) | Biofilm microbial communities from Wishing Well Cave, Virginia, United States - WW16-25 | ecosystem: Environmental > Aquatic > Deep subsurface > Groundwater > Cave microbial mat | place...
AGGCTACCTGCGTCGGGAAATCGGGGGGTGGTGCTAGGCGGTTAGCGACATGCCAAGTGCGCATAAAGGGTGGCGCGTCACACGTATGAATCCGCTGCGACGGTCCGATTCCAAGGGCTTGGAACCGACCTGTGACGGGTATTGGAAGTACATGGGGTTCAATTCTCAGCTTCCCAAAACGCTACGCCTGTGCTCTTGCTACTGGCTGTGCATGGATTGTAAGAACCCCGTCATGTGGAGTGGCAACAAAGAAGAACTGCCCTCAACGACCGGAGTAATCATCTTCGATCCGAATGCAAGTGGTGCGGACAGGGGTGATGTCGAGGGAGGCAATTCGTGTCTCTGCATGAAGAAGCCGGGGAAGGAGAAAGGATGTGACAAGGACTGTGAGGAGGGGAAGAAGTCATGAAATCGACTAGCGCGCAATGTTTGCATCGGGCTGTAATCGCCGCATGCGCGCTGTTCATCTCCGGATGCGGCGACAGTGGAGAAGATCCGACGGCGGTGATTTCTCGGTTAGTCGCTACTGACGCCACGGACATAGAACGCACGACTTTCGAGTCGCTACATCGTGTGCATGTCTCATTTCGCCATCAGCGCTCTCAGTTAGATCCTTTAATCAGCCAAGAGCAACGGCTTGACCTTTCTCGACATGGGTGGCGGGAGTGTGCGGCAGCGAATGAGTGGATGCGAATACCTGACGGCTCAAGGTCTCCCCCGGTAGTAGCCTTTCAACAAGTTGCGATGTTCAGATCGAGCACGTCAATGCTGACGGTGTCTGGACGTTATCTTGCGGCATGGGACGGCAGCTCGACGCTCCCTTCATTACCAGACACTAATTATCGACAGGTCGACCTTATTTACGTCACATACGAATCAGACGCGGAGCTTCAACTGGTTTTGTCGAAGCTTGAGGTGGACTGCGCCCACACGCGCTGAGACTGCGACGCGATTCGCGCAACTCGGCAGTTCCCAAGGCAACGTGCTCGCCGATGCCCGCGTCATCGGCAGCACGGCGCTCACCACGCGTTACGCCTACGACGCCGCCGACCGCATGGTCAGCATGACCTATCCGAGCGGCCGCGCAGTGACCTACGGCCGCGATGCGGCGGGCCAGATCAGCGATGCGCGCCTCGCGGGCTTCGCCGGCCGCGAACTCGCCGCCAGCCTGCTGCACGAGCCCTTCGGCCCGGTCGCAGACTGTCACGCTCACCGCCCAAGCCGACACCGCTCGTGCCGAGGCGGATGTCCAGGAAGCGCTCGCGCTCGAGCAGCGCGAGGCTCAGGACGCCTACCTCGCTCTGGCCCAGGGCCTGTACGCCGACGAGCAACAGCTGCTGGCGGATGCCGAGGCGGCGGACCTGACCGACGAGGCGGATGCTGCGCATGCCGCAGCCTTGGCGGCGGAAGCGAGCGCGGCACAGGCCGAGCAGCTCTCGATCGCCGCGACCCAGCAGGCCCTCGACCTCAGCGGCCAAGCCTCCGCGCTCGACGCACAGGCAGCAGGGGAGACCCTGCTCGCCCAGGCCGCGCAGGCGCAGGCGGACTACTACGCGGACCTCGCCGCGAACCCGCCCAGCACTTTCGAGCAGACGCTGTTCGTGTACGACCTTTCCGGTCATCTGATCGGCGAGTACGGCGTGGATGGCAGCACGAAGGTCGAGCACGCCTGGCTCGAGGACATGCCGCTGGCGCAGCTGCGCGATGATGGGAGCCTGCTCGGCGGCACCACCGTCTACTGGTTCCACGCCGATCACGTCAACACCCCGACCACCCTGACCGATGAATCGAGGCAGGTGGTGTGGGATGCGGTCAGGGAGCCCTTCGGCAAGACCGAGGCTGTCACTTCGACCGTCACCAACAACCTCCGCATCCCGGGCCAGTACCAGGACGCCGAGACTGGCCTGCACTACAACTACTTCCGCGATTACGACCCGAGCCTGGGGCGGTATGTAGAGAGCGATCCGATTGGGTTGGATGGTGGGATTAACGTCTACAGTTACGCGCTGTCGAACCCCACGAACAGTAGCGATCCCAGCGGGCAGAACCCGGTTGCGGTGGTAGCCGCGTACTGTCGAATCAACCCATCCGCGTGTGCGGCAGCAGCCGCGGCGACGGCAGCGGCACTACGTAATGCGTTGAATCCACCGGGCAACCCCCCGGCGTCCGGTGGCGGTGATAGCGATTGTGGCGACGACGATGATTGTCAACGTGAGATTGCGGAATGTGAGCGCCTGTGTCGGCAAGCGCAGGGCGATCCTGACTTGCGGAACGTTTGGGGAGGTGGGTTCTGGCCGTGCATGCTCGGCTGCGTATCATGGCGATGCATGGACAACCTCTAGCAGATCGATAGCCATGAACTTTAAGCCTGATGCGATAAAGCAGCTCGATGAGCTGTTCGAGAGAGGCATGAACGAGGAAGCACTGAATAACAGTGATCAGTTGCTTCGAGGTGATCCCGATAAGATTCTTGCGCGAGAGATTCGCAGGTTTCGCTCCGACGTGTTTAGTCGAATCAGAATGCCAAACGAAGCACTCAACGAACGCCTCACAGTTCTGGCAGAGAATCCAGAAGCTGAGGATTTCTACTTCGCATGCCTCTATTCGATTCGCAGCATGCAGCACCACAACGCCATCGGTATTGCAGAGCGCGGGTTGAACAGCCTGGTTGAAGGACAACCGTACGAAGCGGAACTCAGGTTCTTGCTCGCGTTTGCCTGCGTAGAAGCGAAGGACTTCGAGCGAGCAAGCCAGCTCGTGGAAGCGCTCGCGGAGGGGATCGCTGTGTTCGTTCGCGTGTCAGGGCGGCCAACGACCAAAGCAGACTTGAGAGCGTCCATCACGCGGGCCGGTTCTCGCTAGCCGAGTGGCGTTGCTCATCATCGCAAGCTCCATGCTGATCGCGGGCGTTCGACCTCGACGCTCCGTCCGGGTTCGAGCAGCGCGGAGTCCTGGCACCGCCAGCCGACCGGTGCCGCGCGGTCGGCAAGGTCGAACACCGGGCCCAGCACCACGGCGCGGCCGTCCACCAGGTGGTTCCCGGCGATGCGGACGATGAGTTCGCCGTCGATCACCGCGATGCTCTGCAGGTCCGGGCCCGCGAACCGCGTTGGTGCCGGCAGCCCCAACGTGGCGTTGTAGTGCGGCGCGCGGCCTTCGCGAGCCAGGTAGGCCGCGACCTCGGTCTCGATCGGCACGGCCGCGGCGAGCGCGCGGCTGACCGTGCGGCCCGCCAGCGCGCGGAACACCGCCGGGATGAGGATCGCGAGCAGGACGCCGACCACCGCCAGCAGGATGATGCCGTCCATGAACCAGGCCGGGACGAAGCCGCGTTGGGCGTGGCGCAGCATCGGCCTCAGGTCCGGCCTTCGGCGCCTTCCTCGCGCTTGGCGGCGTCCTTCTCGAGGAACGCGACGATCTGGCCGGCGATGTCCTTGCGGGTCGCGGCCTCGATGCCCTCGAGGCCCGGCGTCGAGTTGACCTCGAGCACCACCGGTCCGCGGTGGCTGCGCATCAGGTCGACGCCCGCGACGTTCAGGCCCATCACCTTGGCGGCGCGGATCGCGGTGCGGCGCTCCTCGGGGGTGATCTCGATCTCGACCGCGCTGCCGCCGCGGTGCAGGTTGGCGCGGAAGTCGCCTTCCTTGGCGGTGCGCTGCATCGAGGCCACCACCTCGCCGCCGATCACGAAGCAGCGCAGGTCCGAGCCCTGCGCCTCGCCGATGAACTCCTGGACCAGGAACTGGGCCTGCAAGCCGCGGAACGCGTCGATCACGCTCTCGGCGGCCTGCGAGGTCTCGGCCAGCACCACGCCCGTGCCTTGGGCGCCCTCGATCAGCTTGACCACGTAGGGCGCCTTGCCGACCAACGCCAGCAGGTCCTCGGTGTCGTCCGGCGCGTAGGCGAGCCCGGTGACCGGCAGGCCGATGCCCTTCTTGGACATCAGCTGCAGCGCGCGCAGCTTGTCGCGGGCGCGGCTGATGGCGAGCGATTCGTTGAGCGTGTAGACGCCGAGCATCTCGAACTGGCGCAGCACCGCGGTGCCGTAGAAGGTGATGCTCGCGCCGACCCGCGGGATCACCGCGTCGATGCCTTCGAGGTTGCGGCCGCGGTAGTGGATCTCTGGCTCGTTGCGCGAGATGTTCATGTAGCAGCGCAGCGGGTCGAGGACCAGCACCTCGTGGCCGCGCTGCTGGGCGGCCTCGACCAGGCGCTCGGTGGAGTAGAGCCGCGCGTTGCGCGACAGGATCGCGATCTTCATCGAGCCCCCACGACGGCGGCGCCGCGCCACGACTATAGCCCACGCTCGCGCGGTGAGCGTGACGCTCGCGGGAGCCTCGGCTAGGCTGGGCCGAGGAGGGGCGCGATGGCGGATGCGAGGCTCGGGGTCTACGGTGGCGCGGCGCTCGCGGCCTACGGCTTCGGCAGCTCGCACCCGTTCGGCGTCGACCGTCACGACACCTTCTGGCACGCCTGCGAGCGGCTCGGCCTCGCGCCGCGCGCCAGGCGCCTGGCGCCGGTGCGCGCCGACCGCGCGCTGCTCGCGCTGTTCCACGATCCCGCCTACCTCGACTTCGTCGCCGAGCGCTGCCGGATCGGCGGTGGCTTCCTCGACGCCGGCGACACGCCCGCCCAGCCAGGCTTGGACGCCGCCGCCGCGGTGGTGGTCGGCACCACGGTCGACGCCTGCCGGCGCGCGCTCGACGGCGAGCTCGACCGCGCCTTCGTGCCGATCGCCGGGTTGCACCACGGCGCGCGCGCCGCCGCCGCCGGCTTCTGCGTCTACGACGACTGCGGCGTGGCGATCGAGTGGCTGCGGACCCAGGGGCTCAAGCGCGTCGCCTACGTTGACATCGACGCCCACCACGCCGACGGGGTGTTCTACGCCTTCGAGTCCGACCCCGACTTGCTGTTCGCCGACGTCCACGAGGACGGGCGCTTCCTCTACCCGGGGACCGGCGCGGCCAGCGAGACCGGCAGCGGCGCGGCGCGCGGTACCAAGCTCAACCTGCCGCTGCTGCCGGGCAGCGACGACGCGGCGTTCCACGGCGCGTGGCGCGAGGTCGAGCGCTACCTCGCGGCGTTGCGACCCGAGTTCATCCTGTTCCAGTGCGGCGCCGACTCGGTGGCCGGCGACCCGATGGCCCACCTGCGCTTCACGCCGGCGGTCCACGCCCATGCCGCGGCGCGGCTGTGCGCGATCGGCGCTGCGGCCGGGTCGCGCGGGCTGGTCGCGCTCGGAGGGGGCGGCTACGACCACGCCAACCTCGCCGCGGCCTGGACCGGCGTGGTCGGCGCCCTGCTCGAGGCCCCGCGGGCCTGAGCCCCGGGCCCCGCGGTCGGCCGGCGCGGTAGAATGCGCGCCGGCCTCACGCTCTTTAACACCGTCCTGCGCAATACCCCGGAGCCCGCCCCGATGTACGCCCGCGGCATGACCATCTCCGACCTCGATCCCGTGCTGGCCCGCGCCATGGACGCCGAGCGCCGCCGCCAGGAGCAGCACGTCGAGCTGATCGCCTCCGAGAACTTCGCCAGCCCGCGGGTGTTGGCCGCGCAGGGCTCGGTGCTGACCAACAAGTACGCCGAGGGCTACCCCGGCAAGCGCTACTACGGCGGCTGCGAGGCGGTCGACGTCGCCGAGATGCTGGCGATCGACCGCGCCAAGGCGCTGTTCGGCGCCGCCTACGCCAACGTCCAACCCCATTCCGGATCGCAGGCCAACGCCGCGGTCTACTACGCGCTGCTCCAGCCCGGCGACCGGATCCTCGGCATGAGCCTGGCCCACGGTGGCCACCTGACGCACGGGGCCAAGCCGAACTTCTCCGGCAAGCACTTCGACGCCAAGCAGTACGGCCTCGATCCGCACACCGGCGAGGTCGACTACGCCGAGGTCGCGCGGCTGGCGCGCGAGCACCGGCCCAAGATGATCGTGGCCGGCTTCTCGGCCTACTCGCGGGTGCTCGACTGGGCGCGGTTCCGCGCCATCGCCGACGAGGTCGGCGCGCTGCTGTTCGTCGACATGGCGCACGTGGCGGGGCTGGTCGCGGCCGGGATCTACCCGAACCCGGTGCCGATCGCCGACGTCGTCACCACCACCACCCACAAGACGCTGCGCGGGCCGCGCGGCGGCTTGATCCTGGCGCGCGCCAACCCGGAGCTCGAGAAGAAGCTGAGTTCGATGGTGTTCCCCGGCACCCAGGGCGGGCCGCTGATGCACGTCATCGCTGCCAAGGCGGTGGCGTTCCTCGAGGCGCTCGACCCCGGCTTCGCCGACTACCAACGCCAAGTGGTCGCCAACGCCCGGACCATGGCCGCGGTGCTGGCCGGACGCGGCTACAAGATCGTCTCGGGCGGCACCGACAACCACCTGTTCCTGCTCGACCTGATCGACAAGGACGTGACCGGCAAGGATGCCGACGCCTGGCTCGGCGCCGCCCACCTCACGGTCAACAAGAACGCGGTGCCCAACGACCCGCGCTCGCCGTTCGTGACCTCGGGCCTGCGGATCGGCACGCCGGCGGTCACCACCCGCGGCTTCGGCGAGGCCGAGGTGCGCGCCGTGGCTGGATGGATCGCCGACCTGATCGACGCGCGCGGCGCGCCCGAGGCCATCGCCCGGGTGCGCGGCGAAGTGCTGGCGCTGTGCGCGCGCTTCCCGGTCTACGAGGACGAGGCGCCCACGGCGCGCCCGGCCCGGCCGCGCCCGAAGGCCAAGGGGAAGCCCAAGCGTCGGGCCAAGGCCAAGGCCAAGGCCAGGCCCAAGAAGCAGGCGCCGCGCCGCGCCGCCCGCCGTCGCTGATCGCGCCCACCGTCCGCCGCCATGCATTGCCCGTTCTGCAGCCACGAGGACACCAAGGTCATCGACTCGCGCTTGGCGGGCGAGGGCATGCAGGTCCGGCGGCGTCGCGAGTGCGAGCGCTGCGGCGAGCGCTTCACCACCTTCGAGACCGCCGAGCTGGTGATGCCGCGGGTCGTGAAGCGCGACGACACGCGCGTGCCGTTCGACGAGGAGAAGCTGCGCCAGGGCATCTTGCGGGCGCTCGAGAAGCGGCCGGTCGGCATCGAGCCGGTCGAGGACGCGATCTCGCGCATCAAGCACCGCTTGCTGACGATGGGCGAGCGCGAGATCAAGTCGCGCCAGATCGGCGAGTGGGTGATGGAGGCCTTGAAGGAGCTCGACCAGGTCGCGTTCGTGCGCTTCGCCTCGGTCTACCGCGCCTTCCAGGACGTCAACGAGTTCCGCGACGAGATCGAGCGCCTCGCCAACGCCCCGACCCCCGAGCAGCGCAAGGCGCAGCTCGCCCTGCTCCCCAACGACGAGAAGAAGCGCTGAACCCCAGCGTCGAGCCCATGGACCCCAGCAGCGACCACCAACACATGGCCCACGCCTTGCGCCTCGCGGCGCGCGGGCTCGAGACCGCGCACCCCAACCCGCGGGTCGGCTGCGTGCTGGTGCGCGACGGCGAGGTGGTCGGCGAGGGTTTCCACGCCCGCACCGGCGGAGCCCACGCCGAGGTCCTGGCGTTGACCGCGGCCGGCGAGCGGGCGCGCGGCGCGACCGCCTATGTCACGCTCGAGCCCTGCGACCACTACGGCCGTACGCCGCCCTGCAGCGCGGCGCTGCTCGAGGCCGGCGTCGCGGCGGTGGTCGCGCCCTTCGACGACCCGAACCCCAAGGTCGCAGGCGCGGGCTTCGCCCGGCTCGAGCACGCCGGCGTGACGGTGCGGCGCGGCGTGCTGGCGCGCGAAGCGGCGGCGCTCAACGAGGGCTTCATCAAGCGGATGCGCGTCGGCCGGCCGCTGGTGCGGGTCAAGCTCGGTTTGAGTCTCGACGGGCGAAGCGCGCTCGCCAACGGCGAGTCGCGCTGGATCACAGGCCCCGAGGCGCGCGCCGACGGCCAGCGCCTGCGGGCGCGCTCCGGCGCCATCCTCACCGGCATCGGCACCGTGCTCGACGATGATCCGCAGCTGACGGTGCGCGACGCAGATGAACGGCCGCGGGCCGAGCAGCCGCTGCGGGTGGTGCTCGACTCGCGGCTGCGGCTGCCGGCCGACGCCCGGCTGCTGGCGCAGCCCGGGCGGACGCTGGTGCTGACCACCGCGCTCGACCCGCACCACGCCAGCGAGCTGAGTGAGGCGCACGCCGAGGTCCACGCGCTGCCCGGCGAACAAGGCCGGGTCGCGCTCGGCGCGGTGCTCGACGAGCTCGGCCGGCGCGAGGTCAACGAGCTGCTGGTCGAAGCCGGCCCGACGCTGTCCGGTGCGTTCGTGGCCCAGGGCCTGGCCGACGAGCTGGTCATCTACCTGGCGCCGCTGCTGCTCGGCGATGCGGCGCGCGGCGCCTTCGCGCTGCCGGCGCTGCCCGGGATCGCCGCGGCGCCGCAGCTCGAGGTCCGCGAGCTGCGCGCGATCGGGCGCGACTGGCGGATCGTGGCGCGACCGGTGGCGGCCTGATGTTCACCGGCATCGTCCAGCAGCTCGGCCGCATCGCTTCGCGCGTGGCGCAAGGCGAGGGGGCGCGGCTCGCGATCGCGACCGACGGCGCGTTCCTGGCGGGTGTGGCCGCGGGCGATTCGATCGCGGTCAACGGCTGCTGCCTGACGGTCGCCGAGCTCGGGGCCGAGCGCTTCGCCGCCGATTGCTCGCGCGAGACGCTGGCGCGGACTACGCTCGGCGAGCTCATCGTCGGCGCGCCGGTCAACCTCGAGAAGGCGCTGACGCTCACCACGCCGCTCGGCGGCCACTTGGTCGCCGGCCACGTCGATGGCGTGGGCGAGGTGCTGCGCTTCGCCGCCGCCGGCGACGATGCCGCGGGCTGGGAGCTCGTGGTGCAGGTGCCCGAGGCGCTGTCGCGCTATCTGGCACGCAAGGGCTCGATCGCAGTGGACGGGGTGAGCTTGACGGTCAACGTCGCGGGGCCGCGCGAGTTCAGCTGCACGGTCGTGCCGCACACGCTCGCCAGCACCAGCTTCCGCGGCTACCGCGCCGGCGCCCGCGTCAACCTCGAGGTCGACCTGGTGGCGCGCTACCTGGAGCGGTTGCTGGAGCTGCGGGCATGAGCCTCGACCGCATCGCCGACCTGATCGCGGACCTGAAGGCCGGCAAGATGGTCGTGGTCATGGACGACGAGGATCGCGAGAACGAGGGCGACCTGGTGATGCTCGCCGATCGGGTGCGGGCCGAGGATGTCAACTTCATGGCGCGCTACGGGCGCGGCCTGATCTGCCTGACCCTGACCCGCGAGCGCTGCCGCCAGCTGCGCCTGCCGCTGATGGTGCGCGACACCGACACGCTCCACGCCACCAACTTCACGGTCTCGATCGAGGCCGCCGAGGGCGTGACCACCGGCATCTCGGCCCACGACCGCGCCCACACCATCCGCACCGCGGTCCAAGAGAACGCCACGCCCGAGCTGCTCCGTCAGCCCGGCCACGTGTTCCCGTTGATGGCCCAGCCCGGCGGGGTGCTGACCCGCGCCGGCCACACCGAGGCAGGCTGCGACCTGGCGCGCCTCGCCGGCAGCGAGCCGGCGGCGGTGATCGTCGAGATCCTCAACGAGGACGGCACGATGGCGCGGCGCCCGGACCTCGAGCGCTTCGCGCAGGCGCACGGCCTGCGCATCGGCACCATCGCCGACCTGATCCGCTACCGGCTCGAGAAGGAGCCGTCGGTCGAGCGCATCGCCGAGCGCGAGGTGCCGACCGAGTTCGGCGCGTTCCGCGCCATCGCCTACGAGGACCACGTCAACCGCACCGTCCACTTGGCGCTGGTCAAGGGCGAGGTCCGGCCGGAAGTGCCGACGCTGGTCCGCGTCCACCTCCAGAACACGCTCTCCGACGCGCTCGGCGTGCGCTGGCCTGACCTCGGTTGGCCGCTGCGCGACGCGCTGCGGCGCATCGCCCGCGACGGCGGCGTGCTGGTGCTGCTGCGCCAGCCCGAGGGCGCCGCCGAGCTCATCCAGCGGCTGCGCGGCGAGCCGCGCGGCGAGCCCGACCACCACGACGGCGCGCAGGTGCTGCGCACCTACGGCATCGGCGCGCAGGTCCTCGCCGACCTCGGGGTGCGGCGGATGCGGGTGATGTCGGCGCCGCGCAGCCTGCGCGGCATCTCCGGTTTCGGTCTCGAGGTGGTCGAACACGTGCACGAGGATGGCAGCGATGGTGGGTAGCAACTCGGCGGCGGAGCGGCGGCGCGGCGTGCTGCGGGTCGTCCCCGGCACGCGCTTCGCGCTGGTGGCCGGACGCTTCAATGAGCCGCAGGTGGCGCAGCTGGTGGCGGGCGCCCAGGCCGCGCTGCGGGGCGCGGGCGCGGTCGGCGCCGACGTCGAGCTGCACTGGGTGCCCGGCGCCTGGGAGCTGCCGACCGCGGCGCTGTGGCTGACCGCCAGCGAGCGCTTCACGGCGATCGTGGCGCTGGGCTGCGTGATCCGCGGCGACACGCCGCACTTCGACTTCGTGGCCGGCGAGTGCGCGCGCGGCCTGATGCAGGTCCAGATCGACACCGGCATCCCGATCGCGTTCGGGGTGCTGACGGTCGACACCTTGGCCCAGGCCGAGGAGCGCGCCGACCCGAAGCGCATGGACAAGGGTGGGGAAGCCGCGCTCGCGGCGCTCGAGATGGCCAACCTGGTGCGGAGCATGGGGGATTGATGGGCGAACGAGCACCGCATCCGGCCGAACTGCTGCGGGCCCGCTCGCGGGCGCGGCGCTGCGCCTTGCAAGCGCTCTACCAATGGCAAATCACCGGCGACACGCCCGGCGACCTGGTGCGCCAGTTCGGCGAGGGCGACGATCTCAAGCGCGCCGACGCCGGCTACTTCGAGGAGCTGGTGGTCGGCTGCGTGCGCGAGGCTGAGGCGCTGCTCGGCAGCGTCGCCGGCGCGCTCGACCGGCCGGTCGCGCAGCTCGACCCGATCGAGCGCGCCGCGCTGACCATCGGGCTGTTCGAGCTCGCCCACCGCCTCGAGGTCCCGTACCGGGTCGCGATCAGCGAGGCGGTGACCCTGGCCAAGGATTTCGGCGGCACCGACGGCCACAAGTACGTCAACGCGGTGCTCGACCGCGCCGCACGATCGCTACGCCCCGAAGAGCGTGACGGGGGCGGCGCTTGAGGCGAAACGGGAGAGGCGAACGGCGGACGGGTGAGGTGGATCGCACCGTCCATCGCTCGCTCTTCCGCCTTTCGTCCGTCGTCATTCGCCTCATCCCATGACCGAATTCGAGCTCATCCATCGGTACTTCACCGCGCCGGCCGGCGCGCCGGGCGTGGTGCTCGGCGTCGGCGACGACGCGGCCGTGCTCGAGCTCAACGCCGGCGAGCAGCTGGTGGCGGCGGTCGACGCGCTGGTCGAGGGCGTGCACTTCCCGCGCGGCGCGCCGCCGCGCTCGGTCGGCCACCGCGCCTTGGCCGTCAACCTCTCAGACCTCGCGGCGCTGGGCGCCGAGCCGCGCTGGGCGCTGCTGTCGCTGACGCTGCCGAGTGCCGACGAGGATTGGATCGCGGGCTTCGCCGCCGGCTTCCATTCGATCGCCGTGCGCAGCGGCTGCGCGCTGGTCGGCGGCGACACCACGCGCGGACCGCTCGCGGTCAGCGTCACGGTGCTCGGCGCGCTGCCCGCCGGCAGCGCGCTGCGCCGCGCCGGAGCGCGGGTCGGCGATGCGCTGTGCGTGTCGGGCACGCTCGGCGACGGTGCGGCGGGCCTGCGGGCCGCGACGGGCGGACTGCCGGCCGGACCGGCGGCCGCGGCGCTGCGGGAGCGGTTCGAGTTCCCGGAGCCGCGCCTGGCGCTCGGGCGCGCGTTGCGCGGCGTGGCCAGCGCCTGCATCGACGTCTCCGACGGGCTGCTCGTCGATCTCGACCACCTGCTGGTCGCGAGCGGGGTCGGCGCGACGCTCGAGGTCGAGGCGGTGCCGACCTCGGCGGCCTTGCGCGAGCTCTGCGCGCCGGCCGAGCGGCTCGATCTCGCGCTCGCTGGCGGCGACGACTACGAGCTCGCCTTCAGCTGTGCGTCGACGGCGCTCGCCGGGCTTTCGGACGTCGGGGTCGCGGTGA
>Ga0247727_10016241_pt1 | contig 12051 bp, 12 predicted proteins | sample WisWelCaveWW1625_FD_202498 | JGI IMG/M metagenome (GOLD analysis project Ga0247727, IMG submission 202498) | Biofilm microbial communities from Wishing Well Cave, Virginia, United States - WW16-25 | ecosystem: Environmental > Aquatic > Deep subsurface > Groundwater > Cave microbial mat | place...
CCCATTATTTAGAATATGGGGGAATGAGACTTATTATAATGTGCTTGAATGAAGCAGAAGGGGAAGGAGCCTGGAACATGGAAATCACAGAAATTCGTGTGTTTATTAAGGAGGGACAAGATAAGAAATTGAAGGCCTATACAACTGTAACTTTTGACAATGTTTTTGTTGTCCGTAATATAAAAGTTATTGAAGGGCCCAATGGTTTATTTATTGCCATGCCCTCGCGTAAAATGAAATATTCATGTTCCAGATGTGGGTTTAAAAACGAATCGGGCGGTAAATATTGTAATGGTTGCGGGATCGAGCTTCCATTAGATAATAATAGGGAAGTGTCTGTAGCAGATGCGAAGAGTGAGCATAGAGACATTGCTCATCCTATAACCCAGCAGTTTCGGGAGTATCTACAGAATAAAATATTAGAAGCCTACAAAAAAGAGGTCATGCAGGGATCCAGCCCAGCAGGTAATTCTAAAGGTCTTTTTGGAGGGACTTCTGAATAAACTAATTCGTTTAAAATAAATGAAAAATTTATTATGTTGCCCGGTGGTGTAATCGGTAACACAGCAGAATTTGGATCTGCTTTTCCAGGTTCGAGTCCTGGCTGGGCAGCTTGAAGTAGACAACAATAAATATGCAATTATGAGAGATTTAAGAACAATTATATTGGCCGCTGGAAAAGGGACAAGAATGAATTCTGATATCCCTAAGGTATTACATACCGTTTGCGGTAAACCGATTATCCAATATGTTTTGGATAGAGTGCAGGCAGTTGGTTCTTTAAAAACATACGTCATTTTGGGTCATCAAAGCAATGTTGTGCAAGCGCATTTACCAAAAGACGTTTTAGTTTTGAATCAGATCAAATTATTAGGAACAGCTGATGCGGTCAAGCATGCTGAAAAGTATCTTAAGAGTTATCTTGGGGACGTTTTGATTCTTTGTGGAGATACACCATTATTAAATAAATCAGTGATCAAAAGTCTTATTAGAAGACATCGAAAGACCAATGCATTTTGTACTTTTTTAACAGCTGTTGTTCATGATCCACATGGATATGGCCGGATTATTAGAGATGAAAAAGGTTCTGTTGTGGCAATTCGTGAAGATAAAGAAGCTATAGGTTTTGAACGCAATATCGCCGAAATTAATGTTGGAGTTTACTGTTTTAAATGCCGTGAATTATTCACTTGGCTTAAGGAAGTTAAGAGTAATCAGAGAAATAGTGAATTTTATTTGACAGATATTATCGAATTGTTTACAGAAAATGGCTTAAAGGTTGAAACAATTGAAACGGAGGATCCTTCTGAAGGATTAGGTATTAATACTAGGGAAGATTTAGCTTCGGCTGAAGCTATTTTGAGATTAAGAACTCTTAAAGAAATGATGGTACAGGGAGTAACTATTATCGATCCAAAAACAACTTATATAGACTCTGAAGTTAAAATAGGTAAAGATACAATTATACGACCGTTTACATTTATTGAGAATGATGTACGGATAGGAAATCGATGTGTTATAGGGCCTTTTTCGAGGCTGCGGCAAGGGACACGGATCGGTCATGGTGTGGAGGTAGGAAATTTTACTGAAGTGGTTCGAAGTAAAATAGGGGATAAAACATTAATGAAGCATTTTAGTTATCTTGGGGATGTTTCGGTAGGGACAAACGTCAATATAGGAGCAGGTACAGTGGTGGCCAATTTCGATGGTAAGGAAAAACATCCTTCTAAAATATCTGATTATGCATTTATAGGGTCAGATTCTGTTCTTATAGCTCCATTTAAAATTGGAAAAAAGGCGGTTATCGGGGCTGGGAGTGTTGTTACAAAAGGGAAGAATATTCCTGATGGTAGGTTGGCCTTTGGTGTGCCTGCTAGAGTCATATCAAAGGAAGAAAATAAATGAACGGGTTAGCTGTATTTACAGGGAATGCTAATCCCATTTTAGCAAAAAGTATTTGTGATCATCTTAATGTTAAGTTAACAGCTGTTTTAGTTTCACGTTTTAGTGAAGGTGAGGTTCGAGTTCGGATTGATGAGAACATCCGTGGTAAAGATGTTTTTATTATCCAGCCCACCTGCCCGCCTTCTAACGATAATTTGATGGAATTGTTAATTATGATTGATGCGGCCCGGAGAGCTTCGGCAAATCGTATTACCGCTGTAATACCCTATTATGGATATGCCAGGCAAGATCGGAAAGATCAACCTAGAGTACCTATCACGGCGAAATTAGTGGCAAATCTTATTGTTGCTGCGGGGGCAAGCCGTGTTTTAACAATGGATTTGCATGCCAATCAAATTCAGGGGTTTTTTGATATACCCGTTGATCATTTGTATGCTATTAAGGTTTTATGTGATTATCTTAATAGTATGAAGATGAAGGATTTGGTAGTCGTCTCTCCTGATGTCGGAGGTATAAAGATGGCGAGGGCTTATGCTAAACGGCTTGGGGCTACATTGGCGATAGTTGACAAACGTAGAGATAGTCCTGAGATGACGGAAGTTATGCATATATTAGGAGAAGTTCGGGGAAAGAATGCAGTTCTTGTTGATGATATCGTAGCAACAGCCAGTTCATTGGTGGAAGCCATCGGCGCATTAAAGAAGATGGGTGTCAAAGAAGTGTATGCTGCCATCACTCATGGAATTTTATCTGATAGGGCTATAGAGCGTTTGCAGCAATGTGAAGCTTTAAAGCAGCTTGTGATAACCGATAGTATCCCTTTAATTAAAGAAAAGCAGATTGATAAGATTAAAGTTGTTTCAGTGGCTTCGTTGTTGGCTGATGCCATTAATCGTATTCATGGGGAACAATCCATAAGCATTCTTTTTAGTGAAGCTTATTACAAATAATAGAAGAGGTCATAGGAAAAATGGAAGAACTACATTTAGATGTTCAAACGCGTAAAGAAATCGGAAGCCAAAATATAAAAGGCCTCCGTAGGGAAAATTTTGTTCCAGCGGTCGTTTATGGCGGCAAAAAAAATCCTACACCGATTAAGGTGGATCGTCGTCAATATGAAAGAATCATGCGCTCTCATAAAGGGCAGAGTGTTATTTTCCATCTTAATGTGATGGAAGGAGAAAAGAAGTTACATGATTATACGGCAATTGTTAAAGAAGAGCAGTACCATCCTGTTCGCGATTCACTTTTACATCTGGATTTTCAAAGAATCTCTCTTGAAGAGCAGATCGAGGTTAAAGTTCCTGTTTTGGCGCGAGGAGAAGCTGTTGGAGTCAAAAGAGATGGGGGATCACTGGATCAGCCTTTGCGAGAGTTAGATGTGGTTTGTTTACCTACCAATATTCCGGAGAATATTGTAATTAATGTGGAAATGTTAAAGATAGGTGACGCCATTCACGTTAAAGATATTCTTTTACCGAATGGCGTTAAGACAAAACATGACCCTGAGGCAATAGTTTTATCTGTTGTAGCTTCAATGAAGGAAGCGGTGGATGTCCCATCAGAAACGGGACCTCAGGAACCCGAAGTTCTTAAAGAAAAGAAGATTAAAGCAACAGAAGCAAAAGCGGAAGAAAAGTAGGGGAAGTTAGATTCTGGAGTAGTGGTTTTTTCGTTAATAATCTAGAAAGCTGACATTGAAAGAAGCTTTGTTACAAGAATTGGGACAAGAAAAATTAATAGTCGGATTAGGTAATCCAGGGAAAGAATATGATCTGACAAGGCACAATATTGGTTTTTTGGTTGTGCGTCAGCTAGCAGAAGATCTGAAAGCAAAATTCTCGTTAAGTTCTTTAACAAATGGTTTAACAGCTAAAGCCAAGACGGATTATGGAGTGGTACATTTTTTGATGCCGCTTACTTACATGAATAATTCAGGAGTAGCTGTTAAAGAAATGGTCGCAAAGAATGCCTTTTCCTACGAAAAGATTTTTGTGATCATTGATGATCTAAATTTGCCTTTTGGTCAAGTGCGGATACGAGCCAAGGGAAGTCATGGTGGGCATAATGGGTTAGTTTCTATTATTAAACATCTAGCCGGAAATGAGTTTCCCCGTTTACGGATGGGAATAGGTCATCCTAAAAGTAAATCAGACATAATTAATTATGTTCTTGAAGAATTTAATAAAAATGAAAAGGAATCTTTGAAAGAGTTCATTATGGAAGGATGTCAATGTTGTATGACTTGGATAAAAGATGGGATAACAAAGGCTATGGATCAACATAATAGACGGTCCTAGCATGAAAAGAAGGAAGATAAAATATGGAAAAGAACGAACTAGAAAAAAAATATGAGTTAATGATGATTGTTGATGCGAAATTTAACAAAGAGGATAAAGAAGCAATCTTTAAGGAGACGACTGATACCATCATTAAGTCAGGAGGAAAGATCATTAATAGCCATGTATGGATTGAAAAGCATAAATTAACTTTTGATATCAAGAAGTGTAAGGAGGGAACGTATTATATTATTAATTTTGAAAGCGGTGGGAACATTAATGAAAAAGTTTGTTCGATTTTAAAATTGAACGAACGAATTTTAAGATTTCTTATTACAAAGACAGAACCTCGGGCTGTCTTAGAGGCGGGCCGATTATAAATTTAATATAGTTAAGGGATGTGATTATTGTTAAGGAGGAAGAAATGGCGAATTTAAACAAAGTTTTTTTAATTGGCAATTTAACCCGGGATCCCGAATTACGGTATACGCCAGGAGGAACAGCGGTCGCTAATTTAGGGTTAGCTGTTAATAGAAAATTTAAGGATAGTTCGGGAGAATTGAAAGAAGAAGTTTGTTTCTTAACTGTGACTGTTTGGGATAAACAAGCCGAGGCGTGCTGTCAATATTTATTTAAAGGGCGTCCCGTTTTTGTTGAAGGTGTTTTGCAGTCTAGATTTTGGGAAACACCCGAAGGACAAAAAAGAAGTGCTATAGATGTACGAGCAGAACGTGTTCAGTTTTTAGGGAGTTATGGGACCGGTAAAGATAAAGAAGGAGAAAAGGAGCATGAAACTCATACAGAGGATGCGTTTGTTCAGATACAGAGTGAGGCGATAAAGCCTGAGGATATTGCCTGGGATGAATAAAACAGCATCTATGAGTGGAATATTACAAAGAAGAGTGAAAAATTATTATTAAATTGCTTCGGGAAGAATGGTGAATTCTTGATAAGGAGATTATGAATTAATGAGACAAACTATGAAAAAGAGAGTTGCTTTTCGCGAGAGAAGTAGCCGCAATACTACCAGGTTTCAATTCGAAAAAGGATCTATTTTTGATTATAAAAATTTGACACTTATTCAGAGGTTTTTGAATGATCGTGGTAAAATCGTCCCTAGACGTTTATCAGGTATTTCGGCTAAGGAGCAACGCCAGTTAGCATTAGCGATTAAAATGGCCAGATTCATGGCTCTTTTACCTATTGGTAACGTAAAGCGATGACTTGATGTATATATAAAAATTATTAGATGACAACATCTGGCTATTAAATTTTAAAAGGGTTTGGTGAAGTAAAATTAATTTAAGTAAGAGAGGAGGATCTCTCGTGTTTTAATTGGGGATCCTATTTTCAACGAATGTGAGGGCATTTATGGAAGTTATTTTAGTGAAAGATGTTCCTAGTTTGGGAAAACTTGGTCAAGTTGTAAAAGTGAAAAATGGATTTGCGCGTAACTATCTAATTCCCAATAAGCTTGCTTATTTGGCGACTCCGGGTAATTTAAAAAAAATTGAGCTGCAGGAAAAAAAACGGAAGGTCATTTATGAAAAGGAACGGCAAGAAGTTTTGGAGTTGGCAGAAAAATTAAACAAAGTTTCTTGTACGGTTAATGTCGAGGTGAATGATTTAGACAGATTATACGGAGCCGTAAGTGAGGTGGATGTTGTTAAAGCTTTGGAGGTTGAAGGGTTTTCGATAGATAAAAAGAATGTTATCTTTGATTCTCCTATTGAAGAATTGGGGATATTTGAAGTTGGTATTAAACTTCATCCAGAAGTAACTGCTAAAATACGGTTATGGGTCACCAAGAAGTAACTGTAAGAATCCCCCCTCAGAATATCGAAGCCGAAAAATCTGTTCTTGGATCCATGCTTATTGATGAAGAGGCCATCGGTATCGCCATTGAGATATTGGATGAAGCATGGTTTTATGAGGAATCCCACAGAAAGATTTATCGGTCCATTCTCGATTTATATAATTCCCATAAAAATGTCGATTTAATTACCATTACAGATAAGTTAAGAAATGATGGCTATTTGGAAGAAATCGGTGGAGTCACGTATATTTCTACGATCATCGATTTTGTCCCTTCTTCAGCCAATGTTGAACATTATGCCCATATTGTTAAGGAGAAGGGAATATTGCGAAAGTTGATCAGCAGTGCAAATCAAATTATCATGCAGAGTTTTGAAACAAAAGAAAGAGTAGAAGATGTTGTAGATCAGGCGGAGAAGCTTATATTTGAGGTGGCTGAATTAAAGCATAAACATCAGACCATTGACATAAAAGATCTTGTCAGAGCAAGTATAGAAAATTTGGATCAGCTCTATAGGCGCAAGGAACATATTACAGGGATAGCAACGGGATTTGAGAAGATTGATCATATGACGTCAGGATTACAGAGGGCAGATTTGATCATTGTTGCTGGACGTCCCTCTATGGGAAAAAGCGCGCTGGCTGTTTCGATCGCAGAAAATGCCAGTATTCTTTTTAAAAAGGCGGTTGCGATTTTTAGTTTGGAGATGTCCAAGGAACAGTTGGTTCAGCGTATGCTTTGTTCTCAGGCCCGGGTTGATGCTCATAAAGTTCGTTCAGGATTTCTCTCGCCGTCTGACTGGCCGAAGCTGACGGCAGCTGCAGGGAGACTTTCTGAATCAAAAATTTATATTGATGATACACCAGCAATTTCGGCTCTGGAGTTAAGAGCCAAAGCTAGACGTTTAAAAGCGAATATGGGAATTGATTTAATCGTTCTGGATTATTTGCAACTAATGCGTGGAACTAATAAAGCGGATAGTCGTCAACAGGAAATTTCAGATATTTCACGGTCTTTAAAGGCTTTGGCCCGCGAGTTAAATCTTCCTATCATCGGATTAAGTCAACTTTCAAGAGCTGTTGAATCCCGGCAGGATCATAAACCGCAGCTCTCTGATTTACGTGAATCAGGAGCGATTGAGCAGGACGCGGATGTTGTGCTGTTGCTGATGCGGGAAGAATATTACAACCCAACCGAAGAAAATAAAGGGGTAGCTGATCTTATTATTGCTAAACAGCGTAACGGACCTGTTGGCACCGTCAAACTTTCCTTCATCAAAGAATATATGCGGTTTGAAAATCTTGCATATGTTGATTGACAGTGTATTTTATTCCCCCTATAATTTATAAAAATTAATCGTTCCGTTTAAAGTAAAAGCTTACTATGTCAAAAATTTTGAGATACTTTTCCATTTCTATTGGGTTATTTTTTTATACCTGTACCCCTATCTTAGCTCAAACAGATCAAGATGCTGCTAAAGTCGTCAAATCGATTGAGATCCAAGGCAATAAAACTATCAGTATGGCCACGATTTTGTCGAAAATAAAGACCCGTGTTGGGCAAGAGTATCTGCAGTCTGTGATTAGTGATGATCTAAAAAGATTATATAACACGGGCTACTTTTCTGATGTGCGTGTTGACCGCCAGGAGCGCGAAGGGGGATTCAAAGTTATTATCTATCTAGATGAAAAGCCCATTATTGAGGAAATTACGTATTCAAAAACGCGGTTTGTAAAATCAAAGACGTTGAATAAAAAATTAAAGTCACAAGTTGGAAAGTTTTTGGATCAAAAATTATTGAAAGATGATATCAAAACGGTTAAAGACCTTTATTCTCAAAAAGGACTGACCTCTGCTGAAGTGGATGTGGAAACTTTCATTGATGAGGTCACAAATAAAGCCAGTCTTCATTTTGTTATTAGGGAAGGTCATAAGATTAGGATTAAGAGCATCAAATTGACAGGGAATGCGGCATTAAAAACTAAGAAAGTTTTGAAGGTTATGAAGGCTAAGAAGAAAGGGTGGTTCCGTTCTGGTTATCTGAATGAAGAAACATTAAAAGAGGATATTGAAAGAATTGGGTCATTCTATGAACAACAGGGATATATTGATGCGAAGGCGGACTATAACATCGAGCGGCTATATAAAGGATTTATTAATGTGAATATTATGGTTGAAGAAGGGCGACGTTATTCTGTGGGAAGTGTTGCCATCGGCGGGAATAATATCCTTTCTGAGAAGGAGATTCGCAAGGCTATGGAAGAAATTAAAGAAGGAAATATTTTTAGTCGAGGGAAATTATCGGTGGATATAAACAACATCCGGACACTTTATTTTGATCGTGGTTATATTTTTGCTAATGTTCAAGAAGCGACTTCTTTAGATCCCCAGACCGGAAAGGTGGAGGTGAAGATTGATATTGCTGAGGGTGATTTGGCTTACATTGAACAGATCAAGATTCAAGGGAATACGCGAACAAGAGACATTGTTATCCGTAGAGAGCTAAAGATGTATCCAGGAGACCGTTTTGATGGGGCCAAGTTAAGGCGTAGCAAGGAGCGCCTGAATGATCTTGGCTATTTCGAAGATGTCAATTTTGACATTGAGGACACTGATGTTAGTGATCGCAAGGATCTGGTTGTGCAGGTTAAAGAAGCGAAGACAGGGACATTTAGTTTTGGAGGAGGATTTAGCACTGTTGATGAAATTGTCGGTTTTGTTGAAGTCCAGCAAAGGAATTTTGATTTTACCAATTGGCCGACTTTTACAGGAGGAGGCCAACAGTTGACATTAAGGGCCGAGACAGGATCGACTAAAAATAATTACAGATTGAGCTTTACAGAGCCATGGATTTTTGATCATCCAGTTTCAGGGGGATTTGATATTTTTAGATCAGAACGGGATCGTGAAGAGGATACAGGTTATGCGTATGATGAGCAGCGTACTGGGGGAAGAATTCGTTTTGGAAAACAGTTTACAGAATACGTCTCCGGACGTACGTATTATAAGCGTGAACAGGTTGAGATCGATAACTTTGAATCTAATGTTTCAGCGGATTTGCGTGCCGAAGAAGGAAGAAATATCGTAAGTGTTTTAGGGTTTGGAGCAACCAGAGACTCTCGTGACAGCGTGATCAGCCCTACAAAAGGACTTGTTGTTGAGATGGGTGTCGATAATGCGGGTGGATTCATGGGTGGGGATAAGGATTTTTTCAGAATAAGCGGAAATGCGAATTATTACGTTCCTTTGAAATTTAAATCAGTTCTTGAGTTTCGGGCAACAACGGGAATGGTTAATGCTTATGATAATACAGATAATGTCCCTATCTTTGAACGTTTCTTCGCGGGAGGGGCTAAATCCATACGTGGATATGATGAGCGAGGTGTCGGTCCTATTGATGCAGGAACCAATGCTCCAATTGGTGGCGAATCGATGTTTATTGCCAATGTCGAATATACAATTGCCCTTATTGAATTTGTAAAATTTGCTACGTTTTTTGATGCTGGTAATGTTTGGTCAAAGGTAGAAGATTATGGTTCTGGAGATTTTAAGTCAGGAGCCGGGGTAGGGTTTCGTTTTAAAACACCTATTGGCCCGATTAACCTGGATTACGGATTTCCTTTAAATGAGGAACCTGGTAAGGATGATGATCGAACAGGGAAATTTTATTTCAGCGTCAGCCGTGGATTTTAAACTGGACGATTTATTTTTTACAGCGTAGGAAAGTATAAAATTTTCCTACGCTGTAAATTCCATATTCCTACGCAGCCCCAGCCTTCCAAAGATATATTTTAGAAATGGTTGGGAAAGGCATTGATTTCTCTAAGAGTAGATGGAGGAACATCAAAGATAAAGAAGATATTCCGAGCGTAGCGAGGAATTTTATTGAGATGAATATAAGTTATTGTTTGACTAAAATTCATATTGATGGATAATATATCTCTAATTATGAAGATATGGAATAAAAAACTTCGGAGGATTCCTTCTCTAAAAGTAATGTCTGAAGTTGAAATATACTGCTTCCACTGAGGATTTCCAATTGAGGAAATCAGTATAATACCCACAAGATTTAAATTTTTAAAAAATTATTTGATAATTTAAAGTTCAAAAATCAAACTTAAACAAAAATTTTGGTTGATATGTATGTCTAAAAAGGAGGATTTTATGCGTTTTTTAAAATTGTTCATTATTTTTGTTTGCCTTATTGGGTTGAATGTCCCCCAAGCGATTGCCCAAAAAGCGACAAAGATTGGGTTTGTTGATTTAAGCCGATTGTTTGATGAATATTATAAAACTAAGGATTATGATAAAGTTCTTGAAGAACAACATAAAAGTTTTGAAGCTGATCGTAATACAAAAATTGAAAAAATTCAGGAATCTCAAGGTAAGTTAGCTCTTCTTAACGAAGATAAGAAAGTAGAGTTGGAAGAGGAGATCGAAAAAATGAAAGCCGATCTCTTGGAATACGATAGAGAAAAGAAGACAACTTTAACGAAAGAAAGAAACGAAAAAATCAGAGAGATCCTTCTTGAAATTGAGAACGTGGTCAGTACTTATGCTGAGAAAGAAAGTTATTCTATTATTTTGAATGATCGTGTTTTGATATATGGTAATCCATCGATCGATGTAACGGAAGAAATTCTCAAAAATCTTAATTCCAATCAACCCAAGAAATAGGGTGCGATGTAAGGATTTTCATGGAAAAAACCTTAGCCGAAATAGCCAAGATTGTTGAAGGAGAGCTTATCGGTGATGGCGCAATCCGCATAACTGGGTTGAATGGGATCAAAGAAGCGAACGAAGGCGATTTAACATTTCTCGCGCATTTTAAATATATTTCCCTAGCCAAGACAACAAAAGCATCGGCAATCCTAGTATCGAAGGATGTTAAGTTACCTGCTAAGGCCCTTATTCGTACTGAAAATCCGTCCATTGCCTTTTCCAAGATTGCTTCGATATATAATAAGCTGGACGCCCACCAGATTGTAGGGATCCATCATACAGCTGTGGTTGCAGATAATGCATTAATTGGCCATAACGTGGCTATCGGTCCATATGTTGTTATTGATCAAAAAAGTCAAATTGGAGATAATACGACTATTCAGGCGGGATCATATATCGGTCATCAAACGATCATCGGTAAGAACACTTTTATCTATCCTAATGTAACTATTAGAGAACGTATTCATATTGGCAATAATGTTATTATTCACAGTGGATCGGTGATTGGTTCCGACGGATTTGGGTTTGAAGAGATGGCTGGGGTACAAACAAAAATTCCACAGATTGGCACCGTTGTCATTGAAGACGATGTGGAAATAGGGGCTAATGTTACGATCGATAGAGCCAGATTTGATAAGACTATTATAGGGAAAGGGACAAAAATTGATAACCTTGTCCAGATAGCGCATAATGTCATTATTGGGGAAAATTGTATTATTGTATCTCAAGTGGGTATATCTGGAAGTGTTCATGTCGGCAAGGGCGCTAAATTGGCTGGTCAGGCGGGTATTGCTGGACATTTGTCAATAGGAGAAGGGGTTATTGTGGCTGCCCAGGCAGGTGTTACCAAATCTGTTCCACCTCATACAGTCGTATCTGGTTACCCGGCCACTGTTCATGATAAAGCTAAAAAAATTAACGCCCTTTTACATCGTTTGCCTATCTATGTTCAAACTATCAAAGATTTAAAAAAGCAGGTAGAAGAAGTTCAGACCAAAATCAAAGATATACTCAAACGCAATTAGACTGGGTCAAATGGTTAATTTTACGTCGATGTCATACAATATGTGGTAGCCATATGAAAAAGATTATTGTATATTGTATACTGCCTTACCTCAAGATTGCGATTAGAAGAAGGCAGTATAATACCCAAACGCTCTGGATTACGTGGTTAAAGTTTCGCAAATCTGTTGCGTTTGGGTATAGCAATAATCGATAATAGGGCTATGCACTTGACTAAAGTCTCTCCCATATATAGTATGTGGGCATGGAAATTTACCCCAGGACTCTGATGGAACTTGAACAACAATTTGCCTCTGAAGAAGCGTG
>Ga0247727_10016242_pt1 | contig 12050 bp, 6 predicted proteins | sample WisWelCaveWW1625_FD_202498 | JGI IMG/M metagenome (GOLD analysis project Ga0247727, IMG submission 202498) | Biofilm microbial communities from Wishing Well Cave, Virginia, United States - WW16-25 | ecosystem: Environmental > Aquatic > Deep subsurface > Groundwater > Cave microbial mat | place...
GAGGCCTACCCGGGTCTTGAAGGTGAAAATTCGATTTGGCTCGATTTCACGAAACCAGGCGATGAAGATCGTTTAATCGAGATCGGTGAATATGCCAGCGAACGCACGGCAGATATTTTGCTCGATTTTGGCTACCACTTCGTCGTGCTGCCCGTCACCTCCAATGGCGTTTTGACTGCTGCGGCCTGATTAGAACTCCGATTATTTCGATTTTGTTCGTAAAGACCTTCAGCGAACAAACAACTCGAAAACGCTTTTGAGCCAGCTAACCGCCTAACACAACTGATACGCCGGCAGGAGCATCACATCGCCCACCGCCCGCTGCAGCGCGGCTTCACGAGGTTTTTCTCGCAGCGCTTTTTCCAAACTTAAAATTAAATTTCGCCGCTCGTCTTTGGCCGGCGCGACGGCCAGCAATATGGTTGTGATCGCATCGATCATCTCCGGCGTGGATGATTTGCTATCGACCAATTTTTTCGCGTCAAAACCAATTTTCAAATTGCGCGGCGGCATCATTTTACGATCTTGAAATTTAATCTTGCGTTCTTCTTCCGTCATATCCGCCTCGCGCAGATCCATATCGCCCTGCATGCGCGGATCCATCTCCTCCGGCACTTTTCCTGCCGCAATCATTTCGGCAAACGTGTAGCGCGTTACCAAGCGCGAGGTGTCGATCCACGCGCGGCCGCCCGGCCAGCCTTTGACGTTCGGCGGGAAATACGGCACCTGCCCCATCATCAGCAACATGCGTCCATAAAACTCAAAACTGCTCACCGTAAGCCCCAGCGCGCGCGCCGTGCCGACGACGAGCTGAATCGGGCTTTTGATTTGCATGCCCATCACCCCGGCGGCGTAAAATTCCGGATGGCTGAATATTTCGCGCAAGACGGTTTTGATATCGTATTTCGATTCGCGAAATTTTCCGGCGAGGGTTTTGACTACCGCCTCGGACGGAGTTTCATTCGCAAAATAAGCCCACAACTTGTGCGCGATGAACTCGGCGCAGGCCGGCTGTTCGAGAATGATATTGACAAAACCTTCGCCGTTAAAGTTCCCAGTGCGGCCAAGAATCGTTTTGCTGCCGCTGTCATGCTGAAACGGGCGAAAACGAAATTGATACGGCTCAATACTGTACCCGGTCAACGCGCGCGCGCCTTCGCGAATATCCTGTTCGGTGTAATGGCCGGTTCCGAGCGAAAATAACTCCATCAACTCGCGCGCCAGATTCTCATTGGGCTTGCCCTTTTGATTTTGATCGTTGTCGAGATAGCGCAGCATCGCCGGGTCGCGAATGATGGCGCGCAACAAATCGCCGAAATTGCCGAGCGCGTGCTCGTGCAGCAGCTGGAGTTGGTTATAAAGAAACGGCGTGGCTTTGACTTTTTGTTCGCTCGTCGCAAAATGGCTGTGCCAGAAAAAAGCCATTTTCTCATGCAACATATCCGCCGGCGTCGGCGCGCGCATCATGAATTCCACCCAGCCGGCTTGCAGCTCGTTGGTGTGCTGGCGATTGCGGCGCTGCAGTATCTTCTTTTCTTCGTCGCCCAGGCGCCGTATTTCGCGCGGATTGATTTGTTGATCTTCGGCGAGCCATTTGGGCACCGGCAACTGGCGCGTCGGGCCGCTCAACAAATCATCAATTGAGCCGGATAGGCCTTTATCGAACAGGGCTTCGATTTCATCTTGCCTGCCGCCAAAACCGGCGCGGAAGAGCAGATGGCGGGCTTTTTCCCAGTTCCAACTGTTCGGATGAGTGATTGGCATAATTTTAAACTGCTTTTATAAAAAACAAAACTCTCACAGAAAAATTTCCCATGAGAGTTTTGGTACGGGAGCGCTACATTTTGCGAAGTCCGACTTGCGCCCAACAGTTTTTCTAATTGTGCAATATCTCGTCGCGCCAGTCGGACTTCACTTTTAATCGTTGAGTCCGGCCCCGCAACTTTCCAAGCCGCGGGGCCGTCTCCAGGCCAAGCATTCTCGCCGGTCTTCATTAAAATTGGTTTAATGAAGTTGACTTGACCATAGCCATCTTTTGCACGTCATCACAAACCACCAGTGACCAGCATTGCTTCCGTTCAGATCAAATGCCCTCGTCGTTAGACTTCGACACATTTGACCTTGAACTTCGGACTTTCGACCTCGGACTTATTTGACCATAGCCATTTTTCGCGTCATCACCACCTCGCCGGCTTCCAAACGGAACAAATAAAGCCCGGTAGAAAGCTGGCGGCCATTGTTGTCTTTGCCATCCCACGTCGCCGTGTAAACGCCAATATCCTGCACGTTATTCACCAGCGTCCGTAACTCCTGCCCGAGCGCGTTGTAAATTCGCAACGTCACATTCACGCGCGCCGGCAAATGATATTTAATCGTGGTTTCGGGATTGAACGGGTTTGGATAGTTCTGCTCCAACTCAAATTTCGTCGGAATTTCCGCGGCGGCATCTTGAACACTGGTCGTGCCGAGCGTCAACAATACATTGGCCACGTTGCGGCCTTCGCCCACGGTGACCGGAACTTGTTGTTCCGCCTCGCCGGTGGTGCTGGTGGCCGAAACTTTAAACTCGCCGGCCGGCATTTCCTCGATGGTGAAACTGCCGTCGCTGCCGCTCAACGCGGTGGCGATGATGACGCCGTTATCCAACGCCTGCACGATAACGTTTTCCGCGCCGCGCGTTTGATTTTTGTAGCGCACGTTGCCGGTAATTTGATACAGGCCGCGCTGCGCCGGGGTGAGCGCAAAGTCGACGTGATCCACCACATTATTTTCCACGCCAAAAATTTTGGCCTCGCGGAAAGTTTTGGCGTTATCGTAGTATTCGCTGATGAAGCGCGCGGCAAAGGCCAGGGCCACATATTTGCCGACCGGCACGCCGGAGATTTTGTATTTGCCAAATTCATCGGCCTGCGCGAACAGCGGCGGTTGCGGCCCCGGATTCGTTGTGCTCATCGGGACCAACAACACCAAAGCATGCGACACGGGATTCTTATCCGCTTCCGAAACCACCGCGCCGGCAACCGTGCCACCGCGGCGGTCAAACGGTTTCAATTGAAAATTGATATCAGCCGTTTCTTTGGGCGCTTCGACTTTCACCGGCGTCGCGTTATCGCGGCGTTCCGTATCTTTATAATATAAACCGTTGAAGCCTTCGGCGCTGGCGAAGACAATATATTCACCGGAAAGCAAGCCCTCGAGGCGATATTTGCCGTCGCGCCCGGTCACGCTGCGCAGCAGCGGCGCATTTTGTCCTTTGGCAAAAATCTGAATGCTGGCGCCGGCAATCGGCTTTTGGTCGGCCGCAGAAACCGCAGCACCGGCAATCGCGCCGCCCTGCACCAACGTAAAATCAATCTTCTCGACGTTGCCGCTTTCGGCAACGTCCACCGGTTTGGCGTCTTTCAACGCCGCGGCTTCTTTCCAGTATTCGGGCAAGTAGCCGCGCGCATTGGTTACCACAAAAAATTTTCCGGCGCGCACGCCTTCCAATTTATAGTTGCCGTTCTCATCGGTTTTGGCAACGTACGGCAGACGCAGTTCGTCTTTGCCGATCAGGGCATCCGTCGTCGGGCGCTCCTGAAACGCAGTGACGATCGCGCCGGCAATCGGCTTGCCGGTGGCTTCATCTTTGACCGTGCCGGTAACCGTAGCGAGTTTGTCCATCGTGAAGTCGATGTCGGAGGTGTGCTTATTTTCAAAAACCTGCACCGGCGTGGCTTTGAGAAAGTCGCGCTCTTCTTTAAAAAACTCTTTATGAAAACCGCGCTGCTCGGCCGCGACGACATAAAACCCCGGCGGCACGGAAGCGATAAACTCGCCGCGTTCATTGGTTGGAACATTGATCAGCAAACGCGGCTGGTTGGAGGAATTGATCAGAACATGAATCGACACCAGCGCTTTCGCGATTGGCGCTTTTGAAACGGCGTCAAGCACTTTGCCGGAAATGGCGCTGGCAGTGGCCAGCGTGAAATTGACGTCGCCAACCTTCTGTTCATCCTGAACGGAAACATGATCGGCGCTGAGGAGATCGCGCTTGTCTTTATAAAATTCGCCCTTATGTCCCGCCGCCTCAGCGAACACCGCGAAGGTTCCTTTCGGCAATGGGCTGAGGGTGTAGTTGCCTTTTTCGTCGGTAATCGCATTGTGCTTTACCTCCGGTTGCACGACGAGAATCGCAACCACGTGCGCGCCGGCAATTGGCGTTTTGGCGTCGCTATCATTCGTCACTATACCCGAAATCGTCGCGCCCATGCTGAGGGTAAAATCAATACTCTTTTTTGATTCTTTATCGGCGAGGCGAACCGGTGTGCTCTGTTCAAACTGTTCAGCATTCTGATAAAACTCCGGCAAATAGTTTCTCGCTTCCGCGCGCAACACGTAAATACCGGCAAGGAGTTTTTCGAGCGCGTAATTGCCCTGTGCATCAGTTTCAACACGACGCGCAAAACGGAATGGCCCAATGTACTCGGCCCAGACCACGGCTTTCTCAATCGGATTGCCGCTCTTTTGATCTTTCACCGTTCCGGCGAGAGACGCGGTTGCCGAGGCAATGATCACGCGCGCTTCACCGCGGTAAACTTTGCCTTCAAGTTCAACGAACGCGACCACGACGCCGACACCGGTTTTGTCACCCGCCTGTAAAAGTCCATTGTTCGGTTCAATCTTCGCCAGATTATCCGGCACAAATTCCCATTTCACCCGCCCCGCCGGCTCCGGTGGTCTGCCGGCAGTAATAATGACGGCTTTAAATTGTTGTGTGCCCAGCGGCGGCACAATCGCCTCGCCCGGCTCGACGACAATTCTCACCGGCAGAATTTGGCCTTTGCCGATAATGACGCGCGCTTCGCCGGCATACGTTGCCGTGCCGACTTGCGCCTTCGCAAAAATTTTCACTTCGCCTTCGTCGCGGCCCGCCATGAAAAAACCATCTTCGCCGATTTTGCCAAGATTTTCCGGCGCGGCGCTCCAGGTAATTTTGTCAATTCGAATCGCCCCGCCCTGGCTGTTGACCACCAACGCTTGAAATTTAATTCCCTGCCCCGGTTCGACGCGGGCTTCGGGCGGCGTAATGAGGAGCTTCGCCTCCACCGGCGCCTGCGCGGCAACATTTGATATAGCTCCCAGCATCAACACAGCGGCAAGCAAGTAACGACACAATCGCATAACGTGACCTCGTGGTTAAAAGTTTCGGGGACGTAAAACGTAAAAATTTAAAACGTAAAACTGAGATGTAATATAAACATGCAAACACATGGACTAACGCATTCTCCCGCGCGGCGCAGCATCGGCCTGATCCTGTGAACGCGCGGGAGAAGGTTTCGAAGGGAGAAGAAACTTATTTCCGCACACATTTTTCAATCATATCATTCGCGACTTCCGCAATGATCAACGCCAGGCGAAGCTGGCCGCGTTCCAGCGCCGTGCGGCTGCGCTTGAGCATTTCCAGCGCTTGCGTGCGCACGGTTTCGCAGGATTCAGCGTCACTGCTGTTGGAAATTTCCGGCAGCGCGTTTTCGACCTGCGTCAAGCGCTGCAACACGGCTTCACGCGCCGGCATATTCGCGGCGGTTGTCACGGCGGTATCGCGCAACATCGTTTCCGCGCGCAACAACAAGTGTTGCGCCATGCGAATCAACTGAAATCCCATCACCGGACGATTTTGCCGCCCGGCATTTTCCGCGGCGGTCAAAGCATTCGTGGCCAACTCGAGCAGTTGGGCCGCCTCCGGCTTGTTCGTCTCGCGCGCGCGGGCGTTGAGTTCTTCCAGATCGCGGGCGAGTTCCAGCAAGGCTTCATTATAACGTTGCGCCAAATTCTCCGCCTTCAGCGCGCCGCGATCGGTTTTGCGCATAGCTTTGTCGATAAAATTGCGCGCGAGCTCGAGACGCCATTTCGTTTCCAGCGGCTGTTGGCGCTCGATCGCTGCTTCGGCTTCGCGCAACAACGCGCGCGCACGCTCGAGCAACAACGCCGCGCGCGGATCGGCATTGTCGCGCGTTTCCTGCTCCGCGGTTTGGATCAAATCCTGCAGCAACATCACTTCATTGCGGCCATAATCCTGCCCTTTGCGACCGACCATCGCGAGATCAATGGCGCGCAACAGCAACCGCGTCGCGCCGTTATAAAGCTGCTGCGCCACGGCGACTTCGCCTTTGCGAAAAGAATCTTCCGCGGTGCGCGCCTGTTTTTCCGCCTGCTCAAAAACCAACTGCGCCGCGTTATTTTTGCTCGCGTCAATCGCCTCCAGCGCGCGCTTCTTTAAATTTTCATAACGCTCGCGCTCGCGGTTGATGCCCGGATTCGTATCCGACGGCTTCCGCCCCTCAACGAGATTGATCGCCTTCTCGACTAATGCAATTGCAACCTGATACAACTCCACGGCGCGCCGCGGATCACGCATGGCCGCGCGCTCCGCTTCAAGCTGCGTTTTGCGCGCCTGAAAAACCAATCGTTTTGCTTCACTGTGATTCGAATTCAACACCACCTGCTCAGCGCGGCGCATCAACTCCTGAAAGGTGTTGCGCAAACGGTTGAGCGGAAAATCCAACGCGAGTTTCACCGCTTGTTCGACATACACCTTGCCGAGTGCGATATGCCCCAGCGCTTCCTTCAGCAGTAATTCTTTCAGACGATTATCATTCATCGTCTGGGCGAGGGTGTATTTGGTTTCGGCCTCTTTCGCCAGCGCTTCCGCCTTGTTCAAAAGATCTTGTGCCGCGCGATGATCAACCCGGGCCAAAATTTCTTTCGCTTTGATGATCGCCTCCCGCAACTCGAGCAAACCGGCTTTGACGCGCGCTTCGGTCGCATCCGATTGCGCCGACGCCGGAAACGCCGTTGCAAAAACCAACATCCACAGCAGCCACAAAATGACGGCCAAGCGTTGGTTCCGGCGGGAGAAGAGATTTTTACGCGCTGTGTTCATCGTTCTGAGAGGGTGTTTGGAAAGTCACTGACCGGTCACTTTTACGCACAAAACGTTCTACATTTCAACCACTTTAAGTGACCGGTCAGTCTACTTTTCAAATACGTTCCAATTTATATGAAAACGTCGGTTTACCGACTTCACCCCTTTTTCTGCAAGGGCTATACCAACTCTTTTTTGAGCGGCTTCAACCTGATATAAGATTAAGTATTTAAACAACATGCCGCGTCTTGCATTTTCCCGGTTTTATGGCACATGTACATTGCAGTACAAAGGCCGCTGTACAGTGAGGGACAACGGGTTAAACAGATAAAAAGATAAAATGAAAAAAAGAATATATGTTTTTAAAACGCTTTTCTCCGTGACGCTCCGTGAACTCTGTCGCTCCGTGTTTTAAAAAAATTTTTGAGTTCTAAACCACTCTGTTGACTTTTACCCCGTATTTTTTATTTGTTTTTTCACCCCAAACAATTTATCTTGGTATCGCGGTGCTTGCTCTTAAACTTTTGCCACAAAACCCGAAACCCAATGGGGCAATATGCCATCTGCATTTCGCCATCTCGAGCTTTCGCCCAAACAACTCGAGCAATATCTGCGCCTGCTCGTCGTCATCGCCGCGCCGGTTTGCGGCAAAAATCCGAATGAGCCTCCCTCGCAGCCGTTGGATGTGTGGGGCGAGTGGCGGCGGTTTCGTGAGGCGTTTGATCACAGCCGCGATCCCGTGCAGGATCACGCCGCGCCGTATGCCGTCGTCCGTTTATTTCCGCCGACGTTGGAAAACCTCCAACACGCGCTCGCTTTTGGCGATGCGAACAGTGCGTATCAAATCGTGCATTTCATTGGCCACGGCAACACGCACGGCCTCGCGCTCGAAGATGAATGGGGACAGGAGCAATTCGTGCCGATTGCCGAGTTGGTCGCGGCGTTCAAAAATTCGCGCGTGAAACTCGTCGTGCTGAACGCCTGCGAAACGCGCCCGCTCGCGCAAGCCTTGCAACACGCCGGCATTCCCGCCGTGATCGGCACGCGCGAGCCGATTGCCGACGAGGCCGCGAAAATGTTCAGCGAAACATTTTACTGCCGGCTGGCCCTCGGGCAATCACTGCAAACCGCATTCACCGCCGCACAGAAAATTTTAACAAGCAGGTTTGGTGAAGTCGCAGCGCAAAATCTTTCGCTCGCGCAATTGACAGACACGATTCTGCCGCTGCCACCGCAACCTGCAACTGATTTTCGCCTCATCGCCAATGAACCGCCGCATAATTTGCCGCTCACGCAGCTCACGCGCCATTTTGTTGGGCGCGGGCTTGAACAAGTTCAACTCGGCCAGTGGTTTGCCGAACACGCGGAGCCGGTGATCGCGCTGCACGGCGTCGGCGGCATCGGCAAATCCAGCCTCGCAACAATGGCGGTGCTGCGCCACAGCCACCGTTTTGACGCGGTGATTTTTGCCACCGCCAAAGATGACCCGCAAAATTTCGGCGTTGAAAAAATCGTGCAGGCGCTCGACGCGGTGTGCGGCACAACTTGCCTCGGTGAAGCCACGCCGGAAAAGCGTAGCCACGCCGCATTGCGCAAGCTGAACAGCCGGCGACTGCTGCTCGTGCTGGATAATCTTGAAACGCTCTCGCCCGCCGCGACGATGGAAGTGGGAAAATTTTTAGGCCAACTCGATCCGCGGCTGGGCAGCATGGCCCTGCTCACGTTGCGCCCGCGCCAGAAAGATCCGCTCACCGGTTTGGCGGGAAATTACAACCTGCCGGTTGAAGCGCTTGATCTGTTGAGCGCCGTGCAATTACTCGTAGCGCAGACTTCCAGTCTGCAGCATAAAATTCCCCCGCGCCCGCCAACGCCAGCAGAAAAACCGCTATTGTCCAATTTTGCGCAACACCTCGGTTTTAACCCAATCGCGCTGCCGCATCTCGCCAGCCTCAAAGATCTCGCCGAGGCCTGCCATTGCCACCCTATGCTTTTAGAACTAACGCTCGGCGAGTTGCGCCGGCCCACCACCAGTTACGGCCAGGTCCTCCAACGCTTGCGCCGCCTCTCCGGCAAAGATTTGCAAACGCGCGTCGACGAAATGCTTGGCAACATGTTAACCACCCTGCAAGCCGAAGCGCCCGCCGCCTTTGCCCTCTTGCAGATCATGACGATTTTTCGCGGCGCCTCGGAAGTGGCAGCGTTAGCCGCGGTGCAGGCGAATGCAGACTCCGAAGGTTTTGCAGAAGCCTTAAACGCCGCGGTTGATAGCTCACTCTTGAACGCCGACAATAACCGCCTCTGGCTGCACTCGCTCACGGCGCAATTTTTAGAAAAACGTGCGCCGCTGCCGGAACCGTTGGCCGCCACCTACCGCCAGCACCACGCCGAGTATTATTTGGAAAAAGCGCGGCAATATAAAAAGAATAACATGGAGCAGTGGCACACGTTTGATGTGGATTGGGAAAATATTTCCACCGCCGCTGATCGGGTAGCGAAATTGTCGTTGGAACAAAAAAAGCATGCCGAGTTGGTCGGAAATTTTTCCCTCGCATTGAAAGATATCATTTTCCGGCGTCAACTGCCGGCAGAGAAATGGCTCCTCGCTGGCGTCGCGGCTTTTGCTCGTCTGGAAAACAAAAGAAATGTAGCCGTGTTGTACAATCTGCTCGGCCTGATTTATGACGCACATGGCGACTACGACGCCGCCCTGCAATGGTATCAGAAAAGCGTGGCCATCCAAGAAGCGTTGGGTGATCGCGCCGGACTCGCCACTTCCTACAATAACATCGGCATGATTTATGACGCTCGTGGCGACTACGACGCCGCGCTGCAATGGTATCAAAAGAGCGTCGCGATTCAAGAAACGCTGGGCGATCGCGCCGGGCTGACCACTTCCTACAATAACATCGGCGAAGTTAATAGCGCCCGTGGCGACTACGACGCCGCCCTGCAATGGTATCAGAAAAGTGTGGAAATCTTAGAAGCGCTTGGTGATCGCGCCCATCTGGCTCCTGCATGGCACAATATAGGTTACATCGCAATGGCCAAATCCGACTGGGCGACTGCGCTCGCTTATTTCACCCGCAGCCGCGAGCTGTCTCAGCAAATCGGTTTGGAGAAAGACGTGCGCGAAGAGGAAGAGTTGATTGCGGAGGTTAAAAAGAAAATGGGGTAAATCACCGTGCAATTGACTTTGAAGAAAAATTTGTTTATCTTTTCTGAGCACGACGGAAGCATTCAGCCAGAACAAACGGATAGATTAAATAATGAATACAACACTTGTTGTGACTCGCAACGAAGCAATTCAAGAGCGTCTTTGAAAGATCGGCAAATAGTTGATGACAGTCCGTTAATTTTCACCTCTCTGAGATTTGACCATGCCAGACATCGAAAACATCCACGACGGCGTTTTCCGAGGCGTCATGTCCGAACCTGCAAACGTGACCACTTTTCTGAAAACCAAATTGCCGGCGGAATTGTTCGCCCAACTCGATCTTACGACCATCACGTATGATCCGACCTCTTATGTTTCGGATGATTACAAGCGCTCTTTCTCCGATCTGGTGGTGCAATATCGAACCAAAGCCGAAGGCCTGCCGGTTGACGTCTATTTTCTTTTCGAGCACAAGTCCTTTCAAGACGAAGGCATTTTCCTTCAGCTTCTGGGCTACATGTACGCCATGTGGAAAAAAGACCGCGCCGCCCAAAAGCCGCTGCGGGTGATTATTCCAATCGTGTTTTATCACGGCGATGGCACTTGGCGAATTCCAACGCAATTCGTCAAACAGTTTACCATCGGCGAGGAATGGAAAGGATTTTTGCTTGATTTTACGTATATTCTATTTGACACGAATGCTTGGAACTGGCAGGACGAGAGCAGCCAACCCTTGCGAGAGAACGTGTATTTGCTCACGGCCATGCTGCTGATGAAAGCCGCTTTCAACAAAGATTTGCAACTTGTCCGTCAGGTGTTCCAATTATGGAATCAAATGGGTTTCACGAAGGAAAAAGAACGCCTTAAATTTTTGCTGATTTATATAACGGCGACGCAGGATATTCCTGCCGCCCAACTGGAAGAAATGCTGAAAGAAACCAAACTGCAAGGAGAAGACGTCATGCCGACATTAGCACAACGCTGGATAGATGAAGGGAAATTGAAAGGAAAAGAGGAAGGAATGCAACAGGGAATGCAGCAAGGAATGCAACAGGGAATGCAGCAAGGAATGCAACAGGGAATGCAGCAAGGAATGCAACAGGGAATGCAGCAAGGAATGCAACAGGGAATGCAACAGGCGTTGATGATGTTGCTGGCCACGCGCTTTCAATTGGATGAGACGGAAAAACAGTTCATCAGCGCCGTCAATGAATTGGAGAAATTAAGCGCCGCGCTCAAATTGGTGGTCACGGCGCAAACGAAAGATGAAGTCCTGAAAAGCTTGCAGGCCGTGGTTCATTAAACCGGAAACGGCAAAGGCACACGTTGCCGGAGATGATCGATGTCGCCGGACCCGCGATTTCCAAGCTTTAGTCAAAACCGGTTGGATAACGGAGAAAAACTTGGAGTTGTAATCTATCCGAGCGACTTCGCCATTGGCTTTTGCGCCAGCCAATCTTTCATTAAAAGATTGACCAGCGCATCAATCGGCTGATTTTCTCGGCGTGCGACTTTGGACAGCTTGCGCGCCACCGGATATTCCAACGCCACGGCTTGGGGCACCTCGTCAATTTCAATCTCAAAATGCGCTTCCTGCATTTCATCCCAGTAGTCGGCAACACTGTGGGTCTCCCAAAATTCCGCCGCTTCATTTTCATTTTTAAAACATTTCGGAATCGGCTCGACTTTGCGTTTGCTTTTCAATGCTTTTTTTGTTGCGGTTCTCATTTCGTTGCAAACTTTTAAAACATTTTTTTGAATAAATATGCTTTCGTAGTCCCCGCCCCTTGCCCCGCCATTCATTATTAAAGAATGTAGAAAGGCGGGGCTTGTGGGCGGCTGTCAAAATCAAAAAAACTTTGCGCTAAAAACAGTGCCCCACAAGCCCCGCTTTTCCTTACAAATTCAAAAGAGAAGCGGGGCAAGGGGGCAGGGCTACGGGTTTTTTCGCAGCGCGGCGATGCGGTGCAGCACCGGCGGGTGCGAGTA
>Ga0247727_10016243_pt1 | contig 12050 bp, 14 predicted proteins | sample WisWelCaveWW1625_FD_202498 | JGI IMG/M metagenome (GOLD analysis project Ga0247727, IMG submission 202498) | Biofilm microbial communities from Wishing Well Cave, Virginia, United States - WW16-25 | ecosystem: Environmental > Aquatic > Deep subsurface > Groundwater > Cave microbial mat | place...
TGGGAGAAAAAGGTCGAGAACTATGCCGCCTTTCTGCACTTCGCCTGTGGGCTGATCGCCTTCCGGGCCGCCGGGTTATTCGGATAGGCTCTTAGCCGCTGGCAAACCGAGGTCTATCCGGTTCTTGCGCTTGAATGTTCAGCCCGCTTTGGCTAGATTACGCCGCATCAGCCCCGCCATCTCCAGGCTGTCCGGATCGTCAAGCGACTCCAGCGCGGCGATGATGTGCTGTTGCTCGCCGGGCGTCCGGTTCTGGCTGAGCTTGTACTTGCCCTCCAGCCGCGTCACCGGGATTTCAAAAGCGACAATGGCGCTCAGCATCCCGTTCCGATACGACTCTGACAGTTCATCCCACTGGGAGCGATAGGGCGGCTCGTAACGCTGGATCAGTATCTCCATCAGCCGGACAACGGCGGTGGGTTCGACGATCAAGCGGGGCGCGCCATAAGCGTGCACGGCGACGTAGTTCCAGGTCGGCACATTGTTGCGTTTCTCGTACAGCGTGGGCGAGACATAGCCGTGCGGGCCGGTGAAGATCACCAACGCCGACCGCTGTCCCTCCAACGTCTTCCACTGAGGGTTGGCTTTGGCGAGGTGGCCGCTCAGGATGAGCGCCTCGCCGTGTTGAGCCGTCACCACCGGCAGATGAGTGGCCAGCGGAGTTCCACCGTCCACCGTCACCAGCGTGGCGAAACTGTGCGCGCGCATGAAGGCGATCAACGTATCGCTGTCGTCTTCGCGATAATGGCTCGGAATGTACATCGCTGATGTCAGTGGGATTGAGGCTGCCAGACCGCATACACGTCGCGCATCTGCGCCAGGTGCTCACGGGCGTGCCGTTCGTACACGTCCAGCCAGTCATCCATCGTCATCGTCCCGTTCTCGGGGTGATAGATGGTGTTGGCCCATGCGGACTCCGGCAGAGATTTGATCAGCGCGTAACTGGTGTGGCGGAGCCAGCGGAACAGCTCCAGGGCGTCGTCTGGGCTCTGATCGTGATACCGCAGGGCCCGCGCCCACACGTTCTCGTCGTAGGCCATCACCGTGGAACCCGGCTCCGCGATGAACTTCCGGCACCGCGCGAAGCTGTTAGCCTCGCTGTCCGCGATGTGCACGATCAGCTCGTGGATGCTCCACTGATCCGGCGCGGGCTTGAACGTCCACATCTTGCGCGGGAAGGCGCGCAGGCCCTCCATCAGCCCGGCATGCGCCTGGCCGTAGCGTTCGATCATTGAGCGGCGCTCATTGTGGGTCATCACGTTTGTCCTTTTCGGACGCCGGCCGGGTGGCCGTTGGTGCGGGCGGCGGGCGTTTCAGATACGCTGAGCGGCCCGTCTTCCTTCAGCGTGGACATCGCGATCATCGTGACACTGCGCAGGATAGTGATGTGGGTGCGGATGCGGCTGAGCAGGGCGTGAAGTTGCTCCGGGCCGTCCACCCGCGTCTTGATGATCAGGCAGTCCTCCCCGGCGAGTTCGTAGGCCTCCAGCACTTCGGGGTCCTGGCTGATGGCCCGCAGGCCCGGATCATGTTTCTCATCGAAGGCCAGGGTGAGGCGGATGAAGGCGGTGAGCGGGCGGCCCAATTCGGCGGCGTTCACCCGGATCGTGTAGCCCTGGATGATGCCGCGCTGTTCCAACTTACGCACGCGCTCAAAGACGGAGGGCGCGGTCAGCCCCACCTCCGCCGCGAGGGCGGCGTTGGTCATGCGCGCATCCCGCTGGAGGAGCGCGAGGATTTTGCGGTCGGTGTCGTCGAGTGGCATGGACATGGCGGCTAATGACCCAGAGACGGCGTGAGAACGAGCGCATCGGGTGACAGCGCGCAGGTTTCGTCCAGGATTTCCACTGTGTTTGGGGTAGTCATCATATCCAGCCTCCAAAGGTACAGACCTTCGGGCCAAACATCCGAAGGTCTGTATGCGAATCGCCCGAATGGGTCGTGGCGAAGCTCATGTAATGCCTACGATTATAAGGGGGTTCTGGGAGATGTCAACGTGATCTCGGCATTGTGACGGGAGTTTCAAAAAAAATTAGGAGCGGGCGGATTGCGCGGGGCTGAGACCGAATAAGATGAGGCAAATGCTCAGGGCTGTTTCTTGCGTGACCGACGAGTGCGGTATGCGGCCTTGCGTTGAGCGACGCGCCTGGTCGTAGCGGCCGGTTGGTCATACATCGCGTTGACACGCGCCCAAACTTCTTCGTGGCTCAATCCACCGGTCTTCTCAATGCTTTTGGCGGCATCTTCCAGTTTCTGTCGGAAGCGCGCGTTGTTGGCGATAAGCAGGCTCACCAGGTTGTCGTCTTCCTCATAAGGAACGAGCATGGCGGAGGGACGGCCATTGCGGGTGATGATGATCGGCTCCGCCTGACAAAGCGTGAGGTATTCACTCAATTTTGACTTGACCTCCGCCAACGGGACGATTTTCATAGCTCGTGCTCCTCTCCATTTACCAATAGTCGGTTGCCTTGTTTTACGCCGATCAATAAGACTTCCACGATACGCTCAGCCTGATCAATGCGGTAGATGACTCGAAACTGATTCTTCCTGCCGCATCGCAATTCCCACAGGGCTATATCGTCCAGTGTTGCGTTGAGTGGTTTTCGATTGCGGGTCTCCAACTGTGATTGAAAGGGCAGTTGCGTTTCAATTGCGTGCTGAATGGCAGGCCGTTGATTGCGCGGTATCCACCTCAGGTTCTGAGGAATGCCATCCGCATACCGCAAAGTCAGAGCTTGCACAGGCGTAAGTGGAGACTACAATAATAGACAGAATTATAGCCCAGACTTTATTTTGGTCAAGCCGCACCTTTGAGATAAATCCCCTGCGGGTCAAGCTCTTCGCGCAGGAACCACAGTTCGTTCGCGGCAGGCGGCTCGGTGGTGCGCACCTGCTCGGAGACTTTGAGCGCCCAGCCGGTGTTCGCCAGCGCGTCCTCCACCGTGCGCCCCGGATGCAGAGCCGTGAGGATCAATTCACCGCCGGCGCCCGGCTCCAGGATGCCAATATCGGTGACGACCGCGTGCGGGCCGCCGCCGCGCAATGCGGCGCGAAGCACGCCGCCGCCCGCCCCGGTGACGAAGTCGCACTTCTCTGGGAAGCGGCGCTTCTGGTGTGGCGTAATGAAATACGTGCGTTTGGCCCAGGCCGCGATCTCGGCGCTGCCGCCGGAGCCGGGCAGACGTACCTTCGGTTTGGAGTACGGGCCAATCACGGTGGCGTTGACGTTGGCAAAGCGATCAATCTGCGCGCCGCCCAGGAAACCCACGTCAATCAGCCCGCGTTGCAGATAGAAGGCGAAGATTTCGTACATCGAGCAGACCGCCGCCGCGCCGGACACCAACGTGGGGTCGCCGATGGAGAGCGGCAGACGAGCGGGTTGCGCCCCGATCACGCCCGCTTCGTAGACGAGCGTGAGATTGGGCGCATGGGTGCGGCGCGCCAGGTTGCAGGCCAGGTTGGGCAGGCCCACGCCCACGAACACTACGTCGCCATCGCGCAGAAGCCGCGCGGCGTTGATCGTCATCAGTTCAGAGGGGGAGTAGTTCATAAATCGGTCACGCTTCAGAACTCCCCATAGTTCACCGGCTCGCTCCACCTGGGCCTCACCGCCAGCCGCGCACGCGTCTCCACGCCGAGTTTGGCCCAGTAGTCATTGCGATCTTTCACGCCGTACACCCATTCAGCCAGCCAGGCCTTCACGGTGTCCGGCGACGAGGAGATTTTGTCCCAGTCCAGATAGAGCGCGTTATCGCGGTCGTAGTAGCCCTGCGTGTATGACGGATGCGCGGCGTACGGCACGTGGCAGACCGCCGTCACCACCATCGCCGGGATCAGCGTGCGGTTCGGGTCAGAGCGGATCACCGCCTCGTCCACGATCTCCTCAGCCGTGATGATCACGCGCCTGGAGGCGAAGGCCGCTTCCTTCTGCTCGCCCAGGATGCCCCAGATGTGCGTGTTGCCGTCGGCGTCGGCGCGCTGGGCGTGGATGATGGCGACATCGGGATTAAGCGCAGGCACGGTGACTAGAGTCTCGCCGGTGTAAGGGCAAGTGAGGGTGCGATATTGCGGGTTGGCGCGTGCGAGGTCAAACGAGCCGGTCGGGCGCATGGGCAGAAAGGACAGATTGGCCGCGCCCGCTGTCAATCGCGTGATCATGGCGAAGTGGCTGTACTCCTCGTACTCTAATCGCCCGGCCTCCATCTCCGCGCGCAAGATGCGGAGCGAGCCGACGCCGGGGTTGCCGGAGTACGAGAAGATCAGCTTGCGCGCGCAACCCGCCGCCACCATCTGCTCGTAGAGGATGTCCGGCGTGGCGCGGGCGAGGATGAGATCGCGCTTGCCCTGGCGGATGATCTCGTGCGCGGCGGCGAACGGGATCAGGTGCGTGAACCCGGCGGCATACACCAGGTCGCCATCGTGGACGTGTTGGGCAATCGCCTCGGAGAGCGGGGTGAGTTTGGTCATACCGATCACGATCGCCCAGCAGGTTCAGACGAGGGAGCTGGCGGCGTAGAAGCTGGAAGCGGCGCTGTAGCGGCGGGCGGGGTCAGCGGTGCAGTCTCAGTGGGGGCGCGGCGGAACGCGCCCGTGTCGCGGCGGCGCGGGTTGACCCACTGCACGTTCGCAGCCTGCAAACCGTTCTCGCGGCTTTCGGGCTTGACCAGATCGAACTCGAAGATCAGGTTGCGGCTCGGCAGGTCGTTCACGGATATCTCCGGCGGCAGTTGCGAGTCGTGGCAGAATGCGCTCTCGTAGGGCGAGTCCGCCTGGCGCGAGTCCGTCTTCCAGATTTCACCGTCGAGAGTCTTCATAAAGCGCATGAAGCCGTAGCCCTTGCCTTGATGGGCGTAGCACACGCCGCGCACACGCGAACCGACCTCGCCCCACGGCGGCAGGGTGCGCGCGGTCTGCACCGGCAGGAGGTTGGGGATCAGGTAGCCGGAGACGAACAGATCGGCTTCGCGGCGCAGATCGCTGGAGACGTTATCAAACGCCACGACTTCCACACGGCAGCCTTTGTTCTGGAGCGCGCGCACCACCTGCACAAAGTCGCCATCGCCGGTCGCCATCAGGACGCGATCCAGATTCTCCGATTGAAGCAGGACATCCACGGCCAGGTCAAGATCGGCGTTGGCCTTGCCGAAGCGGTTGCCGTTCTCGTCCATGTACCACTTGATGTTCTTCTGAATGACTTTGTAACCGAAGTCGCGCAGGAGCGCGAAGAAGCGCGCCTGGCCGTCGCGGTAAGGGCCGTCAAACTCCGCGCGGTCGGCGTCGTAGCTGACGTAGGTGTTCAGCCGCAAAGGCTCCGCACTGCCCCGGCAGGCGAACTCGCGCAAGACATCGTAGCGCATCCCGTAGCCCCCGTTACGGGCGATATTGGCCACATCCACAAATACCCCCACCGATAGATTGGAACGACGACTGGGCATTTTGACTTTTACTCCTTGGGTACCCTTCTGGTTTTAGTGTGAATAGAATACACGGATGTCACGGATTGGGCGGATGACACGGACTCTTTTGACTCTCTGTGTTATCCGTGAGCGGAGCTTCCGTGTTATCCGTGTACGAAAACTCTGGTCTAACTCAAAGGGTCTTCTTGAATGGTACTCGATCTTCCCCCGGCCCATCATAATCTGTAATGGGGGCGCTAGGGGCGAAGCCGAGGCGGATATGGAAGGCGATGGAGCCGGTGTTGACGGGCGCGGTGATGCAATGCACTTCGCGCGCGCCAGCCCCGTCTGCCGATGCTCCGGCTTCACGCCGACGAAGTAAATATACGCCACGCCCGGCTCCAACTGCGACACAAAGCCGATCAAGAACGCGACTAGTGCGCCATTCTGCTCGACGATGAAGCTCGTGTCGTTGAAGTGCTGGAAGTACAGGCGCGGCAGGAGGTGGCTCAAGTCGCGCCCGCCCCACCACGCGGAGAGCACGTTGAGGATGCGCGCATGATCGCTTTCGACCGTTGCGCGCACCGTGAACCCTCCTAGTTGATCGGGGAGGGCGGCAAAGGTCGTGGTCAGCCAGGCGACGACGGCGCGGACGACCGCCGGGCGGCACAGGCTGAAGGAGTGATCGCCCTCCGCGAACCGCCGCCAGGTGATGCCCGGCACGGCTTCCAACAGCGGTGGGTAGTGTTCTGGCGGAAAGAGCGTGTCGCGGTCGCCGGTGATCAGCAGGATGGAGCGGCTCACCAGTCGGTCCATCACCTGTGTAATGGGCGTAAGCGCCCGCCACTGCGCCTCCAGCTCTGCGCCGGTCACGCCGTTCAGCATCGTCGCGAACTCGTCGAAGTCCTTGCGAGTGAGGTTGTCCGTGGCCGGATCGATCAACGGGCAGAGCGGGACGAGCGCCTTGAAACGCAGGTCGGCGGCCCCGGCGGCCAGCGTCACGTAGCCGCCCAGGCTATTGCCGACGAGCGCCAGCCGGGAGGCATCCACCGAGGGCTGAGTCAGCACCCACTCCGTCGCGGCGCGCACGTCCCCTAACAGGCCATTGAAAGAATACCTGCCCTCGGAACCCCAACAGCCGCGATAGTGAAAGTACAGGCAGTTGAAACCCGCGTCGCGCAGGGCACAGGCGAGGTCAAGATTTTTCTCTACACCGGGGACGCCGTGCAGAAGGATGACCGTGGGGCGCGGCGTGTCACCCTCGGCGCGGTAAAAGCCGCCGAGCACTTTACAGCCGTGCGAGTAGAACGTGACGCCGTCGAGATCGGCGGGGAATTGGGGGCTCATTTCTTCTGTGGAGGTTTGCCTTGCGCCGGTTTGGGCTTCGGGCTGAACAGCGCCGCCAAACCCTTCTTGGGTGGCGGGGCGGCGGGCTTCGGTGGCGCGGCCGGCTTGGGCGGGGCTTTGGGCTTGAACAGTCCGCCGAGCAGGCCTGCTTTCTTGGGCGCTGGCGCTGGTTTCGGGGGTGGGGCCGCTTGTGGTGGCGGAGCGGTTTTACGCGCAAACCGCAACCACCAGCCAAAGCCAAATGCCGCGAGGCCGGTCAGCAGATATTCGTAGGTTGAGAGGTTGTCGTATGACCTCAGATCAACGGCGAAGACAAATAAACACAGCACCCCGATCGCCAGGAAAAAATTACCGACGCGTTGGGAAAAACTCATGCGAGAACTCCCAACTCCCAAATCCCACGAACCAAACGAGCCGGATTGGGATTTGGGAGTTGGAAATTGGGAGTTGTTACTTCAGGCGCTCAACCCGCGTGCGGATTTGCTCGTGCATATACAGCGGCAGGTAGTAATGGCCGCCTGCGTTCTTGCCGGAGGAGCCGGAGCCTTTCCATCCGCCGAACGGCTGGAAGCCCGGCCACGCGCCAGTGGTCGCGCCCTGCGGGCGATTGGCATACGTCACGCCCGCTTCAATCTTGTCAAAGAACCATTCGGCTTCCTTCTTCGAGCCATAGAAGCCCGCCGTCAAACCGTAGGCCACGTCGTTGGCGCGCGTCATCGCGTGCTCCAGGTCGTTGAAGCCTTCCACCAACGTGATCGGCAGGAACATCTCTGATTGCCACAGGCGGTGATCGGCGGGCACGCTGTCCACCAGGGTCGGCTCGCAGTAGTAGCCCTTATTGTAGTCCAGGCCGTCGCGCTCGCCCGTGAGCTTGTGGCCGCCGTGCAGGATCGTGCCCGCCTGGGAGAGTTCCTCACAGTAGTCGCCGTAGTCGCGGTATTGCGCCGCGTTGACCACCGGCCCCATCCAGTTCTGCTGCAAGGTCGGGTCGCCAATTTTGATGGCGCGGGCCTTGTCCATGAGCTTCTCCAGCAGTTTTTCTTTCACGCTGTAGTCCACGAAGACGCGCGAGTTGGCCGAGCACTTCTGCCCCTGCAGGCCGAAGGCGGAGCGCACGATGCCGGTGGCGGCGTCCTCCAGGTTGGCGTTCTTGGTGACGATGGAGGGGTTTTTGCCGCCCATCTCCGCGATCACCGGGCGCGGCCACTTGCCTCCCGCGAAGGTGCGGATGATCTTCATGCCTACGTCGTACGAGCCGGTGAAGGTGATGCCGTTCACGCGCGGGTCGTCAATCAATGCCTGGCCCACCGTGGAACCGCCGCCGGTCACGAAGTTGAACACGCCGTCCGGGATGCCCCCGTCGCGGATACACTCCGCCAGCAGGCGGCCCGTCCAGGGCGTATCGGTTGCAGGTTTGAAGACCACCGTGTTGCCCGCGACCAGCGCCGCGCCGCTTGGCCCGCCCGCCAGCGCGAAGGGGAAGTTCCACGGGCTGATGACCACCCACACGCCGTACGGGCGCAGGATGGAGACGTTGCTGGCGTTGAAGCCAGCCAGCGGGTCTTTGCCCATCTCTTTGATGAAGCCGCCGTTCATCTCCATGGAGTCGCAGGCGTAGTAGATCAGGTCGGCGGTCTCCTGCGCGTCACCCAGGCCCTCCATGCGGTTCTTGCCGACCTCCAGCGAGAGCACCACGCCGATCTCGTACACGCGCTTCTCGATCTGCGCGGCGGCCTTGCGCATCAGCCTGACGCGGTCCTGCCACTTCATGCCCGACCACTTGGGCCAGGCAGCGTGCGCAGCGGCGATGGCGTCCTGCGCGTCCTGCACCGAGCCTTTCTGGAACGTGCCCAGCACCCACTCGGTGTTGATCGGCGAGGTGTCTTCAAACTTCTCGGCCACGAAGCGATCATGCCCGTTGATGATCATGCCGTAGTCCTGGCCGAGGTTGGCCTTCACCTGCGCCAGCGCCTTTTCGTAGCGCGTGTGCAGTTCCGGCGGCGGGTTGTACATGGTGGAGTAGGTGAGGCGGAAAGGTGTGGGTTTGGCCCTGGGGGTGGCGCCGTTGGAGCGGGCGTTCCTGCGCGGAGCAGCTTTCGCATTCCTGGCGGTTGCTTTCTTGGTTGCCATAGGGGTTGCCTCCTGAAGAGTGATTGAAATGTACGGGATGTAATCCGATATATCGAACTGATCTGAGGCTGAGGATCATGGTACGCCGTCTTCAGCGTCCTCACTACTCAAGATGCCAGTGACTTGCTCAAGCAATCCAGGGATGTGGTTTTGGACAATATCCCACAAGATTTCCTCATCTATGCCGAAATACTGATGGATGAGGATGTCACGCAGACCGCTGATTTTGCGCCACTCTATTTCGGGATACTGTTGCCGAATTTCCTCTGGAATGTTCTTGGCCGCTTCGCCGATGATTTCAAGGTTGCGCACGACAGCATCCAATGACTTCTCGTCACTGATAAGTTGGTCGAAGGTCAGACTTGCGGCATAGCGCAGAATTTTCTGGCACGCCGTTTGAATATCGTCGAGGAACAGTCGGTAATCACGCGACATAGATCGCTTCGGCCTCGATGCGAGCGCGCAGGCGCGGCTTAACTGCCCGGCGCGTGACTAAATCTATCCGGCGGCCCAGCCACTCCTCCAAAGACGATTTGACTCGCAGATAGCCCTCATAGGTAGCGTGGCCGTCGAACTCCACGAGAAAATCCAAATCGCTATCGGGGCGGCCTTCATTCCGGGCGACCGAGCCAAACAGCGCGATAGACTTGACACCCATCGCGGCCAGCGTTGCGCGCTTATTCGTCAGCAATTTGAGCACGTCATCACGTTGCATAGGATGCCCAGGCTCCCCTTCGATTATATCTCATGCGTATGCAGGTTGAATCGCAATGCGTTGCTGAACGCTTTACCTATCCCCCATTTTAGATCAGGTCAGAATTTACGGCTTGGATTGCCCGGCGAACTTCAGCGCACACACCGGAAGCCCACGTCGTTCCCGCGGTAGCTGGTTTGGATGAAGCGCACGCGGGCCGCCGCGCGGAGGGCGGTGTCCGAGGATTTCCAACTGCCGCCCCGGATCACCCAGGAGCTCACGTCGTTCGAGCCAATGGGATTGGAGATCGGATCGGGGCCGTACGCTTTGAAGCCATCGTTCACCCACTCGGCCACGTTGCCGGCCATGTCCAGCGCGCCGTACGGGCTGGCGAAGCTGGTGTATTGCCCCACCGCTTGTGTATCGCCGAGCGTGTTGCCGTAGTTGGCGCGGCTGGGGCCGGGCGCATCATTGCCCCACAGATATAGTTGACCATCTGGGCCGCGCGCGGCCTTCTCCCACTCCGCCTCGCTGGGCAGGCGGCCCGTGCCGTTCCCGGCCCAGCGGCAGTAGGCCCGCGCATCTTCGAGCGTGACGAAGATCACGGGATAGTGATCGAATTGTGGATTGCCGTAGTAATCGTTGTTCAGGCGCGTGGCAGAGTTCTGACTGCGCGGCGGCTGGCACGCGCCCGCCTTCACGCACAGCGCGTACATCGCATTAGTGATCTCGGTCTGGTCGATCCAGAAAGCGTCGAGCGTCACCTGATGTTGCGGCTTCTCAATCGGCTCGGCGTTGCGGTCGGTGTCGGCTGAGCCCATCAAGAACATGCCACCCGGAACGTAGACCTGCGCCATATTATCCAGCGGCGCAACCCGCGTGGAGCCGATGCCCGGCGCCGCGCTGGCCGTGGTCGCAGTGACTTGCGGCGCCGCTGTGGCCGCCTGAGTGCGCGGCGCTGAGGTGGGCGCGGTTGTGGCGGTGGCCTGCGGCGCGGCGGTGTCCGTCGGTTGCGCGGGCGCGGTCGCCGTCGGCTGATCGGCGATGGCGGGCGTCGGCGTTGCGTTTGAGTTGACGCCGCTCAGGGCGAAAAATGCGCCGATCACCAGGCCAATCACGGCGACCGCGCCAACCGCCCAGGCCCACAGCGGCGCTTTGGATTTCGGCGGCGCTTCCGTTTTCACGGTGATGGCCGCCGTGTCCACTGCGGATACGGCTCCGGTCTCTGGGATGGCGGCCTCAATCGCGCGGATCATGTCGCCCACGGTCGGATAGCGGTCTTCGGGCTTCTTGGCCAGCGCCTTCACGATCACGCGCTCCACGGCGATGGGCAGTTCCGGGTTGAGGGTGCGCGGCGGTGGCAGGGGATCGTTGATGTGCTTGATCACGATCGCCATCGGCGTCTCGGCGTTGTAGGGCGGCTTGCCGGTCGCCAGTTCGTACATGATCACGGCCAGCGCGTATTGATCACTGCGCCCGTCCAGCTTCTCGCCCAGGCCCTGCTCCGGCGACATGTACGCCGGAGTGCCGATCACGCCGCCCGTGGTGGTGAGCTTGGCCGAGCCTTCCACGATCTTGGCGACGCCGAAGTCCGTGAGCAGGCAGTTGCCGCGCTTGTCCATCAGCACGTTGCTGGGCTTCACATCGCGGTGGATGACGCCGTGCGCGTGGGCGTAATCCAGTGCGTCGCCAATCTGCGAAACGATCCGGCGGACGCGCGAGAGCGGCAGAGGGGAGCCGTTCATCAAGCTGACGAGCGTGCCGTTTTCCATGAACGGCATCGCCAGATAAGCGTAGCCATCGGCTTCGCCAAAATCGAACGTGGGCAGGATGTGCGGATGCTGGAGCTGGGCGACCAAGCGCGCTTCCTGCTGGAAGCGGGCCAGGAACGTGGCCTCACCGGCCAGGTGGCGCGGCAGGACTTTGAGCGCCACGTAGCGACCCACCGAGGGTTGCAAGGCTTTGTACACGCTGGCCATCCCGCCCTCGCCGAGCGGCGCGACAATTTCATACGGGCCAAATTTTTTGCCGGTCAGGTCTTCCATGATTTTCCCAGTTCCTATAAGCACAGGCTCACCGCCGTCCCAACGTCTCCAGCGCACAGTGTACCTGCCCGGTGAGGGCCTGGGCATAGGCCGAATGGCATACGGCGATAACAGGTCGCGTTGATATGGTCATCCAGATAAGTCCGTGCCCGGCCCACACCTGACAGGTCTCTAAAGACCTGTCAGGTGTGGGCCGCTGAGGAAAGGACTTTTCTGGACAGCTATAGTGCGTGAAGCCGGAGCAACTGTGCCGCTCGTTCCCAACCCGGGGTCAGTATAGTCGGGCTTCCATCCGCCTCCAAGATGTGGGCGCGTTATCGCCAGGGCGGTTGCAAAGTCAGGCGAGACGGGTCATAACCGCCTTGAGCGCTTGGTCCGGATGAGCATCGAAGTGTCGGCGGGCTTGGGCCAGGTTGGTCCAACCCAGCCGACAGGCCA
>Ga0247727_10016244_pt1 | contig 12049 bp, 13 predicted proteins | sample WisWelCaveWW1625_FD_202498 | JGI IMG/M metagenome (GOLD analysis project Ga0247727, IMG submission 202498) | Biofilm microbial communities from Wishing Well Cave, Virginia, United States - WW16-25 | ecosystem: Environmental > Aquatic > Deep subsurface > Groundwater > Cave microbial mat | place...
GCTGGTAGATCTACGAACGATTGCACGCGAACTAAATGATCGCCCACGCAAACGCTTGGGCTTTTACACGCCCTCTGAAGTGATGTATAAAGAAACCGGCTGGTGCACTTGAAACTTGAATTCACAACCTGTACACCCGCTTGCGCAAAAAGGACATTTCGCGTATAATAGCCCGCAGAGTTGGACATCGCCTCACGCCTTTTCGGCAGCGATTGTCCGACTGATTTTTTATCCGAAGGAAGTGCATGACTATGGACAAACCAATCTTCCTCACGCCCGAGGGACGCACCAAACTGGAAGCCGAACTCGAGCACTTGCGCACGGACCGACGCGCGCAGATTGCGGAAGCGATTCGTTCCGCGAAAGAAGAAGGCGACATTTCGGAAAATTCCGCGTACGAGGAAGCGAAGAACGAGCAAGCGTTCGTCGAGGGACGCATCATGACGATTGAGGCGATGCTCAAGAACGCAGTGATGATTGATCGCGTGCGCGGCACGGACGTTGTGGAATTGGGTTCGGTCGTCACCGTCGTGGAACGCGGGACCGACGATGATGAATCATTTCAGATCGTCGGCTCGGCAGAGGCGGACCCTTCGCGCGGAAAAATTTCCAACGAATCGCCGGTCGGGCGCGCGCTCTTGGGCAAGCGTCCCGGCGACGAAGTGCAAGTCAGAATTCCGGACGGCGTCCGCGTGCTCAAAGTTCAAGACATTCGTTAATTCGTTTTCAGACCCAACCGCCGAAGGACGCCGCCGTCCTTCGGCTTTGTTTTTCATCTCACGTCATTGCGAGCGAAGCGAAGCCGCCGAAGGCGTCCATATGCATCTTGGGGTTTGCTTCGTCGCAAAGACCGCTCCTCGCAATGACGTGACCCGCACTGGAGCCTCGCATGACCGAAGAATTTACCGCGCGACTCAACGAACAAGAACAGCAACGCTACGAAAAACTAGCGCGCCTGCGCGCGCGCGGCATCGAGCCGTACCCTCTGCGCGCGACGCGCACGCACACCACGCGTAAAGCCATCGACGCGTTCACGCGCGATGAAAAGCTCGACGGCGCGTTTCTTGCGGGCCGCCTCGTCGCGTTCCGCGATATGGGCAAGTTAACGTTCGCGCACTTGCAAGACGGCAGCGGCAAAATTCAATTGATGTTTCGCAAGGATCAAGTCGGCGACGATAACTATACGCTGTTGCTCAAAGAGTATGATCTCGGCGATTACATCGGCGCAGAAGGAAATTTATTTCGCACGAAAACCGGCGAAGTCACGTTACAAGTGACGCGCTTTCAACTCCTCGCAAAAACGCTGTCGCCAATGCCGGAGAAATGGCACGGGCTGAAAGATGTCGAGACGCGTTATCGCCAACGCTATTTGGATTTGCTCTCGAATGAAACGTCGCGCAACGTGTTTGTCACGCGCGCGCGCGTCGTCGGCGCGATGCGGAAATATTTGGACGAACACGGCTTCCTCGAGGTCGAAACGCCAACGCTGCAGCCGCTATACGGCGGCGCATCGGCACAGCCATTCGTCACGCATCACAACGAACTCGACCGCGATTTGTATTTGCGGATCGCGACGGAATTGTATTTGAAACGCTTGCTCGTCGGCGGATACGAGCGCGTGTACGAAATCGGCAAGAATTTCCGAAACGAAGGTGTCAGCTTCAAGCACAATCCGGAATTTACGATGATGGAATGCTATCAGGCGTATGCCGATTACACGACGATGATGACGCTCGTCGAAGAAATGTTCGCCGCGTGCGCGCAGGCGGCAATCGGCGCGTTGAAATTTACGTATCAAGGGCACGAAATTGATCTCACGCCGCCGTGGAAACGCTTATCCATCCACGACGCGATAATGCAACAGACCCAAATAGATATTTTCCAATCTTCTGATCTGAAATCTCTGCGCGCGCAGATTGATGAATTGAAACTCAAAGTCGCACCCCAGCCGACGTGGGGCAAAACGGTGGACGAACTTTTCAGCGCGTTCGCGGAACCAAAATTAATCCAGCCGACATTCGTGATGGATCATCCGGAAGAAATCTCGCCGTTTGCAAAGAAGAAACCGGACGCGGAAGGCATCGTGGAGCGGTTCGAGCCGTACATCGGCGGGTTTGAAGTTGGCAACGCGTTTACCGAGCTGAATGATCCGGTCGATCAGTACGAGAGATTTTTAGGGCAAGCCAAGCAACGCGCCGCCGGCGATGTGGAAGCGCATCCGATTGATCTGGATTTCATTCAAGCGATGATGCATGGCATGCCGCCGACCGGTGGACTCGGCATCGGCGTGGATCGCATGGTGATGCTGTTCACCGATCAGCCGAGCATTCGCGATGTGATTTTGTTTCCACAGTTGAGGACGTAGAAGGCGATTCGTCATTGCGAGGCGCGGATTTTGCGCCGAAGCAATCCCAGGTAACAAGGAGATTGCTTCGCCTCTTCGGGGCTCGCAATGACGTAGCATCCCTATATGAAAGCAGTCATCTTTTACAAACGCGGCGGACTCGAAAATCTAAAATACGAAGACATCCGGACTCCGGACACCGGGCCGAACGACGTTTTGGTGAAGATGCGCGCGTGCGGACTCAACCATCTCGATATTTTTACGCGCGAAGGATCGCACGGCGTTCACGCGCCCCTGCCGCACATCGGCGGCTTGGAAGTCGCGGGCGAGATCGCGCAAATTGGAAACGCGGTGAACGAGTGGCGCGTTGGCGAGCGCGTGCTGATCGGTCCCGCGATTGTGTGCGGCGAGTGCGAGTATTGTTTGAGCGGCAACGACAATATTTGTCCGCATCGCCAAGTGATCGGCGTGAACGTGCATGGCGGCTTTGCGGAATATATTCGCGTGCCCGCGCAGATTTTACTGCGCATTCCCGATTCGCTTTCGTTCGTGGATGCGGCGGCATCGCTGACCGCGTTTGGAACGGCGTGGCATATGCTCGTGACGCGCGCACAATTGAAAAAAGGTGAATGGGTGTTGATTCTCGCGGCGGGGTCGAGCATTGGCGTCGCCGCAATTCAGATCGCGAAGGATTTGGATGCGCGCGTAATTGCAACAGCAAGCACGGAAGAAAAATTGGCGAAAGCCAAAGAGTTGGGCGCGGATTTTGGCGTAAACTATGCCTCAGAAAATTTTCAGCACGCGGTCATGCGGATCACGCAAAATCGCGGCGTGGATGTCGTGTTCGAACATGTCGGCACGACGACGTGGGAGAAAAGCATCGCGTCGTTGCGTCCGACGGGCAGACTTGTCACTTGTGGAAGCACCACCGGGCGTTGGGGCAAGACGGACATTTGGAGCGTGTTCTACAAACACCTTTCGATTCTCGGCTCGTTCGCGGCGAATAGCGCCGAGATTCGCGCGGTGTTGGAATTTGTCGCGCAGAAAAAATTTCGTCCGATCATTGACCGGACGTTTCCGCTTGCGGAGACCGCCGTGGCGCAAAAATATTTAATGGATCGGAAGCAGTTTGGGAAGGTGTTGGTGGTGGATTAGAACTTGATTCGAACCCATCTCAAAAAACAGAACGCCGTTTGTCATTTCGAGCACATTCGCTACGCTCAGTATAAACTCCGCGAGAAATCTCCAATGAGAAAACGAGATTTCTCAGCCGCTTCGCTCCCTCGAAATGACAGTTCAGCATTTTGAGATGCCTTGTCCTCGACAGAACCACCCCAAAGCACACAGAAAAATCCACTCGCGCCAAATGGCACAGGTGGATTTTTTGTTTGCGTTTCTTCGCGTCCTTTGCGGTTGAACTCTCTACAATCCCGGAAACCGATGATTCCGAAATGAATCCACAAACAACGCGTAATCATTCCGCACCGTTTGCCCGTACTGTTCGCCGAAATCCACAATCATTTTGACGAATTTTTCTTCGCGCCCTTTCACCGCGTCGCTGATCGCGCCTTCCACCGAAAACGGCACGAGGGTGTTATCGCTGTCCACATCCGACGTGCAATGAATTTTCGCGACGGCTTGACCCAGATAGCCCACCGTTTCCAAAATGTCTTTCAAGGCGTTGATGTCATCCCATTCCATATCGCCGTTGTACGGTGAAATTTCGGTGACGAATTGTCCCGCGCCCTCTAGGGAGGTATACCCCAACCATGGATCCGCGTGCGCCTGCAACGCGCGTTGGGATAACACGGTACGATGTCCATCATGTTTGAAAAATTGATTGACGCGCGCGTCTTGAATCGCGCGGCTGGGCGCGGCGGATTGCGCGCGCTTCATCCCGATAATAATATCGTTCTCCAATGCTTGCGATGGACCTTCGACCAAAATACTATAGATCGGCAAGCCGGCACTACCAATCCCCAAACCGCGCCGCGCCACAATGTCCTTGATGTTGTAACTGACTTTATCAAAACGCTTACCCGCCGGGATCGTTTCCAAATACTGGTTGAAGGCGGCGTTGACCTTGGCGCGCATCGCGTCATCAATCGCCCGCGAATTTTTGTTCAGCCGGAATTTACGATCATAATTTTCAATCGTCGTTTCCTGTTCCAACAACGCGACGCGCGTATTCAGCCGGGATTTTTGCATAATTTCCAGCAACTTGCCCGACGTGTTCTTCAGCGTCAACGCAAAATCGTTCGCGCCGTGCGTAAATTTTTCGACTTGCGCGAGATACGCGTTCGCCATCTTGGCAATCACTTCGCGAATCTCCTCATCGCTCAGCGCCTTTTCCACGCCGATCAACGCGAGCGACGCGGCAAGCCGCTTCACATCCCACGAAAACGGCGCGACGTACGCCTCGTCGAAATCGTTCACATCAAACACCAGCACGCCCGCGCCATTCATATAGGTGCCAAAATTTTGCGCGTGCAAATCACCTTGAATCCACACGCGGCTCGTTTTATCATTGAGAAATGGATCGTCGTCCACCGAGACATCCGCGTAAAACAACGCGGCACTGCCGCGATAAAACGTGAACGGCGTCGCCGCCATTTTGCGAAACTTGCCGCGCCAAGCGTCCATGTCCACTTTCATCAAGTCGCCGTAACTGGATACGAACACGTCCACAATAGATTTTGCGCGCGCCTCGGGTTTCATACCCGCGATGCGATCCGTCGTTGATCCCATAGTCCCCCTTTGGAATTTGTCTCGCGCAGATATTACAGTACACGTGTCTGTGTTGTCAATGCGCCGCGCTCACTTTTGCATCATCCCGCGTGCCACCGGCAACGTGAGCCGCGCCCACTCGCCGTACATTTTTCCGGACGGATGCAAACCATCGCTCGCGATCAATGCCGCATCGCTTGCCGCGCCGCGCGATTCCGGCGTGATGTCCACGTACTGCCCACCCGCGCGCATCGTTTCTTCGCGATTGACCGCGTTGAACGCATCAATCTCCGCCGCGATTTTTGCGCGGTCGCGCCCGCGCGCAAACGGCGTGACGCCCCAATCCGGAATCGAAAGCACCAGCACGCGCGCCGGCTTGCCGCCGGCAAAAGCGATTGCGCGTTGCAACAGCGCGGCAAACTCGGCGCGATAGTTCGCGAGGTCGCGCCCGCGATATTGATTGTTCACGCCGATCAGAAGCGAAACGAGATCGTACGTGCCGCTTATCTTGGCGCGCTCAATGCCGGCGTTCAGTTCGTCGGTTGTCCAGCCGGTCGCGGCGATGATTTGCGGATCGTCGAGCGCGATGCCGTTCTCGCGCAGTATCCGCGCGAGTTGCGCGCACCAGCGTTCATTTGCGGCGACGCTTTCGCCAATCGTGTACGAATCGCCTAACGCGAGAAAACGCATGAGAGAATTACTCTGGATTGTGGAACTCGAAGCGGGGATAGAATCAGGGAAAGATCTAGTCGCCAAGTTAGAGCATGAAACCAGAAGCGGAAGCAAGAACAGAGATAGCGTCTCTTTCGCAAGCAGAAAAACATTTGAGCGACTCTCACCCAAGCCAATCTTCCAGCACAAGCCCTTCGATGTTTTCATAGTGCTTGGTATTGTGTGTTACAAGAACAACATCATTTGCAATCGCCACAGCCGCAATGAGCGCGTCTATTTCGCTCGTCGGGCGTCCTTTCTGTCTCAACATCGAGCGAATCTTACCGTATGCCTCTGCGCAGGATTGGTTGAAATCCGTCACGCTCACGATTTCAACTAACCGTTTCAATCGCTCAAGATTCTCGTTCGCACGCGTCGAAACGCGCGCGCCGTAATAGAGTTCAGCCAAGACAAGCGAACTGATAGCAATATCGGGCAGATGCGCCATCAGTTTGTCGGCAATCCCCGCGTTCCCGCGTAGATAGGCGATGACAATGTTTGTGTCAAGATGTCGCATCAAAGTTCACTTCGCGCGGCAAAACCGTTTCTCGCCGCCGCTCAATGTCCTCGAAGATTGCCGGAATACTTGCGTCCGCCGCCCACGCGCCGCACAACCCTTTTACCATTCGGAGCTTCGCCTCAAGCGAAAGAGAGCGCGGTTCAATATTCACGACGACGGCAGAACCAGGGGGCAGTCCTATTTCTCTTTCCAATTCTATATGCTTACCGTTTATTACACCGACCAATCTTTCCATATCACACCTCCGAATCATACGCCAACGCGACGCGGACGCCTTCGCGCGTCACTGTGTACTCGCGCGCGATTTCATCTTCAGCCATTCTTGCAAGTCCACCGATCACGCGAGCAACCGGGACACGCGTGCCGCGAATGATGGGCTTGCCGTCGATTCTACCACTCCTCTGGATTCAACTCAACTCCACCTCCGCGCGCACCACACCCGCGCGTTCATGTTTCGCGATCAATTTTACGCGACCGCCTTTTTGCGCGCGCACGACCCATTCCACTTTCACGCGCTCTTCGGTCGCGTCTGCCGTCATTCCACCCGGCGCGGACGATTTATACGCGCGCCCTTCGAGTTGCCCGCGCTCTTCGCGCGGCTTGCCAGCTTCGAGCGTCGCGCCCTCCGGTAATTCGATTTCGCACACGACGCCGCGCGCGAGTTTATTTTTCAGCGCGATTTTCGTGATGTACGACGGCAGCCAGCCGGTATTGTGAACGACCAATCGCACGCGAAAATTGCCGTCGCCCAAATTTTTCGCACTCGCTTCAAATAATTCGAGGCGCGGCGAGATGAGCAAATGCCAGACGAGCCAATCTGGAAAGAGCGCGAGTTCTTTTTCCAAAAATTGCGGCGGCGGATTGCGGAATGCCAACAGCCGATTCCAGCCACCCAGTTCGACGGCGCCGAGTTGCGGATGCTCGAACGCGTACCAATCCACGTACCCTTTGCCGCCGAGCGCGTCATCGCTCCACTTTAGCATTTTCAAATCATCGTCGAGCGGATGCTCGCGATTCCAATCAATGTATTTATATTCTTGGATGCCGGCTTGCTTTTGCGGACTCCAAATCTCAACCGTCCACGAAAAAACGCCAAGATGATCGTACGTCCAATCGTCGAGCGCGCCGGTGATCACTTCTTTGGGATGATACCGGAAATCATGATAGACGGAAATATTCGGATAGCCGGTCAGCTCGGTGCCTTTGTCGCCGATTTTTTTGAACGTCCACAAATCTTCCGCCGGGAAAGAGTCGTCGTTCTTGGTCGAGTACGGGCGCAGCAAAACGCCGCTGAACGTATGAAACGCGACCGCGCCGGTAATATTCGGATGCGTCGCGATGAAATGCACGACCGCGCGCACTTCCGGCTCCGACGCCGGATATGGACCCGCGCCTTGCTGATCATGCTCCTGCCGCCATTCCATCGGAAAATTGCGGTTGAGATCGAGTCGTTCTTTTTTGGGCTGAATGCTAATCGTCGCGCCGTCGTAATCGTCAATCAATCCTTCCGGCAAAAGCCGGAAATATTTTCCGCCGGTTTCGGTCGGATCGCGGCGCACCATCAAGCGCGGTTCGGTCGGACAAATTTTCCACGCGCCGTTCGCGTCCGATACACGCATCTGCAACATTCGTCCATCCCCGTCCAAATCCTGCTCGACCAAACCGCCGAGCGGCTCTTCATCGTACGGGTACGGGCGCGTGGACGAGCGAATAATTTTTGGTTTGTCCGCGAGCGCCCATTCCGCGCCGTCGGGATTGATGCGCGGGCAGATGTAATACGCGCGCGTGTCGAGTACGCGCGTGATGTCCGCGTGCGCGCCGTACTCGCGCGTGAGTTTGTGGATGAAATACAAACACGCGGACGCGGGCGACACTTCGCTCGCGTGAATGTTGCCGTCAATCCAGAACGCCGGCTTTTCGTTCGCCGCGCCGGTCGAAAAGTTGGTAACGGTCGCGAGCCAAATGTCGCGCCCTTCGTGACTCTTGCCGATGCTTTCGACGCGCACGAGGTTCGGAAATTCTTGCGCGAACGCGTGGATGAGGCGCGTGAGATCATCGTAGCGATAATAGCGGTCGAAGCGAATATCGGGCATCGCGATTTTCCTCCGTTGGATTTGTGAGCGGGATTATACGCGCGGCGCGCGGGGAATGCAATGGCAGTCCGAACGTGCGACGCACTTTACAAGTGCTTCGCACGTTTGCGCGGCGTTCTCTTTTGTGTTACAATCCCGCGCGAATTCGTAAAGGAGGCAAAATGTTTGGTTTGCAACCCCTGCATATCGTGATCATCTTGATCGTCGCGCTCTTGGTCTTTGGTCCGTCGCGTTTGCCGGAACTGGGCAAGGCGATTGGCAAAGGCATCAATGAACTTCGCAGCGCCAGTAAAGACGCGACCGATGGATTGAAGCAAGAATTGGACAAAGGCGCGGACGACAAAAAAGAATCCAAGAGCGCGTGATTGAAAAAAAGTAGCGGGGCGTTCACGCCCGTCATCCTCGGGCATCAATGCCCTGCTACGTCTTGATACCCATCGTCTATGGCAACCGAAAAACGGCTGGGCATTTTCGAGCATCTCGAAGAATTGCGCAGCCGCCTTATTATCGCGGTCGTCGCGATTTTCGTCACGACGTCGTTCGCGTATATTTTTTCCGACACGCTGATCTTTATCCTCCGCTCGCCCGCCGGCGATATTAAATTGCAGGCGTTCAGCCCGATGGACGGATTTCTGATTCGCTTTCGCGTCGCGCTGTACGGCGGCATTTTCCTCGCCGCGCCCATTTGGCTCTTTCAGGTTTTGCGCTTTCTTGCGCCCGGCTTGCTGCCCCACGAAAAGAAATTCATCGTCCCCGGCGTCGTCGTGATGCTCTTTCTGTTCGCGCTCGGCAACACCTTTGGTTATGTGATGCTCAAGAGCATGTTCGAGGTGTTGTTCACGATGTTCGGCACCGAACTGGAATATTTTCCGAGCGCGGATCAGTACATTCAATTCGTCACGTACTTTTTGATCGCGACCGGCTTGGCATTTGAATTGCCGGCGGTGATGCTCTTGCTCGTCAAAATCGGCATTCTGAATGTCGCCGCAATCAAGCGGCAGCGCCGCGTTTCGTACTTTGTCATCTTTGTTTTTGCTGAACTGATTACGCCGGTCGCCGACCCCATCGTCGCGCCGATGATCGTCATGATCCCGATGCTCATTCTTTTTGAAATCGCGCTCTTTGTCGCGAAATTCATCGAGCCGAAGCCCAATCCCGCGATTGTTCCATAGCAGAATCGGTCGTAACGCGACTCACGGCGCCTCGACGCCCGCCTCACCTCAAGACAAAAAATCGCGGGAGCCATTCGACACTCGCGATTTTTATTTTCCTAGTTGGCGGCGAGGGCTTGTTGAACCTCATGCGGAATTGCAATCGGGGTTGGCTCGGGGATGTTCGCATGAATGCCCATCGAGCTGAGTTTGCGACGGAAAGAACTCACATAGAATTTATTGCGCCAATCCAGATCCTGGCCCGTCTTGAGCATATACAGCATCATCTCGCGATCCGGAATCGCCGACGCGTACAGATCGGGAATCAAGCGGTTGAGAAAATCCACGATGCGTTACGCGTACTGTTCGTCGTCGTGCACCATGTCGTGCAGAAACCGGACGCCAAACAAAACATGGCGCGATTCGTCGCGCGCGACGTTCGTAAAGCCCTCTTGAAAGCCGGGAAAAATGTTGGACTGTTTGTACACTTGCAGGATACGCGTCTGGCCCGCCAGCGCGAGCGCGCTTTCGATAAAGATGTGATACAGTGTAATGCCGTCCACGAGCAACCCGCGATCAGTCGGATGCGCGCGCAAGCCATTCGAAATTTCCGGCAACAGGTCGTCAAAGATGTAATTCGAAAACGCACTGCGTTTTTCGGACGCGCGTTCCATTTGCGCGCCGATTTGTTCCGGCGCATCGCCCAACACCTCGCGAAACCATTTATCGAAGAACGCGACGTGCCGCGCTTCGTCCACGAGTTGCGTCGTCAAAAAAATGCGCTGGTCGAGCCGCGGCATCGCGCCGATGAAGGGCGCGAGCGTGTCCGTTACTTGTATTTCTCCGACGAAAAACGCGATATAGCCCAGCAATCGCTGTTGGCGCAGCAGCGCGGGTGCGTCCGCCGCCCAATGTTGTTGGTCAATCGTAAAATCCAAGTCTTGCACCGCCCATTGTTGCCGCTCCCACTTGTGATAAAGATCCAAATAAGAGGGCAGGCGTTGCAAACCCGCGTCAATGCTCTCGATCACCGCTTCAAACGTTGTCGGCTGATCACTGACCGCGCTGATCATCTCTCCTCCCTTAAAATGTAGGACAAGTTTATAAACTTGTCTTACGCTGCCGGCATTTTCATCCGAGCCTTGTTGAGATATAATCCAACTCACGCGCGAGCAAGATTATAGCACTCGGATTCTCAACGCGTCAATCGGCAAATGCTTATGGAAAATTCTTGGCAACACGCGTTCCTCACCGCGAACGGCATTCGCTTTCATTACGTCACGCAAGGCGAAGGCGACCTCGTTCTGCTTCTGCACGGCTTTCCAGAATTTTATTATTCGTGGCGACATCAAATCCCCGCGCTCGCACAAAATTTCCGCGTCGTCGCCGTTGATCTACGCGGCTACAACGACAGCGACAAGCGCGGTCCCTACAACATCGGCACGCTGACGACCGATGTGCGCGAGATTGTCCACGCGCTCGGCTATGCGCGCGCGCATCTCGTCGCGCACGATTGGGGCGGCTCGATTGCGTTCTCGACCGCCGCGCTCTATCCGGAAATCGTGGACAAACTGATCGTGCTGAACGCGCCGTACGCGCCGGCGCTCTTGCGCGAATATCGCCGCAACCCGCGCCAACGCTTCAAATCGTGGTATATCGCGTTCTTTCAAATTCCGTTCTTACCGGAAATTTTGCTCGGCGCGTTCCACGCATGGGGCATTCGCTGGATGCTGCGCGCTGGCGCGCGCGATGCCAAAACATTTTCGGACGCGGATTTGCGCGCGTACGCCGACGCGATGTGTAAGCCCGGCGCGCTGACCGCGGCGATCGGCTATTATCGCGCGCTGTTGGCGCGGCAGACCATGCGCGGCGCGCGCGCGTGGCGCAAGATTGCCGCGCCGACGCTGATTTTGTGGGGCGAAAAAGATATCGCGCTGGAAGTGGGGCTGACGCGCGATTTAGAGGAATGGATTCCGAATGTGCGCGTGCATTATTTTCCGAACGCGGGGCATTGGTTGCAACAAGAAGAGCCGGACGCGGTGAACCGGGCGATAGCGGAATTTTTGAGCGGATAAAAATGTAGGGGCGACCGCAAGAGTCACCCCGTTTTTTATTCCAAAAATTTCCGCCACACCGCCTTGAGCATCAACCGCGCGGTCGCCAAGACCGGCGCGGCGAGGAAAATGCCCAGCACGCCGGCGATGCTCGCGCCCGCGAGCGCGCCGACCAGAATTACGTACGGCGGCAAATCCACGCTCGACCCCAAGACTTGCGGCACGATCAAATTATTTTCCAATTGTTGAATGATGACGTACGCGACGACGACGACAAGCGCGAACGTCGCGTGGTCGAGCGGGAGATACGTCGAGCCCTGTAAGAACGCGATGATTACGGCGGGGATCGCGGCGAGAATCGGACCGAGCGTCGGCACGACTTCGAGCAAGCCGGCGACGAGCCCAAGAAAAATCGCGTTCGGCACGCCGAGCAAAGTGAGAATGACGCC
>Ga0247727_10016245_pt1 | contig 12049 bp, 9 predicted proteins | sample WisWelCaveWW1625_FD_202498 | JGI IMG/M metagenome (GOLD analysis project Ga0247727, IMG submission 202498) | Biofilm microbial communities from Wishing Well Cave, Virginia, United States - WW16-25 | ecosystem: Environmental > Aquatic > Deep subsurface > Groundwater > Cave microbial mat | place...
TCGTCTCCGCGCGGGAGCGTCACCTCCCCCGGAGACTTTTATTTTGGGCTGAAAACACTACACCGGAACACTGGAAAACAATGTGGGAAAAATTTTGTGGGAAATCAACGTGAGAAGTTGGCGAGAGGTTTTGGTAAAAGAATGTTGGAGGTTACACCAGTCTCCTGAATCTGTGCTGATCTTGGAAATGGGTATTCAGAAAACAGGCTGTTCTCGCCAGTCTCCGAAAGAACGGAAGTGAAGCAATTGGCTCTCTGTTCATACCTATGACTAGTAGAGTGATTCCAAATTAAAAACGCCATTTTCGTGCCTATTTATTGCTATGCTAATTTGGAATCACTCTACTAGTCCCCCTTCTGAACCAAAGCTGATTGGGCACGCAAATGAAAACCCTTCCGCGTGCTGAAAAAATGGGTTGTGGCGTGAGAACATGTCAATTGAGTTGTCTAGAATCTCTAGCGCACTGGGATCAATTCCATCCCCTTTAATAGTCAAAGGCGAAGGGAGTCGAGGCGTCTCTGTTTTATCCAGTTCGGTTCCGCGAGCACGTGATAGCATGAGCTTGCACACCTCACCAGCTTCTCCTTGATTCATAGGCAATAGGGCATTATAGCCATAGGCATTAACTGCTACCAATCCACGAAAAGCCGTGGAAGCGTTGATGAAGTAGGCATACGGAGCCATGGCATGGGTAGGAAGAATCTGAAAGAACGGGTCCGAAGAGACAAAGCATGTGGCAGAGGAAAATGCCTTTCCGAACTGAGCATTGGCGCTAAGTAACGCAAGTAAGGATTCGTATGTTTGCTTCGGTTCTGAGGTGATGGCCATGATTCCGTGGCTACCAGCATGCTCATATGGAAGGTGAGCAGCGAATCGGTCTGGCATTCCTAAGGGATAGACATTAACCCGTTCTCGGAAGAGATTGGCCATTTGAGGGTCAAGCCGCTGAAATGGATCACTGCTAGTTGCGGTAGTGATCAGCAAGTTATGACTATCGAACGCTGGATACTCGCGAGACAGAGCGTTAGCAAGCACAAGTACGTTGAGCAGCATGTTTTGGATGTTTCCCCCATCCTCGATCGTTGTTCCCTTGATAGCACTAAACACATCTTTGATGCGCAGTTCTCCGTCATAGTTATTCAACCCTAAGGGGAGAATAAGACGAATCGCTGGTTGCACACCATTTGGAGTTGATCCTAAGGAGCTTCCCGTCAATTGACACCGCAGATTCCCACTATCATCTATCTCATTAGGCGTAAGGTCTCCTGTAAACTTGTCAGCGGGTATAAACGCGTACTTATGTAAGTAAGCGCGCAATTCACCTATTCTCCGCGGCAAATCGGGAAGATCTAGGGGCGTCTTGATATCGATGACTTTTTGTGAGACGAAGAGCATGTGAGGCGTTCGAGTTTGAACCATGATTTCTCTCCTTATTTATTTCGAGAGCTATAGTGATTCTTCAGTCAATTAGAAAAAGTATGTAACTGCGAGGCGAGCATTAATGCCCTCTTTGTGTATATAAAAAGATTTCTATCAAAAGCAAGGAGAAATTTCACAGTTTCCATCAAAAACACAAAGTGCTTACTTACTCACCGCAAGGCACTTTAGTTCCTACTTGTTGGAGGAGATTCGGTTTAGCACGGCACTATCAAAACAAAAGTTCCCGCTTGGGCTAAAGTGGGAACCAAACAAAAACACACTCAAAAGCACACCCTTCAAAAACAAATGCCTTGTAAATTCTTTAATCCCGTCTTTTACGATTCGTCGAGATTTTTTGGCACGTTCGGTAGCTTCTCCGTGTGAAAGTGCTCTGTCATCAATTTTAGATACCCTCTTTCATCATCAAGCGCTCTTCTAAAACCTCCCGAAACTCATAAAACCCCTTTCGTCCGGCAATCCATTTTGCGGCGAGGAGCGCGCCTTCGGCAAAGCCTTCGCGGCTGCGCGCGGTGTGCTCGAGACGAATCGTGTCCACCGCCGAATCGAAGCTCACGGCGTGCGTTCCCGGAATATAGCCGGCGCGCACGCTCGTCACCGGAACCGGCCGCTCGCCAAATTCTTTCGCGAGAATTTTTTGCAAAACCAACGCCGTGCCGGAGGGCGCGTCTTTTTTGAATTTGTGATGCGACTCTGCAATGAAGGGATCGTAATTGTCGAACGCCGAGAAGAGCTGCGCGGCGCGCTCGATGATTTGATAAAACAAATTGACGCCGAGCGAAAAATTAGAGCCGTAAACCACGCCGATGTTGCTGCTCTCGACAAGCTTTCTCGCTTCCTCAAGTCGATTGTGCCAGCCGGTCGTGCCAATGACGAGGTTAAGCGAAAGCGCCGCTGCCGTGCGAATATTTTCGAGCACAGCCTCGGGCGCGGAAAAGTCAATAAGCGCGTTTATCTCGGCAAGTGCGCGGCGTGTCTCTTCATCTGATCGCAGCGGATGCGCTCGCGTGAGGGGCGCGACGGTTTCGACATCGTGCCGGTGTGCGACCGCTTCAATCAGTCGGCCCATTTTGCCGTAGCCGATCAATGCAATTTTCATTGGCTAAATCTTTCCCTGTGCCACCAGCAGCTCGGCGTTCAAAATCGACGCGCCGGCGGCGCCGCGAATGGTGTTATGGCCCAAGATGACGAAGCGATAATCCAAAATCGGACAGGGGCGAATGCGGCCAACGATGGCCGCCATGCCATTCGCCCGCTCGACGTCGCGCTTGGGCTGCGGCCGGTCGTTTTCTTCCATAATTAAAATCGGTTGCGGCGGCGCCGAGGGCAGTTTCAATTCTTGCGGCAAGCCGCGAAAATTGCGGAGGCGTTCTTTGATCGCCTCAACGGAAGTTGGTTGGCGCAATTTGACGGAGACGCATTCGGTGTGGCCGTCTTCCACCGGCACGCGATTGGTCTGCGCGCTGATGACGAAGTCCGCCAACTGCACGCGCTCGCCCGCCAGCGCGCCGAGAATTTTTCTCGTCTCGATTTCAATTTTCTCCTCCTCGCCGGAAATATAAGGAATCACATTGCCGAGAATATCGAGCGAAGCCACGCCCGGATAGCCGGCGCCGGAAATCGCCTGCATCGTTGCCACAAAAACTTTCTCCACGCCAAACGCTTGATGCAACGGCCCGAGCGCCATGGCCAGAAACATGGTCGAACAATTGGCGTTGGTCACAATGAATCCCGCGCCCCGATTTTTCTTTTGGCGATCGATCAAAGCGAGATGATCGGCATTGAGTTCCGGAATGACCAGCGGCACGTCGTCATCGAGGCGATGATTGCGCGAGTTGCTGAAGACCGCGTAACCCGCCGCCGCAAAATCCGATTCGACTTCGCCGGCGACCGAGGCATCGAGTCCGGAGAAAGCGATGCGGCAGTCAAGCTCGGGACGACAGGGCTTCACGGTGAGATGGCGAGTGCGTTCCGGCAGTGGCGAGCTTTGCAGCCACCGCGCCGCCTCGCCGTACGTTTTGCCCGCGGAGCGGTCGGAAGCCGCCACTTCAGTCAATTCAAACCACGGATGATTTTCCAGCAAGCGAACGAATTTTTGTCCAACCGCGCCGGTGGCGCCGAGCACGCCGACTTTGATTTTTTCATGCATGCTTTTAATTTTCTAAAATTTTTTTTGGTATTCGGGTTTTCCGAATCATCCGGATTTAAGCAATCACCAGTTCTTCGCTTTTCTTCGTGAACTTTGTGTCTTGGTGGTGAATCAAAAAGCATGCAGGCATGATGCCGGCGCTACAGTTGGCCGTTTAATAACCTACATGCGATCTCGAAATAAATCTCCACCGCGCGTTCCAATTCTTTTTTGGCAATGCGTTCGTGCGGCGTGTGCGCGTTGAGAATCGAGCCCGGCCCCAGAAGCAATGGCCGGCCCCAGTTGATGAGCAAAGGAATATCGGTGGTATAAGCCACCACCGTTGTCTCGAATCCTTCCAATGCTTCCAGGAAAACCGGCGCGCATTCAAAAATATAATGCAGCGTCGCGCGGCTTCGAATCGTTTCCGCGAGCAGATTTTTAATCACGCTCGTTTCGGCTACCGTGCGAAACATCAACTCGGCTTTTGCAGCATCCGAAATGACGTTGGCCTGAATGCCGCCGGAAACCGTGCCGATGTTGCAAGTGGTCTCGCCAAGCAAATGATGCGACGGCAAAGCGAGGCCGCGAACGTCATTGAGCACGTCGAGCAATTTGAGAATGGCCGATTCACCCTGCTGCGGATAAGCCGAGTGCGCCGCGCGTCCAGTCGTCACCACTTCCACGCGCAGCGCGCCTTTGGAGCCGAGCGCCAGCTTGTTTTCCGTCGGCTCACCGTTGATGAGGAAGCGGCAGCGGTTCGGAATCGTATTCGCGGCTCTGGCGCCGTCGCTGCCGCGCTCTTCACCAACAACAAAGAGCAAGCCGAAATTGCGCACGCCGGCGGCAAGAAGTTTTTCCGCAGCCTTGATTTGCGCAGCGATGATGCCCTTCGCATCACAGGCGCCGCGACCATAAATGAAATCGTCGTCTTCGTGGAAGGGAAGATTCGGCAAAACCGTGTCGGTGTGCGTGGAAAAAACGATACCCGGTTCCCCGACCTGCGCGTAAATGTTGGATCGCTCCTCGCCCACTTCCTGAAGCTGAGCGGCAAATCCGGCCGCTTCGAGATAATCTCGCAAAAATCGGGTGACGCGCTGCTCGCTGCCGGTCGGCGAGCCGAGCTTGATGAGCGCGGCGGTCAGATCAAATAATTCCACGTGCGCCTCGCAGCTATTCCGACAAAACAAGTATATTTCATTCCGCGCTCGAACGCAAGCATTTTTTATTCAAAAACGCCGTTTCCTTCCACGTTGGAAAAAAATTCGTCGTGCAAACATTTGACGGCCGCGGCAATCTGCGCTTCGGTGATCACGAAGGTGAGATTGATTTCCGAGCCGCCATGTGAAATCAGCTCGACATTGACGCCGGCGCGATCCAGCGCCGCAAAAACTCGCGCCGCAACGCCGCGCGTTGATTTCATATTTTCACCGACCACGCAAAACACCGCTTTGTCGCGCTCGACGCGGACGTCGGCAAATTGGCGCAGCTCGGCGAGAATGGCATCGAGGTTGTCCGCATTGTCGATGGTCAAAGAGACTCCGACTTCGGAAGTGGCGATGACATCGATGCTCTTCTGATGTGCCGCAAAAATTTCAAACAGGCGCGCGAGAAAGCCGTGCGCCATGAGCATGCGCGTGCTCTGGACGGCGATGACGGTGATGCGCTCTTTGTAGGCGATGGATTTCACGATGCACTGCGAGCTCGCCGCCGCGCTGGTAATGAGCGTTCCCCGGCCATCGGGCCGCTTCGAATTCAAAACGCGGACGGGAATATTTTTTTGAATGGCCGGCAAGATGGTGCTTGGATGAAGCACCTTCGCGCCAAAATACGCCAGCTCCGCCGCTTCGTTAAACGTCATCTGTTTGATGCGGCGCGCTTCCGGAAGAATGGAAGGATCAGCGGTGAGGACGCCATCCACATCCGTCCAGATTTGAATCTCCTTGACCTCGAGCGCCGCGCCGAAGATCGTGGCCGAATAATCCGAGCCGCCGCGTCCAATCGTCGTGGTTAGGCCATCCGGCGTCGCGCCGATGAAGCCCTGTGTGACCACGAGTTTGCGTTGCTGCAGCAGCGGCAGAAAAATTTCTTTCGCCTTCGCGTCGATCAAATCGAACAACGGCGTGGCGCGGGTAAATTCATTGCCGGTGATTAAAACTGCGCGGGCGTCGGCCACGCAGGCTTCGCAGCCGCGCTGCAAAAACTCGTGCGTGAGCAGCAACGACGACCAGTGCTCGCCAAAGGCCGCGCACTGGTCGAGCGTTCGCGGCGTGAGCTCTTTCAACACCGCGAGGCTTTGTGCGAGCTTCTCCAGTTCGCGGCAATCGCGGTCGATGGTTTCTTGCGCCAGTTCGCGAGAGGATTGGCGGCGCCCATCTTTGAAAAGCTCCCCGGCTATTGCGAAGTGGCGCTGGCGCAAAGCAGCAACTGCGGCTAACGCTTCTTGCAGATTGCCTTCGGCGCTCTTTCTGGCGATGCCGAGCAAAGCATTGGTTACGCCGGCGCACGCGGAAACCACGACGAGAGGAAAACGTTCCCGCTCTCGCAAAACGATATTGGCGACGTTGCAAATCGCTGCGGCATCCTGCACCGAGGTGCCGCCAAATTTCATGACGATCATATTTTCAGCACTTCCTTGTGTGGTTAGACATTTTTAAAGATAATGAAAGCAAAGCAATTTTTCAAGGAAATCATGCGATTCATTGTAACGCCTCAGAACGTAGCGCAGTCATCCTGACTGCCCCGCGTGGCGGGGCGCTACCGTTTGTATTGCGTGTTATTTGCTCCTGAGAAAGGCTTTGATGATGGCATTGAGTTGGTCAAACTCGATCAGAAACGCATCGTGCCCGTGAATGGAATTGATCTCTTGATAAATAGCATTGGGAGTGAAACGGACGATCTCCTTCTGTTCCCGTGTCGGATAACGAATATCGGAGGAAACGCCGATACACAACATCCGTGCTTTGAGACTTCCCAAAACTTCGGGCAAAGGCGCGCGGCCGTGCGTCACGTCGTGCATATCCATCGCGCGGCTCAAATAAATGTAAGTGTTCGCGTCGAAGCGCTTGCCCAACTTTTCGCCTTGATATTGCAGGTAACTTTCCACTTCAAAAAGATTGTTGGCGGCGAAACGATCCGACGCAGCGCTTTGCCGCCGGCGTCCGAAACGTTGCTCTAATTCCTCGGCGCTACGATAGGAAAGCATGCCGATCATGCGCGCCGTTGCCAAGCCGTGCATCGGCTGTTGTTCATAGAACCCTTGATTCCACACCGGATCGCTCATAATCGCCGAACGCGCCGCCGTATTCAACCCGATGCACCAAGTCGATTGCCGCGCCGCGGTTGAAATCGGAATGATCGTCTCGCAAAAATCCGGATAGGTGACGCCCCATTCGAGCGTTTGCATGCCGCCGAGCGAACTGCCGCACACCGCCGCAAGGCGCTTGACGCCCAGCGTGTCCAGCAATTTTTTCTGCACGGCAACGATATCTCTAATTGTAAACTCAGGAAAGGCAGTGCGATACGGCTCGCCGGTGGCGGGATTGATCGACGCTGGCCCGGTCGTGCCGTAATAGCTTCCCAAAATATTCGGGCAGACGACAAAATATTTTCGCGTGTCAAAAGCGCGATGCGGCCCGATGAGGCCGTCCCACCATCCCGGCGCTTCGTCGGTCGCTGCATGATAACCGGCGGCATGCGCGTTCGCGGTCAACGCGTGGCAGATCAACACCGCGTTGGTGCCTTCTGCATTCAAACGGCCATAAGTTTCGTAAGCCTCCGTGACCGGCGCCAGCGGTTTGCCACATTCTAACACCAACGGGTTATGATCATCGTAAAGTGTGATGAATTTGGTTTCTACAAATTTCTTTGCGCCATTTGTTTCTTCCATGTCAAAAGGTCTCCATGTTTTCATGTTGACAATCTTTTCTTAAATCGATTCATCGCCAAACACAAGCTCAGTCGCCTTCAGGCGACTTCAGCTTTTAGCTTTTAGCCTGAGAATTGATTCTCAGCTCTCAGGCTCTGGTCGAGATCTGCAATCAAGTCGGCGATATCTTCCAAGCCGACGGAGAGACGGATGACTCTCTCGTTGATGCCGGCTTTCTCGCGGCGGGCGGGCGTCATCGAGGCGTGGGTCATCGTCACCGAATGGCTGATGAGCGATTCCACCCCGCCGAGCGATTCGGCCAACGCAAAAATTTTGACCGCGGTCAGCACCTGATTGACTTGATCAATGCCGCCATGCACTTCAAAGGAAACCATGCCGCCGAAGCCGTGCTGCTGGCGTTTTGCCAGGTCGTGGTTGGGATGATTCTTCAGGCCCGGATAATAAACTTTGGCGACGCGAGGATGGCCCTCCAGAAATTCCGCCACGGCGCGGGCGTTTTTCTCATGCTCTTTCATCCGCGGCGCCAGCGTTTTGATGCCGCGCAACACCAGCCAACAATCAAAAGGCGAAGCGCCTAAACCAAGCGCATTAACGAGAAATTGCAGGCGCTCTCCCACCGCTTGATCTTTCGCCACAATCGCGCCGCCCACGACGTCGCTGTGGCCATTCAGATATTTCGTGGTCGAATGCACGATCATATCCGCGCCTAATTCGAACGGGCGCTGATTATAAGGCGAGAGGAAAGTATTATCAACAATCGACAAAGCGCCGTGGTTATGGGCAATCTCAGACAGCGCGCGAATGTCGATAATGTTCAGCAACGGATTGCTGGGCGTCTCCAGCCACAGCGCTTTGGTGTTGGGCTGGAGCGCCGCAGAAACTTGTTCGGGCTGGCGCATGTCGACATAGGTGGTTTGGATGCCGAACAACTCGCCGTAGGTGCGCAGCAGTCGCTCGGTGCCACCGTAACAATCATGGGTGCAAATAATGTGGTCGCCGGATTTGAACAGGTGCAACGCGGTGGTAATGGCCGCCATGCCGGTGGCAACGGCAAATGCCCGCGCGCCGCCTTCGAGCGCGGCGATATTCTCCTCGAGCGCTTTGCGGGTGGGATTGCTGGTGCGGGAATAATCGTAGCCTTTGGTTTGGCCGAGCGCTTTGAAGCGGAAAGTCGAGCTGGGATAAATCGGCGTGATGACGCTGTTGAAGGTGGAATCTTTGTCAACGCCGGCGTGAATGGAAAGGGTGCGGAAATGCATACACGACTCCTGTGGTTTTGTGGTGCACGGCACAAAACAAAAAACCTCTCCCGATGATCAGAAGAGGTTACGATAGTCGTGTATCCTGCTTCTTCTCATCTTTCCCATTCTGCAAATGAATGGGCAGGAATTAGCACCTGACGTCCCGCTATCGGGACCGGTTGCTACGGTGTCATCGGGCCTGTTCCCTCGACCGTTCTTGATAAGGAGAAATGTTTCTTGCTTGTTTAAAGAACGAATTTTAAAACTTGTGATGCAATATAAACAAATATGTAAAATTTGTCAAGTTATTTTTTGGCGATCCGGAAAAATTTTATGAGCTCACCGGCAAGCTGCTGAAACAAATCGCGCGCTTCGTTTCGCTCTCATTGTGCTCCAGATGAAAGAGAAAGAAAGCGCCACACCGATTCGTGATGGCGTTGATACAGCGTGTTGAAGGCGATCGCGTCGCCCTGCTGAATCCGCGCGATTAAAGCGAAATCCGTCAAGCCTTCTCCCTCATCTGATTTTCATTTGGTAAGACGCGCGAGCGGCGAAAAGGTTCACGCCGCACACCGTAGCGCAACATTCATGTTGCGCCTCTTGATGTTGCTCGGAAGTTTATAGCTCCCGTAATGCCAGACGCAACATAAATGTTGCGGTACATTTTTAGGTGAACAAAAATATAATAGAATAAATCTTATTCTGTATGAAACTATTCTAATCAAGAATAGTATACACTAAAACAAATTTTAAACCGCAGAGAGGTTAACAAGGTACAACAAAATGTCTAAAAGCGAAATTGCAATTCTCGGCCTTCTGGCAGAGAGTCCGATGCACGGCTACCAAATTCACCAGCAAATTAAAGAGCGTGAGATGGATTATTGGGCGAAAATAAAATTGCCCTCCATTTATAGCACGCTCACGCGGCTGGTGGAGCAAGGCTTGATCACGCCCGGCAAAGAGAAAGTGGGCAACACCCCGGAGCGCACGGTTTACGCGCTGACGCCGAATGGGCGCGAGCAGCTTGGCGAGCAGGTGCAAGCTTTTCTCCGCGAAGACGATCATCCGGAGTGGCTCTTTGGCCTCGGCGTCGCGTTCATTTGCGGCGCGCCGCGCGAGAAGGTTCTGGAAGCGCTGCAACTTCGCCGGCAAAATCTCGAAAAACATTTACAGACCTTGGCGCAGGAAGCCGTCGCTTATAAAGATAAAATTCCGTTCAACTGGTACATGTTGATCGAGCATGCGCAGAAACACATGCAGTTCGATCTGGATTGGCTGGCGCAATTGATCGACACCGTGAAAAAGGTGGAACGCTGGACGCCGGAATGGCAATGCCCGGAATGCGCCGCCGACGTAGCCCAGACCGCCGGTCTGGCAGCGGTTCCGGCCGGCAATTAAGCAGTGGAGTGACAAACTTCAGTTTGTCATCAGTGTTTCAAACCTGCATTATATTCATACGCCGCGTAAAATCAAAAACGATTTGACAGGCAAGGTTGCCTGTCCCACGAGTTGGTGAATAATACAGTCAAGAGCATTTCGCAAAATAATTGTGGCAAGATAATTTTTAAGGAGAACAATAAATGAAACAGGTGAAATGGATGCTCGCTGTTCGTAACTGGTTGCTGATTACTGGTTACTGTTTACTGATCACCGGCGCCACGGCGCAACCCGCAGGCGACGACATGAATGTCGCGCGACCGAACGGCAAAATTTTAAAATTGGACGAAGCGATTCAAACCGCGCTCGCAAAGAATCTGCAATTGCAGGCAGCGCGTCAATCGACGGAAGCTTCGAGCTGGGGCGTGAAAAACGCCTACACGCAGTTTTTGCCGAGCGTCAATCTGAGCTTAAGTTATGCCCGTATCGATGGCGCCAGTTTCAATAGCGCGAATGCCTTTCCTCAAATCGGGCGTTTTCTGGCGCAACAAACCTTGCTCGACGCAGACCCAACAAACGATGTTGATCCGGCTCTGATTAGACAAACTGCATTTCGCAATTCTTACGGCCCGTCGGTGAGCGTGACGCAACCGATTTTTACCGGCGGCACGTTGCTGGCCAACGTCAACGTCGCGCAGGCGTTGGACATGACGGCGCAGGCGAACCTTTCCAACACCGAGCAACAAGTCATTTACAATACGCAGCTCGCTTATTTCAATGTCTTGCGCGCGCACGATTTGATCGTCGTCGCGAAAGATCAATTACAAACGGCGGAGGAACATTTAAGTAGTGCGCGCAAGCAAGTCGAGGCGGGTCTGCGCAGCAAAACGGAAATTCTCCGTTGGGAAGTTCAAAAGGCCAATGCTGAAAGTTTTCTCGCGCAGGCGGAAAACGGTTTGGCCCTCGCGCGGCCCGCGCTCAATCAGGTGCTGGGTTTGGAACTGAATGCTGAATATTCCGTCCTTCCGGTGGAAGATATTTCCGTGCAAATTCCCGCGACGGTGGACGAGCAGATTGCGACGGCGCTGCGCAAACATCCCGGCCTGCGGGTGATGGAAGCGAATGTCGATCTCGCGGGCGCGCAGGTTAAAGTCGAGCGCTCCAACTTCACGCCGAAAGTGGCGCTGGCCTACAACTACAGTTGGGAAGCGAACAACACGCTGAAGCTCGACAGCTACAAAACATGGTCGCTCGGCATCGCGGCGCAGTTCCCGATCTTCAACAGTTTTCGCGATTATACCAATTTGCAAAAGGCGCAGGCGACGAAACAGCAGACGGAAACGATACAGCAGGATTTTGAGCGCGGCTTGCGCCTGCAAGTTTTGCAGGCCTCGCACAATCTCGATCTGGCCAAACGCCAATTGACGCTCACCGAAAAGGCGCGCGCGCAGGCCGAAGAAAATTTCCGCGTGATCAAGCGCTCGTATGAAGTCGGCCTCGCCGCCAATCTTGATTTTCTCGACGCCCAAAATGCGCAGAACCAGGCCCGTTGGGATAACGTCAACATAAAGTATGATTATCTGTTGGCCAAAACCGCGCTAGCACAGGCGATGGGCGTGTTGAAGCAGTGATCAGTAACCAGTGACCAGTGACCAGTATTTAACTCCGCAAAACCCGGAGTGACAAACTTTAGTTTGTCAGACGCTGAATCCCAAATAAGAAAAGTGAACCAAATATGAAAACCAAAACAATCGCAGTCGTGCTGCTCGCGACCGCCGCCATAAGCTTTGTCGCGTGGAGTCGTTGGAAAACGGATAAAAATACAAGCGACGCCGTCGAAGGGTTGCCGTTGTCAGTCAAAGTGCAAATCGTGCAACCGGCGGCGATAGCGCAGAGCTTGGTGATGTCCGGCACGTTAGTCGGTGAAAATGAAGCCACGGTGATTTCCGAGGCCGGCGGCAAAATCACGAGCGTGCG
>Ga0247727_10016246_pt1 | contig 12049 bp, 7 predicted proteins | sample WisWelCaveWW1625_FD_202498 | JGI IMG/M metagenome (GOLD analysis project Ga0247727, IMG submission 202498) | Biofilm microbial communities from Wishing Well Cave, Virginia, United States - WW16-25 | ecosystem: Environmental > Aquatic > Deep subsurface > Groundwater > Cave microbial mat | place...
TCTTAGCACGACGTCGTCCGCACCCTGTGAACCACTTCCATAAATCTTAAATCGAAGGCGACCTTTGCTCTCCTCTCTTACCGCTGCGTCATACTCCCTCATGATGTTCATCCAAGTGCTTCCCTCAGGAGCCAATGTCGCGAACTTGATCGCATATTCTTGTGCCGTGGCCTCGCGGTCCAACGGGAGTGCCGCGGTTACAAGAATAATCCAAGCAAGAATCCTGTTCCGTGCTTTCAAGTTGTTTCTCCAGTAATCACCACCGACAGTCAAAGACAAACCCCCTTTGGGCTATCATTGTTCGAATTTCATTTTCTTCACTAGAGACTCGAACCTTGGGTCCGATCTAAGGCGGTCAAAAGCTGGCTCCACCTTGACAAAAACCATTGATCCGTCTTTCTCTTCATAAGCTCTCTCAAGCCATTCAAATGCCTTATCATTATCTCCAAGGCCTGTGTAAATAACAGAAGTCCAGTAAGGAGAGATATACTCCTGACTTGCTCGATCTCTCAACAGGTCGAGCATCATTATCGCATCTTCTTGTCTTCCTGAAACTGCGTAAGCATAGCCGAGTGCAGCAACAGGAATCGGAAGACCTCCTGAATACATACTGGCTTTCGAAAACACTTCCAATGCTTCCTTGTGCATTGATTTTTGCACATAAGCAGCGCCCAACGGGATGTACGCTGCAACAAAAAGCGGATCCATCTCCAGTGTCTTCAAGTACTGTTCAATCGCTTGATCATATTTTCGCTCAAAATAGAGTGCAAGCCCCACATCAGCACTCACAACAACAGAGAGAGGGTCCAATCCTTGGGCTTCTTCTCTCACATCAGAAGCTTGCTGAAATCGCCCCATGACAGTTAAAAAGAATGCATACCAACTGCGAGCTGTTGCATAGCTAGGATTAAGCTCGATGGCTCGTTTGAACTCTCTTTCGGCGCTGGACCAGTCCCAATCATAGTACATTGTCGCAAACGCAAACGATGTATGGGCCTCAGCAAGTCCATTATCAATCTCCAAGGCCCTCGTGGCTGCTGCCTTGGCCCTTGGATAAGCGACGTTTGGAGCGAGAACATTGAAGTTCCCAAGGAGGGTGTATGAATCAGCCAATCCAGCATACGCCAGAGCGTAACTTGAATCCTTATCTAGTGTCTGATCGAAATATCCAATTCCTTTTTGCAGCTCGTCTGGGATCCTCTTATTCCAGTGGTATCGACCTTTCAAGTAAGAATCGTAAGCTTCAAGGCTCTCTGTTCCCCTTTTCTCGAGTCGTTCTTTTTCATCAGGAGAGATTTGTGTTTCCAAAGCAGTAGCGATCTTCTGTGCCACGTCACTTTGGATGGCAAAGATTTGGGTCAATTCGCGATCGTAGGTCTGAGCCCAAATGTTCTCAGCGTTGTAAGCATTGATCAACTGTGCAACAATACGTATCTGACTACCTTCTCGACGAACACTCCCGTCGAGAAGCGCAGCAACATTCAGTTCTCTTCCAATATCTCTAACGCTCTTCTTACTGTTCTTGTATGGCATAACTGAGTTTCGGGATATGACTTTCAGCTTGCCGATTCTTGAAAGATGTGCAATGACGTCTTCGGTGATCCCGTCACTGAAGTAGTCATCCTGTCGTCCGTCATTGAAATTCTTGAACGGAAGGACAGCAATCGATGCTCGGTCAACCGAGGAAGTTCCAATCGGGGAAACAAAATAGAAAGCGACGCCAACTAAAATCAAGAGCACTACAATACCGCCATATTTATATACACCCTTTTTGAGCAGTCGGTTATTGGTCTTAGCGTACTCGAACTTCTCCTGTTTGACCCTCCGGCCCTTCTCTGGTACAGCAAGCCCTTCACCTGTGAGAGCAAAGACCTCAATCGGCCGTCTGACATTCTTCAACGCTATCTGACCGAGCGACATCGCCTGTATTCCCGACTGGTTCTTGATGTCGTCGTAGACTTTCTCGGAAATACATATACCTCCGGGAACCGCCACCTGCTCAATACGGGATGCAACATTTACACCATCCCCAACAATGCCGTCTTTTTCAAAGATCACATCCCCCAGGTGGATGCCAAATCGCGCAGGGACCTTTGGCTGTTTCTGCAGAGCCTTCTGGAGCTCTATTGCACATCGAGTGGCCTCGATTGCACTTGCAAAGCTGCACAGAACGCCATCGCCGTAGAATTGCAAAATCTGACCACCGTGCCGGGGGACATGCGTGCGATGTGTATTCCTAAGCCGATCCCGCATCGCTCTGGCCCTTGACTCATCATCTTGCATGAGGGCGGTGTAGCCTACCATGTCCGTGAACATGATGGCTGCGAGTTTTCTCTCTTGTGTCTTTTTCATGATTCAACCTGGAGAGATCAAATCATCGTCACCATCGAAAGTTGTAAAACCCCAATGACGCTCCAAACAACGGAGATACTTATCCCGCGATACGCTAAGCTCGACGACGCCGGGAAGCTTCTTCTTGTTGTGTGAGAAACTGCAATCATCAAATTAGGTCCTAGGTGGAGTGTAGGTTAGTCAGGAAGGCTGTGGAGAATGTTAGAGCATTTCGGACAGATTAGCAAGTCTCTCATCATATACTCGGACATGCCTTGGAAATTTGCCAGAGCTCCTACAACTAATTGCCTATACAGACGAAGGGGCACAGTCCTCCTCGTCGAGGACTCGACCTGCGGCGAGTCCCGTGGCGTCTCGCCTCGGCTCCCCGTCTCGTCCGACTTCCGTCGAACTCGCTCGCCTCGCATCGCTCAGCGAAGCGGGCCGAGGTCGGACGGACGCCTCAGCGGAGCGGGCGCCCCGAGGCGAGCGAGACAGGTGTCGGCTCCACCAGGATAAATGCTGATATTCCATTCAATCACTTAGTGGGAGTGGCACTGGTTTCTCACCTTCTCTGGCTGGAAATATGGATCTCCCCAAGGTCTTGTGAGACGATTGTACTTTTTGAAATAACTTTGATTTTGGGTGGAAGGTTTATGATCTTACCGGAGAGGGAGAAATTCTGTTGATCAGGGAACTACGATGCATGTGACCACGCTCGACAGCCAAATTGACACTATCTTCAGCGACCACGGCAATCTTTCCGCCGCTATGGAGTTTGAGTTCCGTCCACAACAACTCGGGATGGCGAAGGCCATTGAGTCCGCACTCGAACGGCGGCGACATCTGATCATTGAAGCGCCGACAGGGGTCGGTAAAAGCCTCGCATATCTCGTCCCTTCCATTCTCTATGCTCTGCAGAAGAAAAAGAAAGCGATCGTATCCACGCACACAAAGAACCTGCAGGAACAGTTAGTCCGAAAAGACATGGACATTGTGCGCAAGGTTCTCGGGAAGGAATTTCGTGTGGCGCTTTTCAAGGGGAGGAAAAACTACCTCTGCACATCACGGCTGCGGAATGCCCATCGGTTCCGGCGCCAGCTTTTCGAGACTAAGGAATCCGATGAGCTCCAGCGAATTCAGCAATGGGCGTCAACAACGGAAGATGGGGACTTAGAGAGTCTCGGCTTCAATCCTTCATCATCAGTGTGGCAGCAGGTGTGCTCAGAGAGAGATACATGCAGCTCGAAGATCTGCGGGTCGGACTGTTTCTTCCAGAAGGCCAAACTTCGGGCTCGGGAGGCCGACGTCGTCATCATGAATCACGCGCTCTTCTTTACGCTGTTTGCCATACAGGACGCGGATGAATTCTTCCTGTATAAAGACGACTTTGTCGTGTTCGACGAGGCCCATACACTCGAAAACGTTGCAGGCATTGGAATAGGAAAGAGCATTTCACGCGCTCAGGTCCTCTTCGCGATCCACAGATTGTACAACCCAAAAACCAAGAAAGGTCTCGTCGCGCGTCTTCGCTCAGATCATTACCGGGAGCTCTGCCAGGAAACTGAACATGCTGCCGTTGCTTTCTTTGACGACGTGCAGACTGCAGCTCAGGCTCTCAGGACTCACAGCAATGCTATCCGGATCAAAACACCTTTTTTCGTGGACGATACTCTCACAGATTCTCTGAACAGACTGCAGAAGGTGGTCAAAGAGCTGGAAGAGGATGATAGAGTCAAAATGAGGAAAGAAGAATTATCATCGGCCCGGCGTCTTCTGTGGGAAGCGGAGGTTCTTGTCAGAGAGTTTCTCGAACAACCCGAGGCAGAATTCACCTATTGGATTGAGATGTCCACTGGACGTTATTCGAACGTCATGCTGAATGCATCACCCACAAGCGTTGCCGACAGCATTGCACAGAGACTCTTCAAGGAAGGGACATCTGTCATCATGACCAGCGCAACGCTTGCCGTCCGCGGTTCTCTGTCGTACTTCCAGCAGCGACTTGGGGCATTTGCCGCCGAGACTGTTGTGTTAGACTCTCCGTTTGACTTCGGGAGACAGATGAGAATTGCGGTTGTGAAGGATATTCCGGCTCCGGACACAGAAGAGTACGAAGCGGCGTTGCCGGGCTGGCTTCTGCGCTGTATTCGGCGTTCACGCGGGAAGGCACTGGTTCTTTTCACGAGCTCGATCCTTATGAAAAATATGGCGGATCAGGTAAGCGCTTCGCTTGAAGCGTTCGGCATACAGCTCCTTGTGCAGGATGGGAAAACTTCGAGGCATGAGCTGTTATCGGAATTCAAGGCCGATATCCATTCGGTTCTCTTCGGTCTCGACAGCTTCTGGATGGGTGTTGATGTTCCGGGCGAGGCGTTAGAGCACGTGATCATCACGCGTCTTCCCTTTGCGGTCCCCGATCATCCTCTCATTGAATCGAGGCTGGAGCTCATTGCCCGCCGCGGAGGGAATGCATTCCAGGAGTATACGCTCCCCGAGGCAGTGTTGAAGCTCAAACAGGGAATTGGAAGGCTTATCAGGAGCAAGACTGATACCGGACTCATTACCATCCTCGATTCTCGGATTCTGAGGAAGCAATATGGCCGGACGTTCTTAGAATCATTACCGAAGTGCCCGATTGAGATCGTTTCAACGGAGGGAGAAGTGGAAGAGGTGTGGCCTGCCCGCCTTCAGGGGGATGTTGAGTAGTGGCAAGGTATGGGAGATTAGGGGAAGAGGCCGGACCTTGATTGCTCTGAAGAGCGTATGCGCAGTACAGTCTACCACAACTCCCAATAAAAAAGCCCGCCTTGACCTGACGGGCATTTGTAGCGGGGACAGGATCCCGCCCAAAGAAGGCGGGATTTCGTTCCGGCGAAAATCCTCGGGACTCAACTTGCTTTCAATCCTGTCAAGCCAACCACAAAATGAAAACGCCCCACAAGGGGGCATTTTCATTTTGTAGCGGGGACAGGACTTGAACCTGCAACCTTCGGGTTATGAGCCCGACGAGCTACCAATTGCTCCACCCCGCGATCAATGTGGGTTAAATATACAAAACTATCAGGGATGTGTCAAGCTCATGCTAATGTGATTGCAGCATATTGGACTAGGTCAGAGGCTGAAGATTGCAACCTCCGGAGCCTTCTTTCCGGCAGATCTCGGATAGTCATGTTAAGTGCAATTTGACCGGACGCGTCATGGGTATCAAGCCACATACGGAGGATACAGGTAGCAGAGGATCTGCAGAGAACAGATCCAGGGCTTACTTCGTTCTCTTCCTTGTGCGCACAGCCGCAATCCTGATCATAGCCTCCAGACTTCTTTCCACATCTTCATCGGTCGTGGCCCACGATGACACACTGATGCGCATCGCTGTTTTTCCCTGCCACACTGTTCCCCCACACCAGCAGGTGCCATCCTCCTGAATCTCCTCGATGATGTGATTGGTCGTCTCAGTATTGCCGAACGATACGAGAACCTGATTGAGAATAACATCGTTCAGCACGTTGTAGCCTGCACGGCTTAGTCCTTCCGCAAAACGCCGCGCATGACGACACGTGCGTTCGATGAGTTCTGCCACACCCGCGCGTCCCAATGTCCGTAACGCAGCCCACACCTCGACTCCGCGCGCACGCCGGGAAAGCTCCGGCACAAAATCGGACGGGTTCCGATGTTCGGTATCCGTCGGCAAGTACTCTGCCCTTACCGACATCGAAGCTCCGAGGGCTTCCGGATAGCGGACGAACGCGAGGCCGCAATCGAATGGAACATTCAGCCACTTGTGTGCGTCTGTTGCCCATGAATCGGCCTCGGAGACTCCATTGACCAAATGGGTAAGTGAGGGCGCAGCTGCAGCCCATAACCCGAACGCGCCATCGACATGAACCCAAGCTCCGTGTTTGTGAGCATGGCTGATGATATCATTGATGGGATCAATTGCTCCGGAGTTCACGTTGCCGACCTGCATGCACACAATTGCAGGCGCGGTAAGGGAAGGGAGCCTCTCCGCTCTCATTCTTCCCTGATCATCAACCGGCACCATGATTACACGGTTGCGTCCCAGGCCCAACATGCCCAATGATTTGATGAGTGTTGGATGTGCCTCCTCTCCGACAACTACGGTGATCTCTGGCGCGGCGAACAATCCATCACTCTCCACATTCCATCCCACGCGCTTGAGAACTTCGTGTCGGGCAGCTGCCAGCGCAGTGAAGTTCGCAACTGTTGCACCTGTGACAAACGAGCCTGCACATCCGGGCGGAAGTCTGAGAATATCCAGCAGCCATCGGAGCGCCACCTGCTCGAGGTGCGCCGTACCGGGCGTGGGATTGTACAATCCAGTGTTCTGATCCCATGCCCCGGCAAGCCAATTGGCAGCGACGCTGACCGGAAGGGAGCCTCCGATGACGAATCCAAAGAACCGCCCTCCCGCCATCGCCATGGTTGCAGGCGAGACCAGCTCGTCAAGCAACTTCAGGTTTGAAAGGGGATCGGTGGGTTGGTCAGGCAACGCTTCGTCAAGAAGGTGAAGGTTCTTCGTTGCCCGTTGATCTGGTGCGACCGGCCGTGCGTTCAACGTTTCAAGATATCGTATTCCGCGCTCGGCGGCATCTTCAAGAAGAGATCTCATGGTGTTCCTACGGTGTTCAGCATATGGGTGGTTTTCAGTGAGGTGTTATTGTGCATCGGGCGGATGCTTGTCCATGGAAGCACTCATCGACTTCTCTCTGCGTTGACGTGCTGTGAGAGCAAAGTCGTAGAAATATTTCTTGAGGTATTCCGAAGTCGTTCCATACGCGTTGTCGCCAACAAAAAAATCGCAAACGATTTCGCGAACGCGAGCGATTTCCTTACGCCTGGGACCTTTCCATCGAGGATCATCGAGCATGAGATCCAGCAGCTCCAGAGACCGATACAGAGCTCGTTCGGCATGGTCGCTGTTTCCTCGTTCTCTCCACTGTGTGACCCGCTCGATTTCGCTCCCGATGTTTCCAAGCCGTTCAAGGATACTCAGTTGATGCCATCGCTTGATGAATGCGGGGTCGTTGAATCCGGGCATTGGTGCTATCCTCGGATCAATTGACGAACAATTTCATGAATCCTATACTGAATACTCTTATCCTCGACCCCTCGCGATCGATTTCCCTGCGATGGACGCACATTAATCATTGCGTCAAATTCAATCATTGACTCTTCCTCATGAGAGGGATAAAGATTAATGCCCCAGAGATCCCGTTGACGACTTCCTTCATCCAACAGATTTGCCTCTTCGTCGGAATGTAACTCTCCTCCGATTCGACCCCTCCCTTTCCCTCCCCTTGCGAAGGGGAGGGTAGCCAGCCCGCCATCGGTCTGGCGGGGGTGGGGTTAGTCCATGCGTAATCAAGTATTGCGCCTTGTTCTCTATCAAGTTACAACCAACCGTGCTTCCGGTACCACTCTACCGTTTCTCGCGCTCCATCCTCGAATGAGATCTGTTGCTCAAAACCGAGGTCACGCTTCGCCTTTGACGAGTCGCATGTCCAATAATCCTGAACCACGTCTCGCGCTTTCTCGAAGTTCATCAGTGCAGGCTTTGGACTGAATAGAGCGAACAGTTCTGCAAAGGCAGCGACGGCGTAGACTGCGGATTCAGGGACCCGGAGCCGAAGGGCGAATCGATCTATTATCTTGCGCGTCGTTTCGCCAAGTTCCTTCCATCCATAGACCTGTTTGCTCGAGAGAAAATATGTCTGCCCGTTTGCTTTTGAACTCTCGCCGGCCAGCACAAAGCCACGAACGAGGTCCTTGACATGAATGAGGCTCACATATTTTTCATGGAACCCGATCATCGGCTGAAGTCCGCGACTCATTGTACGGAAGAACTCAAAGATATCTTTATCCCTCGGGCCGTAGACTGCCGGTGGGCGCACGATCGTAATTGGCAGACGGTCGAAAAATCTCATGCACTCTTCTTCGGATTTCCATTTGCTTTTTCCATAGGTCGTGATCGGATGTGGCTTCGTCTCCTCCGTAATAGGCTCCCGTGTCGGACTTGGACCGACGGCCGCCTGGCTGCTCACGTGGACAAATCGTTTGAGCCGGGGGTTGTGAGCTGCGGTCGCTTCGAGGAGGTTTCGGGTTCCAATCGTATTCGCCCGATAATACTCTTCGCTTGTCTTTGCTTTTGTAAGGCCTGCGGAGTGGTAGATGTAATCGACTCCGCTCACTGCTTCGCGAAGCGCACGCTCGTCAAAGAGATCGCCATGAACAAACTCCAGCGGCAAGCCATTCAGCCATCGGGTATCGCTTGATTTACGAATGAGACAACGGGTGGTGTACTGTTTGGTGAGAAGAAGTTCGACGAGATGGCTTCCGATAAATCCGGTGCCCCCTGTGACAAGAGCTTTCACAAGCGATAAATGGATGGAGAATTCTGATTGACTTTTCAGGTGGGTTCAAGTATATTGAAAACAATTTTGAGAAGCAATCTGTTGACTTCGCGAGGTTCAATCACCTCACGCCGCGGGGAAATCCAATGTTTCACGGAACAACACTCACTGATGAAAGGCGCTCTGTGAGCCAGGCACCGATTCAAGTTGAAGCCAAAACCACCGATCTGTTTCAGAAGTGCTGGTCGTTTACCCGCGCTGACGAGATCAAAGCGATGGGGTATTACCCATACTTCAGACCCATTGAGGAGAACGAAGGGCCGGAGGTGCGGATTGAAGGACGCAAGATGATCATGGCCGGGTCCAACAATTACCATGGACTGACGGCAGACCGAAGAGTAAAGGAGGCGGCCAAGAAGGCAATCGAAAAGTATGGAACCGGTTGCTCAGGATCGCGCTACCTGACGGGAACATTGGACCTCCACATCAAGCTCGAAGAACGCCTTGCTGCGTTTCTCGGAAAGGAAGCTTGCCTTCTCTATAGCACGGGATTCCAGACCGCTCAGGGAGTGATTGCGACATTGGTGCAAAAAGGTGAGTATGTGGTGTCTGACCGTGATAACCACGCATGCATTGTTGCCGGCAATCTTCAGGCGAAAGGGGCTTTTGCTGAGTTTGTCCGCTACAAGCATAATGACATGACCGACCTCGAACGGGTTCTTTCAAAACTTCCTTCCGAAACGCCGAAGCTGATTGTCTCCGATGGTGTCTTCAGTACGAGTGGTACTATTGTGGACCTCCCCGGTCTTGTTGCAGCCGCGAAACGGAACAATGCCCGGATTCTCATTGACGATGCCCATGCCACAGGTGTTATCGGTAAGGGAGGCAGGGGAACGGCAAGCCATTTCGGGCTTGAGAATGAGGTTGACATGACGATGGGAACGTTCAGCAAGACATTCTCGTCGTTGGGGGGCTTCGTTGTAGGTGACAAGCCGGTGATCAATTACTTGAAACACCATGCGCCGGCTCTCATTTTTAGCGCGAGTCCAACTCCTCCTTCGGTGGCTGCGGCTCTTGCAGCGCTTGATATCATGGAAAAAGAACCGAACCGAATCACCATGCTGATCGCCAATGCCGACAAGATGCGAAAAGGGTTCAAGGCCATGGGATTCACGATCATCGAGAGCCCTACCGCCATTGTACCGGTCATTATCGGTGACGACTTGAAGACATTTGTGTTCTGGCGCGAACTCTTCGATGCAGGGGTCTTTGTGAACGCATTCATCAGTCCCGGTGTCCCACCCGGTATGGCAATGCTCCGGACAAGCTACATGGCGACGCATGAGGATCGGCACCTCAACAGAATCCTCGAAGTGTTTGGGACCATTGGAAAGAAGCTCGGTATCATAAACTGAGTTGCAGTTCCATCTTCCTCGTTGTTGAGATCAATAACCGTCTCGGCTCACACATACACTGGCAAAGTGTACCAATGATCACTCCTGAACTACGGTGAATCTGGTGGCTATTCGTTCAAGCTCGTCTCTTCTCCGTTTCGACCCCTCCCAGTCCCTCCCCTCGGTTAGGGTGGGCAAGTGCCATTCATGCCACACTGAAACAAGCAGCTTCATCTCATAATGCTGCCAATCATTCGTTCATGAACGACGTGAGGATCCGGACCGTTCAAACAAAAGCTGATGAGCGGGTCTTCATCAAGCTTCCATGGAAAATCTACAAAGGGAACCCATTCTGGGTGCCGCCATTACTGATCGACCGGAAGAAGCTTATCGACAGGAAGCGTAACCCGTTCTATACTCACACACGGATGGAGATGTTTTTGGCAGAACGGGACGGCGAAGTGGTTGGTCGAATTGCCGCGATCATCAATGACAACCATAACAAGGAACATCAGGAGAATGTCGGGTTCTTCGGGTTCTTTGAGTGTATCGACGATCAGTCTGTGGCGAACGCGCTGTTTGATGCTGCAATGGATTGGCTCAAGCGTGCCGGAGTCACGGCAGCTCTGGGACCTGCAAGTCCATCGGTAAATGACGAATATGGATTGCTTGTAGATGGATTTGACAGACCCCCTGCAGTGTTGATGACCTACAATCCGGCGTACTATCAACGGCTGGTTGAGAGTTATGGGTTCAAGAAAGCAAAAGATCTCTATGCCTACTATGTTCACAAGGATCGCGTGTTTTCCGAGAAGATGGTGCGGGTGTCAGAGCTGCTGAAGAAGCGGCAGGGTATTGTTTTTAGAAGCTTGAATATGAGGGATTTCGACAACGAAGTCCGACTCATCCGCAATCTTTATAATAGAGGATGGTCACGGAACTGGGGTGAAGTTCCAATGACCGAAGAAGAATTCAAGTATGTTGCCAAAGACCTGAAAGCAATCGTCAATCCCGAGCTTGTAATCATCGCGGAATCAAAGGGAAAACCTGTAGGGTTTGGCCTTTCGTTGCCTGACCTAAATCTTATTCTGCGACACAACAAGGGGGGACGACTCCTTCCCTTCCTCGTCAGGTACTTGCTATTCAGGAAAAAAATAGATTTTATTCGGATAGTTATCCTTGGTGTTCTTCCCGAATACCTGAATTCCGGCATCGGCGGTGTCCTGTTCTATGAGATATCCAGGCGGGCGGTTGCAAATGGGTACTACCATGGCGAGGCAAGCTGGGTCCTGGAAGACAATGTCATGATGAACCGAGGGGCTGAACTGATGAAGGGTGAACGATACAAAACCTACCGGATCTACGAATATCCTCTTACTTGAAACCGAGGCTACCCATGCCTGTAAAGCCTGTAGAAAAAATTTGGATGAACGGCAAGCTGATCAATTGGGACGAGGCACGAATTCATGTCCTCTCTCACGTGATCCACTATGGATCCAGTTGGTTTGAAGGGATTCGGTGCTACAAGACTCCAAAGGGTCCCGCCATCTTCCGGCTCGATCGTCATATTCGCCGTCTCTTTGACTCGACAAAGATCTACCGTACCCAGATTCCTTATACCGAACAGCAGATTGAAGAAGCAATTCTTGAAACCATCCGGGCAAATAAAATGGCTGCCTGCTACATTCGGCCAATTGTCTATCGAGGCTATGGCGATGTCGGAGTGAACCCGATTAACTGCCCGGTTGATGTGACGATTGCCGTGTGGGAATGGGGGAGTTACCTTGGACCCGATGCTGCAAAAAACGGCATCGATGTTTGTGTTTCTACGTGGAATCGTCCGGCGCCGAACACATTCCCTCAAATGGCAAAAGCAGGAGGAAACTATTTGCTCGGACAACTCATGAAACTGGAAGCTGTTCAATCAGGATTTCATGAGGCCATTGCCAT
>Ga0247727_10016247_pt1 | contig 12047 bp, 16 predicted proteins | sample WisWelCaveWW1625_FD_202498 | JGI IMG/M metagenome (GOLD analysis project Ga0247727, IMG submission 202498) | Biofilm microbial communities from Wishing Well Cave, Virginia, United States - WW16-25 | ecosystem: Environmental > Aquatic > Deep subsurface > Groundwater > Cave microbial mat | place...
CACAATCCGCAACGCTGCAAAGATCTGAACGGCTCGGAACCGTGGGCTTGCACTAACTGCGATTGCACAAAGCGTTTGGAAGAAAATATGACGGGCTGGGGAAAGTCATTCCTGCCCATGTTGAAAAACGTAGCCACCAAAAAGTTGAATGACGATTGACACGAGTGGGTGCCAAGAATTGACCTACTAAATCACCTCCGCTGGAGAGGGACTTATTCCCCTCTTGGGAGGGGTGGCGCGAAGCGACTGGGTGGGTTAAAACCGCACCCGCCCTTTGTCCTTCTCACGCTTGTTTTTGTTCTCTTTGGTCATTCCGCCGTGCTGGTCGCAGCGTTCGGTAGGAGCATAACGCGCTTCAAAAACTTCATTCAAAATATTCGGACAAAAATCGTTCGCCAATTTCTTGCTGTCACCGCAGATCTCCAGCCGCACCACGCCGTCGGGCATGGGGAAATCTGCTTCGGGTAGTCCCAGAGTATCGTGGGCGCATTTCATGTAGGGCGCCCAGATCGGCAGGGCGACGCGCGCGCCATCGGAGCCTTTGCCAAGGTTGATGCGAAAATCATCGAAGCCCACCCACACGCCGGTGACGATTTGCGGCGTGAAGCCGATGAACCAGGCATCGCTGAAGTCGTTGGTGGTGCCGGTTTTGCCGCCGGCGGGCCGCATGAAATTGAAGCGCGAGCGAGCGGCCGCGCCGGTGCCGGCGTTTACCACAGTTTTCAGCATATCCGTCATGATATAGGCCGTCTCTTTGCGCAGCACTTCCTGACTTACAGGAGAATTCTGCTCTATTATGTTCCCGTTGATGTCCTCCACTCGCAGAATGCCAAATGGCTCGACGCGCACGCCGCCGTTGGCAAACACCCCAAACGCCGAGGTGATTTCGATAGGCGTCACGTCCGAAGCACCGAGGGCGAGGGCATCCACTGCCTGCAGCGGCGATTTAATTCCCATTTTGCGGGCGTACTCCACAACCAAACTCGGCTTTTGAATCACGCTCTGCAGGACGCGCACGGTCACCAAGTTCAGCGAGCGGCGCAGCCCTTCGCGAAAAGTGGTTGGCCCGCCGATGGAGAGATCGTAATTTTGCGGCGACCAGCGCTCGCCATTTTCCAACATCAGCACTACGGGCTGATTCAAAACCTCGTAGGTCGTGGGATAGCCGTTGTCGACGGCCACAGTGTATATGAACGGTTTGAACGCCGAGCCCGGCTGCCGGCGCGCTTGGGCGACACGGTTGTATTTCGACTCGGTGAAATCGCGGCCGCCCACCCACGCCAGAATGTGGCCGTTGCGCGGGTCGATGGAAATCAGCGCCGACTGCACCAGCGCTTTGGCGTCAACGAGCGAATCCACCAGCGCCTTGTCTTTCAGCAGCTTGTCCACGTTTTTGTCTTTGAGAAATTCCTCGCCCATCAATTCCACAAAAGCTTTCTTTTTGGAAAAGACGTCGTGCATGCGAATTTGCATTTCTTTGAGATGAGATTGCACCGCCCTTTCGGCGCAGGCCTGGGCGCGCGAATCGAGCGTGGTGTAAATGGATAGGCCATCGGTATAGAGATTGTAGCCGTATTTTTCTTGCAAAATGAGGCGAATGAATTCGGTAAAGTAGGGCGCCAAACCGTAAGCTGTCGAGGCCGTGTTATAATCCAAAACGCTGATGGGCTTTTGCGTCAGGTCGGAGTATTGTTGCTCGTCAATGTACTTCATTTCACGCATCGAGGCCAGCACCACGTTTCTCCGTACTTGTGCGCGATCGGGATACCACAGAGGGGTATAATACGCCGGCGCAGGTAGAAGTCCAATTAAAAGGGCGCACTCGTCGGGCGTCAAATCACGCGCATCTTTTCCAAAATATTTCAGCGCCGCAGACTGCACGCCGTAAGCGCCGTGGCCAAAGTTCATGTGATTGAGATACATCTCGATGATTTCATCTTTGGTGTAAGTACGCTCGATCTGAATGGCAGTGATCATCTCTCGAACTTTGCGGGTGATGGTTTTGTCGAGGGTCAAGTAAAGCTGGCGCGCCAATTGTTGAGTGAGGGTGCTGGCGCCCTGTTTAAATCGCAGGCTCGCGACGTTAATGATGGCAGCCTGGGCGAAGCGTTTCAGGTTCATGCCCCAGTGATCGTAGAAACGGCGGTCTTCAGTGGCGATGACTGCCTTCAAAAGGGCGTCGGGCATTTCTTCCAGCGGGATGAAGCTGCGTTTCTCCTCGAAATATTCGTGGATGATTTTCATATCCGCCGAATAGACTTTCGACGCCAGCTTGGGTTTGTATTCTTCCAATTGTTTTAGGGATGGCAAACCGCGCGTGATGACGACCAAGTAAACAATGCCCGTCAAGATCGCAGCCGACGCCACCCATAAGGCGGTCGCTTTCCTATTGGTCTTAAGAAAATTTTTAGCTTTTTCCCAAAGGGAAGGAGTTAAGAAATCGCTCTCCATGTCTCTGAACCTTCTTTTCATTTTTTAGGAAATCTTCGGAACGATAAGTTAAACCGATGCCGATCGATTAAGTTTCGGGTTTATTTTCCTCCATGCTGTTCGTTTAGCCATGACTTCAAACTGATGCTGTCGCCGATCATTTCAAGATAAGTGAAGTGTTCGGTCCAGTCCCCCAAATTGATATAGTATTTGGAATCAATGCGCTCGAAATGCGGTTTGTGAGTGTGCGCGAGAATGACTGCATCGAAGCCTTCTTGGAGCTTTGCAAGCGCGAAGCTGCAATACTCTCTGTCATATGGATTTTCGCCGCGCTCGCGACTTTTGCCGGCCACGTATTTTGCCAAAGGAATGCCCAGATCCGGATGCAGGAGCCGATACAGGAAAATATTGAAGCGGTTGCGGAAAATACGGTTGAGCGTTCTCACCCGGTTATCATCTCCGATCAAACCATCGCCGTGCGCAATAAAAAACCGCATAGAATTATGATTGGCGATAACCGGAGCGTGTTGAATGGTGATACCCAATTCCCGGTCAAAGTATTTTTCGAGCCACAAATCGTGGTTGCCGGCCAAGTAAACGAGTTTTCCGCCCGCCTCGATGAATTGTTGCAGCCGAAATAAAACTTTTAGATTCACTTTTGGAATGGTGTGATGGTATTCGAACCAGAAATCGAACAGATCGCCGACGATGTAAAGCGTATCGGCCCTCCCGAGAATTGACTTCAGAAACGAGGTCAGGCGCTCGATCTTTCGTTGTTCGTGCTCCCCTTTATGCGCCCCGAGATGGATGTCTGAAATGAAATAGACCCGTTCCATGCGACACAAAATTAGCATTAAAAATCAAAAACGCAATCAAATATATATTTAAAGAAAAATAGCGAGTTACGAAAAAGCTATTGACAATCGTATTGAGATTTATTATTTTTTACCGCATTTTTGAAAACCTGAAGTCCCAGCAAATATTTAATGGAAGGAGAGCCGACCTATGAGCTTAGATGCCTTAGGTATGATAGAAACTCGAGGGTTAGTAGGCGCCATCGAAGCGGCCGATGCCATGGTAAAAGCGGCTAAAGTGAGTCTCATCGGCAAAGAAAAGATTGGCGGTGGATACGTGACCGTGATGGTGCGCGGCGACGTTGGCGCGGTCAAAGCTGCCACCGATGCCGGCGCCGCGGCTGCCGAAAAAGTTGGTGAGCTGGTTTCGGTGCACGTGATTCCGCGTCCTCACAGCGAAGTGGAAATGATTTTACCCAAGCGCGAAGAACTGGAGCAGTAATCTCCTTCCTAATTCTCTTTGAGTGATATAAATGGACGAAAGAGCGCTGGGTTTGATTGAAACCAAAGGGCTGATCGGGGCGATTGAGGCTGCGGATGCGATGGTGAAAGCGGCGAACGTCAAGCTCATTGGCGCAGAAAAGACCGACGCAGCGCTGATCACAGTGAAGGTGGTGGGCGAAGTCGGCGCGGTCAAATCGGCAGTCGATGCAGGGGCCGCTGCCGCGAAAAAAGTCGGCGAGTTGGTTTCGGTGCACGTTATCCCCCGGCCTCATGATGATACCGAATACCTGGTTTACGAGGCGCACGAAGAGTCTCTGCAAGGTGCTCCAATCAAGCCCAAAAGCTTTGCCGATTTGGAAAACATGTCGGTGCTGCAGTTGCGGAGGCTGGCGCGGGATTTTCCGGATTTTCCCATTCAAGGCCGACAGATTTCCAAGGCCAATAAAAAACTCCTGCTTGATAAATTCAAAGAACTCTACGAAAAGAAATAAACTCCACGTTGAGTGGAGTTTTTAGTTTATACATGAACTCGCTGCGGCTGCCTTCCTATGCCAAAATAAATCTGGCGCTATTCGTTAAAGGAAAGCGGGGAGACGGTTACCATGATATCGAAACCGTTTTTCAACAGATTAGTCTGCACGACGAGATCGAGCTGAAGCCCACGCCCGGCGCCGAGGTCGAGTTTGCCTGCGATAATCCGGATATCCCCGATGGCATGGCCAATCTGTGCGTACGCGCAGCGTATCTGCTCAAGATGCGAGCCGGCATTAAAGAAGGCGCCGATATTGTTCTTCACAAGAAAATCCCAAGCGGGGCAGGATTGGGCGGCGGCAGCAGCAATGCGGCGGTGGTGATGTTGGGTCTAAACAAGCTGTGGCAATTGCATTGGCCGGCAGATCAGCTCGCCGAGTTGGCGCTGGAATTAGGCTCCGACGTGCCGTTTTTCATCAATGGCGGCCTTGCGCTTGGCGAAGGCCGGGGTGAACGATTAACTCTTGTGCGATGCTCATGGGATTTGCCCATCGTCCTGGTGTACCCCGGAGTCTCAATCTCGACAAAGTGGGCGTATGAACGGCTTAATTTAAGCTTGACAATAAAGAAAAAATATATTAAATTAACGCATTTTAAAAATAGAAATTTCAATAACGTACAATTCTATCAAGATTTTAAGAACGATTTCCAGAAAGTAGTTTTCGAGACCCATCCCGGTTTGAATCATATAAAAACTGAATTGAGCGAGTTGGGGGCGATTTACGCAAGCCTTTCTGGTTCCGGTTCGTCGATTTTTGGAGTTTTCTCCGACGAAGATGCTGCCAATGCAGCCAAAAAAGTTTTCACAGGGAGGTATGAGGTATTCATCGCGCAGCCTGTCAAGTGGGGATATGAACAATTGAATAATTAACGCGTTGCAAAGACGTTCAGAACCATGAGAGAATAGGTTTTGTTCTTTCTATGGAGGGAGGCATGGAGATCACAGAAATCAACATCAGCTTGAGGAACGAGGAGAAGCTAAAGGCTTTCGTAAACGTAACCTTCGATGATGTCTTTGTAGTTCGCGGGATGAAGGTGATTAAGGGCGCTAATGGGTTTTTCATCAGTATGCCCAGCCGCAAAATGCCGGATGGCACGTATCGCGATATTGCTCACCCGATTCGCAATGAGTTTCGCCAGTACATCGAAAAAGAAATCATACAAGAATATCATAAAAACCTGGAGAGCGGCGCGCAACCGGCCCGGGGTGAAGAAGATGACTTTGGTGAAATGTAAATGAGATATTGGGGCGTCGCCAAGCGGTAAGGCACGGGGTTTTGGTCCCCGCATGCGGAGGTTCGAATCCTCCCGCCCCAGCCCAAATGTCGATATGCACAGATGACGGAATCCGAAGTGGGTTGCCGTCTTTTTCTATCTATAAGCAAAACTTTATGCAACCGAATCCAATATTATTTTCTGGCAACGCCAATCGGGAGTTGGCGGAGAAAATTGCGACCTATCTGGCGGTGCCGCTGGGTGAGGCGCAAATCCGCTATTTCAGTGACGGCGAAATCTGGGTGAAATACAACCAGAACATTCGCGGGGCCGATGTTTTCATCATTCAACCCACCAACTCGCCGGCCGTTAATCTCATCGAGCTTTTTATCATGATCGACGCAGCCCGCCGTGCCTCCGCGGCGCGAATTACCGCGGTGATTTCATATTTCGGTTATGCCCGACAGGATCGCAAAGACCAGCCGCGCGTGGCGATTACCGCAAAGCTGATTGCCAATCTGCTGACCACCTCCGGCGCCGATCGTATTCTCACTATGGATTTACACGCACCACAAATTCAGGGCTTTTTCGATATCCCCGTGGATCACTTGTACTCGGCGACCATTTTGGCAGACTATTTTCGCAAATTGGATATCCCGGAGGTGACGGTTGTTTCGCCGGATATTGGCGGCATCACCCTGGCCCGCGCCTACGCCAAACGCTTGAACGCGCCCCTGGCGATTATTGACAAGCGGCGTCCCAAGCCAAACGAGTCCGAAGTCATGCACATTATTGGCTCCGTGAAAGACCGAAATATTCTCATTATCGATGATTTGATTGATACCGCCGGCACGTTATGCAACGCCGCAGCAGCTTTAAGGAATAACGGGTGCAGAGACATTTTTGTGGCGTGCACTCACCCAATTTTGTCCGGGCCGGCCATCGAACGATTGCAGGAGGCGCCCATAAAGAAAATCGTCGTCACTGATAGCGTTTATCTTCCTTCGGAAAAGCTGATCCAAAAAATCGAAGTTCAAACTGCCTCCAAGTTATTTGGCGAGGCGATCAAACGAATTCATAGTGAAGAGTCAATTAGCTCGTTGTTTAATTAATTTGTGGAGAGTAACGCATGGCAGAAATTATTTTAAATGTCGAAAAACGTGAAAAGGTCGGCAAGCAGGTCAGCAAACAGACGCGCAGAATGGGCAAGGTGCCGGGCATTTTCTATATGCACGGAGAAGATTCGGTGGCGGTTTCGGTCGATGCTAAGCAGTTGTTCAACGCAATCCGCACCGAGGGCAGCATCGTCGATCTAACCTTTGGCACTGGCGACAAACGGAAATGCGTGATTCGTGAGGTGCAATGGGATCCGATTCATGTGCGGCCGCTTCATGTTGACTTGATGGGAATAAAACTCACCGAAAAGTTGCAAGTGGAAGTGCCCATTCATTTGACGGGAACCGCGGTTGGCGTCAAACTGAGCGGTGGAATTCTGCAGCAAATCCTGCGCGATCTTCCCATTGAATGTCTGCCAGCCGATATTCCGGCGCACGTCGATGTCGATGTGAGTAATCTTGAGATTGGTCAAAATGTCCGTATTGAAAATTTAAATCTCGATAAGATAAAAATACTTCTCGATCCATCCCAAACTATTGCAGTGGTGGTTCCGCCTAAGCTCACTGCGGAGCCGACAGCGGTTACGGAAGAAGCCGAAATTACTGAGCCTGAAGTGGTTGGGCAGAAGAAAGAGAAGGACGAGGAAGCGGAAGAAGAGAAGGCTTAATGTCATTAGGAGATTACGAGGGCATCTCGCTGAATACGGCTATTCTTGATTTTCATGCAGTCTTATAAGCTATTGGTGGGTTTGGGAAATCCGGGAAGCAAATACGAGGAGACGAGACACAATTTGGGGTTTATGGTGATCGACGCCATGGTACACGCGCTGCATCAGCCGTTGAATTTTGAAAAGAAAAATCTCTTTATAATAGGCGCGGTCGCAACAGACAATGAACGGCTTATTTTAGCCAAGCCTTTAACGTACATGAACGGCAGCGGTGCGGCCGTCAGCGAGTTGTGCCAAATGTTTGAAATCTCAATGAACAATCTTCTCGTGCTGTGCGATGACTTTAATTTACCCTTCGGCAAGCTTCGGCTTCGTAGCAACGGCAGTGACGGTGGGCACAACGGGTTGGCCTCAATTATTGATAAGCTTGGAACTGCGGATTTTGCTCGTTTGCGAATCGGAATCGGACATGAACATATAGATAATCCTGTTGATTTTGTGCTGTCCCCGTTTAATGAACCGGAGCGGAAGGAATTGAAAACCACGATTCGTAAATGTGTACAAGCGTGTAGTAGTTTCGTCGCTGATGGAATCCAAACGGCGATGAAGCGATTTAACTAAATTTCATTAGTAGATTTTTAAGGAGGTGAAACTCAATTGGCTCTCTATGAAACTACCGTAGTCATTGACTCTTTTATGAAAGATGAAGACTTTTCGAGTCTGTCCACTAAAATACAAACCTTCATAAAAAACAATGGCGGCCAAATTCAACGAGTTGAAGAATGGGGCAAACGTCGGCTTGCCTACGAGATTAACCGCAAACAGTACGGGAACTATCTTCACATTTTGTTCGAAGGCCCGGCTACCGTGCCGCTGCTTTTAGAGCGCGAATACCGATTGCTGGATACGATTCTTCGCTTCTTGACGATAAAAATCGACCCCAAAACACTGGCAGCGAAGGAAAGCAAGACGGAGAAAATGACCGAAACAAAAGAAGGTTCATCTGCGGAAGTGGTTGCCAGTGAAGCTATTGACGATGCCGGCGCGTTATAAGACCGGCAGGAAAACTCAGTTGGGGGTTCATTTGTGAAAGCAATCGTGGCCTCAGCAATAGCAAAAATGACTGGAGGGTTCGTATCATGTTAAACTTAAAGATGCCGGATATCAACAGCGTAATGATAGCTGGAAACTTGACGAATAACCCCTCGTATCGTAAAACCACCAATGGCACTCCGGTAGCCAATTTCTACGTGGCATCCAACCGCAAGTTTAAGGACAGCTCGGGACAATGGCGGGAGAATGTCTGTTTTGTCGGAGTGGTAGCGTGGCACAAATTAGCGGAAAGCTGCGTCGAGTTCCTGACCAAAGGCTCCTCGGTGCTGGTGGAAGGCGAGCTTCAAAGTCGAACATGGAAAAATGACGACGGCAGCAACAACAACGTCGTGGAAATAAAAGCGCGGCGAATTCAATTTCTCGACCGTCATTCCAAAAAAGAGGGCACGATGATTTTTGAAGAAAGCGGCGAAGTTGGGGGCATCGAGCATGAACCCCATCATTCGGAAGGCGTACACTTCGAGCCAACGCCGGTGGTGAATCAGGCGCAGGGTTCACAGGAGCAGCCGACCAATAATACCAACAGCAGCTCCGAATTCAATTTTGGTTATGATAATCTCAAGTATTAAACTATTAACAGGAGAAGAATAGTTTTATGATGAAGAAGAGAAAGATTTGTCGGTTTTGTGAAGACAGAGAAGAGTACATTGATTATAGAGATGAAAAGAAGCTAATGCGATTCATAACCGAGCAGGGCAAAATCATTCCGCGCCGAACCTCGGGCGCGTGCGCTCGTCATCAACGAATGCTCAAAATTGCTATCAAACGCGCACGGCACTTAGCATTGATGCCTTACGTCGTTGAAATGCCCAAATAAATTTTGGATAATCCCTGGAACAAACTTAGCATTGAGGTATAAGCACAATGAAGATCATTTTGAAACAGGATTTTGAGACTCTGGGCAAGTTTGGCGAGGTCGTGGATGTCAAAGATGGCTATGCCCGCAACTTTTTGATCCCACGCCAGATCGCTATTCATGCCAACGATCGCAATACGCGCATGTTGGAACAAGAGCGCAAACGGCTCGAAGTTAAGCAATCAAAGGAAAAACGCTCCGCCGAAGATCTGGCCAAAACCCTGGAACCAGTTTCGCTCACGGCCACTGTCGCGGTCGGCGAAGAAGATAAAGTTTTCGGGGCCGTGACCTCACAGGATATTGCTGAATTGTTGAAAGCCAAGGGGTTCGAGATCGATCGCCGCAAGATTATCTTAAACGAGCCGCTTAAAGCCCTGGGGGTTTACGAAGTTCCCATTAAGCTGCATTCTGAAGTTGAGGCAAAGATCAAAGTATGGGTGGTAAAAGAGTAAATGAACCACCATGATATTTTTTTGCAATCAACTGCAATTAAGTGGATTTGCAGCCCTTTTTATTTCTCTGTGCTGGTCAACATTTTGAAGACCCACTTGATTTATTGAGTAATTTTTTTACCTTTTCGCGAAAAAATCGCGCTACACAACCAACTACTTAACCACTTGAGATGGGGAGTCAACGACTATGGAGCAAGAGTTTCCTGCCTGCCAGAAATGCACTACGGGAGTGCTAATTCCACTATCGGATTATGGGCGCGAAGGGGCATCCATTATGTATAAGGCCTGGGTATGCACCAATCCAAGTTGTGGGTTTAACATTCGCATCGACAATGGGGAAGTCAGTCTCGGTAAGGTTATTGGACCGTCGTTTAAATAATCATTAATCTGCCGCAATTAGTTTTTTAGGGTACGGGGACTGGTCTCCTCATACCCTTTTTTTTGATCGAAAATGAGCTTAAAATTAGCGCTTTTTATAGACTACAAGCTAAAGGCAGTGGCGCTGGTGTTTGCCATTTTTATCTGGTTCTTCGTGGTAACTGAAAACAATTACGAATATGAGATCGAAATGCCAGTTTTGGCCACCAATGTGCCGGATGGAAAGGTTGTTTTAAATAAGTTTCCACACACGGCCAGAGTCAAGATCAAAGGCAGCGGCAAAGGGCTTATCGCCCTTGGGGTCGGCGGCGATATCAGCGTCAAATTGGATTTGTCGGACGTCGAGAAAAGCCGGACCTTTGTTCTTGGTCCCAAAAATGTTTTTATCTCGCGTCCATTGGGAATTGTCGCCGACGAAGTCATCACCCCGGATTCTATTACCCTTGTCCTCGATGATAAACTCACGAAAAGAGTTCCAATACATACCAAAATCAGGCCGTTGACATCGCCGGGATATACGATCGTCGGGGAAATCCAGCTCACCCCCGATTCGGTAGAAATCTCCGGTCCCAAGAGTCTCGTTGCACCGGTGAGTCGAGTTTTCACGCAAGAGCAGGGGCTCACCGGCTTGAAGGCGGACGTGAGAAGTATCATTCCCCTGGCATCGCTGCCATCGGATAAAATCAAAGTTTTCGCCACTCAAGTTGAACTGTATATTGATGTCCAGAAACTTCTCAAAATTACTCTCAATGGTGTGCGGGTGGAGGTTAGAAATGCTCCGACGAACATGATTGTCAATGTGATTCCCTCAACGTTGGACCTCGTGCTGGAAGGCGGCGGCGATTTATTGAGCAACGTCAGCCGCGAAGACATCGTGGCCTACATTGATTACAATCGGGTGAGGAATATTCCCGGCAATGAGTTCCCCGCAGCCATTGAAACCCCTAAAGGCGTCAGTTATCGCGACGTGAAGCCGAAAACCTTTAAATTGACTTTCGAGCGGCGGCAATCTCATTAACTTTCACTCAAAAGTGAGATGGACTCAAAGGAGTTATTTTACGTACAGCCGCAACTGGTTCAGCCGGATTCGCTGACCATTCAAAAGGACGAATTTCATCACCTAACCCATGTTCTGCGAAAAAAGATTGGCGATACGTTTTCAGCTACCGATGGGCGCGGCAATGTTTTCGATTGCCAGATTGAGCAATTGCAGAAGGATGCCCTGATCGCCATAATAATAAAGAAAAAAAGACTTGTCGGCGAACCGGTTCTAAAGTTGACTCTCGCTATCGGTCTTCTCAAAAAGGGCCGTTTCGAATGGGTCGTTGAGAAAGCCACCGAGGTTGGGGTAGCGGGTTTTATTCCTGTCCAAACCGAGCGAACCGTTCCTCAGGGCAACGCGACAATTTCGCGACGCTGTGAACGCATCGCACTGTCGGCTATGAAACAATGCCATCGTTCGGTGTTGCCGAGCATTGACAGCGTGCAGACTTTCGAGGCTGTTTGTCGGCAGTCGGCCGACTACAATTTGAAATTCTTGGCGCACGAAAAGATGAGCGATACCGATCTCGATCAGGTGTTATCACAGAAGGACCGGCAATACCTAAAATCCGCAATTCTATGCATCGGCCCCGAGGGCGGCTTTACCGACGAAGAAGTGGATCTGGCAAAGGAGTCGGGATTCAAGGTTTTTGGGATGGGGCCACGGCGACTGCGTTCCGAAACCGCCGCAATTGTGGCGTCGACGCTGATATTGGATCGAATGGGTGAGCTTAAATAATAACGAAAGAGGGAGACTATGGCGACCTGTCTTTTTTGCGACATCGTTGTTGGCAAGATTAAGGGAGATATCGTGCACCGCGACGACGATGTAGTCGCTTTCCGGGATGTCAACCCGCAAGCGCCCGTGCATATTTTGATTGTTCCCCAAAAGCATATCTCCACCACCAACGATCTCGATCCGGAATCGGCGAAAGTGATTGGCAAAATGT
>Ga0247727_10016248_pt1 | contig 12047 bp, 10 predicted proteins | sample WisWelCaveWW1625_FD_202498 | JGI IMG/M metagenome (GOLD analysis project Ga0247727, IMG submission 202498) | Biofilm microbial communities from Wishing Well Cave, Virginia, United States - WW16-25 | ecosystem: Environmental > Aquatic > Deep subsurface > Groundwater > Cave microbial mat | place...
GCACAAATTGCTGCGCCTTGCGCGAAGTATTGTTCTTCAGTGCATCGTGAAGCTCACTTGTTTGGTGCACGGCGCGCTGCGTAATCTCGCACAACTCTTGATATGCCCGTTTCACAGCCTTTTTCGCATCGTCGTTTCTTCCCTTGGTGAACTTGAGAATGTTCAGCGCTCGACGCTTTGCACTCCGGCTGAAGTCTCGCACATGCACACCCGCAGCTTTGGCAAGATCACTGACCTTCCTGGTCATGCCGGACAAGACGCGGACACTGTCCTGAAGAAGAGAACTATCGGTCGGATAATGAATATTGGTCTCCACCACCGTTGTATCAACGCGAAGTTTTCTGCCACGTGTCATCTTACGCCGAACGGCTTCGCGCACCAGATGCTCATGGAGCGCACGGAGTGTCGGTTCGGTGATCAGTTGTGCCCAACGAATAAGCACTGTGTCATCGGGAACCTTCTCCAGATACACACGGCAGAACTGCCGAAGGCTCAAGCTGTCTTTGACAAAATGTTCAGTGTCTTCATAACTCCAATTGTACAGATGTTTCACCAAGAGCATGCGCACAATCACTTCCACCGGAGTGCTGCGCCGACCGCGACGCTCTGTCTGGGGATAGCGTTTTGATAAATCTCTCTTCACAGTGTGGAACAGCGTATCATCATCCAGCAGGTGATCGATCTGCTGCAACTCCGGGTCCATCTGAACTACTGCTGCCGGTACTATGAAGTCAAACAAATTCATCTGTTTGTGCCGGTCGATAAGCATCTGTCAACTCAGTGTTGTGATTGATCCGTCGTTTAGGCTCGGAGTACAATTGTACCCGTCGAATATACAAACGGATCGCGACTTTCGCGAACTAAATCGCACCAAGAACTAGCTAAGTGGGATGGGACAAACTGGACCATTGAACGGGTGATGTTTCCTATATGCGATATGAATGGTAATGAGGTGGGGATTGCACCCTTTGAGTGTCAATCAGTATTCGCTTTTGAGGAGAATGACATCTGGCTCGCTTCGGCTGGGTCGATAGCAAGGTGGAATGGTGCAGGATTTGCAAGACTATGCATACCGTTCGATGTTCTCCCCGGATCGATAAATAGAATTTGGGGTAACAATTCTAACTCGGTTTATGTGGTGGGGAATCTTGGCACTATCGTGCATTATGATGGAGTAAGCTGGAACAGAATGGAGAGTGGAACGACGGTTGACTTGCTTGATGTATGGGGAAGTTCCGACGGCGGCACCGTCTGGGCTTGCGGGTATGAATCTTCATTTAGTGAAAGCATTCTTCTGAGATACGATGGGTCGGTTTGGGAAGAGTACGGCCACTATCCACCGCAGGGAGTTTATCAGGAGTTATTTGGCAGTGTCTGGTTTCCGCGCACAGATAGTGCATTTGTCGTCGGGAACCAGGGAATCTTTAGACATGCACAAGGAAGCCCTCAGGGGTATCGGATGCTTCCAGTTGATCTGTCCGACCTGCCTTACAGAATCCGTGGGGTCGACCGAAATGACGCAACTCTGGTTGGTAACAATGGGATGGTCTGGCATTTCAACGGGGTGTCATGGCACAATTTTCCCGAACTCGTTCAGCCTCTCGACCTCTTGACAAGCGTTTCAACAAGCTCAACGCAAGTTGTTGCCGTTGGCCAGCGTTACTATACGGGCATCGAATACTACGGCGTAGTCTATCACGGAAGGAAGTAATCTCAAAGCAACGATACGCATCGACTCCACTCCTATCATGTCGCACCAGCAATCAGGCAATGAAATGTAGATGCGCGAGGGGAAAAATACATAGTTCGTTTTCCCACAACAAACAGAAAGGCGTTGACAATGAAAACCTATCACATGTGCTCGATAGTGTTTTTGATTCTTGCCTCATCGGCTCTATCTCAGGAAAAAGCACCGCCCGTAAATCGTTACAAAGCTCTCCGTTGGTACGAGAAGAATGGGATTGAACCTCCCAAAGATCTGCTACCTAGTGCCCCATCGCGGGTACGTTTCAGTGGTTTTCCTCTTGAAGGGGATGAGCCCGATGTGAGGATTCATGCAACACTGCATAATCAATTGGAAATCTCAATTGCGGTTAATGAGTCAAATCCCTCTCAGCTCTTCACATCATTTTACGAAGATGATGCTAATGTATTTCAGCCGTGGTACTTTTCGACCAATTCTGGGTCGAGTTGGTTCGGGACAGGTCTCCCGCCAGCCGGCGTTACTAACCTTCAGATAAGCGGAGATCCGGTGGCTCTTTTTGACTTCCAGAATAGAGCCTACTACTCTCCCTGGCGACCGACCCACCAAATGGGCCTAGCGGGATCATTGTTGCAAGGACCACTAATCTCGGTCAGACATGGTCGATCTCAAATGCAGATCCTCTGTACGCTACGGGAGATGATAAGCCCCATGCGATGACGGATCTCTCAGGTGTATATCCGAACAATGTGTATGCAGCTTGGACGGATTTCGATATATCAAATGGTACTGTCGTCTTTTCTCGTTCGACAAATCGGGGTGCCTACTGGGGAGAGAACTATACGGTTGGTTACCCGTCGCCTGCGGCCGGGAGTCCGCCTCCAGATGCAGATTCAGACGGTCTACCTGACAGCTTCGAACTCTATCTCACTGGAGGAACGAGTACCACATCAGCGACACCTACAGGTGACCATGACGGCGATGGGTATGACAATACGGAAGAGTGGATGCATGCCTTCTATGTGGGGCTAAAGCCGGTGCTAAGAAGGGACTGAGTGACACCAAAAAACTCCACAGATTTCGACTATAGTAGAGGTGGCAACTCCATCCCTCAGCTTGGTTTGTGATCGGCCGACCCTAATGAAGAACGGTGAGCTTTTTGGTCTGTACAAGTTCTTCCGTTGACAGGCGATAGAAGTAGACTCCATCGCATAGAGAGAGGCCATCAAGAGACACTTTGTGATATCCTGGTTCTTGTTCTTCGTCAACCAGTACAGAGATAGTCTGACCCAGAACATCAAACACCTCTAATCTCACTCTCCCACTCTTTGGCAGTCCGTACCGAATGACCGTCGACGGATTAAAAGGGTTGGGATAGTTTTGGTCTAGAATAACCTCTCTCGGAATAGAGTCAACTCTTTTTTCATCCACTTGGGAGAGGAGCGACGGGCCGTCAGTCGCGCCGACTTTGAAAGTGGCCACATCACTATCTGAAAGTCCTTCAGGGTCGGTTGCGGTGAATGTGACCGTTTCGCTCCCACTCCAACCAATCGGCTGGCGGACTGTTATTCTTCGGCGTGTTGGGTTCCACGTTACTCTCAGGTTCGTGTTCCCCGACCATGTCCAGATGACTAGGGAGTCCGGGTCATTAGGATCGAAGACATAGTTATCCACTCGAATCGGAGCGAACCGTCCTCCCTGCTGTATCGATTGATTAGGAATGTCAGATACAGCTGGGGGATAATTTCCATAGTCATCCCTAAGTCTTCTCATGATTAGTCCGGACCCACCAACCAGAAAATCATAACCTCCAATGTTAAGAGCAATCCCATTGATTCCCGCCAAACTGCCTACGAACTCGTTAGCCCAGCTTGAACCGCCATCGCTAGTTCTCAGAACACAAGAGTCGCCGACTACAATTCCAATGTTCTCGTCGAGAAACTTGACGCGCCAAAAGTTCTCGCCGAGGATTCCTCCGCCAACTTGGTCTGTCCAAGAGGTTCCACCATCATCTGTCCTTAGGACGGTCCTGCTGGATCCGACTGCCGTACCGGTGGAGGAGTTGACAAAACAGATGTCATACAAGATCTCAGCTGTTCCTGTTGTAAGCCTTCCCCAATTCATCCCACCATTTGTTGTCTTTAACGCTATTCCAGAATCGCCCACTGCAAACCCAATGGATGCATCAACGAGAGAAACGCCCCACAAAACTGATGAGGTAGAAGAAACTTGTGTCTCCCAGGTATCTCCTCTGTCAGTGGTTCGAAGAATTGTACCGGAAACCCCAACAGCAATCCCAATGCTGGCATTAACAAAGTCAATATCCAACAAGTTCGATCCGGTTCCGGGTGCCAAGGTTGTCCATGTAAGCCCCGTGTCAGTTGTTCTCTTGATGAGACCACCACTAACAGCAAAGGCGGTCGTGGGATCAGCCACCGACAAACTGAGAAACTGTTCACCACCCTGATAGACCAGAGACCATGTTCCTCCTCCATCAGTGGTTCGAAATATTTTCCCAGAATACATGCTTGCAATTCCTAAGTTGAGATCAAAGAAATCAAGGCTGGAAAAGTCTTCCAGTGTAAACGACATCCATTCCAAAGTTGCCCATGTGAGGCCACCATTAACTGAACCGCCGAGATATCCCCAATTACCAACTGTCACCACAGAGTCTCTGGAAATCATTGATAGAGCCATACCATAGTGCAGCGAGTCAAGCTGTATCGTTGTCCAAGTGACCCCGCCGTTTGTTGTTTTCAAAAGCTTCTGATCAGGGGCGCGCGCCAAACCGTAGGAGGAATCGAAGAACTCCAACTTGTCGATTTGACCGGACTGTCCTGTTACCTGTGTGGTCCAGGTCTCCCCTCCATTCGAAGTGTGCAGGATTTCTCCTGTCGGCCCTCCTATCCAACCATTCGACATGTCTGAATATGTGATGGACAGGTAGTTCACAGCAATTGGATTGGGATCAGAGGATTGCGTGAACCATGTCGTTCCACCATCCGTCGTCCTCACGGTGGTTTTTGATCGGCCGACTGCGGTGGCCACTGTCGGACTTGCAAATGAGACGCCATAGAGGGCTTTAAATGAACCAAGAGGTGGAATGAATCGTCTCCACGTTTCTCCTCCATCCGATGTTGTGAGGATTACTCCTGCGGCGTCTATTGGGCCTCCCTGACCCACGATTGCTCCCGTGGTTGGGTTGGTAAATGAGACCGAGTTCAGATCAAAGGTCGTCCCGCTCGGTTTCTTTGACCATGTGTATCCCCCATCTGTCGTCTTGTAGATGGCTCCTCCTTCGCCAACCGCAACTCCCACGTTTTGATCGACAAATGTCAATCCCCGGAAGGTAACAAGCGTGCTGTCCGGTTTGCGGAGATCCCAGCTTCTGCCCCCATCGGTTGTGCGTAGGATTGCACCCCACCAGCCGACCGCAATAATATTGTTCCCATCTATTGCGATGACATCATTGAGTGGGTTCCCCTGCGGCAATGGATTCACCCACGTCCATTCATCTTGCGCAATGAGTACGATAGGAGATAAAATTAGGAGCAGTGTAGCAATTAACCATTTCATTTTGCACCTCTGTCATTCGATATCATCAGTTTGAAGAAACTAAGTGATCGGCGGGGGGAACCAAGGGATGGCAACTTGGAAACGCTCATGTTGTCATGCTCCCCCGCTGAGAGCGAAAGGGAAACAATGTCTATTTGAAATATACTCTCTAAGAACACCAGAGGCAACCAGCTTTCTTGTGAATCCGCCGCAACCATGACCCAAATCACCCAAAAAGGCAACTCATAATAGATGCTCCAGATCACACGCTACACTGGTCCCTGGTGACCGATGCGGAAGCCATGCACTGAGGGATTGCGCAACTGACGCCGCGAGACAATAAGGATAGCCTTGGCCCACTTCGCAATCCCGCAAACACGGGGTTTTTGGTTTTCGCCCAAAGCAAGGCCCTACCAATCACAATCGCTGACTTCACCCAAACCCATCTAATTCGCACCGAATTGCAATCTTTTCCACCCCCGTCGGTGGTCTAACTCCAGCGTAACCGGGATTCAAGGTTTAGCGCTCTTTGTCCTTTGGAGGATTCGAGACATTCCGTGGTGAGACTGTGTCCTTGCTTTGGATCAGGCTTTGACCACCCATGATCGTAAGATCTTCCGCGAAACATGCGTCCGTGGTGTGGTATTACCTCTTAGTCGTTGCAACCATCCGTGAGTTACATCAGAAGTGCAATTCGTTGAGGGATGAAACAGCGATGGAAGAGGGAGTCCACTTCCAAAGTTTGAGTTCAGGGAGGTACACTTGGAACAAAGAGGTCCGTCTCGGAGACTGTCCCTACCGGTCTCTCTGTACCACGTAGTCGGCAAACGCAAGAAGAGAATTCTTGCTGGGGGATTCCGGGAACGAAGAGAGAAGAGCTTTTGCTGTCGCTGCAAACTGTTGCGCCTTCCCGGAAGCATACTCCAGCCCTCCGAATTCTTCCGCAAAATCCACCACCGAACGAATCTCCTTCCCTTTCATCTTCTTTCCACCATTCTTGATCAGGCCGAGGATCTCTTTCCTTTTCTTCGGAGGTACCTGACTTAGTGCGAAGATGATCGGCAGCGTCAGCTTCTTGTCGCTGAGATCCAATCCGACCGGCTTGCCCGTAATGCTTCTTCGGCCAACATAGTCCAAGAGATCGTCTTTGATCTGAAAGGCGAGGCCGACGTTCTCACCATAGTTTCTTAGGAGACTCTGTTTCTCCGGATCCCGAGAAGAGCTTGTTGCGCCGATCTCACAGCACGTGGAAAGAAGCGACGCCGTCTTGTCGCCGATGATTCGCAAGTACGTCTCCTCGTCCGTATCCATCTGCCGGCTTTTCTGGATCTGATAAATCTCTCCCTCACTCATCCGCTTCACAGAAGTTGAAGTGATCTTGAGAAACTGAAAGTCGTCGTTATCAAGACATAGCAACAATCCTTTTGCAAGCAGATAATCCCCCATCAGGATGGCGATCTTGTTTTTCCAGATTGCTTTGATCGAGGGAAACCCGCGACGCATATCAGCTTCGTCGATGACGTCATCATGGATGAGCGTTGCCGTGTGGAGGATCTCCACGAGTGCGGCACCGCGGTAGCTGCCCTCGTTCACGCCGCCGCAAAGCTCTGCGCTCAGGAGAACGAGAATCGGCCGGACACGCTTTCCCTTCCGCTTGATCAGGTACGTGGCAACGAGGTCCACGAGTGGCGTCTTCGATTTGATGGAGCGTTCGAAGGTCTTGTCGAACACCTGCAGGTATTGCTGAACGGGCGCAGCGATGTCTTTGAGCGACAATGAAAACCCCTGTGGAATGTGGTTCGGGCGAACGGCTATTCCCGCGACGCTGCGTTCCTTTTGCGGACGGCAATGGCGGAGATGCCGATGCTCAGTTCATAGAGCAGGAAGAGCGGAATCGCAAGGAGGATCTGGCTCACCGGGTCGGTCCCGGGAGTCAGGATGGCTGCAAGGATGAGGATGCCGACGATCGCGTGACGACGGTAATGCCGCATGAATGCCGGAGTGACAATGCCGAGAAGGGAGAGAAACCAGGCCACCATCGGCAGCTCAAACACCATTCCTGCCCCAAGCATGACGCTGATAATGAAACTCATGTATTCGTTGATCGCGATGTTGTTCTCTATCCCCTCCGTGCTGAGTCCTGCGAAGAAGGTGAGGGCTGACGGGAGCATGACAAAATATGCAAACGCCACTCCCGCGAGGAAACAAAATGAAGTAAAGAACACGATCCACTTTACGTAGCGGCGCTCGCGTGGGAGAAGTCCCGGCGCCACGAACATCCAGAACTGGTGAAGGATGTTGGGCAGACTGACAATGATGCCGCCGACGAACGCGACTTCCATATAGAGAAACAGCAATCCAAACGGTTTGAGATTCTGCAAATGAATGGGCCGGGCCCCTTCGGGAATCGCGGCATTTGCCGCCTCCACGGGTCGAAGAAGGACGTACTGAACAATATCTTCGATGAAGATCCAGCAGAGGATCGAGCCAATCACCAGCCCGATGAGCACTCTGACAATGCGCCATCGGAGTTCTTCGAGATGATCGAGGAACGACATCTCGTCGTGTTCACCACTAACCTGCTCCTTGGAAACTCGAGCCTCCGTAGCGTCCTCATCTCTCGGCAACTCTGGCTCCTATCCATTCTTCAATGATATCGAGTGTTACGCGCGAGGCAGCAATGTCAACCGAAAAGCCGACAATCTCTTCTTGAGTAATGTGTCGGATGTCCATCACAACTTCGAGAGCTTTTCAAATGCATCTCGGTTGCGTTCGATGACCTCCCGGTACTCTTCTGAGTCCTTTTGGAGAGCCTTTCGGGCTCCTTCGTTTATCCGTCGCACTTCCTCACCGACTCTTACTTCGAAAACCTCATCGCCAACAAATTCGATAGCTGAAGAGACAAAATCCTCCAAACTCTTTCTCAAGATACCCAGGACGATCTTGCAGAACTCTTTTGCCTGATCACTGGTCGTGAACCAGAAGTCGGTCGTCGGCAGGTCGATGTGGGTGATACGGAGGGTACCGTTGGATGGACTTCCCCCTTTCATTTGAAAGTATGCTTGTGGGAGGGAAAAATATAATGGCCCGTGCTTTGAAAGCAAGTAGATCTCTTCATCAGTGAACTCCTCCGGCAGGAATCTGATATAGTATTTGGCATCACGCATATTCCTATCGACGCGAACCTTCATGTCTCTATGCGTCCTCCTTTCTGGGGATGGCAATGAGTTCCGCATACAGCGGGAAGCGGCCGGTGAGGGTGTCGATCCTGCGCGCCACGTCAGCGTAGACCGCAGACTTGCCGACGTTCATGAGCACATCGTTGATCAGATCCGCGACCTGTTCCATTTCGGTTTCTCTCATACCACGAGTGGTGAGCGCCGGCGTTCCGATCCTGATCCCGCTTGTGATGAGCGGACTCTTGTCGTCGAACGGCACCGCATTCTTGTTGACGGTGATTCCTGCTTCGTCGAGAGATTCCTGAGCAGCTTTTCCGGTCAATCCCTTGTTGCGCAGGTCGATCAACATCAGATGATTGTCGGTACCGCTGGAGATGATGTGGTAACCGAGGGAGACCAATTTGCCAGCGAGGGCCTGAGCATTCTTGATAACCCGCCGCGCATAGGTTTCAAATTCCGGCTGGAGAGCCTCCTTGAAAGCCACTGCCTTACCCGCGATGACGTGCATCAGCGGGCCCCCCTGGATTCCCGGAATCACCATTGAATCGAACAATTCAGACATCATCTTCCGACGGCCGGATTTCGGCGCGACAAGACCGAATGGGTTTTCAAAGTCCTTCCCCATGAGAATCAATCCACCTCTCGGGCCGCGGAGAGTCTTGTGCGTTGTGGAGGTCACCACGTGGCAATGGGGAAGAGGGTCGTTCAGCAGTTTTCTGGCAATCAGTCCGGCCGGATGAGCAATGTCGGCGAACAGGAACGCGTCAACACGGTCGGCGATCTGCCTGAATGTCTTGTAGTCGATATTCCTGGAGTAGGCGCTTGCTCCAACAGTGATCATCTTCGGCTTTTCGCGGGCGGCAATTTCCTCAACTTCGTTGTAATCGATGAACCCGCTCTCCTTCCCAACACCATATGCAGAGAAATTGTACAGTTGTCCGGAAAAGTTTACGGGGGAGCCATGAGTGAGATGTCCTCCGTGAGACAAGTTCATACCCAGGACCTTGTCCCCGGGTTTCACAAGTGTGAAGTAGACCGCCATATTGGCTTGTGAGCCCGAGTGGGGCTGAACGTTTGCATACTCAGCCCCAAAGAGTTCTTTTGCACGGTCTCGCGCAAGATTCTCGGCGATGTCGACAAACTCGCAGCCGCCGTAGTAGCGCTTTCCGGGATAACCCTCGGCATACTTGTTCGTCAGCGGTGAGCCGACCGCCTCCAACACGGCCCGACTGACAAAGTTCTCGGACGCGATGAGCTCGAGCTTTTCATGTTGCCGCCGGATTTCGCTATGGACGGCGGCGAAAGTCTCGGGGTCAAACGCCTGCAGGTTTCTCATAAGCCTTGGGATCTTCCAGGGTTCGGAAAGGATTGCGTCAATCTTCTTCGTAACGAACGAACCAGGTTTCTCCCAGAAGGAGTGAGAGTGAGACCCGGATGATTCTTTCTTTGATAAGGTTGTTTGATGTTTCCCCACGCCCTCCGTACTCAATTGCAGTGTTGAGGCGATTGTCGCCGCTGATCGGGACGCCAAAACCGGCGGTGATTGCCCACTCGTTAATCGGCGTTCCGTTGACCTGATAGTACGTCGCGTGGTGATAAAATCCCAACCGGTAGGAGATCTTATCGGTCCAACTTGCTCCGGACTCGCGGCTGGGAAGTCGTTCGATCCCGACTCCAAACAACTCGCTGTTCCGCGCATTGCCTGCAACAGGGCTGTGACTCCAAAGTTGTGTCATGAAATCCGCCGCCACCAGCCATTGCGCTGCCGGCCGGAATGAGGCTCCTGCTCCGTACGACAGAGGAACCACGGTTTCTCCTGTGATCGTGACTGAACTATCGGCTTCACCCGCGGTTCTGTAGAGCAGGCTTCGCTCAGTGTCAAGCACTCCCCGTGAAGTGACGACGAATCCAAGGGAAAGGGGTTGAAGCGCTGGAGTGAGGGAGCCGAATCCGGTGAACAACCCGCTGAATGTGGCAGTGATTCCATTGCCGGAGGAAGTTTCCGTCGTTTGTCCGCCGGCATAAGTTGTGGATGTCGGTGTGAGTATCCGGGAGTTCTCGATCGATCCAAACAGGTAGTTGAATGATGCACCGATTGCGACCGTTGGGAGCGGTGTATATGTCAATCCGGCAATCGCCCGTCCGATCCCCCCGCTACCTGTCTGGTTGAGCGTATAGTCGATTCCAAGTTGTGAGCCCGTTGTGAACACACTGAAGTCCTGGTTGCTGTACGGCGCGAAGCCCCCGGCGAAAACAATTCCATTTGCAGGCGAAACAGGAATGGCAATGGATGCGCCGCCAAAGTTTCCTGTGGCAAGGTAGAGTGATTTGCTCCCGTCAGAAGCGTTGAATCCTTCATAGAGGTATCCCGCTTCTATCCTCGTGCTGCTGATGGTCGACCAGGTGGCAGGTGCATTGAGATTGATGCCTCCCGGTTCCGCTACACCAATCCCGGTGTATCCCATCCCCGTTGACCTGACCGTGCCCGACAACCGAAGATCTCCGATTCCGAAGATCGTGTAGTTCGATCCGCCGTCAGCCCGGGCAACCAGAGGCACAACGAGAAGAACACAGGAAAGAACAAGTTGCGTCATCTTTTTCCCAGCTCCTTTTCAACGCTGTAGAGCACCCGAACCAGGGGCCTGACTGTTGGATCGACGGCTGTCAGCCCAAAGAAAACGTGAAGATCGAGCGTGCTGAATTCGCTTTGTGTGCTTGACCGGAGAATGACGCCGTTGTTCGTGCCATTGACCCACAACTGGGCTGCGTGTCTCATGTCGAACGTCAGTGTTGAACCGGCTCCGCGTACGGCGATTGATCCTGTGAATTCGAAGGAGCTGTCTGCCGTTGCGGTAGTGAGAACGTGAGTCGCCAGGAGGGTGTCTGCCGAGAACTTGCTGATCGCCGAAAGAATCGGAGTGAGGATCAAGTCGGCCTTGTTAATGATGGCTCCCGTCGGAATTGCAGACGCGTCGAACATGATCTTCGTCCGGTACACTACACCGGCTTGCGTAGCGATGCGGTCGTTTAAAAGACCAGGGTCATAGTTCCCTGCAAAGGTGTCGCTTCCCAGGGAATACTCTGTGGTGTCGGTGACAGTGCCCGCGATGTTGCGTGCAACCACCGTGATTTTTGGATCATACTCTGATGGATCTAATCCGAAGCCCGTGAACCCGCGGACGATCGTGGATCCAATTTCAGGTTTGAGCAGAATCCCATACTGTGTGAAATCGTCAGGTTGAAGCCATTGACGAACCATTGCCGTATCGAGGGTGACCACGACATCTTCAGTGTCGGCCGTGATCCCGCCGTTGAACTCTCCGCGGACAATTGCATCCTCGAAGAATCCGCCACTCTGAAGCGTATCCCAGGTGAGAGAGAAAGGGCTCCAGCTTCGAAGGATCTTGTGAACCTTGAGACTGAGGGTGCCGCTGGAATCCCCAAACCAGGTAGCTGCATGAAGTGTGAGTTGTGCCGAGAGAACGTCGATGGTGTCACGCTGGGGAAACTGCGAGCTTGGAAACTGCAGGAGTGCATAGGCTTCGTGCCCTTCAGGCGACCGGCCGGCGAGATTCACCGTTCCATTCATTGGAAGATACTGCCGGAATGTG
>Ga0247727_10016249_pt1 | contig 12047 bp, 15 predicted proteins | sample WisWelCaveWW1625_FD_202498 | JGI IMG/M metagenome (GOLD analysis project Ga0247727, IMG submission 202498) | Biofilm microbial communities from Wishing Well Cave, Virginia, United States - WW16-25 | ecosystem: Environmental > Aquatic > Deep subsurface > Groundwater > Cave microbial mat | place...
TATGAGAACAAAACGGGAGGAAGAAATCAAGCGGTTAATTTTGCAATCTCATTGACGAGAGGTATAGTAGTTAATTTGTAACTTAGAATCCTTTTAAAAGATCCTTCGACTACGCTCAGGATGACCGCGTTAAACGCGGTCATTTTTCGCCAATTCCAACCATTTTTCAACATCGATAGCTGCCTCGACCCCCATACCGACTGCGGTCGCCGCCTGTCGGTATACATAATCAACATTATCCCCCGCGGCAAAAACACCTTCGACACTCGTCATCGTCCGATAGTTAAGGTTGAAATCGGTTTTCCGTTTTCGGTTTTCGGTTTGAACCGATTCTAACTGATTACCGATTCCAACTGATCTTATAGCATTTTCAACGCTTGTAATGATATATCCTTTTTCATCCATCGCCACCTGTCCTTTATAGATATCGGTATCAGGTTTGTGCCCGATTGCGACAAAGACACCGCTCACGTTTAGTATTGAAATCGGTTGAAATTGGTTGTCGGTTCGAGCCAACTCAGACTGACTACCGATTTTAACCGATTCAACTGTTTTTAACCGTATTCCTTCGACTCTTTGTTCTCCGATAATTTCTTCGATTGATGTATTCCAGATAATCTCAATTTTTGGGTGTGACTTCACCCGTTCCTGCATTATTTTAGAGGCACGGAATGAATCGCGCCTATGAATGAGATACACTTTTGTCGCAAAATTTGTGAGAGTCAGCGCCTCTTCAAGGGCTGTGTCCCCGCCGCCAACCACCGCAACATCTTTATTTTTGAAAAAGAATCCGTCGCAGGTCGCGCATGCAGAAACACCTTTACCACGAAGTCTGGTCTCCGATTCGAGCCCAAGCCACAATGCTTTGGCACCTGTTGCAATGATTACTGATTCAGCTAATATTTCCTCTTCACCCGCACTGTCTACTATAAATAGTGAGAATGGTCGTTTGGAAAAATCAACTCGTACGATATTTTTGTCTGCGATCCGTGTCCCAAACTTCATAGTATGCTTTCGGAACGTTTGGATAAGCTCCGGACCCATAATAGATTCAAAGCCGGGATAGTTTTCGACATCAGTTGTAAGGGTAAGTTGACCCCCAGGAGGCGAACCGGCAAAGACAAGAGGAGCAAGAGTGGCGCGAGCTATATAAAGAGAAGCAGCGAGTCCGGCTGGACCACCGCCTATGACAACGACTTTTTCAATTGTTTTTTCAGACATAACGAAAATAGTATTCTAACAGAATAGTTAAATCAGTAGTCGGTTTAAATCAGTTTTCAGTCCGAACCGATTATACTGACCACCGATTTTAACCGATTATAACTATTAAAGGTTGATTGCGCGTTCTACCATCTTCTCAACTCTTTTTGACTCGGCCTCTGGCATAAGCTTGCAAATATCCGAAACCACTAATTCTTTCGTCAGGCTGTCTATTGCTTTTTTAACGGCCGAGATTTGTTGTAATATGTCCGAACACTCTCTTTTTCCATCAGCCATTTTCTCGATGCCCCTGAGTTGTCCGATGATTCGATTGATTCTCTGTTTTAGTTCCATATTCTTAATTCTGAATTATAAATTTTAAATTATTCTCTACTCCCTACTAGTATGGAGTATATACTAGTTTGGAAATAAAAGTCAACAGGAATCTTTATAGAGGGAAACTATATAGTTTGAAAAAATGCTATAATTTAGACATGAGTCAATTTAATTTCTTAAATTCCAGCAACACGGTCTTTCATCCTTCTTTCTTGATCGGATTTTTTAGAGCCTTTGATTTGTTCGGGACATATACTAAATATAATTTTAGTGACACAGATCAAAAAGCAGATAGTGACGCTCTAAAAAAAGATTGGGAGGATGTAGGTCAAGACCTGCAAAACGCAATCAAAGGATATGAATCCAAAAACTCAAAAAGCTAATCTCCAAAGAAGGCCTGATACTCATAAGAGGTCCACAATAATCCAGGAGCAGTTTTCTGGCCCGATTCCTCACCCACGTTTATTATCAGGTTATGAAACTATTCATAAAGGACTCGCTGATCGTATCGTATCCATGGCAGAAAGACAATCTTTACATAGACAGACCATGGAGAAAACTGTTGTAGAATCAAATATATTCAATGAGAAATTAGGCATAGTTCTAGCTTTTATGACAACCCTTTCTTTTGTTGGTGGAGGTATTTTCCTTATTTATTCAAATAAAGAAATTATTGGTTTTGCTACATTAATCGGTGTTTTTGCTTTTTACGCATATAACTTTATTCGACACAAAAAAGAAGATAAAAATGATCGAAAAACAGAAAGTTCAAAATAATTTTCTAGCCTCGATGCTGATCTATTTACGTAATAGTCTGATGGTATAGCGCGGCTAAATATTATTTACTACCAGCGCTTAAAGACTCGAGGAATGCTTTGTTATCCTTCGTCTTGCCGAGCTTTTCGGAAAGAGCGGTTAACTGTTCCTCTGGAGTCAAAAGCGATAGCATCCGTCGAAGCGTATTGATCTTCTTCATAGTTTCCTTGTCGAATAAGAGTTCTTCGTGGCGGGTACCTGATTTACCAACATCGATGGCTGGGAAAATGCGTTTTTCCGCAAATTTTCGATCCAAGTGTACCTCAAGGTTTCCTGTCCCTTTGAACTCTTCGTAGATCAGGTCATCCATACGGCTTTCTGTGCCGATAAGTGCCGTACCGATGATTGTCAGACTGCCGCCTTCTTCACAGTTGCGGGCAGCTCCCAAAAACTTCTTGGCGGGGAATAGTGCTGAAGGATCAACACCACCAGACAAACTCCGGCCAGAATTTTGTACTGACAGATTGTATGCTCGCGCAAGTCGTGTTACCGAATCCAAAAGGATGACGACATCTTTACCCATCTCGACCAAGCGTTTTGCCCGTTCGAGACCCAAATTGGCTACCTTTACCTGCTGGCGAGGCAACTCATCAAAGTTTGAAGCCGCTACCTCACCCTTGATGAAACGTTTTATCTCAGTGACTTCCTCCGGTCGTTCGCCGATGAGGATCGCCATGAGATACACATCTGGGTGATTTTTAGTTATGGCCTGTGCGATCTCTTTTAGAAATGTCGTTTTACCCGCTTTTGGCTGGGAAACGATAAGAGCACGCTGGCCAAATCCGATAGGAGCGATAAGATCTACAATCCGTGTTGACAGGGTATCTTGATCTGTCTCGAGTCTGATCTGACGATTTGGATGAAGTGAGGTCAGTTTATCATAGTCTTTTCTTGTCCGTGACTGTTCCTCAGTCATCTCTTGACCATTGATCTTTTTTATAAGAAGTAAGCTGTGGAAGCGTTCTCCTTCTTTCGGTGGACGAGCCAATCCTTCTACCTCGTCACCCTTTCGAAGCCAAAATCGTCTGATTTGGGAAGTTGAAACATAAATATCGCGGTCTGGATTTAAGATATAGTCTTGTCTTAAGAACCCGTATCCACCGAATGTTACGTCAAGTGTTCCTTTTGCAGGATAGCTCAGTTTCAAATCTTCACGAAGTCTCTCTTCAACGGGTTTTCCACCGTCAACAGGTTTCGCCACCGGCTTCGCAACTTCTTTAATTTCTTTAGGTTCTTCAACGTAAGGCATGATAGGTTTGGATTCAAACTGGTCAAGCATAGAAGAAACATCTATCGGATCATCGGACACCACGGGCTTTTTAGGTGAGTTCATACAGTGAATAAATTAATAACAGACACAGTGGTAGCTCTCATGTTTGACTCTAAAAAATGCGGAAAGGGGATCTACTAACTGGATAATTATATCCTATTCCACAACGATTGCAAGTGGAAAAAAATGATCCTCTGGATCAGGCTTGAGTTTAATCTGCCTTTCCTCATCTGGAGGATCAAGTAAAATTGAATCATGGATACGTATCTTCAGGTCTTTACCATAACGATCAAAGAATACTTTGTCTACAGGCTTAATTTCATACTGTGGCGGCTGAGGAAAGTCATTAATCTGATGGTTATCTTTTTCTTATGGTATGCAGTTTTCGATCATACCAAAGAGTTCGGTACATATCAGAAAGCCGATTTCCTCTCCTACATACTATATGCTAATCTCATTTCTAATTTTGTCTTGGGAACCCGCACCACCGATATTGCATCCGACATAAACGACGGCAAAATCATTAATATCCTGCTAAAACCGGTATCGTTTTTCCGCTACTATTTCACCCGCGATCTCACTGATAAATGTGTCAATCTCTTTTTCGCACTCTTTGAAATAGTGTTGATCGTATATATTTTTAAGTCTCCTATCGTACCCCCACAGTCGATTCTTCTTTTTGTTTTGCTTCTGATAAACGGCACTTTGATCGCTTATTTCATAAGTCTTCTCTTGTCGTTTGTAGCTTTTTGGACGACCGAAACGTGGGGACCACAATTTTTGTTCTACACACTTCTCTTTTTTCTTTCCGGTTCGTTTTTCCCCCTCGATGTTCTTCCACCAGCTATCTACAAAGCACTGCTTTTAACCCCGTTCCCCTATCTCTACTATCTGCCGACCAGCGTACTTATTGGAAGAACAGTATCGTTGCCTCTCTTTGAAATAGCCATGTCTTTTGTCTGGGTTATCGCATCTTGGATAGTCGTTAAATATGTCTGGAATAAAGGAACAAAATCGTTTTCATTTTGGGGAAAATAACTATGCGATCACTAAAACTATTTTTGCTGTTCTCTCAATTCGCTTTGAAATCAACGTTTCAGGCACGATTTGGTGTAGTTCTTTTTATCGCCGGAAAAATCGTACGTTTCTTATTTCTTTTTGCGCTTATTTTCATTGTCTTTGGAAAAGTTACTTCGATCAAAGGATATTTGTTGAACCAGATAATCATTTTCTATCTCACCTTTAACGTTATCGATACGATTTCCCAGATACTGTTTCGTGAGGTGTACCGTTTTCGCTCTTTAGTAACAAACGGACACCTTGATCAGATTCTCTTGAAGCCTTATCATCCATTTTTACGTGTCCTTGTCGGCGGCATAGATTTCCTAGACGTTATTGTTCTTTTTCCCTACCTTGGTATTACATTTTGGTATATCTTCCAAACACCTTTGATCACGACCGGAGGACTTTTTGTCTATGTTGCATTGTTATTCAATGCGCTCATTATCGTTACTTCACTTCATATTTTTGCTCTCGCAATTGGCATCCTAACGACTGAGGTGGACCATACCATGATGATCTATCGTGATCTGACGACCATGGGGAGATTTCCTATGGATATTTACAAAGAGCCGGTACGAAGCATATTCACTTTTATTATCCCGATCGGTGTCATGATGACGTTTCCTACTAAAGCGCTTTTCGGACTCCTATCGCCTATATTTATCCCCTTATCGTTTGTGCTATCATGTAGCTTACTTATACTGTCCATACTCGTATGGAATAGGGCATTAAAACAATATCAAAGCTGGGGAAGCTAAATCAGTCTGTTGAGGGTTGTCAGTGGTCGGTTGTCAGTAAAAGCGAAGATATGCTTTTCGAACGACTTGGGAAGGTGGGGTACCGTAGGTACCCGGGACCCAGTGGAGTTGAGAAAAGTAATATCGAGCTTTTCATATTAGTAGTATGATCAGCGTAAAGAACTTAAAAAAAACGTATCGATCCCCTATCAAGGGTAATAATTTTGTGGCCGATCTTTTCAACCGGCAGTATAAACCCGTTCATGCGCTTTCGGATGTTTCGTTTACCATTGAGGACACTGAACTTATCGGATTCATCGGCCCTAATGGTGCCGGCAAAACAACCACACTTAAAATTCTCTCGGGGATACTCTATCCCACGAGTGGAACAGTGGACATCATGGGGTTCAAGCCGTTTGAAAAAAAACCCGCATACCTTCGCCAAATCTCTTTTGTGATGGGACAAAGAAATCAACTCTTGTGGGACCTACCCGCTTCAGACACCTTTAAACTTAACAAAGAGATTTATCATATCACAGACCACACCTTTAAACATATGATTTCGACCTTGAGCGACCTCTTGAATTGCGTTGATCTAATTGAAAAGCCAGTTAAAACGTTATCGCTTGGAGAGCGCATGAAGATGGAACTTATCGCCGGCCTTCTCCACCAGCCAAAAATTATTTTCTTCGATGAGCCGACGATTGGCCTTGATATTTTCTCTCAAGAAGCGGTTCGTGATTTCATAAAATCATACCAGTCAGAATTTAAATCAACGATCATGCTCACTAGTCACTATCTTGAGGACGTAAAGCGATTGGCCTCACGGCTTATTATTATCGACCACGGCCACATTCTATACGACGGGTCACTTGCGACAATTCTAGAGAAATATTCACGCTTCAAAAAAGTAACCGTTGTTTTAGACAAGCCGGTTAACGAGACCGAAGCAAAAGGAATTGCCATTCCTGCGGTCTATAGTCCAATGCGGATAAGCTACAACATATCAAGACTCGACCTGCCGGAGACGATGAAAAAAATCAGTAAAACCTTACCTATTTCAGATATGACCGTCGAGGATGAATCGATAGAAGACATCATCAAAACTTTTTTCAAAGAAAAAAGTTAATTTGAAATTTAAAATTCGAAATTCAAATTAAAAATTACAAATTATAATTAGAGTATGTTTCGAAAAAAAGGTCCCTTAGTGGTTTTTTTCCTCCTTATTATTGTTTTGATTTTTATCATCGGCGTCCGTTATGGACAGAATGTAGAGCGGGCAAATAAGGTCATCAACTATATTTTCACGCTCACTCCAAGCGTCTCCTCCAAACCTCAACCCATTAATTGGTCAGAAGTACCACTTAAACAATACGTAAGTAAAGGTTGCGGTATTGCGTTTCTATATCCTGCTCTTGAGGAGAGCATAGCAGAAACAAATGGATCCGCTCAGGTCTCGGTAAATGTTGATAGAAGAAGCACCGAAAAGAGTTCTTATATAATGTTCGATTGTAGTGAAGCGCCCGGTAACAATTTTACTGCACAATTCTTGGACGCTACTCAACCGGCCAAACTTAATAATCTCACTATTCAAAAAAAAGAAGAGGTCAACCCATTAACAAAACAAGACGATATTTATATTAAGCTCACTAATCCAGTAAGAGGCAATAAAATATATATCCGTATTTCTCCCTCGCTCTACCTTCTTTTTGAAGAAACGGTCGAGTTTAATTAATTCACACACGTTTTTGTATAATGTCTTGATGCAAAAACTTCGCGTTATTTATTTTGGCACTCCTGATTTCTCTGCACGTGTTCTAGAAAACCTTCTCACCAATACGTCTCTCCCTGTCGAAATCGTCGCCGTTGTGACTCAGCCGGATAAGCCAGTCGGAAAAAAGAAAATCATGACAAAGTCACCCGTTAAGGAAATGGCAAGAAAATATAATGTGCCTGTAATCAGCGATCAGTTAGAATCAGTTTTCAGTTCGAACCGATTCCAACCGAATACCGATTCTAACCAAGCTAAGCTTGGTTCCAACCGAATAGATCTCGCTCTTCTCTTTGCTTACGGTAAAATAATTCCCGCAGATCTCCTTACTCGTCCTCGATTTGGATTTTGGAATATTCATCCGTCGCTTTTGCCACAGTTTCGCGGTCCCTCCCCAATAGCCTATCCGCTTATCTTGGGAGAAAAGATAACAGGAGTTACGCTTATGAAGATGGACGAAAAAGTTGACCATGGGCCCATTATTGATCAAGCGGAATACGTTATTAAACCAACCGAAACAAGAACGGATCTAGAGAAAAACCTCAGTGATCTGGGCTATAAACTCTTTTGTAATAAAATCTCGCACTTCGTTTTAGACGAAAAATACCACGAACAAGACCATACCCTTGCAACATTCACCAAACTCCTCAAACGTGAAGATGGATTCGTGCCCATGCGCGTACTTTTAAAAACTATCAATGGCACAGCGCTTGATTATGAAGAACTGCCGCTTATCTTAAAAAACTATATAGAAAAACTGGGGGTCAAGGACCATTCCTACCACCTTAAATTTGCCATTCTTAACCTTTTCCGTGGACTTTCTCCTTGGCCGGGTGTCTATACAATCGTGAAAATAAACGGTACCGAAAAACGGCTAAAAATAAACGAACTACATTTGGAAAATGAAAAAATAATTCTCGATCGTGTCCAGCTTGAGGGAAAAAACGAAGTGGACTTCGTAACATTTAATCGAGCTTACAATATATTAAAAAAATAATTTTTTTATCTTACTAACTATTGGAAAACCTGACATTGCGGTCACTTTGTTTATTTGCTCTATAAATACCAATACAAACCCATCTGGATCTTTAATCACCACCTCTCTCGTGCCCCAATAAAATTCTTTTATGGGAACGAGTACCTTGATTTTATTTTCTTCACAAATTCTCACTACCTCTGTCACTGAGTCGACATAGATCATTGCCGATATTTTTGAACTGGGAATTTTTTCCTCAAATACTTCCGATTTTACAGCCACATGACCGTCCGCAATTTCAAACAGAGCGTTACCAATCTCAAATATTGCCCCGTTGTAGTTTTCCTTCACTTTTGGAATTTTGGGATCAAGTTTGCTGAGAAACGTTTTATTTCCCAACCCGAATATCTCCTTAAATCCAAAGAGTTTATAAAATGAAAACGAACGGTTTATATCGCGCACCTTGAGATGGATACCAAATTGGTGTATCATAGTTTTATAAATACATATAACAATCGCTATATTACTAGATTAGATTGTCATAGTAAATAGTTTCATATACATATATATGTAGCTTATGGCCAATAGCTATTTGCTAATAGCCAAAATCTTATGAAGATTTTCTACACTGCTTCGTACCTAGGAAAGCAAAAATATCAGGCAAATTACAATCAAGTACTTGCTGCAATTGAAGGGACAGGCTCGGAAGTCATCTCTCCAGAAAAAGGCAACTATCAATCGCTTCTCACAGCGGCCGAGATTGACGAACTCAAATATCCAAAAAATATTCATTATGAAGCGATCAGGAAAGGGATCTTGTGGTCTGATGCAGTGATCATTGAGATCACTAATGAAGACTTTCAGCTCGGACACGAAGCAACTCTCGCAATTCAAAATAAAAAATACGTTCTCTGTTTGTCACTTTTTGAAGACTTCAGCGACAAGATCCAAAACCGGTATTTCTACGGGGCAAAATACAATGAATACAATATCGAGGAGATTGTCGAGAACTTTATAAAAACGGTGCAGGACGACCAGTTCTCAGAGCGGTTTAACCTATTTCTGTCCCCATCTCAATCTCAATATCTTGATAAAAAGGCTTTAGAAAATAAAATGAACAAATCAGAATATTTACGTTTTCTTCTTGATCGGGATATGAAGACGAAGTAGATTAAGTTCTGGTAGAACAATAGCGAGAAGGATTATCGACCCTCCGATGAATGTAGTCATAGTGACTGCTTCCTTAAAAAATAAGAACCCGAGAACAATGGCAAACAATACCTCAGAAAGCATTATCAGGCTTCCTATTTGTCCCTCCAATCTATTAAATCCGTAAACCATAAGTACACCTGTCGCAAATATACCAAGCCCAAAAAGCAAATTAACCAACCAAAGAATTGACACTGTTGGGATTACCCATGCCTCCCGAAAAACAAATGACACGCCAATAGCAAAAACCATAGCTATTGCATTGTCGATGAGATTTAACTGTGATGTTGAATACTGGTCCGATACTTTTTTAGAGAAAATATTCCATACGGCCGTGCAAGATCCAGAAAAAAATGCTAGACACAAATATAGTAGTTCGCCTGGGTCAAAGTTGATCGAATAGATAAGTAACAACCCGACAACCGCGAGTCCTAGAGATACATATTTTCGAATATTTAGTTTTTCTCCGAAAAAGAACTTACCAATAATATAGCCTAAAATCGTTGAACCTGCGTAGAATGTGAAAAGCATCGTTCCGATAGCAAGAAACTGTAGGGTGTAAGTAAATGAGGAAAATGCCATAAAAACAGCGGTTGACCTTAGTAAAAACCACTTCCAGTCTTCAGCCCTGACTTTTTTCCAATCTTTCAGTGCTAGCGTCGCAATTAAAAATATAAAAAAAGCGATAAAAAGACGGACTGAGTTCTGAAAGTAAAACGGTAGTTCGGCTCCAGCCAATCGTGTAAAAATCGGGAACATCCCGTAGATCAGGGCGGCCAGAGTGAGCGCACCGATCCCCTGCAGTTGCTTGTTCATATGCCTTTTACCTGAAATAGAGTACCGATGAGATAACCAACAAACGCCGATACCATACCGATAATCATCATCTCAAGCCCCTTTTTTATAAATTTACGACCAATAGTCTTTTTGGCTTTATAATAACCCACTGTAAATAAGGTAAGGGCAGATAAACTGATTCCGATCCAGGAGGCGATGGTATTGGGCAGAAAGAAATAAGCGGTCAAAGGAATGAAAGATCCAACCAAGGCCGATATCCCGACTATTATTGCTTTAGGGAGGATTTCTTTTCTATTTATAGGCTCTAGCTTAAGTTCATCATGCATCATAACGTTTACCCATACATCTTTGTTTGAGGTTATTTTAGTTACGATTTTTTCAAGCATTTCTCCTTCAAATCCGTATTTCTTGTATAGTTGGCGTATCTCTTCACGCTCACCGTCTGGAAGTTTTTCTATCTCATACCTCTCACGTTCGAGCTCTGATTGATAAAAATCTGCCTCAGCAACTTTTGACGTGTAGGCAACAGCACCCATCGAAATACTTTCAGCAAAAGCAGCTGCAAGACCGGCCACGATGACTATTTGGTTTGAAGAAGTTGCCGCAGTGACTCCAAGAATGATCCCGAGTACATTAACTAACCCATCTTGGCCTCCTAAAATAATTTCCGGTAAAGTAAAACTGTTTTTATGTTCTTCTTTATGGATTGAATCAATGATGGCTTTTTCCGAGTGTGCCTTCTTCATCATCTCAATAGTTCGATTCTGATATGCGTTTCTCGCATCATTTAGGCGCGACATATGCAGATATTATACATGTAACACTGTTACACATAACACAACAAAATAAAATCTTAGATACGAGTTATGTGCTATGCACTACGTGAAGTTATTTGTAGTGGTTTTTGATCTGGAAGAGTATATAGAGCCCTAAAAGTGTGCCGATGATAAGTCCACCTAAATTAAATGTTACGAGGTTATGAAGAGCACCGACCAAAGATGCGTAATACAAAAGCCTCCAAGACTTTTCCTGTTTCTTGAAAAGACCAGGAAGAGCCAAAAGCTCAAGTACGAGTGAAACAACCAGAAATACTGAGCTCAGGAGAAACATTACGCTCACTGATCCTCCGCCAACGAGGGCAAGAGGCATAAGGGCTGATCCAATGCCAAAAAGTGCAAGCGCACCAAGTACTCCAAATACCAAACCGACAGCGATAAGCCAAGGAGCAATCTTTACGATAAGTTCTTTCCATCCTTCTGGAAGGGCTGGTGCTTTTTTAACTAAATAAAGATCTAATGTGGACTCAAGTTTTGCGAGATATTCTTTATAATCGACAGATTTTGTAGCCATTGACGTTAGAATACTCTAACTGTTTTTCTTTGTCAATAGGTATTTTTACTTATTGTTAGGCCTTATACTTACCGGGTACGTCATGATGATTCCTACAGCGGGCTTCATATGAATCGGCCGCCCCTACTTTTATTAGAGGTTCTGTATAGGGTGCAGGCCTGCCTGTTTTTAACAATCGCTGAGTACGAGTGGCATTCCATTTATGACAGATGGCACATACCGCCTTTAACTTTACAACCTCACCGTCGGCGATCGCTAAAAATTGAGGCATTGGTCCGAATGGTTCACCCCGAAAATCCGTATCTAGTCCTGCAATAATTACCTCTATCCCCTTTTTTGTTATGTCGCGAACAACCGGCACCATTCGGAGACTGAAAAACTGCGCCTCATCGACAACTATGACATCGGTATTTTTATGGAGGTTTCCCACTAGTTCTTCGGGCTCTCTTATTCCTTTAGCTTTCCACTTCTGTTTCGAATGTGAAGCGATTTTTCCAATTGCATAACGTGTATCGATAGCGT
>Ga0247727_10016250_pt1 | contig 12047 bp, 10 predicted proteins | sample WisWelCaveWW1625_FD_202498 | JGI IMG/M metagenome (GOLD analysis project Ga0247727, IMG submission 202498) | Biofilm microbial communities from Wishing Well Cave, Virginia, United States - WW16-25 | ecosystem: Environmental > Aquatic > Deep subsurface > Groundwater > Cave microbial mat | place...
TTCACCGTGCTGCCCTACATCAACGCCGACCCCGTGATCGCCAAACGCCTGCAGGAAGCGGGTTGCGCCACAGTGATGCCGCTCGGCTCGCCCATCGGCTCGAACCGCGGCATCCAGACGCGCGACCAGATCCGCATCATCATCGAGCAGGCCACCGTGCCCGTCGTGGTGGACGCCGGCTTGGGTGCGCCGAGCCACGCGGCCGAGGCCATGGAACTAGGCGCCGACGCCGTGCTCGTCAACACCGCCATCGCCGTGGCCGCCGATCCGAACCGCATGGCGGTCGCCTTCGCCAGGGCGGTCGAGGCCGGGCGCGAGGCGTTCGAGATTGGGCTGGCCGCGGCGCTCGACACCGCCAGCCCGACCAGTCCGCTCACGGGGTTCCTCGATTGAGATGAAGCGCGCCGTCTTTCTCGACCGCGACGGGACGCTGATCGAGGAGAAGGTGTATCTCGCCGACCCCGACAAGGTCGTGATTTTCCCCGGCACGGGGCCGGCGTTGCGGCGACTGATGGACGCGGGATTCCTCCTCTTCGTCGTCACCAACCAGTCGGGCATCGGCCGCGGCTACTACACGCTCGATGACATGCACCACGTCAACGCGCGCGTGAGCGAACTGCTGGCGAAGGACGGCGTGCGCTTCGAGAAAATCTACTTCGCGCCCGAACACCCCGAGGAGCCGAGCCGCGGTCGCAAGCCCTCGCCGCAGTTCCTCTTCGATGCGCGCGACGAATTCGGTGTGGACCTCGCGCAGAGCTACATGATCGGCGACAAGCTCATTGATCTGGAGTGCGGGTGGAATGCGGGGTTGAAGCAAAGCATCCTCGTGCGGACGGGGTATGGGGCGGAGTTCGATGGAACGGGCGGTGACCGGCTGAAGCGGGCGGAGATTTTGGATGGATTGGCCGCAGCGGCAGACTTTATCCTCAAAAGCCGATGAGAATTCTCGGCATCATCCCCGCGCGGTTTGCCTCGACGCGTTTTCCCGGCAAGCCGCTGCATCCCATCGCCGGCAAGCCGCTGGTGCAACACGTGGTCGAGCGGTGCCGCCAGGCGAAGTCGTTGAACGAGGTCATCGTGGCCACGGACGACGAGCGCATCGCCGAGGTCGCGCGGAAGTTTTGCCGGGTGGAGATGACCCGCGACGACCATCCCAGCGGGTCCGACCGCATCGCGGAGGTGGCCGCGCGCTGCGAGTGCGACGCCGTGGTGAACATCCAGGGCGACGAACCGTTGATCGATCCGGCGGTGATCGACGCGGTGGCGGGCGCCCTGGCGGATTGCGAGATGTCCACCGCCGCCACGCCGGTCACGGCCGCCGGAGAATACGACAACCCCAACGTCGTGAAAGTCGTTGTCAACGCCGCCGGGCGCGCCTTATATTTCTCGCGGCGCACGATTCCGTATCTGCGCGATGCCGCCAGCCGGCCGGTGGCCGGGCAGTTGGCGGCGTTTCCGTTTCTGAAGCACCTGGGCATTTACGGCTACCGGCGCGAGACGCTGCTGCGGCTGGTGACGTTCCCGGTTTCACCGCTGGAAAACGCGGAGAAGCTCGAACAGTTGCGCGCGCTGGAAAACGGCATCCCGATCGCCGTCGTGAAGGTCAGCTACGACAGCGTGGGCGTGGATGTGCCGGCGGACGTGGAACGGGTGGAAAGTTTGTTGAGAGGGGTTTGAGTTGAGAGTTGAGAGCAGGCGCGTGGGAGTTCTCTCAACTCTCAACTCAGAACGCTCTCATCTCAGTACATGAAATACATTTTTGTCACCGGCGGCGTGGTCAGTTCGTTGGGCAAGGGCCTGACAGCGGCCGCGCTCGGCACGCTGCTGGAGAACCGCGGCCTCAAGGTCACGCTCCAGAAGTTCGATCCCTATCTCAACGTCGATCCCGGCACGATGTCGCCCTACCAGCACGGCGAGGTCTATGTGCTCGATGACGGCGCCGAGACCGACCTCGATCTCGGGCATTACGAGCGGTTCACCAGCACCAAGCTCGGCCGCATCAACAACCTCACCAGCGGCCAGGTTTACCAGACCGTGCTCAACAACGAGCGCGAGGGGAAATATCTCGGCAAGACCGTCCAGGTCATCCCGCACGTCACCGACGAAATCCAGAAGCGCGTCCACGACATCGCCGCGCAGTGCAAGTCCGACATCCTCATCACCGAGATCGGCGGCACCACGGGCGACATCGAGGGGTTGCCGTTCCTCGAAGCCATCCGCGAGTTCGCGCAGGAGGTCGGGCCGCGCAACGCCATCTTCATCCATGTCACCTACGTGCCGTTCATCAAGGCCGCGGGCGAACTCAAGACCAAGCCCACCCAGCAGAGCGTGGCCAAGCTGCGCGAAATCGGCATCCTGCCGCACATCATCGCCTGCCGCTGCGAACACCCCATCGACAAGGAGGTGCGGCAGAAGATTTCCCTGTTCTGCAACGTCCCCGTCGAGGCGGTCATCGAGGCCAAGGACGTGGAACATTCGATCTACGAGCTGCCGCTGATGCTCCAGCGCGAGCGGATGGACGAACTTGTCTGCCGCCTGCTCGACCTGCACGCGCCGCCGGCCAACATGTCCCACTGGCAGGAAATCATCCGCAAGCTCATCGCCCCGCAGCATCGCGTCCGCATCGGCGTCGTCGGCAAATACATTGAACTGCAGGACGCTTACAAGTCGGTTTACGAGGCGATCATCCACGGCGGCATCGCGAATGATTGCGGCGTGCAGATCGAGAAGATCGAGTCCGAGGAGATCGAAAAGTTCGGCCCTGAGAAGGTGCTCAAGGGGCTGGGGGGGATTCTCGTGCCCGGCGGTTTTGGCGAGCGCGGGATCGAGGGCAAGATCATCGCCGCCCAATACGCGCGCGAGAAGAAGATCCCCTACCTGGGCCTGTGCCTCGGCATGCAGATCGCAACCATCGAATTCGCGCGGAACGTGCTCGGCCTGAAAGGCGCGCACTCGACCGAATTCGCCCCCGATTCGCCGCATCCGGTGATCGCGCTGCTCGACGCGCAACGAAAGATCACCAAGAAAGGCGGCACCATGCGGCTGGGAGCGCAGCCGTGCCAGCTCGCCGTGGGCAGCAAGGCCGCGCAACTCTACGGGTCGTTCGTCGTCAACGAACGCCACCGTCACCGCTACGAATTCAACAACGCCTACCGCGAAAAGTTTGCGGAGGCGGGCTTCGGATTCAGCGGCACCTCGCCCGACGGCAAGCTCGTCGAAGTGATCGAGTTGAAGGACCATCCCTATTTCGTGGCGAGCCAGTTTCACCCTGAATTCCTGAGCAAGCCCAACGCGCCTCACCCGCTCTTCCGCGGCTTCATCGCGGCCGTGCATCAGCACATGCACCACAAGCCGATCTGAGCGGCGACGCCCATGAGTTTGCTCGAGGACATCGTCAACGAGGCGAACTCCAAAGGGCTGCGCTTCCTCGTCATCGGCGGCCATGCCGTCAATGCGCATGGCTATTCGCGCCTCACCAAAGATCTCGATCTGCTGATCCGCCGCTTGGATCGTGCCCAATGGGAGGCGCTCCTTGGGACCCGTGGCTTTTCGTTCTTCCGCGAAGAAGAAACCTTCCTCCAGTTCAAGCAGCCGCCACCGTTCCCCTGGCCGTTGGACTTGATGCTCGTCAACGACAGCACGTTCGAGAAGATGTGGGCCGCCTCTTCGGAATGTTTCTGGGCCGGCGCCCAGGCCCGCTTCCCCAGCCTCGACGATCTGTTCGCACTCAAGTTTCACGTGCTGCGATACGGGAATGAGGGACGGGGGTTCAAGGACTTCATGGACGTCCTCTCGCTGGCGGAGGAGAATGGCGTGGATGTTTGCAGTGACAAGTTCCGCGGCCTGTGCGAACGATACGGCACGGTGCAGATCTATGAGCGAATCCTCGCGTTCAAATCCGGAACTCCGTGAAGCGGTGGCGGCTTATCGTGCGAAAATGCCCGAGTTTGAGTTGCCCATCGCTCCAGGCTTTCGCTCCAAACCACCCCGGATGTCCCCGCAGGAGCACCTCGAGTGGTGCGAAGAGATGATCCGCCTCGGTTTGGTGCGGTACGGCGACGACCAGCGCCGTCTCGAAAAGCACATCGTTGCCGAGTTCGTCCTCTGAGCCTCCTGCTGATGACCTACGCCGGGGCCATCCGTTTCCTCTCCGGTCTCCAGGTGTTTGGCGCGCGTCCCGGCCTGGACACCGCCTTCAAGCTGGCCTCCGCAGTCGGCAACCCGCAGGACCAACTGCGCTTCATCCACGTGGCCGGCACGAACGGCAAGGGGTCCACGTGCGCATTGCTCGAAGGCATCTATCGCGCGGCCGGCCTTCGCGTCGGTCTCTACACCTCGCCGCACCTCGTCTCGTTTCGCGAACGCATCCAGATCAACCGCCAGCTCATCCGCCCGGAGGACGTCGTGCGCCTGTTGGAGAAAATCCAGGCGGCGATACCCCCGCTGCCGCCGGAGCAGCACCCCACGTTCTTCGAGGTCGTGACGGTGATGGCGCTGCTGCATTTCGCCGAGCAACGGTGCGAGCTGATCCTCTGGGAAACCGGCCTCGGCGGGCGGCTGGACGCGACCAACATCGTCACGCCCCTGGTCGCGGTGATCACCAACATCGGCCTCGATCACCAGCGCTGGCTCGGCGACACGCTCGAGGCCATCGCCGCCGAGAAGGCCGGCATCATCAAGCTCGGCGTGCCCGCGATCACTGCTGCGCAGGAACCCGCGGCGCTCGGGATCATCGAACAATCGGCGCGCCGCGCATCCGCGCCGCTCAAATTGGTGACCGCCACTGATGTCGAACACACCGACAGGGTCGCGCCGCGGCTGGGCCTGCCCGGCGCGCATCAACGCTGGAACGCCGCCACCGCACTCGCCGTCGTCGAGACGCTGCGCCCCGTGCTGCCGGTGAGCGATGCGGCCATCCGGCGCGGGCTGGAAACGGTTCAGTGGCCGGGGCGGCTGCAACGGGTCGAACGCGCGCCGGGCCGGCACGCGTTGCTCGACGGCGCCCATAACCCCGCGGGGATGGCCACCCTGTGCGCGGCGTTGCGGCAGGATTTGCCGGGACAGCGCTTCACGCTCGTGTTCGGCACGATGTCCGACAAGGATTGGGCCTTGATGCTCCGCGAGGTCGCGCCGCTGGCCGGTCGCATCCTGCTGCCGGTTCTGCGAAGCCCGCGGGCAGTGCCGCCAGCGGCACTCGTGCCCGCGTGCCGCGCGGCGAATTCTGATGCGGAAACCATGATCTGCGCCTCCACCGGCGACGCGCTGGCCCAAACAGCCGGGGATGCGCTGGTGCTGGTCACGGGGTCACTTTACCTCGTGGGCGAAGCGATTGAGGCGCTGGGACTGGACGAGGCCGCGGACGAACGGGAATTGAACGAATACGGCGTGCCGCCGATGGGAGTCTTGCCGGCCGGTGAACCACCCGCGAGCGCGCCCTTTTAGGCATTGCCTTCGCGCCGCCCCTCAATAGCATCTGGCCGCAGTATGGTGACGCATCCATCCGGTCAAGCGGACTGAGCCGCCCACTCTCGCCGTTGCCCAGTCGATATGATTTCGGAGCGCATCCGCGGTCTCAACAGCCTGTTCCTGTTCACCCAGTTGACACTGGTGCTGCTGATCTATTGGCTGCATTTCCTCATCGTGGACAGCTTCTTCTGGACGATGGCGGACATCCAGCACTACGAGATTTACTGCATCGTGGTGTACGTCACCCTCTTGATGGATTCGCTGCGGCGGCTCAATTCCGACATCAACCTGCTCCGGCGCGACCGCATGCTGCATCACCGCGCGGCCCTGCAACAGGGCTTGATGGTGGCGACGGTGCTCGTCGTGTTTGTGGTCATCCGCAAGGACCAGTCCATCTCGCGGCTGTTCCTGTTCTCGTTCATCCCGGTTCTGTACCTGACGCTCTTTGCCTCCAGCTACCATCTGCCCCACTGGCTGGCTGACCTGACCTTCCGGGGCTCGCGGCGCGAGCGGACGGTCCTGATGGGGCCGGTGGCCAAGGCGGCGGCGCTGCGGCCCTGGCTCCAGCGCAAGGAGGATCTTGGGATCGTGACCGTCGGGTTGCTGACGGACGAGGAGGGCGCACGGGGTCCGGACGGGCTGCGCGTGCTCGGAACCTGGGACGACTTGGAAACCGCGGTGCGTCAACACGGCGTGACGCAGGTCATCCTGGTCGAGTTGCCGATGTTTCCGTACGTGATGCAGTCGCTGACGAACATCTGCGAGCAACTCGGCGTGCGGCTGCTCGTGTTGAGCGACCTGGAAATCAAGTTCCGCCACCCGGTGACGTATTTCGAGGACGACGGGCACATGTTCGTGTCCCTGCGCGATGAGCCGCTGGAAAACCCGTTCAACCGGTCTCTCAAGCGCACCCTCGACCTCACGGTTGCGCTCCCGGTGGTGGTGTTCCTCCTGCCGCTGACGAGCCTGCTGGTCTGGCTGTTCCAGCGTTTGCAGTCGCCCGGCCCCGTCTTCCACATCCAGCCGCGGGCGGGATTCCAGAACCGGCACTTCAACATGGTGAAGTACCGCACGATGCATGTGAACCTCGACCAATCCCGGCAGGCGACCAGGGATGATCCACGGATTTACCCGGCGGCGCGGTATTTCCGGAAGTTCAGCTTCGACGAATTGCCGCAGTTCTGGAACGTGCTCCGCGGCGAAATGAGCGTGGTCGGGCCGCGGCCGCACCTGGTCGAACACAACGACGAATTCGCCAGCGTGATGCGCAATTACCACGTGCGCGCCTTCGTCAAGCCGGGCATCACCGGACTCGCACAGGTCAGCGGTTTCCGCGGCGAGACGCGCAGCGAAGCCGAACTGGTCAAGCGCATCGAGCTGGACATCCGTTACCTCGAGACGTGGTCGCTCACGGGCGACATCTTCATCATTTTCATGACCCTCTGGACCGTCATCCGGCCGCCGGAGACGGCCTATTGATCGTCGGCAACGAAAAGCGCGTCCCGGAAAGGGACGCGCCCGTGGCTGCGGAGACGGAAAGGTTTATTTCACAGGTGCGGAACCTGGGTCGGGGACCGCGGAAGGGCGTTCCGACGAGGCCGCAATTTCGATCAACACCCGCTCGAACTCGCGCAGCACCGTGCCGGCTTCGAACTGGCGCACGTACTCCCGCCCCGCCTGTCCGGCCTGCTGCCGGGCCGAGGGGTCGCCCGCCAGTTCCTCGATCGCGCGCGCCAGCGCTGTGGGTTCGCCCGGCCCGACGTTGGCGCCGAAGCGCCCCTGGCGGATCGCACGGGCCAGTTCGCTCTCCGCGTCGGCCACGCTCAACACCGGCCTGGCAAAGGCGAGCGTCGTCAGCAGCTTGCTCGGGAAGAAGAATTTTCCCGATCCGCGCTGCTGCGTGATCACACAGAGGTCGGCGTCCACCAGCAACTCGTGATACTCGCGCTCGGGTTGCAGCGGGAGCAGGCGGACGTTTGGAAGCCGTTCGGTCGCGATGCGTCTGGCCAGCACGTCGCGCCGGGCGCCCTCGCCGCAGATGACGAACTGCACGCGTGGATTCGTCACCAAGCCGGCGGCGTCGAGCAGGATGTCCAGGCCCTGCTTCACGCCGAGGTTGCCCGAATAGACGACGAGGAAATCATCCGGACGGAAACCGTTTCGCTGCCGGAACGCGCCGGGCGCCGGAAGGTCCTCCGGAGCCAGCAGGTGCGCTCCGTTGGGGAAATAGACCAGCTTGGACTCCGGCACGCCCTTCTGGCGGAACGCCGCGAGCATCCCAGGCATGATCCCTCCGACGCGCGCAGCCTTGCGGTAGGCGAACGCCTCGAGCCAGTAAAGGCTGCGCATGAACCAGCCGTCCTTCAACAGGCCCAGGCCCGCCGCCGCGTCGGGCTGCAGGTCCTGCACGTGAAAGAGGGATGGCATCCGCTTGAACCGCGTGACGAACCACGCCGCCGCGCCCAGCAGCAGCGGCGGCGAAACGACCACCAGCACATCCGCGCGCGGCAGGAAAAACAGGCGCAGCGCCGACAGTGTCACGAACGTGCCCTCGTGGAGGATCCGTTTCAGGGAGCTGACCTTCGCCGGGACGTAATGCCAGCAACGGTGCACCGGCACACCCTCGATCACGTCGGTGCGGAACAGCCGGCCGCGGTCCCCGGGCTGTTTCTTCCAGGCGGGATAGTAGGCGAACGTCGTCAGCATCCGCGCGTCGTGGCCGTGCGCACGGAGATGCTCGCACAACGCCGTGTTGTACGGCGCGATGCCAGTCTGCTCCGGCGCGTAGTTGATACCCCAGACGAGGACGCGCATGACCTAAAGGAAATCCGAAATCCGAAATCCGAAATCCGAAAGAAGCTCGAAGCTCGAAGTCCAAACGAATGTCGCCTGTGTGCCCAGGCTGTTTTGAGCTTCGATCATTTCGATTTTGGATTTCGGATTTCGAGTTTCACCTTCGCCGCCTTCCTCAATTCGTACGTCTTCGCCACGCTCATCAACTCGTACATCGCATGCATCCGTGCGAAGTAGTAGCCCGCGCGGCCGTCGAGGAAGCCGCGTTGCCAGAGATAGACGTAGAGAAAACGCAGCAGCGGACGGCCGGGCAGGCGCTGGCTGAATTGTTTGAGCTTGCGCCGCGCACCCACGCGCTCGCTCTGCAACATCTCGCCGCTGCCGTGCAGGAACTGGTCGAGCGCCACGCGCGCCTCCCAGTTCGAGTAGCGGTTGTGCTTCTCGACGAACACCTCGACCGACGGGAACGCGTGGTGGTCCATCTCGGACTTCAAGTGCCCGGCCGGGCCTTGCACGACGATGTGCTCGTGGACCTCGTTGTCGCCGCTGTTCGTCGCGGCGGCGGTGAGCTGTTCGTAGCGGCCGAGCTTGTGTTTGAACAGGCGCAGGTTCCAGTTCGGGAAGTAGGCGTGCTTGAGCCACTGGCCCATGAACATGAACCGGCGGTTGATCCAGTAGCCGGCGTTCGGCTCCTTCGGATTCGTGACGATGGCGCGAAACTCGGCCCCGGCCCCCGGCGGCAGCACCTCGTCGGCATCGAGAATGAACACCCACTCGTGGCGGAAGGGCAGGTTCTCCAGCGACCAGTTTTTCTTCTTCGGCCACGTGCCGTTGAACTGGAACTGCACGACCTTCGCGCCGTGCTTTTCGGCGAGGGCCTGCGAGCCGTCGGTGCTCTGTGAATCCACGACGAAGATTTCGTCGGCCCACGCGACGGACGCGAGGCAGCGCGGCAGATTGGCGGCCTCGTTCTTGATCGGGACCAGGATCGAGAGGGGGACTTTCACAATGCCACGCCAGCTTTCATCCGCGGACGCCGGCTGCGCGCAGCTCGTCGATCAGATGCCGCGCCGCGTTGCCGATCTCGAAGCGCCTTTCAAAGCAGCGGACGGCCCGGCCGCGCAACGCGGAGAGTTGATCGGCGCCCAGCGCCGCCCAGCGCGCCACCAGCGCGGCGGTTCCCTCCGGCGTGTCGCTCTCGACGAAGCCCGCCTCATCCGCGGCGATCTCGCGCCAGATGTTCACCTTGTCCGACAACAGCACGGGCACGCCGCAGGTAAGCGCCTCCACGACGGCGAGGCCGAAATTCTCCTGGTGCGAGGGGAGAATGAACACCTCCGCCGCGCGGAGCGCGCCCCACTTGAGATCGCCACTCAACATGCCAGTCCAAGTGAGGCGTTTGGCGAGCCCGAGCGCGCGGGCACGTTGTTCCAAAGCCGGCTGCCATCCGGTCTGGTCCGGCCCAGCCATCACGAGGTGCAGCCGGGGATCGGCGCCCGCCACCCGCGCAAACGCCTCGATCACCAGGTCACAACCCTTCTTCACGTGCAGGCGGCCCATGAACAGCAGGAGGCGCTTCCCGCGCAGGCCGGGGAACTGCGCGTGAAACCGTTCCGATTGCGCCGCTGCATCGCCCGGCGCCCGGTCGATGCCAAGCGATGCAACTGCCTCGCGGGCGCGGTAGAGCCAGAACGATTCGCGGGCGAGCCGTTTCTCCTCCTCGCACGTGAAGAACACGCGCTGCGCGTCGCGCAGCACGCGGTACTCCGCCCACGGCCAGTAGAGCCATTTCTTCAGGTGCTTGAGCGGATACGTCCGCTTGAACCACGGGTCGAGCATGCCGTGCGGAAAGACGAAGTATGGGGTGCCAGTTCCGCGCAATGCCCGCCAGACACCGAAGACGTTGTATTGCCAGAGGCCGTCGATGATCACCGCGTCGAAGCGCGCGCGGTTCGCGCGCAGCCACGGCACGAACGCCGCCGAGTAACCATACTTCCCGCGTCCCGGCCCGAGCGCCGTGAGCTTGAGCGGGCACTCCTTTGCCCACGTCGCCTCGGGCGGATCGAGGGAAACGACCTCGACGTGGTGGCCCTGCGCGGTGTGGGCGAGGCTGAACTGCCGGATCGCCTCGATCACGCCGCCGCCGCCGGGATTCACCGAGCGGGTGGAGTGGAGAATCCTCACGATAAGAAGGAGAACAGTGAACATTCAACATTCAACCTCGAACGTCGAAATGCACCGATCGCGCTGGCTTCGGCGTTCGAGGTTGAATGTTGAATGTTGAATGTTTCCGCTTTCACCGGACGAACCCCTCCTTGCGGATGAAGTAGCGAAGGTCCCGGGCCAGTTGCTTCACCGCCTTCGCCGGCACTCCGGCGTAGAGGCGGTGCGTCTCGGTGTGCGTCTTGTTCAACAGCGACTTCGCGCCCAGCACGCTGAAGTCCGGCAGCGCGCTCCCGCCCAGCAGCACGCAGTTGGTCCCCACGAAGCAGTATTCGCCGATCCGGATCGGCGCTGAATCCTGCCGCGACTTCGCCAGATCGATGCTATGCGTGAGCAGTTGCGATTGAAACCCCGCGACCGTGGTGAACCGGCCGATCGTCACCGAGGCCGTGCAATCGAGCAGGTGGCGGTTGGTGATCGCGGCGTGCTCGCCGAGGATCAATTCCGGTTTGCGGTCGTGCTGGTGCGCGAAGCAGTCGCGATTGGCGGAAGGGAAACCGGTGATCCAGTTGCCGCGCCCGATCAGGCTGTGCGCCTGGAGGTGGAGCAGGTCGAGGCCCTTGCAGACCGTGAGGTGGCCGATGCGGGTGTGCTCCGCCATCACGAGCCGGCGCGGCATGATCCAGGCGCAACCGATGCGTGCCGTGGGATGCAGTTGGTAGCCAAAACACAGCCGCAGCCAATGCCGCCGCAACGCCCACGGCAGCAACAAACCCAGCGCGTAAAGCAGCTTTCTCATGTCTGTCCGGCCATCTGCCGGTAAACTTTCACGTAGTCGGCGATCATGCGTCCGGTGGTGAAGCGTTGGATATTCGCAAAGCCGCGCTCGATCAAGCCCGCGCGTGCGCGCGGCTCGGTGAGTTTGAGCACCGCGTCGGCGAATGCCGCCTCGCCGGCCACGGGCAGCACGATGGCGCCATCGCCGGCGACTTCCGGCAACGAGGTATTGTCGGCGCAGATCACCGGGCAACCGCACGCCTGCGCTTCGAGGATCGGCCAGCCGAAGCCCTCGAAGCGCGACGGAAACAGCAGGCCATGCGCGCGGTTGTAGAGCGCTTCGAGCACCTCGTGCGACGGCCGGTGAATCTCCCGCACCCGATCGGCGATGCCCAGTTCGCACGCCAGCGCGGCCTGCCCCGGTGACAATCCCTCGCCCGCGAAGACCACGAAACCTGGCCACCGCTCCTTGAGCCGGGCCATGACGCGGAGAATGCCTTCGCGATTTTTGCGCCGCAGGCCCGAGCCGACGTGCAACAGGAACGGCGGGTTCCCGCCCAGTTCCGGCCACGGACTGAGCCGGAAGGCGATTTCTTCCGGCGTCAGCGGGCGGAAGGAACTGTTCAAGCCGTTCAAGACCACGACGGCGCGGCGCGACCCGCCGGTCAGGCGCTCGAAGTCGCGCCGGGTTGCAGTCGAGACGCACGCCACCAGCCCGGCGCGGCCGAGGCCCCGCAAGATGGCGCGTTGCAGGAGGCGGCCGGTCGCCGACGCGGGACAGTCGGCCTCCTCGCCGAGCGCGCCGCGCACGGCGAGCAGGTCGTGGCAGGTGACGAGCGTCTGCGCCT
>Ga0247727_10016251_pt1 | contig 12046 bp, 10 predicted proteins | sample WisWelCaveWW1625_FD_202498 | JGI IMG/M metagenome (GOLD analysis project Ga0247727, IMG submission 202498) | Biofilm microbial communities from Wishing Well Cave, Virginia, United States - WW16-25 | ecosystem: Environmental > Aquatic > Deep subsurface > Groundwater > Cave microbial mat | place...
CGCCGAGCAATTGCATGCGAAATACATTCAAGCGCTGGCGCTGCATATCTTCTTCGCCCATGTAGATCGTGCAGGGCAAACCATAACGCGCGCAAACCGTCGCCGTCGCCACGCCGTGTTGCCCCGCGCCAGTCTCGGCAATAATCCGGCGCTTGCCCATGCGTCGCGCCAATAAAATTTGCCCGATCGCATTGTTGATCTTGTGCGCGCCGGTATGCGCCAAATCTTCGCGCTTCAGAAAAATCTGTGCGCCGATTTGCTCGGATAAACGAGGCGCAAAAGTAAGCGGCGTCGGTCGACCGGCATATTGGCACAACGTCTCGTTCAATTCGTTTTGAAAACTTTCATCGTGACGTATCGTGTTATAAGCTTGTTCAAGTTCTTTCAATGACGGCATCAACACTTCCGGCACATAGCGACCGCCGAAAGCGAGGTTTTGATTCGGCATTTTGAACTTGCCATCACGATCAGGATAAAGAGAAAAATCCATTCGTCAACCTCCGAAGGGCGAAGTCCGGCTTGGGCAATAGGGCTTGGCAAAATTTGAAAAGTCGTCGCGCCCAAGTCGGACTTCACCTGCTTCGATTTTTTGTAATGCCGCAAAAAACTCGTGCAGCTTTTGACGATCTTTGACGCCGGGCGAAGATTCAATTGCGCTTGAAAGATCAACAGCGTCAGGAGAAGTTAATTCGATCGCTGCGGCTATGTTGCTCGCCGAAAGCCCGCCCGCGAGAATCACCGGCGCATGTTCACGCACTTGCCGGCAAAAATTCCAATCCGCGATTTGCCCGGTGCCGCCGAATTGATTCGGCGTTTTGCTGTCAATTAAAAAAGCCGCGACCGGCGCATGCACATATTTTTCCAATTCAGTGGCGTTGCGCACGGTTTTGATCACCGGCAGTGGCGCGAGTTGGCAACATTCGATACTTTCATCGCCATGAAGTTGAATGTGGGTCAGATGCGCGCTTTCTGCTGTGATCGTAAGCGTTTCGAATTCCGGATTGACAAATACGCCGACGCGCGCGAGGCGTGACGGCAATTGCGCGCTAATGTGGCTGGCGGCGCTTGCTTCAATATAGCGCGGACTCTTTGAATAAAACACAAATCCAATCGCCGCCGCTCCCAATTCGGCGGCGAGCAGCGCATCTTCGGCGCGAGTGATGCCGCAAATTTTCGTCGGAATCATTTTCGCGGCACTCCGGTTAATTCCGCCAACGCCTGGCCGGGATCGGCTTGTCGCATCAGATGGCTGCCGACGAGGACGGCATCGACGCCGCAAGCTGCCATTCGTTCCACATCCCGCCGTGATTTGATCCCTGACTCTGCAATACGAACGCAAGATGACGGGATTAGTTTGCTGAGTCTATCGGTGGTTTCCAGCGTCACCTCGAAAGTTCGTAAGTCGCGATTATTGATGCCGATGAGATTCGCTCCGGCCAACAAAGCGCGATCGAGTTCGGCTGCGTTGTGTACTTCCACCAAAGCTTGCATGCCGGTTTCTGCGGCAGCCAATAAAAGCTCAAACAGTTGGCTGCGGTCGAGCATCGCCACGATGAGCAGAATCGCATCCGCGCCAAACGCCCGCGCTTCCCAAATTTGATATGGGCTCAAGATGAAATCCTTGCGCAAAATCGGCAACGTGCAAACGGCTCGCGCTTTTTGAAGATTCTCTAAATTTCCGCCAAAAAATTTTTCATCCGTCAAAATCGATAGTGCCGCCGCGCCATTTGCAGCATAACTTTTCGCCAGCATAACAGGATTGAAATTCTCGCGCAACACGCCGGTAGACGGCGAGCTTTTTTTCATTTCAGCGATCACCGCCAGGTTTTCACCGGTTGTCAGAGCGCGGCGAAAATCGCGCGGCGCGGCTTGCGTTTTTGCCTTTTGCTGCAAGGTGGCGAGCGATAATTCTTTTTGCGCGTGAGCCAATTCATCGCGCTTGTGTGAAATGAGGCGCGCGAGAAAAGATTCAGTGTTTGGAATTAAAGCCGGCATTTTTAATCAAGATGATTTTTTAGTTACGTTTTTTTAATGCTTAAAACTATTGCTCAACTTTCGCAGCGCTTCTAGTTTGGCCAACGCTGCACTGGAATCAATGCTCTGCTTGGCCATGACGACGCCCTCCGAAATATTTTTAGCAACACCTGCGACCCAAAAACCACAGGCTGAGTTTGCCAACACAATATCGCGTTTGGCGCCGGTCTCGCCTTTTAATATGCTCAACGCAATCTGCGCATTCTGTTCAGCATTGCCGCCCGTGAGGCTGTGTTGAATGGAAGGCGAGAAACCGAAATCTTGCGGCGCGAGCATTTTTTCAGAAATGCGGCCCGCATTAATTTCGAACACCAACGTTGGGCCATGCACCGAAATTTCGTCGAGACCATCATCACTGTGAACGACGAGCGCATGTTCGGCTCCGAGTTCGGCCAGAACTTGCGCCATGAGCGCGGCGAGCTTGCGATTATAAACGCCCAATAATTGCCGTTTGACGCCGGCAGGATTGGTGAGCGGCCCGAGAATGTTGAAAACCGTGCGCGTGCCGATTTCTTTACGAGGTCCGACCGCGTGTTTGGTGGCGCTGTGCAAAGCCGGCGCAAACAAAAACGCGATGCCAACTTCATCAAGACATTGGCTCATCTGCGCCGCCCTAAGATTAATATTGACGCCGAGCGCTTCCAACACATCGGCGCTGCCGCATTGGCTGGAAACCGAGCGATTGCCGTGTTTGGCGACGGTCACACCGCCGCCGGCCGCCACAAATGACGCGACCGTTGAAATGTTGAACGTGCTTTTGCCATCACCGCCAGTGCCGCACATATCGATAGGGTTGGGTCGCCTCGTCGTCACCGGCGTTGCGCACTCGCGCATCGCTTGCGCGAAACCAGCGACTTCCACCGGTTGTTCGCCTTTCATGCGCATGGCCACGAGAAAAGCGGCAATCTGTGCCGGTGTCGCCGCGCCGCTCATGATTTCGCTCATGGCCTCGTAAGCCTGGCGGCGATCCAAGTCGACTTGATCGATCACTTGCGCCAGGGCGTGTTGCAGTTTAGGATTTTCCGATTTTGTGTTGTGTGAAGCAACGGGAGATGATTGTTCGGCAACTTTGGTTGTGGCTCCATTTTTTGAGAGGGAACTGAGTCGCAAAAAATTTTGCAGAATTTTTTTCCCGGCGGTCGTCAAGATGGATTCCGGGTGAAACTGCACGCCCTCGACCAAAAATTCGTGGTGGCGCACGCCCATGATCAATCCGCGTTCGCTGCGCGCCGACACTTCGAGGCAGGAGGGCAGCGATTCTTCGGCAATGACCAGCGAGTGATAACGTGTGGCGATAAAAGGATTTTCGATATCACGAAACAGTTTTTTGCCGTCATGCTGAATCGCGGAAGTTTTGCCGTGCATCAATTCCGGCGTGCGCACGACCCGGCCGCCAAACGCCGCACCGATGGCTTGATGGCCGAGACAAACGCCGAGCAGCGGAATTTTTCCGGCAAAGCGTTGGATCGTCGAAATCGTCACGCCGGCCTCTTCGGGCCGTCCCGGCCCGGGAGAAATCACAATGCCCGTTGGTTTCATCTCGGCAATCTGCTCGATGGTGATGGCGTTGTTGCGAAACACGCGCAACTCCGCCCCAAGCTCGCCGAGATATTGCACGAGGTTGTAGGTGAAAGAATCGAAATTGTCGATGACGAGAATCATTTTGTGAATTGGTAATGAGTAAAACGTAATTCGTAATCCGTAAAACGTAAACCGTAAGGATGCATTACCTGATTTTTAAGATAGCCGATGCCGCTTAAGCGGCATTCCACATTTTAGCCCCACGCCTTCAGGCTGGGGCGTCCAATCCTCGTTCGGCGAGATCGATCGCATTCCACGCGGCGCGCGATTTTTCAATCGTTTCCTGAAATTCCCGCGCCGGATCGGAATCGGCGACGATGCCGGCGCCAGCTTGAAAAAAAGCTTGTTGACCCTGCGTCCAAATTGTGCGAATGGTGATGCAGGTGTCGAGATTGCCGGAAAAATCGAGATAGCCGACGGCGCCGGCATACGGCCCGCGCGCTTCCGGCTCCAGGTCGTCGATGATTTCCATGGCGCGAATTTTCGGCGCGCCGCTCACCGTGCCGGCTGGAAAGCAGGCGCGGAGTGCATCAATCGCATCCAGGTCGGGACGCAATTTTCCGCGCACATTGGAGACCAGATGCATGACGTGCGAATAACGTTCGACCTGCATCAGTTCGTTGGCTTCGATGCTGCTGAATTGACAGACGCGGCCGAGATCGTTGCGGCCGAGATCGACGAGCATGAGATGTTCGGCGCGCTCCTTGGCGTCCGTGCGCAACTCTTCTTCCAGTCGTTGATCTTCGGCAGCATCGGTCCCGCGGCGGCGCGTTCCGGCGATGGGCCTGACTTCGGCAACGCGATTTTCAACGCGCAACAGCGCTTCCGGCGAAGAGCCGATCAAACAGTTTTCATCGTGTTTCAGAAAATATAAGTAGGGCGAAGGATTGATGCGGCGCAAAGCGCGATAGATTTGAAAAGGCGCCACGGAAAGCGCGCAGGAAAAACGTTGCGAGAGCACGGCTTGAAAAATATTACCGGCGGCGATATGCTCTTTCGCAGCGGCGACAGCGGCGAGAAATTTTGGGCGCGGAAAGTTGGAGCGCGGCTCGGGCAATTCGACGGATGAAGCGGAAGGCGTTTTCGGCAATTCCAGCGGCGCAGAAATTTGCCGGCGTATTTTTTCCAGCCGTTCGACGGCCTCTTCATAACGCCGCCGCAAATTCAATTCGCCCTCTTCGAGAAAAACGTTGGTGATCAACAAAATTTGTTGGCGGACATGATCAAAAGCGATGACGGTATCATATAAGCCAAATTCGGCGTCAGGAAAAAACGAAGCCGTCTCGGAGAATTCCGTTCGGCGCGCTTGCGAAGACGGCAGTTGTTCCAAATCCCGCACCGTGTTGTAGCCGAAATAGCCGACAAACCCGCCGGTGAAACGCGGCAATCCATTCACGCGCACCGAACGAAATTTTTTGTGCACGGTTTGCAGGCAAGTGAAAATATCCATTGACGCGGTTTCTTCATCAATAAACGAAAGCTCGGGCTGGGTTTTTTCAAATTGCAATTTAGAACTGGCTTGATGATATCGCACAATGAGCCGCGGATCAACGCCGAGAAAAGAATAGCGCGCAATTTTTTCTCCGCCTTCGACGCTTTCCAAAAGAAAGGCGTGGCGCTGGGTCGCGGCCAACTGTAAAAAGACCGAAACCGGTGTAAACGTGTCCGCCAGCATGGACAGGCTGAGCGGCACGACATTGCCTTGTTGCGCGAGACGGGAAAACTCCTGAAAAGACGGCGTCAGACTCATTGTCATTTTCAAACATCTAAAATAAAAAACCCCACCTGGCGGTTGCCATGGTGGGGTTTGAATCGGCGTTTTCAATAATGTATCAAAAAGCCTATGCTTGTCGCAAATTGTCAAGGCAATAACCACCATGGCCCTCTTGGCGCCAATACCAATAACCCCAAAAGTTAAATCGAATGGTGGAAATGCCTTGTATATTCATCATTGCCTCTTTTAATTGAATGCCAATTTAAGCAAAGGCGGCGTTATTGTCAAGCATTATTTTTTAAAATTTTTTGCTTGAAAATCAAGCGTGCAAAAGGTAAATTAGCATCATGGATATTGAGAAACTCAAAGCGATCGTACAGCGTTACCCGCAGATTACTGCCGCTTATCTTTATGGCACGGCAGCCAGAGGAAAACTCCGGCCAAACAGCGACGTCGATGTGGCCCTGCTCGTCGCCGAGCCGTATTCTACCGAAGAAAGCAATGCGTTGGAAACCAAAGTTATTTGCGACATTGAAGCGGTTTTTCATCGCGACGCTGACGTTAAGGTTTTAAATCAGATCGAACATTTGCCGCTGTTGCACGAGATTTTTGCAACGGGTATTCTGCTCGTTGACCATGATCCGGTTGAACGCAGAAATTTTGTGGTGAAAAAAAATCAAGAGTATTTGGATTTTCTGCCGCATTATCAGCGCATACTGAATGTTTACGCGGAAAGGTTAAGAAAAAATCGTGAAGCAGAACCTTATATTGGCGAAAATAATTCAAATCCGACAAAGTTTGACGAGAATACAAACGCGCTCGCATTTCAGCCTGAACGAATTTCTAAGTGACGCGGATGCGCAAGACATCGTCGTGCTGAATTTTCAGAATGCCATTCAAGGCTGTATTGATCTTGCTGATCATCTCATTGCCGATCAGGAATGGGGAATACCGGGAAGCGCAGGCGAAGCAATGGATAAGCTTGCCGAGCACGGCGTAATTTCTCAAGCGGATTCCGAAACTTACAAGAGCATAGTTCGCTTTCGCAATCTCACGGTACACGCTTACGCCCAAATTGATTATCGGCAAGTCTTTGACATCATGCAAAATGGCCCGCAAGATATTGAGCGCTACATCGATTCTATTGCCGCATTTTGTAAACTCTAAATCATTTCTTTTTCACCTCCGGCGCCCGCAGCTCCTTCGCGGTAATTTCATGCTGCCAGCGTTTTGTCCCGTCTTTATCATAACATTCCAACGTCACGCGCCGCTCCGTGCGCGGGCCGTCGAAACGCAGAAGGCCGAAGCTATGTTTATCGTTGACCAGCGTTCCCGGCACCCGCGCCGGGTTATTCACATTTCTGTCATTCAATCCGGCGGTCAGCGACGAGCTGGTAAAATCATAAAGTGGATAAAAATCCTTCGGCGTGATTTTAATCAACTCGACCTGATGAATGTCGCCGGAAAGAAAAATGACGCCGGGAACTTTCTGCGTTTGCAACCACTGCAGGAATCGCTGTTGTTCGCACGGGTAAGCCGCAAATGATTCGTAAGTGTTCTGCGGATTCAGCATCTGGTTGCCGCTGGCAACGATTTTGAACGGCGCGCGGCTGTTGGCCAGCGATTCCATCAGCCACTGCATTTGCGCCGCGCCGAACATGGCTTTATCGAGGGCGTCCAGCAGGTTATTCGGCGAGCGATGATAACGATCATCCAGCATGAAAAATTCAATATCGCCCCATTCGAAGCGCATAAAAACTCCGGGCACGCCCTCGACGCCGTAGCTCGGATTCGCCCAGTAATCCTTGAAAATTTCCAACGCGGTTTGCTTCATGCGATACGAACGGTCGGCGTCATTGGGGCCGTAATCGTGATCATCCCAGATGGCATAGTTATGCGCCGCGCCGAGCAGCGCCTGCAATTCCGGCAGGCTGCGCGTGTGCGCGAAGCGATGGCGCATGCCGGCCTCCGAATACCAGTCCGGCTCGCGGTAATATGCGTTGTCGCCGAGCCACAACATCAAATCGGGCTGCTGCGCCGCGATGGTCGCAAAAATTTCATAATCGCTGCCATACGGTTTGCCGGGCCGATCAGCGACGGTTTCATTGATGTAGGAACACGAACCGAACGCCACCGTGAATGCCGGCGGGTCGGTGCGCCATTGCCAGTGCGGCTGCGTTTGAAACGTTAGACGATATGGCCGCGGCGTCAACACGCCGTCGAGATAAAGCTCGTAATTGAAACGCGTACCGGGGCGCAGGCCGGCTAAAAGAAAGCGCGCGATGTGATCGCCTTCGGCCGTCGTGTGAATGAGCGCGCTCAGGCGCGATTGCGCAGGTTCATCAACCGGCCAGTATCGCAATTGTGCCCCAGCAGGACGCGTGGTTTGCAGCCAGAGCATCACTTCAGTTTGCTCGCCATATCCGACCAGCGGGCCGGAACGTAAAATGTTTTCTTGCGTCAATGCGGCATTGGCCAGAAAAATGAATGGAAGAATAAAATTGCCTACTCGTAGTTGAAACGCACAAATTAGTTTCAAGACGAATGGAGCAGGCGACCGGCCGATCGTTCGCATCGGGAAGTTGTAGCGAGCAAGAGGTTTCATGCCTCTCTCCAAAAAGAGTTAATAGTTTTGCCCAAAATCGTTTTGCCTTTATTAGTCTATTAAAAGTGAGCTCTTTGCTCTTTCGGCAAACATTTTTAAACCGCTAATCAACGCCAACCAACGCTAATAATTTCTATTCGCGTTGATTTTGCGCTCATTCGCGGTTGCGCCTTGTCTGGTTCCGGCTCGTCCAGCTTGTGAAACGTTTGAATAGTTACAAATAATTTACCTTATTCTTTTACGAAATGCAACGGCGATTCCTCAAAAATTCACCAGCAAGCCGGCTCCGGCTTCGAGGCCGGAAACGCTCGTGCCTTCTTTAAAACTTCCGGTTTGGTATTTGAGTTGAGCCAGCAACTGAAAATTTTCGGACAGCGCAAAGCTCGGCGCGAGCCCGGCGCCGAACAATTTGACGCCTTCAACCGCCGGGGTGTTTTGATAAAAGCGGCCTTCGGCAAAAAAGCGCGTGGAAATCCGGCGGCTGAATCGCCGGCGATAATGGCCGGCCAATTCCACTTGATCCGGATTGGTTTTCACGTTTTCCGGCGTTAACACGCCGTTAACGAGCAGATCATTTTTCGCGCGGCTGCGATAGCGGGCCAAAAGCCAAAGCTCGTCGAAACCGAAATATTGGCGAAATTGCAGATTGACGACGAGCTTGTTTCCCGGCCCCAAAATTTCGCCGCCATTGATTTTGTCTTTCCCATAAAATGTAAAAATCACATCCCCCGTCAAAGTTGCGGTCGCGCTCAAACGCGTATCGAAACCGCCGGTCAAAAGCATTTCATCCCCCGGATCGTAATCCAGGCTGGAATTGGTGAGCGGCGTGAATTGGCCTTTGTATTGATAAGAGGCGCCGAGGCCGAGCACGAAATTTTCACGCGCCGGCAGGGCCCACGTCAAGCTGGGAGAAACGTTCAAGCCCTGGCCGAAATTGGGACTTGAAATTGAAAAACATTGGAGCTGAGCACGGCTGAGGTTGTCAGTTGCGGCAACGTGAGCGCATTTTTGCCGCTGGGCAGATTGACGCCAAAATTCAGCAGCAGATTCGCGCTTTCGACGTGATAGCTCGTCGATAGTTGCGCGTCGGCCAGGCCGCTCAAATCAGCGAAGTTGTCTCCCTTCACCGCCGCCTGGCTGCCGGAAAAGCTGATGCTCCAATTGTAGCGCACCGGCAGATAAATCAATACCGGAATGCTCAGCTCGGAAAACGTGCTGTCGCCGGCAATCGTCCAGCGCTGATAGATCGGCACGATTCTGATGAAGCGCTGCCGGCTGATGACGTCGGCGGCAAAGGCATTAGCAAGCAGTAAAGACGAAACAAGAAAAACAGCAACGGATTTCATTTTGGCCTCCGGTTTGCCTTCGAACTTATCTACAAACTTTTTTAAAACTGACATTCGGATGAATCTTTTTAGCATCAAGCACTGTGCTGGTGTGAAAAAAGATTCCTCCAGAATGACATTGAATTCAAGTTGTCCTTATCGACTCAACACCAGTTTCCTCACCGCCACAAACTCTCCGGCGGTGAGCCGATAAAAATACACGCCGCTGTTCGCGAAATTGCCGCGGCGATCTTTTCCATCCCAATTTGCTGTGTAGGCGCCGGCGGATTGCGTCGCGTTTATTAAGACCCGAACACTTTGTCCCAGCAGATTAAAAATCTCCAGCTTCACTTCGGCGCGCTCGGCTAATTCGTACTCTATTCTTGTTTCGGGACTTCGTCGTGAGCGCTCAGTCGAACGATTGAACGGATTCGGATAATTTTGCCGCAACGCGAATTGATACGGAATCAGCGGAATGCCGGCGCTCGATTCGTTGGCAAATTCCGCCGTTCCGACAATCAAGCGCAAGTTCGTAGTAGCCCCTTTCGGGGCAATCTCCAATTCCACTTGTCCTTGCGAAATTGGCAGCGAGCTTTGCCGATCCGTGTCCAACACCCAAATTTGAAAACCCGCCGGAAGTTTCTTTCGCTCTGAAAACGTCAATCGCACCTTCTCTTTCCCGCCGGTCGTGGAAAGGCGCAAATCCCAAAAACTGCCGGTCGTTGAAATTGCCCGGAAATTGCCGGCGTGCGCGTGACGCTCCGACATGATGCTCAAGCGAATATGATCGCCGATCGGCGGCGCTTCGAGAAAATCAAAGCGATCCGGCGCATTCGTCGCCTCGGCAAACACGCCGACAAAATTCTGCTCGTCTTTCCAGCCGGACTTAAGCCCGTGCGCTTTGATTTGCAGGAGAAATTCGTTTTCAGAATGCGCAAAGGTTTTGAGAAGCGCCGGCGATGCGCCGCGGCTTTCACGATTTGGAACGGATAGTCTCACCTCGGCCGGATTGGCATTGAAAACAAAGTATCCTTCCCAGGGTTCAAGCGTGGTCTGATTATATTCGTAATCACTGCCATTCCATCGCACCGGCTGTTGCTGCAGTTGGCCGCCGATCACTTGCACGCGGTCCCACGCCACGGGAAAGGCGAAGGGCGTGGCGATTTGATTCCAACCGGGTTGCAGCGTAATGGTAAACGGTTGGGATGAATTGACTGATTGCGCGTTTTCGACGTCGAAAATCGAATCCTCGCGCGTGATCAGCCAAAAAGCGTTGCCCGGGGTGAACGTCGAGTCGAGGACGGGATGTTCGGCATAATCTTCATTTTGCCAGCGGAACAAACGCCATTGCCGAGGGATGGCATTGTATTCGCCGAAATCATCCGCCAGAACGGAATCGATCTGCGCTTGGTTGAGCAAAACCGGAATTGAAATCATCCGATGCTTTTGTGTCGTTATCGCCAACGGATAATTCACCCGCCCGACTTGCACGGAAATGATGGCCGGATTATTTTCCGGATTCGTTGCTGGAAATGTCACCACGGTTTGGCCGTCGGAGAGGCGGATGTAATACTCGAGGCCGCGAATCGTGACGAAACCGGAAGGAATCGTGCCATTAAAATTGTTGCCGGTCGGCGTGAGTGTCACAACCTGATAGCTGTTTTGCCCGGCTTGACGGTAAAACAATTGGCGGATGGTGGGCTGAAAACCCGGGAGTTGACCAACTGAAAGTGTCAGACTCCGTCCCGCTCTGGCGGTGTCTTGCGGCGCCGGCGGCGGCAAGGTGATGAGACTCACATTGATGGGCCGGCTGTGCAGGGTTAGCGCGGTCGCCACGGTATTGGTGATATCGCAAGTATAAGCGCCGGCATCGGAAAGATTGGCTGAGGCGATCGTATAGGAACTGTTGGTTGCTCCGGAAATTTGCACGCCATTTTTGCGCCACTGATACCGGTTATTCGCGCCGCCGACCGTCACCGTAACGGTCACGCGCGACCCGATCGCACCGATGATATTCTGCGCGGTTCCAACGCTGTCCTGCGGCGAATACCCGAACGTGGGCACCCGGATATTCGGCTCGATATCCTCAAAGGTGAATCGATTTTCTTGAATCAGCAAGTCGATCAATGTTGTGATCGAAGAAAGATCAGGCAAGTCCACAAATTGATTTCTGAATATGTGGAGAGTGTTTAAACTTTTCAAATTGACTATATCCGTGGGGATGGAACCGGAGAGGTGATTGCCAAAAATGCTCACCACGGTCAATTTGGTCAACTTCCCAATTTCAGTGGGGATGGATCCCGAAAGTTGATTCGTGTAGAGGGTTAAGTAATCCAGATTAGTTAAATTTCCTGTAGCTGCTTAAATTATTTTCCCTTATTTTGCTCAGATTGTTTTCCCGACTTTTCGACTTAACGAAAAGGCCACGCCCGGAATCGGAAGTGACCTCGGATAATGATGGTTGTCGTGAAGACGTTGATTACCAGTTGTCGTATTGACAAAGCACTTTTTCCAGCGTCGGCACATCAACGATGTTTTTTTGTTGGCGATAAATATCGAGCCGGCATTCGTAATCCCGCAAGGCGGGATTGATCAAACGCGGAATGCCCTTGGCCTGCTGGTAAATTTCGGCGATCACATCATCGGTGAGCAGCGCATCAGTGCGCCCGGCGACTTCCAACTGATGTTTGACATAAGCCGCGGCTTCGCTTTGCGCCAGGCCGGTGAGATGGACACGCAAGGTCAAACGCTGACGAAAGGCTTCCAGCGCCTGAAGTTGGACCAGCT
>Ga0247727_10016252_pt1 | contig 12046 bp, 14 predicted proteins | sample WisWelCaveWW1625_FD_202498 | JGI IMG/M metagenome (GOLD analysis project Ga0247727, IMG submission 202498) | Biofilm microbial communities from Wishing Well Cave, Virginia, United States - WW16-25 | ecosystem: Environmental > Aquatic > Deep subsurface > Groundwater > Cave microbial mat | place...
AAGATCTTTTGGCGGCGTTGAGCCAGGAAGATATATTATCGGGAGAGCTTTTTGCCAGGCTTAACCCCAGCCAACTTCAACAACTGCTTGTCAAAATCAGCCGCCAGCAATCCGAGAGCCACTAACATGCGCGGCGGATCAACGCCTCGCGGTGAAATCGGCCCGGTGCCAAAGCACGGCGGGCCTTTCACCGCTTTGGGGAAATTTTTAGCTAGTCCGGATGCGGCTCGCAATATATTTTACAAACTACGTTTTACAATTCACCCCCAGCCCCGGCGCTTCCGGCAGCGTCATTCGGCCATTTTGCACTTGCACGCCGGCAAACGGATCGTTGCTGATGAGCAGATGCCCGTCGAGATCGGCGTGATCCACCAACGGCGCCAAATGCGCGGCGGCGGTGATGCCGACCGAGCTTTCGATCATGCAGCCGAGCATGATTTTGAGATCGAGGGCGCGGGCGAGATGAATCATGCGCAGCGCCTCCTGCAAGCCGCCGGATTTCATCAGCTTGATATTGATGCCGTCATAAATTCCGGCGAGCGCCGGCAGATCGCGCGACGTTTTGGAATCTTCGTCGGCAAATAATGGCATTGAGATATTCCTCTGCTGCAATTGTTGGCGCAACCACAGAACGTCGTCGAGTCGATTCGCCGGCAGCGGTTGCTCGACAAACTCAATGTCGAACTGCGCGAGCCGGCAGGTTCTCTCCAGCGCTTCTTCTTTCGTTTTCCAGCCTTCGTTGGCATCGACGCGCAGTGGTTTGTCCGTCACTTCTCGCACCGCCCGCATAATTTTTTCGTCCTGCTTCGTGCCGACTTTGATTTTCAAAATCGGAAATTCTTCCGCTTCGCGAATTTTGCGTTGCATCATCTCCGGCGTGTCGATGCCGATGGTGAATGATGAAAGCGGCGTTCGAGTCGGATTGAGTCCCCACCCTTTGAACAGCGGCACGCCAAATTTTTTCCCAATCCAATCCATTAACGCCACGTCGATCGCAGCTTTCGCCGAGCTTTGTCCGGCGTGGAGCTTATGCACGTCTTCAGCAATTTCAACAAAGTGCAAAGGATTCGCCCTTGCCAAAAGCGGTTTTGCCGACTCAATAAATTCCTGCAAGCTCTCCGGCGTTTCGCCGTAGCGCCGGCTGAACGAGGCTTCGCCAATGCCGGTGATGCCCTCGTGATCTAAATAAACAAAAATATTTTCGTGATCATCAACCGAAGCGCGGGAGATCGTCCACGTGTGTTTGAGTTTGAGGTGGATAACTCGAGAGGAAAGAATCATGGAGTTGAAGATTGTTCAAAATTTTTGAGAGCAGTTTCAATCCCAGCAGCAAAACGAGAATAAATTTCCGGAATTTTATTGACCAGTCTCGGGATTGGCTTATCATCCAACATAAAGCCGTAGGCATGAACGAAAAAATGACGGAAAGACAAAAACGGGAAAACATCGTCATAAAGAGATTGTGAAATAATTTGCTCCTTTTCGACGTCGACTTTTTCCCGCAAGTCAGCCATAAATTTTCATCCCATCCCTTAGCACCAGCTTGTTGAAAAGCGTCGGCTTTTTGAGGTCAATGAGATCAACGGGCTTGGGTAAATTTTTCATCAATTCGGCATAGAATTCAAAAAATAACTCTGCCGGCACGCCCAAAACGCCGAGATCAATGTCGCGCGCTGCGGCGCCTTCAGTTAATGTCGAGCCGAAGAGATAAATCGCCGCGACATTGTATTTGCGGGCGGCATCAATAATAATTTGTTTTTCGATTTCAGGGAGCATGTCGTTTTTTGTTTCAATCAATTTGTAACCGCGAAATTTGTTGCTACATTATATCGTGATTAAAATATAACCGAATCCAAGAGTCTATGCAAGACAATTTTGTTGCCGTCCGGATGGTGTGTTTACAAAATAACGCTTGCTGTTTTCTCGCCAATACATTATTTATAAAAACACCGCTAAGGGCACAACGCACGCAAAAACAGTGGCAATCAGCCGACTTGACCCAATTTCAAATTTTATCGCAATTCGCAGGAACGAGCCATGTTAACTCTCCGTCTCACGCAGTTTACCGAAGCTGAAGACAGATACCGCGTCGAAGCGGCGCTCGAAGGTGACGGCCAACCCAGACAGACCGCGGTCTCGCGTTTCGATTTCAAACTTTCCCTGCAAGATCACGAAGATCTGCGCTGGTATCGCGAAGACTATTTGCAATATCCGCTTGATCCCGCGCCCACGATTGCGGCACGCATCGAACAACGCATGAATGACATCGGCACGGATTTATTCAAAGCCGTGTTTCAATCCAGCGACGACGCCCGCGATTTGTGGGCCACGCTGCGCGGCCAACTCAATGACGCGCGCGTGGAAATCAACACCGAAGTACGCGAGGCCACTTCGATTCCGTGGGAGTTGCTGCGCGATCCTAAAACCGAGGCCGCGCTCGCGTTGCGCGCGCAAGCCTTGGTGCGCAGCCAGCCGCAAACCAGCCAGCGTCCGCATGCGGCGCGCAGTTGCGCTATCTGATTCACAGTTAGCGCTATGAGTATGTGGGTGGCTTTGCCTTCAGCGCGGCGGCGTGACGCTGAAAGCCGCGCGATCAGTGGATTGGTTGGAATGGCAAATTGACTTTTAAAGGCACGCGAGTGCCGGTAAGCAATTTCTAAGCATGGTGATTCCATCGCCGACATCCTGCGCAACTGGCCGGAGTTGTCGCATAAAGCCGTTGAAGAGGCTATTCGCTGGGCGGCTGATTTGATCCAAGAAAAATATCCGACCACGTTAAGGAAAGCCGCGTGAGCTTGCTCATTTTCGACGAGCAGATCAATTGTGAGACAGCGATTGATCCGCTCCGGTCCTGGGCGACGGTTCGCAGACTTAAAGACGTTCGCCCGCCTGTTCACAATAAAATTCCCTTCAACGGATCCTTCCCATTCCACATTCCCTCCGACGCCACCGGCGCGAAGCGCGCAAACAATTCCTCGCGATACCAATTCTCGGCGCGGGTGCGGCGCATGGCCTCGCGATGCGCCGGCGCGCGAAAAGCAAACGCTTCCATATCGCCGACGCTGCGCCAGAGACTGAATGTTGCTTGCCGAAAAAACGGCGCTTCGCCGAGGCCGATTGACGCCAGCAAACCGGCCGCATTATCCAAAGCCTGACTCGTTGCCGGCACGGCGCTCCAAAAAGCGCGCAATCGACTCAGACGAATCGTCGCGCGCGTGAGAATGGCAATGGGGCCGTCTATTTTATGCGGCGCTAATGGAAAGAATGGATTCACGCCCAACCATTGGCCCCGCACTTCCACAGGCTGCAAATGCACCGTCCAGATTTCTTCAGCATGGCGGCGATAAATACGCATCAACGCTGAATGCGCAAAAAAGCTTTCCAACGCGTCAACATGTTCCCACACGGCGAGCAAACCATAACGCGCCCAGTTCGGGCGGAGACTGAAGCCGCTGCCGTGTCCGCTGCCGAGGAGTTTCCAGAAACGGAGTCCGGCCATTCTCGCCAGTTGCGGGCGGGCGAACGCCATTTGCGTGAAGGCCCAAATTTGTTCGGCGCCGGAATAGCCGAAGAGGGTGAGGGTAGTCAAGTGGATTTTAAAAAGTGAATAAAGACCAACGGCTGTGGGACAGGCAGCCTTGCCTGTCAAAATTTGCATATAACGCAAACAACTGATGACAGCCAGGCTGGCTGTCCCACACTGTTTTCCGTTGGAAAATTATTGCGGTTGGCCTTCGCCACCCATCATTTGTGACATGGCCGCTTCGGCGCGTTGGCCCATTTCTTCCGGCGGCACGTCTTCGATGTGGCTCGCCATCGACCAATTGTGGCCAAAAGGATCGACGAGCATTCCGTAGCGATCGCCCCAGAACATATCCGCCAGCGGCATCGCCACCTGGCAGCCGGAGGCAACGGCCTGGTTCCATAACGCATCGACGTCTTCGACTTGCAGGTGAATCGTGACCGGCGAGCCGCCGAGCGACTGCGGCGATTTCGCGCCCATCCTTTCGTCGTTCATAAAAAAAACCGAGCCGCCGATTTGAATTTCCGCATGCATGATCGCACCGTCCGGCATGGGCATGCGATAATGCTCGATCGCGCCGAAAGCTTTTTTGTAAAACTCAATCGCCTCGCCCGTGCTCTTGACGACGAGATGCGGCGTTATCGTGTGCATGTGCTCCGGCACGCGCTGCACGCCCTTCGGCTTTGCGGCGCGTTTCGTTTTTTTCACCGGGCGCTTGGTTTTCTTGGCCGCGCTTTTGGCTTTGACGGCTTGGCGTTTGGGTTTAGCTGGCATGTTGCATTTCCTCCGTGAAAAGTTTTGATAATGGAATTAAATATTTTATTGGGCGGCGTCTTGATCGCCTTCCTCAATGTAAGCATGGCGTAATTTCACCGGCGCCGGCGCATGCTTGCGCACCCGAATATTGAGAGCTTCGACAAAAACTGAAAATGCCATCGCAAAATAAATATAGCCCTTGGCAATATGCTGTCCCAGGCCGTCGGCAATCAGGGTGACGCCGATTAAAATCAAAAAACTCAAGGCGAGAATTTTGAGCGTCGGATGGCGCTCGACGAATCCGCTGATAAAACCGGAGAACACGAGCATAAAACCGACGGCGATGACAACAGCGGCGACCATCACCGCGAGGTGGTCCGCCATGCCGACAGCGGTGATCACCGAATCCAGCGAGAACACAATATCCAACAAAATAATTTGGATAATAACGCTGGCGAACGAGGCGGCGCGGATTTGCCGCGAGGCGCCGCCTTCCACGCCTTCCAATTTTTCATGAATTTCATACGTGCTTTTGGCGAGCAAAAAAAGTCCGCCGGTGATAAAAATGAGATCGCGCCCGGAAATTTCATTGTTGAGCACCGGCACCGTAAACAACGGCACGGTGAGCTTGCTCAACCAGACGATGGAAAAGAGCAACCCGATACGCGTCACCATCGCCAACACCAGGCCGATATTGCGCGCGCGGCTTTGTTGATGCTGCGGCAGCTTGCCGGCGAGAATCGCAATGAAAATAACATTATCAATACCGAGAACGATCTCCAAACTCGTCAAAGTTAATAGTTGCACCCAGGTATTGGGGTCAGTCAACCACTCCATTTAACAACTCCAGATGAGTGAATAAAATTTAATTGGTGACAGCCTTATTTCTTACGCAGATCGGCGCCAACAGTTGCGAACGCGCGCCGTTGCCGCTGTTTTTTATGATAATCGAAAAAAAGGCATTGTCAAGGAATTTTGGCGCAATAGCGACGGGCATAATCGTCATCACGAAAAATCTCATGGCGATGGTCGGCCAGAAAACGGTAGAACGAATCCGCTTTCAGCCTGAAGGTGTACAGGCTTTCAGTGTTGAAAAACTCGCGTTGCAGAAAGGCTTTGCCGAGCATGGCGACTCAAGTTGGGATTAATAATAATATAGATTTATTATTACAATATAATAAAGTTTTATAAAAAACAAAAATATTTATTAACCACTTTCCGGTCAGACTTCTCGAAAAAATAGCGCAGCATCGACAGGTTGAGCGTCTTGCCGAAACGCCGCGGCCGTGGAATGAGCAGCACCTTCGCGCCCGGATCGATCGCTTCTTTGATCGGCAGGCTTTTGTCCGCAAAATAATAGTTGCCCTCGATCACCTCTTTGCAATCGGACAACCCGACAGATAGTTTTTGCATAAGCGTTCTCAAAATGAATTTTAGGGAACTACCAAACGCCGTTGCGTACGCTCACTTTGCCCGCATCACACGACGGCGGTGAATCGCACGGAATTCTGTTTTTCTTTTTTATCTTTTTATCAATTTTTTCTCACCCACGCGCCATCCGGCAGTTGCATCCATTCGCCGCTGCGGGCGACGTCGCGATTCAATTTGGCAAACACTTTTTCGACCTCCGAAATGCCAGTCGCTTGCGCGGTCGGATTGATCTCCATAATGCGCTGCATGATGGTCTGGCGGTCGCGGTTTTCTTCGGCGACGATGTCTTCCACGAGCTTGCGATAGTTGGCGTCCGTTTGCAATCGCGGCAAGGAACGAATCTCCAACAAGCCGCGTGTATTCTCGCCGACGGCGCCGTCGCGTTTGAACTCATCGACGTCGCCTTTGTTGAACTCACGATTTTGAATGGCGGTGAGCACGGCGCGCTTCTCGTCGGAAAGTGTGATCTGGCTGTCGGGATTGGCGGCGCGCACCGAGGCCACCATCCACACGTCTTCGCGCACTTGGTTGTACGTGCCGAGAATCTGATTCTCCAGCGCGGTTTTCTCGCCGGTGAATTTCATTTCCGGCGCGTGAATCGTGCAGGCGGCGAGGCCTATTATGAAAAAGAAAAAAACAGCGGCGAATACAGTATTGCTTTTCATCAGACACCTTTGAAAGTTTGTTTAGTCCCACTGAAAAATTAGCATTTTTGTCCGAGATAGTCAAGGTGAAATCTACCGTGACACGCGCCTTGACTTTTTAACTAGATTTAGGTATCTTTGCTCAATTCCATTAATTGACAATTTAAAATTTTTATCCAAGATGACTGGCATGATGAATTCAAACAATCAATACGAAAATCTCCTGGTCGACGGCAGGCGCGTGCCGGCGCTGGCGGGCAAAACGACGACGCTCATCAATCCCGCGACGAGTGAACCACTTGCCGTGGTGGCCGAAGCCGGTGCGGAAGATGTCGATACCGCCGTGCAAAGCGCGCATCGCGCCTTTCGCGACAGCCCATGGCGAAAACTCAACAGCCGTGAACGCACGCGAATTCTCCTGCGGTTGGCAACTCTGCTGCGCGAGCATAAGGAGGAACTCGGACGTTTGGAAAGCCAGAACGTCGGCAAGCCGATCAACGACGCGCGCGATGAAGTGGGAGCCGCCGCGAATTGTTTTGAGTATTACGCCGGCGCGATCAATAAAGTCGGCGGCAGCACGATTCCGGTGGCGGCGCCCGGCATTAGTTTGACGTTTCGCGAGCCGATCGGCGTGTGCGGTTTGATTCTGCCGTGGAATTATCCGCTCGTCATCGCCGCGTGGAAAATCGCGCCGGCGTTGGCGATGGGCAACACGGTGGTGGTTAAACCCGCGGAGCAAACGCCGCTCACGACATTGCGTTTGGCGGAACTCGCGTTGGAAGCGGGAGTTCCAGCGGGCGTTTTTAATGTCGTGCCCGGCGAAGGCGTTCCCGCCGGCGAGGCTTTGGTGCGGCATCCGCTGGTGCGAAAAATTTCTTTCACCGGTTCGACGGAAATCGGCCGGCAGGTGATGCGACTCGCGGCGGATGACATCAAACGCGTGACGTTGGAACTCGGGGGCAAATCAGCCAACATTGTTTTTGCCGATGCCAATTTCGAGCGCGCGGTGTCTTCGGCGGCTTCGAGTCTTTTGAGTAATACCGGCCAGGATTGCTGCGCGCGCAGCCGTTTGCTCGTTGAGCGTTCAATTTACGATAAATTTACAGCGCAATTGATCGAGCTTTTTCAGAAAGTGAAAGTCGGCGATCCGCTTGACGAGAAAACCGAAATGGGGCCGCTGATTTCATTGAGCCATCGCGAGCGGGTTTGCCGCTACATTGCAAGTGGCCGCAGCGAAGGCGCGACGTTGTTGTGCGGCGGCAACGCGCCGGAGACTGGCACACTCGCGCGCGGCGCCTTTCTCAATCCGACTCTTTTTGCCGATGTTCGTCCGGATATGAAAATTGCGCAGGAAGAAATTTTTGGGCCGGTGCTTGCTGTGATTCCATTTGACACCGAATCCGAGGCCGTCGCGATTGCCAACAACAGTCTCTACGGTTTGGCCGGTTCGATTTGGACGCGCGACCTCGAACGCGCGTTGCGGGTGGCGCGCGCCGTTGAAACCGGCGTGCTCTCGATCAACTCCGGCAGCAGCGTGCATCTCGAAGCGCCGTTCGGCGGCGTGAAGCACAGCGGTATTGGCCGCGAACTGGGATTGGCGGCGCTGGATCATTATTGCGAATTGAAGAGTGTTTTTATTCACACAGGAATTTAAAAAAACATTTTTGAAACTTTGGATAAAATGACTTCTTTAAAAGGACGCGTCGCGCTTATCACCGGAGTGAGCCGTAAAAAAAGAAGTGAAGTTGAATCAATGCGGCGAATCATGTCCAGATTCGGCATTACCGCAAAGGAAGCCGAGGGGCTGAATGAAGCGGCGATGGAGGCCTTGAGCGCCGGTCCATTGACCAAAGGCGAATTGACTGAACGAGTCAAACCTCGAGTCGGAAAAAAGGTGCGAGCAACCATGGCGCAGTTTTGGAATATCTTCCGGCCGGCTTTCGCCGCGGGCTTGATTTGCTACGGCCCGGAATCCGGCAAAGAAGCGGTCTTTATTCGCGTCGAGCAATGGCTGCCAAAACAAAGGGAATTTTCCGAGACGGAGGCGCAGCAAATGCTGTTGCGCCGCTATTTGCGCGCTTATGGTCCGGCAACGCTGCAGGATTTTTCCAAATGGACCGGCCTGCTCATGAAAGAGGCAAAGGCCGTGTGGGAGATGCTGCAAGAAGAACTGGTCGAAATCAGCATTGAGGACGAGAAAGCATTTCTTCTCCGCGATGATCATGACCAACTGGCCAACGGCTCTCTTGATGGCCAGGTTCTGCGGCTCTTGCCGCACTTTGACCCTTATCTATTGGCGCACGCTGATAAAAATCATTTGGTTGATTCTTCCCATTACAAACGCGTTTATCGCAATCAGGGCTGGATCTCGCCGGTGATTTTACTCGATGGAAAAGTCATCGGCGTTTGGTCATACACTCGCCGCGCAAAACGGTGGGCATTGGCAATAGAACCGTTTCAAAAATTTTCTAAAGCGGTTCGCGCTAAAATTGAAGAAGAGGCGGCAAGTTTGGGAAATTTCCTTGAAACTTCGTGGGAAATTAAATTCTGACGGAGAAAATTTATGACAACTTCCTCAGTTCGCGGCATGCTCGACTTTGAAACGCTCAAACAAATGGTCGCGGACGAAAAAATCGAAACCGTGCTCACGGCGTTTCCGGATATGTACGGCCGATTGATGGGCAAGCGCATTAGCGGACATTATTTCGTCAACGACGTGCTCAAGCAGGCAATTCACGCCTGCGATTATTTGCTCGCCTGCGATATGGAAATGGATCCGACGCCGGGTTACGCGTTTACCAGCTGGGAAAAAGGTTACGGTGATTTTCGGCTGATGCCGGATTTGCAAACGCTGCGGCTCGCCAGTTGGCTGGATAAAACCGCGATCGTGCTCTGCGATGTTTACAATGAAGAAAAGTACGAGCTTGTCGAAATCGCGCCGCGCAGCATTTTGCAAAAACAAATCGAGCGGGCGGCACAAAAAGGCTATCTCGCGATGGGCGGCTCAGAACTCGAATTGTATGTTTTCAAAGACACGTATGCCGAGGCGGCCAAGAAAAAATACGTCGATCTTGAACCGCTGGGCCATTACATCGAAGATTATCATATTCTGCAGGGCACGAAAGAAGAGTTTATTATCGGCGCGATTCGCCATCATCTCGACCGTTCGGGCGTGCCGGTGGAATTTTCCAAAGGCGAATGGGGGCCGGGTCAGCAGGAAATCAATTTGCGCTACGCCGAGTTTCTGGAAATGTGCGACCGGCATGTGATCTACAAACATTTGGCGAAAGAAGTTGCGCTGCAGCAAAATTGCTCGGTCACATTTATGGCGAAATGGGACGAGCGCTATGCCGGCTCCGGTTTGCACGTGCACGTGAGTTTGTGGGATAAAAGTAATAAGAAGGCGTTATTCCCCGGTGAAGAAGCATTTGGGCCAGTACATTCGTCGCCACTGTTTCGCTGGTTTCTCGGCGGGTGGATGGCACACCTGCGCGAGATTTATCCGTTTTATGCGCCGTATCCGAGTTCATACAAACGCTATCGCGCCGGCTCATTCGCGCCAACGGCAATCGCGTGGAGTTACGACAATCGCACCGCGGGCTTTCGCATTGTCGGGCACGGCCCGTCGCTGCGCATCGAATGTCGCGCGCCCGGCGCCGACGCCAATCCGTATTTAGCTTTTGCCGCCGCGCTCGCCGCCGGACTCGACGGTATCGAAAAACAAATCGAGCCGCCGCCGATGTTTTCGGGAGATGTTTATGCTGCGCGCGATCTGCCGCAGGTGCCGCATTCGCTCAACGAAGCGATTCACGAATTGGAAAAAAGCGCGTGGGCGCGCGAAGTTTTGGGCGACGCGGTAATCGCGCATTATTTGCATTTCTTCAAAACCGAACAACGCAAATTTGACGAAGTGGTGACGAGCTGGGAACGCGCGCGGTATTTCGAGCGGGCGTAATTGCTAAAAAATTGTAAAATCCCTTGTTTTTATCATTTTTTTTCGTACATTGCAGGCGACTTGAAAAATAAAGTTCATCCGGAGAAGATGGCATGAATGAGCGTATGGTCGAGATTCTCGTCTATATCATGAATGAAATGCAAGGCGCCACGGCGGCGCCGGGGCATATGGAATTGATCTCGCGCGATCTGCTGCAGCGCGGTTACACTGAAAATGAAATCAGCTCGGCGTTTTCCTGGTTGTACGAGCGCCATCAATATGAAAACGAAGAACTGGTGCGCCACACGGGGCCGACGCTGTCGGGAACGTTTCGCGTCTTGCACGATCTCGAGCGCCTGGTGATCTCGCCGGAAGGTCACGGCTATTTGTTGCAACTCAAGCACCTCGGCATTTTGGATGACGCCAAAATCGAGCAAGTGATCGAGCGGGCCATGATGATCGGCACGACGCACCTGCCGGCAGAAGCGATCAAAGCGCTGGTGGCGTCAAACTTGGGCAATGGGGACGGTTTGAACGACGACGCGTTACTCATGTTAGACCACAATGTCGTTGTGCACTAATTCGCAAAACGGGAAACATAAAAATAAAACGTAAGTATAAAACGTAAAGAGTTCACCGGTTGCAAAACTGCGTATAAGCTTTGCGTAATTATTTTATTTTAGTATTGCAGGAGCTGCATCGTAAAATATATGGCGAAGTCGTTAGTCATCGTTGAATCCGTTGCCAAAACGAAAACGATCAATAAGTTTCTCGGAAAAGATTATACGGTCAAATCCTCCGTCGGCCACGTTAAAGATTTGCCGAAGCAGCGGCTCGGCGTGGACGTCGACAACGGTTTTGAGCCGGAATATATTACCATTCGCGGCAAAGGCAAGGTGCTCACCGATCTGCGCAAAACCGCGGCGAATGTCGATCGGGTTTATATCGCCACCGACCCCGACCGTGAAGGCGAGGCGATTGCGGCGCATCTCGCGGAAGTGATTCAGCCGCACAATGCAAATATTTTTCGCGTGCGTTTCAATGAAATCACCGAGCGCGCGGTGAAGCAGGCGCTGCAGCATACGTTGCCGATTGATGTAAATTTGGTCGTGGCGCAAAAAGCGCGTCGCGTGGTGGATCGACTCGTCGGTTATCAAGTGAGCCCGATTTTGTGGCGCACGATTTATCGCGGCCTCAGCGCCGGTCGCGTGCAGTCCGTCGCGCTGCGTTTGATTTGCGAGCGTGAAGAGCTTATTGATATTTTCATTCCCGAAGAGTATTGGAGCATTGCTGCCGAATTTAAAGGCAAGCGCACCGATCCTTTTTTCTCCAACCTCGTTAAAATCGGCGAGCAGAAGCCGGAGATTCACAACGAAGCGGAAGCGCAGACGATCAATCGCGAGCTGCGCCAGCAGACGTTCAAAATTGCAGATATAAAGAAGAAGAAAATCAATCGCCAGCCGGCGCCGCCGTTTACGACGAGCACGATGCAGCAGGAAGCCGCGAATCGTTTGGGCTACACCGCCAAGCGCATCATGGCGATTGCGCAGCAGCTTTACGAAGGCGTCGAGCTGGGCGAAGACGGCAGCGTCGGTTTGATCACGTACATGCGTACCGATTCAACGCGCGTCGCCGACGAGGCCATTGCCGAGGTGCGAGATTACATCGTGACGGATTACGGTTTGGAATATCTGCCGCAAACGCCGCGCAAATATAAACTGAAGTCGTCGGCACAAGACGCGCACGAAGCGATTCGCC
>Ga0247727_10016253_pt1 | contig 12046 bp, 7 predicted proteins | sample WisWelCaveWW1625_FD_202498 | JGI IMG/M metagenome (GOLD analysis project Ga0247727, IMG submission 202498) | Biofilm microbial communities from Wishing Well Cave, Virginia, United States - WW16-25 | ecosystem: Environmental > Aquatic > Deep subsurface > Groundwater > Cave microbial mat | place...
GTTGATTGAGGATCATGCTGCCGGGAGCGATCAATTTTGCGCGTTGCCGGAAGATTCGACCCAGAAAACCGTATTCGCTTTTTTCGACTTCGGCGCTGTCCATTCGACCTATCGCTTTCACAGAACTGTTTGTGATGACTCGCGACTCCACTTCACTTGCTGTTTGTTGAGCGCCGAGTAAAATCACACCCATGCTTCTTCCGCGTTCCGAAATGTCCAGAATTACGTCTTTGATGGGGCTCCAACCTTCGCGTGGGGCATACTTATTGAGCTCGTCAATCATGACAAACAACAACGGTCTGGAAGTACCGCGGGCTTCCTTCTCGCGAAAAACTGTTCGCAAAATCGAGCCGACCACAAACATCTTTGCGTGAGCAGACAATTGGTGAATATCGACAACGGTCAACTGATGTGTCTGCCAGTCGATTTTTGATTTCTTCACTTCCTTTTCCGATGCCTGGCGGATGAGGCCTTCGGTCCCGAATGAAGCGGAGTGAATTCGTCTCAACAGAGCCTGAATCTGTCCGTGATGCGTAGCAAACTGCTGGCCGAACCAGTATCCCGGATCCTGTTGGACATCATCGTGCAAATCGAGCAGGGTGTATAGCGGTTGTTCCTGCGATCCGGGCAGCGGGTCCCAATCCGGACGACCATCGGCACACAATTTGTTCAACTTTGATTCAATCAGACGTACATACTGCAGCAGGCCGCTCGTGTCATCAGATGTGTCGGAAAAAAGAAAACTGAAGAGTCTTTCCTTAGCGACTTGACGGAGGGTCCACAGATAAACGGAAATCCCGGTCTGCCTTCGTTCCGTCGCCGGCATGAGAATGCCGGACTGCGGTCTGGGAGGCGAATAAAAACCAGCGTCCCGAAAAGCATTCGGAGAAAGTCCCAGCTTTTGATAATTCCTTTCTTCTGAAATGGAAAGTTTTCGATTGGGTTTATCCAGAAAAAGTAAATCTTCGCCTTTTACATTAAAAACAATGGCCCGTGTATTGGATGCCTCCGTACCCAGAAGACCTGAGTTCAGAATTGCATAAAGAAGGAAAAGTCCGTATGAAGTTTTTGTAGCAACTCCTGATATTCCGCTGATGGATAAATGAGCTCCGTTTTCACCATTCAGAAAATCGAAGTTGATAAAATAAGGTTCGCCGGTTCGCAGGATTCCTGCAGGCACTTTGCGCTCCATCTTATCGATGAACAGTCCCCTTTCCAGTTCCTTCCCCTCAGCCCTGTACACCGCATCGCCCGGCTTTGGAGGAATGTAGATTTCCGGTTGAACGCGCGTAATGGCAACATTCGCAGCAAAAGCGAGGCTTACGGGAAGAACACCTTCGGCCGCCCGAATCGAATCGGAATCCCATTCGGCTCCTTCAAAGAATCTGGTAACGTACTGAACGGTCCCGTAGAATTTCACTGTATCACTGGTACCGGGCAGAATCGTTTCTACAAAAACGACATCGTCAAGTTGCAAAAAGCAATCCTCAAAAATACCCACCCAGAACTCAAGTGCCTCTGAACGTTTTTCTTTTGTTCCCAGAACAATACCAACTGCATCCATATAAGATGTCTCCTAAAAATGATCTTCAACAATTCGGGAAATGAGTGCTGGATTGCCAATTCGGTGACGCAGCTCCGTTTCGAGCGCAGCCAGTGGAGCCAGATTTTGAGGGGCTCGTGGATCGCGCCCTCTGGGAGAAACAAACCGCGGCAGATTACCGGCACAAAGGTCGAACAGTTCCCGTGCACGTGACAGCTCTATTGCGGCGGACACTTCCAATCTCACAATGCCGGCCTGCTTACTTTCTCTGGGGCCCGGCGTTTCCACACGAAAATAGCACGAGTATCTGTTGACTCGTTCCCTGCTCCGCTTCTTTGCCTGAAGAAAAAAGATCGGAGTTCTCTCACCTTTGATTAAATTGAAAACAACAGGCTGCAAAGATTCAGGCAAGTAAATGGTATGAATCGTTTTGATGTATCCGACCGATGGTAGCGGGCCCAGCAAATGCAAGTTCAAAGGCCCATCCGCAATAACCAGGTCCGGAGCGTCGCCGGAATTGTAAATCCCTTCGATTACGAACGATTCTTCTTCCCTCATGAGCTGCTGCAACATGTTTACAGGCTCTTCCGGATCGCGTCCTTCTATGCGGCATACATTCAATTCAAGAGAGTTACCGCCTGATCGACTCAGTGGTAACGAAATTGTTGAGGGTTCGCCGGTCGGATCCGACACCAGCAGTATGTGTTTCACGGAAACGGAAAGCAGGCTCCTGCAGAAAGTATTGATCTCCGATTGTCTCATCGCAACACAACCGGCAGCTAGGCCTCCAACAGCGCCAAACGAAACGGTAGAGCCGGTCTGCCGGGTAAAACGCGTGTGGATCCGGCGAACTCCATCTACAAAAGCGATTCGTTGCGATTCTCCGGTGGTCCCTTGAGCAAGAGGCCGCCATTCTTTTTCCGGAACCTCGACATTGCAATCTACAATCAGTTGTTTAGCAAGTGATGGATCCAGATCCTCGGACACCTGAAATCCCATTCCATAATCCGCGCGCCACGGATCGAGCTTACAATTAAGCTGCTGAAATAACTTCACAGGCATCCCGATTCAAGAATACCATGCCGGGTCGACAAATCCCGAAAACAGAATCTAGCTAGAGCTAGAGCGTGCTTTTTGCGGATTCTGCCGGAGGTTCTTTCAACAAATGGATGGCGTCGGATTCCGTGGAGAGAACTGGGAAATAGTTGTCCAGACCTGACATCTTAATCATCATCTCCACACGGCTGTGAATGCCGACCAGAGCGACTTTGCCTCCGCGTTCAACGATGAAGTTCCGTGCTTTGATCAGCTCGCTGATTCCAGAACTGTCGATGGATTGTATGCCCTGCACATTCAAGATCAGTTTGACCGGCGGTCCTTGATACAGTTTCTTGAACTCGTCTTCCAACGGTGCAAGATATCCCGCCTTTACGCTGCCGGTGATGCTGAGGATGACGATGTTTAAAGGAATTTCAATCACTTTGAGATTCAGTTCCATAGATTTATTTATATCATAGGAAGGTCAACAAAGATTGCCGTACCGGTTGGAGCTTCATTCCTGTTGTTCCGTACATTAAGGAAGAGGTTTTCATGAAAACAAAAAGAACAATCACTGGTCTACTTGTGGCTTTGCTGATGGTTCCGTTCGCGTACGCGCTGGAAATCAAGTTTGGCTCCGGGAAACAAATGTATCTGAATCATGCCAACCCTCAACGTGGGACATACGACATTGTGGCTCATATGGTGTTGATCAAAAACGATTCCAACGAAAGAATTACGCTCCAGAACGTAGACTACAGTTTTCTTGCAGGAAATCGGATCGTTGAAGAAAAGCATCTGGATGTAACGGATCTGGTTAGCGCCACGACCGAGGTGCTGGACCTGGAATTCGCAAGGAATAAAAGCGCGAGAAGTAAAGTTGAAATGGCGCAAGGAAAATCATCCTTGCGCCATATTTCTACTGCGCTAACCCGGAGAAGACACAAAAGTTCAGATCTTCTTATCGCGTGAATCGGGTTGCTTCAGGCCATGATTCTTCTACTCAACATCGAAGCATTCACGTCTTGAAACAGATTTGCTGCGCTGCGAACTGTTTTCGACATACTTGTGAGAGTCGCCGCATGCTGGGACGAAAAGACGATGCCCTCTTGCGACCCGTCGATGCCGCCGTACTGCGGAGGCGTCATCAGACCTGCCTGTTCTAATTTCGTAGAGCCACCGATTTGCGGCGGTGTCATGAGGCCTGCTTGCTCGAGTCTGGTGGAGCCTTGCTGCGCAATCGCGTCAAACCCGCCGCCATATTGCGGAGGCGTCATCAGACCTGTTAGTTCTAATTCCGTAGAACCTCCAATTTGCGGTGGCGTCATGAGACCCACCTGCTGAAGCCTTGTAGAACCTTGCTGCGCAAGCACGTCGAACCCGCCGCCGTATTGCGGAGGTGTCATCAAACCCACCTGTTCTAAGTCCGTTGTACCGCCGTACTGCGGAGGCGTCATCAGGCCCGCTTGCTCGAGTCTGGTGGAGCCGCCCTGCTGCAGCAATTCGGTCGGCGAGCCGCTCACAATGATGATCCCCTGCTGTTCTGCTTGCGATGCGATTTTTGAAACGATCTCGGAAATGCTGGAAAGTTCACCACCGGCTCCAAGTTGTGGATCCTTAAACGCGCTGAGTACAGGATCATCGGCCCGTATCGCCGAATCGAACAGCTGGTTGTTCATGTAAGTAGTAGGACTGGAAAACTCAGCGGCTCCGGATATCTGTTGTTGCGATCCCAGACCGGACAGTTCGGTCATTTCGCTTGCTTCGAATGACGAAAAAGAATCCATCGCGGCTTGAATCCCTGTGGAACTGCCGGCGCTTGTCGTTGCAGTAAGCCCTTGAGCCACCGAATCGAATCCGGAAATAATCTGATTCTGTAAATAAGTTGAGCCTGAGTTCAAACTAATCATTTCTACCTCCTTCCTTGACTTTGTCGTAAACGATTTCTTTCCTGCTGGACAGCTTCAAACCCTTTTTCCTTTCCCAGCTTTATAGCGTCTTGAGTTATTGCCACAAGTAAACGGGACCGGTTGGCAGCCGGGTTCTTTCTGGCCGGGTCGAGCCGGATTGTTGTGGCGAAATCTTCCGCAGCCTCCTGAAACTTTCCGAGTTTCAAAAACACTTCTCCACGGTTTGATCGTGAATCTATATCCTTATCAAACAATTGAATCGCTGCGCTGTAGCTTGAGACTGCCGCTTCATCCTTGCCTTCGCGTTGATAGAGCGAGCCCAGAATTCCATGAACATAAGCATTATTTCCATCCAGCAGGGCAAGCCCCTCGAAGATGTTCTTTGCATCGCCAAACCGGCCCTGTTGATAAAAACGGAATCCAATTTGAAGCAATGCTGCTTCCTGTCTCGAATTCATACCGAGCCTCTCTACCAGCTTCATTTCCTTTTTCTTTGTGTCCTTCATCGTTCCTCCATGATTTCAACAATCCAGGGGGCAATAACCATGCCGGCGAGAAATTGGGCTAAGTTTGCGGTTGCAGATTCGTTTGTCAGGCGACGAGAAATCGGACCTCTTTCGCATTAAAACGGATCAAATGGGAAGGTCGCCGCCTTTTTTGCCAAACGGCAAAAAAGATTCGCGATTCGGCAAATAAATCGACAGTTCGCGTTTGACCCTCCGACGATCCGGAAGTAACATAAAGCTACCGAAAAAGGTCGTGAACTATAGACAAATATTCAGCAAGCCCGATTATTCAGCTTGCGATCCTCAAAGGGATTCTCTCTCCAGATTTACTTTCCACGCGATCGATGGATCACGATTCTGTTGATGCATTGATCGAACAAGGCGTTCTCCAACCTGAACAGGTTGAGCAATTACAGAAAGAATTAGCTCTGGATGAATTCAATACGCTTCCTGCGCAGGTTGGAGGTAAAGAATCTTCCGTCACGGGAACAGCCGGAAAAATTGCCGTATTCGGCAGGTATGTTCAGTTGGAATTCCTGGGTCAGGGTGGAATGGCGCGCGTTTATAAGGCTTACGACCCATCCCTCGCGCGAAGTGTCGCGCTCAAATTCGTAAAAGTAGAGGACCCGCAGCTGGCCCATCGCCTGTTGCTGGAAGCTCGTTCTCAAGCACGAATCGAACACGGACACGTCTGCAAAGTCTACGAAACGGGAGAAGTCGAAGGAAAACCCTATATTGCCATGCAATACATTTCCGGGAAAACGCTGAAGCAATTAGATGAAAGCCTATCGTTGCGGCAGAAAGTGGAATTGATACGACAGGTCGCCGATGGTGTGCACGCAGCGCACAAGGCCGGTTTGATTCATCGTGATCTGAAGCCGGCGAACATTTTGATTGAGCAACGTGAGACGGGACTTGAAGCCTACGTGATGGACTTCGGTCTTGCGCGCGAGATCCAGGCTCCTCAACTGACCATGACAGGCCTCATCGTTGGCACCCCGTCGTATATGTCACCCGAACAGGCCCGTGGACACGCAGCAGAAATTGACGCCCGCACCGATATCTACAGTATTGGCGCTACATTATACGAGTCAATTACAGGACGCCCTCCGTTTGAAGGCGGAAGCACAACAGAAATCTTGATGCAGATCATCGAACAGGAGCCGGTTCCGCCTCGAAAGCTTGAACCTTCCTTGCCTCTGGATTTACAAACAATCGTTTTGAAATGCCTGGACAAGAATCCTGACCGTCGCTACCTGTCCGCTCGCTCGATTTCGGAAGATCTATCCCGGTTCCTGGATGGAGATCCAATTCAGGCAACCCCCGCTACATGGATGTACCGGACGAACAAACGGATCAGGAAACACCCCGTTATATCAGGATTGCTGGCTGCCGCTTTTGCTGCCGTTGTCGTTCTTGCAGGCACAGCCGGGGTGATTCAGTGGCAAGCGAACCGCCAGGCCGCGCTTCTCCAGGAATTCGGTTCAAAAGCAAATGGGACCGAAGGGATTATGCGGTTTGCCTACCTTCTCCCTTTGCACGATATTTCGCCGGAACGACAGATGGTCCAGGATCGCATCGATGCGATCAGCGATCGGATGGCAAGTCTGGGGGCCATGGCTCAGGGTCCGGGCCACTATGCGATAGGCAAAGGCTTGATGGCTTTGCAGCGATACGGTGAAGCGAAGACGCATTTGGAACTGGCACTGAACAAGTATCATTACAAACAACCCGAGGTTGCATATGCCTATGGTCTGACTCTTACGATGCTTTACCAAAATGAACTGGAATCTGTCGCGCGGATAACAGACAAAGTACAACGGGAATTAAGACTCAAAGAGGTTGAACGAGACTTCAGAGGTCCCGCCTTATCTTATATTCGAGACGGGAGCCAATCGGCCGAATCCCCGGATTACGCTGAGGCAATCATCGGATTTCTGGACAAACAATATGAGCGCGCCATTGAGAAATCGGTAAGGGCGTCGCGGCAAATTCCATGGCTTTATGAATCCAGAAGACTCGAAGCCGAATGCCATCGCCGGATTGGAATAGATCTGGGTGATTCTGGAAAGTACCGCGAGGCATTGAATGCATTTACACAAGCAGAAAAAGCATATCAAGCGAGCATCCGGAAAGGAATGAGCGACCCGCTTGGTTACGTTGGGCTTTGTAATCTGAAGTCTAATATTCTAGGGGTACAAACCCAAACTGGTGGAACCGTTGAGCCTACGTATTTATCCGCAAAGGACGCTTGTCTGAATGCGCTTCAGGCCGACCCGAAAAATACAGAGGCGTTTCTGGCGTTATCTTCTCTTCACACAACATGGGCATGGGATCTATGGATGCATGAGAGCGGAGTAGATATCAGTACTTATGTTCAAGAGGCGGTACAAACTGCTCAGAAAGCCATCGGACTGCAACCAGAAAATGAAAGTACTTACATGGCTCTCGGGGCGGCATACTATTTAGGAGCGGTTCAGAAATCTGAACGGTTCAGTGACCCGGAAGATATGATTCAACGCGCGGACCAAAGTTATGAAAAAGCAATTCAGATCAATCCAAACAATGCATTTGCATATCATGAACGGGGAGGACTGTTTTGGGTCCAGGCTGAATACACGCGAAAAGTGGGAAAAGATCCGCGTCAAGCATTCGATCTTTCCTCCGGGTTCCTAAACAAAGCGCTCCAACTGAAATACTACGGCGCTTACCATCGACTTGGCAATATTCTATCGAGCAAAGGCGCTTATGAATCGGATGTGGGGTTGAACCCACTCGGGTCTCTGGAATCTTCACTGCAGAATCTCCAAAGAGCGATGGATGTGAATCCGGGACATCTCGGTCCACTATTCTCAAGTGGTTCGGCCGCAATGATCAAGGGAGAATACCTGATGATGGTGGGACGCAGTCCTCAAGAGGCTTTCAATCAAGCAGAAGCAGTCTACCGGGAGGCGCTCAGGATTCACCCTGGCTTAGCAGGCGCGTTTAGCTGCCAGGCCCACGTGTCCTGGAGAAGAGGAGAGTATGCCGCTGATATAAAAGCGGATCCATCTGCTGATGTGAAGGCGGCAAGATCCGCTCTGGATCAGTGTTTGGCGGCGGACCGAAGTAACCCGGATTGTCATTTCATTTACAGTCAAGTGGAGTTGGTAGCCGCTCGCTGGAAAATTTTGCAACACACTTCTCCTGAGCCGGAATTCAGGAATGCACTCAATTGGTTGAATCGCGCGCCGGTGGTAATCGGCGCTTCTCCGAACGCCGAAGCCTGGATCACGAAGGCATCCCTCACACGATACTGGGCAGAGTGGAAAGTCAACTCCGGACAAAATGCAGAAAAAGAGATCCGGCTCGGATTGGAAGCTGTATCCAAAGTGATCGAGCTTAATCCCCGCTCATCGGAAATGATTTCCACGCGTGGCGTCTTTTGTTTGTTGCAGGCACGGTCCGCGCGCAGCGTTATTCAGCGTAAGAATTTCGCTTCCCAGGCAGTTCTGGCCTTTCAAGAAGGTTTGAAGTTGAATGCTAACCTGTCCCATCGTTTCGAGCATTATCTTACCGAAGCTCAAACCCTGCTTGCCACCTGAATCAAGTTACGGCTGGACTTAGTCCACTTAAATTTCGTCTTTAAGATTCAGATTCTTAACCAATCTATACAAATGATTCGGATTCAGTCCGAGACGCGATGCAGCTTCGTTGTAGTTTCCTTTGGTCCCTTCAAAAGCTTTCAATACAAGTCCCTTCTTAAATTGCAGGAGTTTATCCTGATAGGATGGTGCTCCTGAATTCGCGGAAAAAGATCGCCTTTCCAGTAAAGCCTCCGGTAGATCTTCCAGCGTGGCCCATTCGGACGTGCCCAGAGCAACGGCCCGTTCCATGACGTTTTGCAGTTCGCGAACATTGCCGGGCCAATCGTATTGCAATAAACATTCTTTAACTTCAGGCGATAGTCCATGAATCCGGCGTCCTATTTTCATCACAAATTGAGAAACGAAGTAATGAGATAACAGGAGAATGTCTTCACCAAGCTCGCGCAGAGGAGGCATCGTAAATGAGACAACATTCAACCGATAGTAAAGGTCTTTTCGGAATTTACCCTCTTCGATCATTGCTGCTAAATTCCGATTCGTAGCGGCAACAACACGTATATCTACTCTAACGGGGCGAGTCCCACCTACGCGTTCGAACTCGTGTTCTTGCAGAACGCGTAGAAATTTTGCCTGTAAAGCCGGAGCAAGTTCCCCGATTTCATCCAGAAAAAGAGTCCCGCCGTTTGCGGACTCGATCTTTCCTTTCCTCTGATTGATTGCGCCGGTAAAAGCGCCTTTTTCATAACCAAACAATTCGCTCTCCAGCAACGATTCCGGAATAGCAGCGCAATTAATTGCGATCAACGGACCATGGCGTCGAGACCCTGCTGCATGGATTGATTTAGCCGCGAGTTCTTTCCCTGTACCGCTTTCACCATAAATTAAGACGGTAGAATCGATCGGTGAAATGCGGGAGAGCATCTGCAATACTTTGCGTATGGCCGGGCTCTCGCCGATGATCGGACTTTTTGCCAGTAATTTTTCCTGTAGCTCCTGGTTCTGAAACCGCAGGTTCTCTGTCTCACGAAGATGTTGTAAAACAGGAGACAGGAGAGCAACCACCGCAGAAGCAATTTGCAAATGATCCTCCTGAAATCCACGCTGATCTGACGTATCCATATATAGCAGACACAAAACATGACCCAGCCAGGCAAAAGGGACGCACAGAACAGACTCCACCTGGTTGCCCGAAACGGACTCCGGAAGGGCAAAATTAGAAGCCAACACCGCAACTTTTTCGGATACAACTTTCTCGCAAAGGCTTTTACTCACCATTTGAATTTGCTTCTGGTTGGTGAAGCGTGAAGCCACAATTCTTGTTGCGTCCCCTTCAAGGATGGACGCGCGTTCATATGGTACGTACTCGAACAGCAGATCAAATAATTTTTCAGTAAAAGCGACAACGTCCGTGGCGCCGTTCAGCATCTGGCTGATACGGACGAGCATTTTCGCAGACTTTATCGCTGTCGAAGAGGACGCATCTCCAAGATAGAGAGAATCGTATACCCTCAGAGCCAGAGTCGAACCGGCCTGAAGTGAATCATCGACAACCGGAAAGTCGGGAAACGTTGAATCCTCCTTTACCAGAAAAAGGAAAGTGGAGGTTCCGATCTCAATTCGATCGCCATGATTCAGAGTGCATTCACGAATCGGAATACCGTTTACAAATACACCGTTCCGGCTCTGCAAATCGCGAATGACATAACTCTCGTCTTTTTTTTCAATTGAACAGTGATTCCGTGAAAGCAGCAGATCGCCGATGTACACAGCGTTGCTTCGCTCCCGGCCCAGGACAATCGTTTTCTCAGAAAGCTCAATCCGGCTGCCCTTTAGCGGCCCAAACATACAAAGAAGGAAAGGATTCATCGCTTCCCATTATTAGGCAAACGCAGAAATATGGCAAAGCCATCCCCCGCTATGGCACCAAACCCCTCTTGAAAAACTTTGTGACTTTTGTGTTAAGATATCGTCCGGCAATACTCAAAGAAGGGATTCGCTCGATTCACCAAATCACGTTCGCATTCGACTCACATTGAAATCCACTGCTTTGTGTCTTTTGCCTGAGGTTCGGAAATTCCGGATCAAAAAGCTTCGATTGATTTTTTTCAGACAAAACCACTGTGAGGAGTAGGAACTATGAAGATTAGAGTCACCATCATGCTCGCCGTACTGTCACTGATTACGGCCGGGCCTGGTGTTCTTGTGTTGAACGCAGAAAACGCTCCTGATCAACAAACCAAAGCAAAACTCGTTGAGAGAGATAAGGACGGCCGATCGCTGGTCTTCCGGAAACACCTCGAAGAGTTGCAAAAGACGCTTCCGGGTAACGAAGGATCAGGTGAAGAAGACCCCGCAGGATATGCGGCACAGAAACTGGGTGCGTTGGCCTATCCGGACAACGATATACCCTACAACCGTATTTTAAGTTCTCAAAGCGCTTTTAAGAATTTAAAGAAGAGAGGATTTCCAAAAGGAAAAGGTCGTTCGGGAACCTGGATTTCGATCGGACCGAGCAATGCGAATAATCCTGCCTTTGAGTTCCGAGACACAACATTGTACCTTCCGAATCAATACACAGCAGCCGGTCGTACGACCTCTCTGGCCATAGCTCCAGTTTGTAATTCGAATAACTGTAGAGTTTGGGCAGGAGCAGCAGGCGGCGGTGTATGGCGCACGGACAATGCTCTTGCCGGAACTCCCGGTTGGAGATTTTTATCCGGTTCTTTTGAGAACAATGCTATTGGCTCAATTTATCAGGACCCAAATGATGCATCCGGCAATACACTTTACGTTGGCACGGGTGAAGCCAATGCAAGCGGCGACTCACTCCACGGAGTGGGCCTTTATAAGACAACAGACGGCGGTAATACCTGGACCGGACCACTTGGAAAGTCCGTATTTGGCGGACGAGCCGTTGGAACGATTGCAGTGGAACCCGGCAGCCCGAACGTAATCTACGCCGCAAGCACGAGAGGCGTACACGGAGTGGCTTCTGTAAGCGGCGGAGGATTCACTGTTACCATTCCAGGCGCCGCGATTTGGGGCCTCTATAAGTCTACTGACGGTGGCGCCAACTGGACGTATATTCACAACGGGGGCATTACAGTTGCGCCTTGCATCGCAAATTCGGCAGCAACTATTGCAGCCGGCGGAGTAACGGATTGCTCACCTCGCGGCGTGCGACGAATACTGATCGATCCCGTAGATCCCTTGGTTGTGTACGCGGCATCCTATGCACGCGGCACATGGCGTTCTCCTGATGGCGGCGCCACATGGACTCAAATTAAGACAGCGTTGACCAGCGCGAGTACCTCGCGACCAGAGCTGGCAATTACGCTTCTCGGCAACGGCGACACTCGCATGTACATCGCTGAAGGTGCAAGCGGCTCTCCAACCAGCCGTCTTTTCCGAAGCGACAGCGTAAGAACGGGCGTTCCGGTATTCACGAATCTAACAAGCAAT
>Ga0247727_10016254_pt1 | contig 12045 bp, 8 predicted proteins | sample WisWelCaveWW1625_FD_202498 | JGI IMG/M metagenome (GOLD analysis project Ga0247727, IMG submission 202498) | Biofilm microbial communities from Wishing Well Cave, Virginia, United States - WW16-25 | ecosystem: Environmental > Aquatic > Deep subsurface > Groundwater > Cave microbial mat | place...
CCAGTTGATGCGCTCGTTGGTGGGCGCGACTTCATAAGTATAATCGAACGGCTCGATGCCGATGTTGATATAATTCCACGGAATGGTTGAGGCGCCACCATGGCCAAAATCAAGAAAGTCATTCAAGAGAACCACGACTTCTCCCGCAGGTTTGTAGCCCCAAAGCCGTTGATGCAAGCGGAGCGAGTTTTCAAAACAGCGCGCCAGATGCGGGATGATATAAGCGTGGCCTTTGTCGTAATAAATCAGCCGCAGATTTTGGGTGCGGAAAGTGTAGAGATCTCCGCCCGCAGCCGAGCTGAAAATAAATAAAGCAGCGAGAAATGAATAACGAATCATGATTTTCAAGGGCCATCTCCGTTAAGAAAGTCACTGACCGGTCACTTTTACGCACTGATTTTCTAAAATTCAACAGCTTTAAGTGACCGGTCAGCATTTCACTTTTGGCAAAGTTCTTTCTACAAGAAACTTGATTGTACTCCGAGTTCGAGTTATTTTAGAAAGGTTCAGACAATCAAGACTGTATCGCACTTGGTGCTTTGATAAGCCCGTCGGTCAGCATGGTTCCGGTTGCAGATGATTCTTTCATTAGTGGTCCTGAATTTCAGGAACCCCGTTTAGAAGTTTACTTCTTTAATTGGAAGCAACCGGGTCTGAACCATTTTATTCAGTGCTTCATGAACTCACCTTCAACAAGGAGTCGTGTCATGGTCGTGCAAAGAACGCCGAAAGAAACGGTTCGTGCCATTCCGAAAATGGGCCAGAACAAAAAATCTAAAAAAACCGTGCGACCCATCGCGAAAATGGAACCCTTGAAACAAATCAACCTCAATGCGGCCGGCATTGATATTGGCTCGGCCGAAATCTGGGTTTGCGTCCCAGAAGGGCGCGATGAGAAATCCGTGCGCATGTTTCAAACGTTTACGCGTGATCTTCACGACCTCGCCAACTGGCTGAAGGCATGCCAGGTCACGACCGTGGCCATGGAATCCACCGGCATTTATTGGATTCCAATCTATGAAATTCTCGTTGCCGCCGGCTTCGCGGTCAAGCTGGTGAATGCCCGACGGGTCAAAAACGTTCCGGGCCGCCGCTCGGATGTCTCGGATTGTCAATGGCTGCAGCAATTACACACGTATGGCCTGCTGGCCGGATCGTTTATGCCGAACGAAGCGTTTACCGCCCTTCGCGCTTTCGTTCGCCATCGCGACAATTTGATCAATTGCCGCTCCATGCATATTCAACACATGCAGAAAGCGTTGCACCTGATGAATCTGCAATTAGACAATGTGATCAGCGACATCACGGGGGCGACCGGGATGCGAATTATTCGGGCGATTGTCGATGGTCATCGCAGCCCAGAAGTTTTAGCCGGTCATCGCGATCCGCATTGTAAAAGTGATCGCCTCACCATTGCCAAATCCCTCGAAGGCAACTACAAACACGAATATATTTTTGAATTGCAGCAAGCGTTGTCGTTATATGATTTCTACACGAAACTGATCAAAGCCTGTGATCAGGAGTGTGAAAAGGAATATGCCAAATTTGCGACCAAAGCGAATCCGGTGGAAAAGCCGCTGCCGCCACGTCACCGTCCGCGCCATCGGCCCGAGAAGAATGAGCCGGAATTTGATTTACGCACTGATCTCTATCGGCTCTGCGGTGTCGATCTCACCGCCATTCATGGTTGTAACGCGCTGACCATTCAAGCGGTCATTTCGGAAATCGGCGTGGATATGAGCAAATGGCCAACGATCAAACATTTCACCTCCTGGCTTTGTCTGTGCCCGGACAAGGAAGTGTCTGGCGGTAAAGTGCTGCGCAGCAAAACGCGCAAGACCAAAAATCGCGCCAACAAAGCCTTGCGGATGGCGGCGCAAAGTCTGCATGCCAGCGACAGTGCGCTGGGTGCTTTTTACCGACGCCTGCGCGCTCGACTTGGCGCACCGAAAGCCATTACCGCCGCGGCCCATAAGCTATCACGAATTATTTATCACATGCTGAAAGATAAAAAAGAGTACGTTGATCTCGGCGCGGATTATTACGAATTTAAATATCGCGAACGCGAGATTCGCAAACTCAAGCAAAAGGCCACACGCTTGGGGTTGCAAGTTGTCCCCATCGCGGCTTAAAACCGTCCGCGCCACGATCATTCCGTTTTGCCATTTCACATCTTGGGGCAACAGGAAACGTACGTCTAAAATTACAATATTCGATTACACAAAAGCAAAGAAGTTCGCTCCTTTAAAAAAAAACTTTTAAATTAACGACATTTGATCGTTAGAATTCAATAACCTCGAAGGCAGTTTCTTAGAAGTGTGGCACTGCAAAGATAGCGCTTGCATATTTCCGCATATCTTTGTAATGTGTGCAACCTTCATTTCAACAAAAAGAACATGCCAGAATTTCCTCAACTCGTCGTCGCTAATCGCGCCGGCGAGATTTTTGAATTGCCTGATTGGCGGGCGGCCGGCCGCAGTGGGCGCGACATCTACCCGCTCGATCCGGCGCATTTGATTCCGCTGCCGGAAAGCAGCCGGCTTTATTTTTTGCCGCAGCGCGCGCCCTTAGGTTTTGCGCGAAAAAAAACGCTGTCGCAACAGCTTGACGAGTATACCGCGGTCGCTGCGTTTTTGCCGCCCGGTTACACGATCTTCTCAGTCGCGGCGTATCGGCGTCGCGAGGCCGCGCCGTTGCTGCCGATTTATGCGTACAGCGCCGTTTGTTGGTATCGCGGCCAGTTTCATGTTCCGGCCATGCGCGTTGACGACGACGTGAAGCATGATCCGCAGCAATTTTCGTTGCGGAAAATAAAACACCGTGTCGAGCAGCAACAACAACAATTTCCCCACAACCGGCTCCTCTCGCATCATGGCGTCAATTGCGCGCTGCGCTATGGCTGCCCGAATGCGCAGAATCTTTTTTTGCATCGTTGGGAAGCGCCGATCGCCGTTTCCAGTGCGTGCAATGCGGCGTGCGTCGGTTGCATTTCCGAACAGCCGGCGGAAACGGTGCAATCGCCGCATGATCGTTTGAACTTTGTTCCCACCATTGAAGAAATCGTTGAAATCGCCGTGCCGCATCTCGAAAGCGCGCCGCAGGCGATGATCAGTTTTGGCCAGGGCTGCGAAGGCGAGCCGCTTTTGCAAGGGCCGTTGATTGCAACGGCCATTAAAAAAATTCGCCAACAAACTTCGCGTGGTATGCTTCATCTCAACACCAACGGCAGCCGCCCGGAGATGGTCGCGCGCCTCATCGACGCCGGGCTCGATAGCATTCGTGTTTCATTGAACAGCACGCGCGAAGCAATCTACACCCCTTATTATCAACCGCGCACGTATCGCTTTGCCGACGTCATCGCCACGATTCACCGCGCGCGGCAACAGGGAATTTGGACGTCGATCAATTATTTGTCTTTCCCCGGCGTGACCGATGATCAGGACGAATTTGAAGCGCTTTCAAGTTTGATGGCGTCGTCGGATTTGAACATGATCCAATGGCGCAATTTAAATATCGATCCCGATTGGTATGCCGAAAGTATTGCGCTGCGCGAGTCACCGGAGCTTTTGGGGATGCCAAACTTGCTGCAAAAAATTCGCGAGAAATTTCCTCGCGTGCGCTTTGGCTATTTTAATCCGCCACGAAAAAAGTGAAGTCCGGCTTGCGCCGCGAGATGTTGCTAAATTAGAAAAATCTGCACGCGCCAGTCGGACTTCGCCCACTTGTAAAACCCGCAAAAATCACATCTTGCTATCTCTCCATTTTTTATTTACCTTGTAATTAATTCAAAGTCACTCAATCCTCTGGACGCCTCGTAAGATCCGGAGGACAATTGCTTTTGTAAAACTTAGAATTTTTATGCGTCAATATACCTACCATTGGCTTGATGTTTTTACCTCTGAACCGTTTGGCGGCAACCCGCTCGCGGTGTTTCCGGATGCAGCCGGTTTGACAGATGCCGAAATGCAAAACATCGCGCGCGAGCTAAATCTTTCCGAAACCACTTTTGTGTTGCGGAGCGCGCAACCGCCGGCAAAATTCCGCGTACGCATTTTTACGCCGATCAACGAGCTGCCGCTCGCGGGGCATCCCGTCGTCGGCACGCATTTTCTTTTGGCACAATTGGGCCGCTACGAATTGCAACCGCCGATCACGCGTATTCATCAAGAGCTTGGCGTCGGCGTGCTGCCGGTCGATTTGATTTGCCCTCACGGTCGCGTCGAGCGCGTGCGCATGACGCAAGCGCCGCCGAAATTTTTGGCACGCGTTCCCGATCTCGAGTCGTTAGCCACGGCTTTGGGATTGGCGGCGAATGATTTGCTCGGCGAAGCCGCTTGGCCGCAAGTCGTTTCCACCGGTGTGCCGCAACTGATGGTGCCCGTGCGCGATCTCAATGTGCTGCGAAAAATTGCGCCGAACCTGCCGGCCTTGCGTTCGCTGTGTGATGACATCAATACGGAAATGGCGTATGTTTTTGCGCTCGCCGGCTTCGACGAAGCCGCGCGCACCCACGGCCGCTTTGTGAGCGTCCATTACCATTTTGAAGATCCCGTCACCGACAGCGCTTCCGGCGCGATGGCAGCGTATCTCGTGCATTATGGTTTGATCTCCGGAAGTCTTGACGAGCCTCTTGAATGGGTTCACGAGCAGGGCCATTTTATGCAACGCCCCGGCTGTGTTTTTATCACCGTGCATGGCCGCAAAGGCAATGTCCAAACCGTGCAAGTCGCCGGCGATGCCGTGGTGATGGGAAAGGGCGAGATCTTTTTAAAGTAAATTTTTGAGAATTAAAATGATTATGTTAAAGAAAAGTTTGACGTTTTTAACGCTACTGTTGGTTTGCGCGCCGTTGCCGATCGCCGCCGACGAGAAGAAATGGGCCATCGCCGATGTTGAAATCAGCGCGCGCGTTGATTCGGTAGGTGATATGCTGGTCGAGGAAAAACGGCTGTATAAATTTTGGGGCAGTTTCAGCTATGCTTTTTACGAGCTGCCGCTCGCCGGATTGTTGGAGGTCGACCAAGTGCAATTGCTCGAAAATGGCGAACCGTATCAACTTGCGGATGACAAGTCGCCGGGGACGGTAGCGATTAAAAAAGATGAGAAAAAATTATTTGTCCGTTGGCAGTTTCGCGAAAAAACTCGCGGCAACGGCGTGACCAGAGAATTTGTGCTGCGCTTTCGCGTGCGCGGCGCGGTGCGCGCGTATCGCGATGTCGCGGCGCTCTACTACAAATTTATTGGCGCCGGCTGGGATCACAGTAGCGAGAATGTGCGCGTCAACATTCAATTGCCGGCTGCGATATCTGCCGAGGACATTCGCGCCTGGGCGCACGGGCCATTAAATGGAGCTATTGCCGTGCAAGGCGCTGGTCGTGTAGAAATGACTGTCGCGCGTTTGCCGCGCCGTCAATTCTTTGAGGCGCGCCTGGTTTTTCCCACCCAATATATTCCCGCGGCGCCGGCAACCTTGCGTGAAGATCGCGAGATTTTGCCCCTTATTTTAAATGAAGAAGCGCGTTGGGCTGAAGAAGCGAATCGGCAGCGTGAAAAACTTGCAGCCCATCAACGCTGGCAGGCAGAAAATCGGGAAAAATATTTTTCCTGGTTATGGCTTGGCCTGCTGGCGGCGGCGTTGTTTACACTTTATATGTACCGCCGTTATGGCCAAAGCTTGCGGCGAAAACCTCAACATGTCGATTCGACGATACCCGCGGACATGCCGCCGGCAGTCGCGCATTACGTTTTCAATGCTCACCAATTAACCGGCGGCGCGTTGCTTGGAACGTTGTTCGATTTAGCCGGCCGCGGCTATTTGCGTTTGCAGCAGGAAAAAAACGAATCGGCCAAGAATTGGTTCGGCGCGACCTCGACTAAGCAAGAAGTGAAGATTATTTTTGAGGAAGACAAGCTGCGTTTTGCCGCGCCGGCATTATTGCCCTACGAACGGCAGTTGCTGGATTTTCTTCGTATTGATTTAGCGCAAAATCGCAGCCAACTAAGGTTGGATGAAATAAAAAAACAGACGAAAGCATTCCATCGTTTCTTCACACCCTGGCGCAAAGCCGTGGCGCTGCAAGCGGACAATCCGAAATTGTATGACTCCGCTTCCAGACGCGCCAGCTTGATCGCCTTCTTTGTCTGGTTGCTTATGGCTGCAGTTTCTGGTTTGGCGGTGTATGCCATGGGAGATTCGGCTACGCCATTTTTGATCGGCACGGCCGTGTTGTCGCCGCTCACTTTTGTGATGTTGCGTTTTCATCCGGACATGGCAAAAAAATTGGATCGCCTGCAAACGCTGCGTAATTATCTCAAACGCTTTTCGCAAACTTCACCAACCTCCGGCGCCGTTGGCCAACCATTTGATCAATACATGAGCTATGCTGTGGCGCTCGGTTTGAATACAAAAGAAACGCAGCAATTACTCCATACCGTTGAGCAAAGGCACGGCTATGCGGTTTTTCCGTGGTTTATTTATGCCGGCAATGGCTCAACAACGACGATGAGCGCGGCGATGAGTTCGATGATCAATACGGTTGGCTCGACGATGAGCTCGGCGAGTGGAGCCGGAGGCGCCGGGGGCTCCGGTGGCGGCGCCGGATGATATCATGGCGGCCCATCCTTTTTTTGAAACAGAATATTGACTTGGCAGTGAGCGCGCGAATCAAATGAATCGGAAGTTATCTCGGCTTGCAAATTTTGCTTTAGGGATCGGAGCCGCAATCATCGGCTTCATTGTTTATGCCAGCGTGCGTCATACGATGAGCTGGACGAAGTTGGTTTTTTTCTGGGCCGGTTGCGGCGCCATAGTTTTTTTTCTCATTTATCATATTTTTGCGCGCTTGCCTGAAACCTGGCAGGGAAGGCCGGTGCGCCGCTACAGCTTACTGCACCGCGCTACTTGCGCGATTTTGCTCATCGCCGGCGTTTTCGCCGCGACCGGCTTCAGCTATCGCACGTGGCAAAGCTGGCGCTTACCGGCGCTTTATTGGGAGCCGTTGCGCATTCAAAAAACGGCACGCGATCACTTCGAAGCCATGCTTGTCGTCGGCAATCAGCTTTATCATCGCGAAATTTTTCTGCAAGAAATTCAGCTTCTCACCCTCAGTGATCCGCCGCAAGCTAAATCCACGCCAGCGCATTTGCAAATCGACTCGCTGCATTTGCCGCTGCAAACCAAACCGGAGCGCGCGCCGAGTTTTGTTTTTGCGCAGGAGTTGGCCCTGCCGCCCATCGAGCAGCGTGAAATCAAATTGTTGTTTCAAACTGCGGCTGCTTTGTCGGTTTATCAAGTGAAAGCCGTGTATCGTGAAGATGAGCGCTCCACGAGCCATCTGCGCGCTTTGGAGCAATACCTTGTTTTAGAGCCAATGCAAGCGGCGTTTATTGATTTCGCGGGATTGGCGGCGCGAGCGCGTCAGCCTTCGCACACGCAGCAGAGCAGTTGGATTCATGCGGTGGCGCGCTGTCGCAACCCCCAAGCCTTGGGCGCGCTGTTGGAACTGTTGCGCGTGCGCGACGTGCGCATACAAAATTTAGTGTGCGAAGCGCTCGGCATGCTCGGCGATCCGCGCGCCACACCGGCGCTGATTGATTTAATCAGAGAAAAGAAAAACCCGCAAGCCGTGCGGGCACTGGGCGACTTGCGCAGCAAAGCGGCGATTGATTTTTTAGTGGAAATTTTGGAAAAAGAGCGCGAGGCCTTTTTGCGCGCGGAAGCCGCCGAAGCGCTCGGGCGCATCGCCATTCTCGCGAGCGATCAGGTGGAGCAGGCGATTAAACCGCTCAGCGCCGTTCTCCAATATGGCCGCCATGAAGATACGTTTGTGCAACGGGAAGCGATGCTGGCGCTGGCGCGCATCAGCGATTCGGTGGCGGTGCCGATTCTTTTGGAATTTGCAAAACGCTCGCATTCCGGGCAAGCGCTGCGAAATCTTTTGGACGCCACCTCGATCATCGGCGATAAATGGCTGCTGCCGATGCTGGGCCAGTGGCTGCAAGATTGGCGTTTGCACAACTTGGATCTCGACGATTATCAGATGCTGTTGGATTATTTGGTCGCGACGAAACATCATGATATGATCCAAATTCTCCTGGAAACGCTGAACAACGAATTTAGCCCCGAAGCGCAGGCCAAGATTGTCCATGCGCTTTTTCAGCTAACCGATAAAAATTTCGGGGAGTTTCAACATCCCGTGCTGAATCTCGCCACGGAAAAATCCAACCGCAAAATTCTCCAGCAATGGCAAAAATGGTGGAAGCAAGCGCAGCAAGATTCGCTCTTCCGCGAGCAAGTGAAACCCGTGGGTTAATGTTCGCCGTCAAAACCGTTACACGTTAAACGTTACACGATAACACAACAGACATGACCATGAAAAACTCATTGCCTCTCATCTGCACACTTTTTGTCTCGACCCAAGCCTTCGCGCAAGCGCCGGAGCGCCGGCTTGTTGAAATGCCGGACCAGCGCACGTATTTCAGCAAAACCTACTACAATGAGGCCGACAATACCTACAAAGCCGTCATCAGCGCCGGACATATTCATTACCTCGCGGACGACGGCACGTTTCAAGATATCAATACCAACTTGCGTTTGGATGAACGCGGCGTCTACTATATCATCGACAGCGGCTTGTACAATGTCGCCTTCGCTGCGGCGATTGGCAAAGGCAATTGGGATGTGGCGTACGAAGTTCCTAAACCGTTGCAGCCGAAATTTTTTGATCCCGGCAAGCCCGCGCCGCTGACACGCATTCGCTGGAAAGTTCTGAGTTATGGATATTTTGATGCCTCCCGCAATCGCTATCAGATTATTGACTATGCTCAAAGCGTTCCGCCGGTGGTCTCCGGCAGCGTGATCGCCTATCCGCAAATTTTTGCCGGCATGGATATTCGCTATGCCTGCGACAACACGCGACTCAAAGAAGAAATTGTGCTTTCTCAAACGGCCCGTAAAACCTTGCCTGATCCGGTGAAGTACAGCCTCTCGCGCAACAATACTTATTTCGTCGTCGCCATGGAATTTTTAATAACGCCGAACAATACGAAAGTTTTGGCGCATGCGAGCAGCGGCAGAGTTCCCATCGATATCAACAAAAGCCTGGCTTTTAGCGGCGAGGAACCGGTGGACTTTGAAGACGAACACGGCACCGTGCCATTCTTTTTCCAGAAAGATTATGCTTACGCGGCGGTGGATAGCTTAACGGATTTTTCAAACCGCGTTAATGTCAAACGAATTTTCTATTCGCAAGACGGAAAAACTTACTTGCTCATCGGTGTACCGTGGAACTGGATCAATTCGGTGCCAGCAGGCGACTTAATCATCGATCCGACCACGTCGATTACCGACAACCGAGACGTGCGCCTCATGGACGGCGGTTTTTATGGCACCGGCGCGTCGCTGTCGATTGGTAAAAATGCCGGCGTCAACAAGAGTCGATCACTCGTTTCGTTTAATGTGAGCAGCATCCTCGCCAGCGCGACGGTGCTGAATGCGCAAATGAAGTTGTATTATTACTCGGCGGTCGGTTCCACTTGGGGTGATCGCTGGGTACAAGCGCATCAACTGTATGCGAGCTGGGCGGAAACGCAAGCCAATCGCGACAATCGGCGCACGGGCGTGCCGTGGAAAGTGCAATATGGCAAAATCGGCGGCGGCAGCGATTCTCTCACCACTGATGCCAACGGCACGATGGAGAGCACGATGCTGTTTCAATCGGGCCAAACCAATACGTGGAAAACGTGGGATTTGAGCCGGCTGACGCAGCAGTGGGTGGCAACGCCAAGTAGTAATTTTGGCGTGCTCTTGTGGGCGGCGCCCGTCGGGACGACAAGTGAAGACACCGATCATATGACCTTGTGGTTTCGTTCTTCTGAATACTCGAATTCTACTTACTGGCCCAAGTTGGAAGTGACGTACTCGACACAAGCGAAGACGGTGTACTTTTTGAAAGATCATTTGGGTTCGGTTCGCGCAACGGTGCTTGACAGCAACGGCACGGCAACGGTTGTGGCTTACGACGATTACGACCCGTGGGGCTATCCACTGACGCTGCGGACCAAAGCTTACGGCGGCTTGGATACCACTCAAGCAAAGGCGGTTGCGAAGAACAAGTTTACAGGGAAGGAACGTGATGATGATTATGCTATAAACTTGGATTACTTCGGGGCGAGGTCTTATGATTGGCTGCGAGGGCAGTGGATTTCTGTTGAACCATTGGCGGAGAAGTATCCATCGCTGAGTCCGTATGCGTATGTCGCCAATAATCCCGTAAATGCTATAGATGACGATGGAAAAGATATTATCAACAAAACCAAACGCCCTGTCGCAATAATAGGGGATGATAATGTGGGTTATAGCAAAACGGTTATGAGATATAAGGTACTCGGTAACAACCAAAATAGCAATGTTAATTACGATGGGAAAGGGGGTTGGACATGGGATAACATTTATAAAAAAGTTTCATTCTTGGGTGTACGATTCTATTCCGGAATTTTACCCAAAATGAATGGTGAATCTTCTGGTTGATGGTTGGGCACGTTGAGGTTTGAAAACAATCTTTCCTAAAACTGAAAAAGGAAAGACACTGGCAGCCAAGAGATAGCAACCAACGCTTTCCTTCTTCCGATGGGGGTAACGACAAGATAACCACTTCGGAAGTGGAAAGCAAGCTCTTCCTTGAGCATGAGTTGGTTGCGGTCACTTCGCCGCAACGTGCCGCTTGGATGTTTAAACGAACAAGCTGTTGGATTCGATTGCCGTTATCGTACTTCAATCGAGCTCCGTCCCGGCTCAAACATTTATTGGTACTTGCCCCGCCTGCAAAACAGGACGGGGTGGTGTCGCATTGGCAGCGACACACGTACATGAAGTATCGTGGGATTGATCCAGTCGGGGTACATTCACAGAAGGACCTCGAGGGTCATGTTATCCGAGGTACTCCCGACTTGCCTCGCGGCAGCCAACAGCGCGTCATCACATTGATAACGCCCCTAAAATTTGTAGGGTTGTTGGCGGATCAACATCCAGTAGACGGACTTAACGAGACGGCGCGCTAAGTTCAGTTTGGCGATAATTTTGCCGTAATGCTTTACATCATATTTGTATTTTGATTGATAGTGAGAATGTGTGCATGCGTGATGCGCGGCTTCGACAAAAGCATATTTGAGATAGTAATTGCAATGGCGATTGAGCTTGAAAACGCCTTTCTTGCCGGCGCTCTCATTGGCAATGGGCGCCAAGCCGGAATAACTGATGAGATGCCCGGGCGCTTTGAAGTAATGGATGTCCAGAATTTCGGTTTGGACAATTCGGGAAAGCACAGGCCCGAATCCGGGGGCGCTCATCAATAATTGCAAATCCGGATGGCCGAGCGGCAGCGCGAGCTCCAACTGTTCTTCACACCATTGCATTTGCTTTTGGTAAAGATTGATCTGGCCGATGAAATTATCGGCGATGACTTTGACATAATTGGGCAGTGGTTGCAAAAGTTGCTGCCGAAAAGCGGCATCATCGACGAGCTGGGCCGCTTGGCACAACACGCCATGCATGCACAAGAGCCCGTAAATGCGATTGGCGGCCATGGTTTTCTCGAGCACCAAAATAAATCGATGCCGATTCAAGGTTCGCGTTTCGAGTTGTTTGGCGGTTGGCACGTGGATGATTGGCGCCAAGCCGAGGCGATCTTCGTGAGCCATCATCTCCGTGTCGATGCGGTCGTTTTTGGCGCGGCCATAGCCCTGTTGCACCGAGAGTTCTTCCGACAACTGGCGACTCCGACGTGGATCCACCACGTTGATGTGCGAAATCTTGGGGTGGCTGGTTAAGAATTCATGCAGCCACCAATAACAGCAACTGGCCTCGAAAGTAATTCGCGTCGGGCCGTCCAACTTGTCCAGAAACGTGTTGAGCCCTTCGCGTGTGGTTGGAACGTTCATGGTCAAACCTAACGCGCCGGTTTCATCCATGTGTTGAAGTTGCGATCGTTTCGGATGCGCATCTAAACCTGTGTAGTACATTGTGAACCTCCTTTCGATCATACAAGC
>Ga0247727_10016255_pt1 | contig 12044 bp, 13 predicted proteins | sample WisWelCaveWW1625_FD_202498 | JGI IMG/M metagenome (GOLD analysis project Ga0247727, IMG submission 202498) | Biofilm microbial communities from Wishing Well Cave, Virginia, United States - WW16-25 | ecosystem: Environmental > Aquatic > Deep subsurface > Groundwater > Cave microbial mat | place...
CTGGCAGGATCGTAAGGCTCAAGAACCTCCTCTTTTTGGGATAGCGTATTAAACAGTTTCACCATTTACTTAACAACCCGATCAATCCATCCTCCCCCAACGACTTCGTCCCCACGATAAAACACCGCGGCCTGTCCTGGAGTGATTGCTCTTTGAGGCTGGATAAACGACACCTGAACCTTTTCTTCCTTCATTTTTTCAATTCGAGCGGGCGAAGCTGAAAATCGACTTCGAATTTGAGCTAAAAGATTTTCTCCCGCTTGAGGAGATGATCTAATCCATCTAGGCTCACGTACCTCAAATTTAGTTTTGTAGAGGCTTTGGTCGGGACCAACGACCACGTCTCCGTTTGAACGAACCTCTAATACATAATTTGGAAGTAGAGTCCTCAACCCCAGACCTTTTCTTTGTCCAACTGTATACTGATGAATTCCTGTATGCGCCCCCAATGCTTCATCCATTTCATCTAAAATTCTTCCCCGTAGAAGCTGGCTGGGATTCAATCGCTGTTCCACAAAAGTAGTATAATCTTCGGGAACAAAACAGATCTCCTGGCTATCGGGCTTAGCTGCGATTATAAGATTCGCTTCTTTGGCCATTTTTCGAACTTCTTCTTTATGCAATTCGCCTAGAGGAAAAAGCGCTCTTGAAAGTTCTTGTTGTCCTAAGCCAAATAAAAAATAGGATTGATCGCGCCTTAAATCTGCAGCTCTTTTCAAGCCAAAATAGTTTCCATCAAAGGTTTTACGAGAATAATGGCCTGTGGCAAGAAAATCAGCCCCTAGTTCGAGCGTTCGTTTCAAAAGAGCCGAGAATTTAATGTCATTGTTGCAACGGACACAGGGATTTGGTGTCTCGCCTTTTTGATAACTTTGCACAAAATTGGAAATCACTTTTTCCTCAAATGAGGCTTCAAAATCAGAAACATAGTGCGGTATACCGAGCTGTTCCGCCACCTTTTGAGCATCGTACAGATCTTGTGGAGTACAGCATCCGTGAGTAGCATCGTAACCATAAGACCAAAGTCTCATGGAAATTCCTATCACCTCGTACCCTTTCCGAACCAATATAAGAGCAGCAATCGAGCTATCTACTCCGCCACTCATTGCAACCACCACGCGCTCTTTGGTTCTGCTTTTCATAGAAGGGCAATGCTATCTGTGAGCTGGGTTTGTGACAATGACCCAGGGTTTAATTTTTTCTAGTTTTTTGGTACCGATTCCCTTGATTCGCGCTAAAGAATCCACTGCTACAAAAGGTCCTTCTTTTTCACGGGTTCTGACAATTTTTTCCGCAAGCGAAGGCCCTATTCCTGGCAAAGACGTAAGCTCTGTAGCAGTTGCCTCATTCAAATTTACTCTATTGCCCGTAAGTAAGCGCTTCTGAGATATACTTTCATTTATTTCAATAGGTTCAACTACAATTGACCCTTCATTTCTTGGACTTTTTGGCAACGAACAAATCCAGAGAAGGCAAGCACCTCCTATCAGCCACAATTGCTTATAATCTAACAATTTCATATAGTTATATATTCTAGACCTTCTTGACATCTTCTTCTACCTAGTGGTACCTAAGGATTTTAAAATGGCTTCGCCATTTTTCTCCATGTTGCCAGTGGCAGGAACCTTTTTAGAGTTTGCCACTGGCAACCTTCATTAATCCTAGAATCGGCAGTTGTAACTCGGGGTCCTGTCACTTCTGGGGCCCACCTTCCTGCGGGCCAGGGGTCCTCGGAAGGTCCACCCCATACGCGCCACCCCGAGTTACAACTCTCATTCTGCAGTTCACCCAGCGGGTGAATCAAACGAGAGGAGTTAAAACCACGGGTGGCCGTTGGGGAACGTCCTCCGCCGAGCTTTTGCGAGGTGGAGGGGGCCCACAACGGACCGGAGCCCGTGGTTTTAACTGCTGTTTTTAGGTTAATGGGCATCATACGAAATGTTGTGTCTCTGGCTCTACTGCATCAATGTGGTTCTTTTGCTAAACCAAATTGATCATGCAAAGCCCGCACCGCAAGTTCTGCGTATCTCTCATCAATGACACAAGAAATTTTGATTTCAGAGGTGGATACTGCCCAAACTTCAATTCCCTCGCGAGCCAAACACTGAAACATTTTAGCTGCTACACCAGAATGGGTTCTCATCCCTAACCCAACAGCTGAAATTTTCGCAACCTTTTCCTCTGAGATAATTTCAACATCAGGAATTCCCTTAAAAATTTGCTGAGCAATCTTTAAAGCAGTGTGAAGATTCTCCCGAGGGATTGTGAAAGTAAGATTCGTTTTTCCGTCCGTGGTTTTATCTTGGACAATCACATCTACAACGACTTGGATATCAGCAAGTGCACTAAAGAGCTGGGTCATTGATTGAATGGGGTCGGGCAAATGACGCAAAGAAATTTTTGCATCTTTTCGATCACAACTGATCCCTGAAACAACAGTTCCTTCCATAGTAAGTTCCTCCTTTGTAACCCATGTTCCTTCCGCGTCTTCAAAACTCGATCCCACCCAAATAGGGATCATATATCGTTTAGCTAATTGGACTGAACGTGCCTGTAAAACTTTCGCACCTAAACTTGCTAGCTCTAACATTTCGTCATAAGAAATTTTTCGAATCAAACGTGCATCGCTACAAACTTGTGGATCTGCTGTAAACACACCTGACACATCCGTGTAAATTTCGCACTGCTCTGCATCTAGTGCTGCTGCCAGAGCTACCGCAGTTAAGTCTGACCCACCTCTCCCTAAAGTTGTAATCTCATTGCCATCCGTCACTCCCTGATAACCTGCAACAATGACGATTTTGCCTTCGTCCAAGTGTCGGAGAACATGCTGAGGAGCAACGGATTGGATGGAAGCATTTCCAAAATTGCTGTCTGTCCGAATCGGAACTTGCCCACCTTGAAAAGAAATAGATGCTATACCTTTGGCCGAAAGAGCAATGGAAATCAGTGCCGCGCATGCTTGCTCACCTGTGGCCAATAGGGCATCAAGCTCTCTTCGGTTGACCTCCGCCCCAAACTGTTTTGCCAAACCAATCATACGATCCGTTTCGCCAGCCATAGCGGAAACCACAATCGCAAGACGATGACCTTTTCTCGCTCGACTTGCGACTCGTTCAACGACTTTTGATATTCGTTCAATCGACCCAACAGAAGTACCACCAAATTTTTGCACAATTAACGAGGACAAAATAAAACTCCAGTTATGCCTTTAATGCCCAGTGATGAAGGATCGTCCCAGTTCGGGCACAAAACTCGGATGGATAAGAACAAAAATTCTTTGCAATATCTAGTACACGTTTGGAGCCCATATCCCACAAAGAGTATAGCGCATTGCATCGAGTTTCTTCGTCAAAGTCATCTGTTAAATAGACTAAGGCATCCTCCCAGTCTGCAAGAGGAAGTCTGCCTAAAATAAAAGCTATGTCTCTCCGAATGAGCGGACTTTCATGTGTAGTCAGTTCTTTCAATTTATTCAATGTAGCCTCGTCAGACTTTAAAGAGGAATGATAAGCAAGAATCATGGCAACATGTGGTTTCCCTTGAACGGTCATGTCTAAAAGAATGGGCAATGCAGCTTTTTCATTTCGCTTTTGCAAAACATATCCTGCGATTAAACGTACGCTTAAAGCTTCATCTTGATCTAACACAGAAAGAAGAGGTTCATTTGCCCTGGGGTCGGCGATAGACCCTATTGCTCTTACAAGCTCTTGCCTCACCTCTGGCTCTGGATCCTTTAACATCGTTATTAAGTGGGGTAAAATCTCAGCTTGTCCTAACCTCCCAAGACTCTCTGCTGATTTCTGTCGAATTAATGGATCTGAATCGTTTAAGCCACCTAACAACGCGTCGGTCTCCCTCTGGAGTTTGAGGCGTTCATGCAAATCTTTCTTCTCTTTTTTTTGAGCTTGAGGAAGGATCGACTCTTTTGTTTTCTTGGTTGAAGGCTTTAAAGAAAGGTCTACGATCTGTTCACTGCGGAGACCCTTTCGATCCCCCAAGTTTCCCCATCGGCGGACATCAGACGCCGTATTGTAAAAGAAGGGAGTTAGTCCGTTATTTTTTGTATAGCTTAAGAATTCAATGTAGTTACGAACAAGATTCTCAACAGAGACTTGTCCTTCTTCCCTTTTGATCAAATGACTTGCTTCCAAAATATCTTGCATTCTCACTTCTCGTAATGCTTTGGAAATGCCATCAAAATCTTTGGTTTCAAGGAGTGACCACCCTGCACCATTGGATAAAAAACCCACTCTCCTCAAAAGTTCCCGTAAAAACGGATCGGCCACCAAAAAGTCATCTGCCATGGCCAACGAGGCAAAATGGCGAATAAGTTGGAAATCAAACGTTAATTCTCCATTTGGATTAGGAAAATCTTCGATTCCTGCTGAAAAACGCTTGGCTACCAATTCCAAAATGGTAAGTCGTTCTCCTCCCTGCCTCAAAAAATGCCCTAATTCAGCAAGAAGCTCTGTTTGCCCTTTGTGGTAGAGCATGGATCTGAAATCTACTTTTCTTCGAAAATCATCTTGTAAAATAAAATCGTATGAAGCACGAACGGTTAGCTTTGACCAAACTATGTCGGTCAGCCCTTGATCGTATGCAAGACCTATTAACTCTACCCCCATCCTAAGCGCTCCAATGCATTCTTCCGTTTTTTAAACATTGGCCCAAATCCACAAAGATTAAACCAGCGTTCTTCTCCTTTTCCAAATGTAATATAGACTTCCATACGATCTTCATTCCAGATGTTTGGAAAACGGTCAAACCATTCAACCACACAAACCCCATCCCCATCCAGCATCTCTTCTATTCCGATCCCTTTAAGTTCGCTCTCTTTTTCAATACGGTATAGGTCGATGTGATAAACAGGGATTTTCCCATAGTAGATATGAGCAAAAACAAATGTGGGGCTAGTCACGGGGTACCTTGAATCAACCTCTAGTCCTTTTGCAATTCCGTTTACCAAAGCCGTTTTACCAACACCTAACGGTCCTATCAACCCAACCACGTCTCCTTTTTGAAGGAGAGATCCTAAAGACTCACCTAACTTGAGTGTTTCTTCCAAAGATATTGATTTTACCTCCATAAAAAAGAAATGAATTTACAGCGAAAGATGTGGGAGTTCATCAATCAGATCAGAAGCTAGAAGTCCTCGAGGTCCTTTTTTATAAACTGCGTGATCTCCTGCTAACCCATGATAAAAGGCTCCTGCAATGGCAGCCCTTTCCAATGACAAACCTTGCGCCACATACGCGCCTATGATTCCAGAGAGGACATCTCCCATCCCTGCACTGGCCATTCCTGGATTTCCTGTCGGATTCAGGTACGTGTCCCTATTGGGCAAAGCGATCACAGAATAAGCTCCTTTTAAAACGACTACAGCCCCTGTCTTGAGACTAAATTCTTGCGCAATTGAAATACGATTTTCTTGTACTTGCTTTGTGGTTTTTCCAACCAAGCGAGCCATCTCTCCAGGATGGGGAGTTAAAATCATTTTGTGAAGTGACTTCCCTATTTTAGTCAATTCCTTCCCAAACACATTTAAGCCATCAGCATCTAAAATGATGGGGATCTCTATCCTTTTAAATAATATTTCCAACAACCCCCGAAGTCCTGGATGAGAAATCAAGCCAGGCCCCACAACCAATGCTTGTTTTCCTTGGCAGAGTTCATACAGTTTTGACCATGCTTCCTTTTTCAGTTTCCCATTTCCGTCATCGGGCAGGAGCTCACTCATGACCTCTGTGAGTTGGGATTTGACAATCGCGTGTGCTGATTGCGGAGTGGCTAAAGTCACAAGGCCCGCACCAGCTCGAAGGGCAGCACGGCTTGTTAACACCGAGGCCCCCGACTTTTGGGGTGAACCCGCTAAAACCAACACATGCCCGTAAGTCCCTTTGTGACTGGCTGCCTCTCTAGGACGAAACCACTTCTCAATTTCGTCCCGTTCTGTTGAAAAAAGACGAGACGCTTTGACCTCATCTGCCCACGGCTCTGACAAGGAAATATCCGAGGTAACGACCTCCCCACAAAGTAAAGGGCCTTCATTTAAATAAAAACCTCTCTTTTGAAATCCAAAGGTAATGGTTAGATCTGCTTTGACCGCCTTTTCCATGACCGTGCCTGTATCCGCATTTAACCCAGAAGGAATATCCATTGAATAAATCTTTTTCTTGGAATGATTTATCATTTCTACACATTTGAAATATAAACCTGAAAGAGGCCGAGCTAATCCAGTTCCAAACAATGCATCAATGACAAACTCCCACTCCAAGATCTTCTTTGACGGGTCTCTTAAGTCTTTTTCATAGCGAATAAAGGTAGGGTTTATTCCCATATTCTGAATTATTTTTAGGTTGGTTAGCGCCTCCTCTTTTTTGGGGAGAGATTTCCCTACCACCCAAACGTCCACATTGGCTTTCGCAAAACACAAGAGCCGTGCAATCACAAAACCATCGCCGCCATTGTTCCCTGTCCCACAAACCACGCCGATACGCTTACCGGTCAGAGATTTTTCACGTTTTTGAATTTCACAAAAAGCAGCTCGACCCGCATTTTCCATTAGAACCACTCCAGGTATGCCAATCTTTTGAATGGCATACCGATCGATCTTCTGCATCTCTTGCGCAGTAACAATTCTCACGATTTATCCCAAGTCATCCATTTTGAGATCCAAAAGTGAACGATATCACCATTCATTGCTTGATGTAATGGCAGATGACTTCCAGAAATTTTTCGGCAAGTTCGACATAGTCCTTTTTGGAAATTCCAAAGTAATTGTGCACACTATCATTCCGGGCATTGATGCAGGCAATCCAGAACTCTGGGTCAGAAATAAATTTTATTCTGGTAGCTTGTCGAATGGCTTCTTTGGGAGAAGGAGCATCTAATCCCTCATCTTGCACTCTTTGTTTTAGATGTTTCCAAGCAACTTCCACCAAAATTTCAAAGGCCTTGGAGATGGTAAGAAAATGAAGATCAGCTTGTTTCTTCGAAGAATCCCGGAAGAGATCAATTGCCGCTCGGAGCTGAGTGGCAGATTCTTGAAGATCATGCAGCTTTTTTGGCGCCATGGAGTTTCCCAAGAAAATAGCCCTTTGATTCCACATTCCCACCCAGAAAAATGGGGATGTATGATAACCCTTGCAAAAACGATTTTGGAGCGCCATCCAAATTGACGACATCCACACTTTCAGGAGCATTTGTGGAAGCTTCTTCCATCAGAGATTTGATCTTCAAATAATCCATCACTTTGAACGGCTCTACACCACCCGTAATGCCGATGTCCCAATCTGAATGATCCTTTGCCGAACCTTTGGCTCTTGAGCCGAGTAAAAGAAAAGCAACAGAAGGGTAAATCTTCACGATTTCAGCTATAGCGTTAGTCAGCATTTGAGCCGTCACATTGATGAAAGAGCTCTGTGAAAAAACAAGGGCCATCGGATCCGTTTTTAAAACCTGAGTCATTCGTACAAAAGCTTCAGAGAAAACCGATTTCTTTTGAGAAAGATACATTCGCAGGGTATTGCGATGGACCCCTGCACGAAACGCGAAATCATTGACACTTCGGTATCCCTTTTGAGTCAGTAAGTCTCTGAATTTCCTACCATCCAAATAGTAGGTTCTAAAATCTTCCATCGCTTTCAATTCTATGGCGAAATGCTCAAGTAGTCAATTTTATGTGCTAGTTGCATATAATTATGTGCGTTTGATGTTTTACTCATTTATGTTTTCAACGATCTTTGGCAGAATGTTTTTTCATAAAGCTTTTTGCACGAAAGTTGGCCCTTATTTTAAGGTACTGTCGCAGAACTCGGTTTTTGGCGCTGTCGCAAAATGTCTCAGATACGAGGCCGCAGCGAATGAGCCACCGGAGCGTACTTCAAAAAGTACGTGAGGATGGTGAATGAGCGAGAACGAAGTAGATGGGCATTTTGCGACAGCGCCTTTAAGCGTATTAAACCAATTCGTGATTTTGATGACATCCACGGAATCATCATCCTCCATTTGAAGCGCCCTACTTATTTTCTTCTACCAGCCGACAAAGCAATAAAAACTTATTTCAGATTAATCCTTGAATTCAGTTTTCTAGAGACACCTTTTCTCTGAACCTCTTTTTTTGAGAAAGCAATTTCTTATTCTGTAGCCTTCTCTCTTTTGACGTGGTTGTTGGTTTGGTTTTCATCCGAATTTTAGGCTTGGTTGTCAGCCGATAAAGTTTGGCTTCCAACCTTTCTAAGGCAGCTTCTAAATTGGCTTTCTGAGATCTTCTTTCCGTAGCCATAACGAAGATCCCTGTGGGCAGATGAGTGGCTCTTACTCCTGTAGATTTTCGATTTCGATGCTGTCCACCTGGACCTGATCTGCGAAGATGCTCAATATGTACGTCCCTAATTTTAAATTTCATTGTGAAATGAAAAAAATGTTTTATATCTATTCTTGCTAGCTCCAGAGTGCATGCTCCATAATATGTCGTCAAATCCTCTTGCGCACTTTGGCAATCAACGATTTCATCTCTCTTACTGCTTGTTCAAATCCAACCAGCACCGCTCTAGCCACAATTGAATGGCCAATCTGAAAAGATTCTATTTGTTCAATCGATGCCATCGTCTCAATATTTTGATAATGGAGTCCATGCCCTGCATGGACAGATAAACGAAGTTTTGTTGCAAAAGCGACAGCCTCTTGTACACGAGATAACTCTCTTTGGACCTCATTGTGCCCATCAGCATCAGCATAACGTCCGGTATGAATCTCAACAACTTGAGCACCTAATCGATGAGATAGTTTAATGGAGTCAAGATCGGGATTCACAAACAACGAAACTTTAATTCCTACTTCACGCAACAATACAATGGCTTTTCCTATTGTTTCGCTTTGGGAAATAAGGTCCAATCCCCCTTCTGTCGTCAGCTCCTGTCGTTTTTCTGGGACCAATGTGACCACTTGAGGTTTGAGTTCAAGGGCGAACCGAATCATTTCTTGCGTAGCTGCTATTTCCAAATTTAAATGGGTTTGAACGACTTCGCGCAAAAGCTTTACATCTCGATCTTGAATATGCCTACGATCCTCTCGAAGATGACACGTGATATTGTCTGCCCCCGCCAATTCAGCAATAGAAGCGGCTGTGACTGGATCCGGATAACGAGCTTGTCGAACCTGACGTAAGGTCGCTATGTGATCAATATTTACTCCCAAACGTGCCACTATGAAGCTCCTATTTCGCTCGCAATAGCAGTAGCAATTTCATCTGCCCATTTTTTGACCAATTGCTCATTTTTGCCTTCTACCATCACCCGTGCTTTTGTTTCTGTTCCTGAGTATCGAACCAACACCCTCCCCATACCAACCAAAGATTTTTCAGCATGTGCAATAGAGCGCAATACCTTGGGCATCTTTTCAAAAGCCAATCTTTCGCGAACAGCGATGTTACGAATCTCCTGCGGGTAACGCTCTATCATTCCAAAAAAATGAGCAAGAGGTTTTCCTACTCGACAAAGTTGTGAAAGCAATAGTAACGCAGACAAAATACCATCCCCGGTAGTGCTTCGATATAAAGACACAACGTGCCCAGATGGCTCGCCCCCGAATAGAGACCCCACCTCTTTCATTTTTTCAACAACATAGCGATCTCCCACGGGAGCGCGATAAAAGGAAATGCCCAACTGCGCAAGATAATTTTCCAGACCAAAATTACTCATCACGGTTCCCACAACCCCGCTCCCTAACTCCCCTTGCTCTCGCAAAGGTTGCGCTAAAATGCCTAAGAGGTCATCACCATCATAAATTCGACCTTTTTCATCACAAAAAACCACGCGGTCACCATCTCCATCAAAAGCAATACCCATAGAAGAGCCGGTTTCGATGACTTTTTGGATCAAACGAGCCGGATACGTCGCCCCTGTATTAAGATTAATGTTCTTTCCGTTTGGCTTGGCTCCAATGGTGGTGACCCATGCTCCTAATTCAGTAAGGATGGTTGGTGCAATTTTGTATGTTGCTCCATGGGCACAGTCTAAAACGATCTTTAGTCCATCTAAAGAATACTCTCTTTTAAAATTCTGCTTTAAGTAAGTAATGTAACGGCCACTTGCATCTTCTAGCCTTCTGGCTTTTCCTACTTGGTCAGCCGATGGTCTTTGGTTATTGAGCTCAGTCTCTGAAGAAACCCATTTCTCAATGGCCTCTTCCATAGAATCAGGAAGTTTGAATCCATCGGGACCAAAGAACTTAATTCCGTTATCGTTGTAAGGATTGTGAGACGCGGAAATAACGACTCCTGCATCGCACCTCATGGCGGCAGTTAAGAAAGCAATTCCTGGCGTGGGAATAGGCCCAACTAAAATGACATCTAACCCCATAGAACACAAACCTGATGCCAAAGCTGTCTCAAACATATATCCTGAAAGGCGCGTATCCTTCCCAATAACGATGCTATGTCGACGTTGATTTGAGCGTCTAAAAACACAAGCAGCCGCTCTTCCAACACGAAGGATCGTATCCACGGACATGGGTTCCAAATTTACCGTCCCTCGAATTCCATCTGTGCCAAATAATCGTTGCTTGCTCTGCATTTTTGTTTTCCAACTTAGTGAAGGGTAAGCCAAACAGTATCGGGTACGGTCAGAATCTCAATTCCCTCAATTTTAGGAGGGATCACACGAACACGGGATTTTCGTCTCTTTGTTCTACGAGATTTTACAGATGGAACGTTAAGCCCTACCTTAAGGTCCTCCTCGTGAAGAGAAGCTATTTTCCCAGCAAGCCCATTTGCTTTTAACAAAACTGTAGTTGGTTCAACTTGAAAAGATTTGCCATTCATAAAAGTTTCGATCCGAATGCCCTTGAATATTTTAGTAATTCTTTTTTCGCGAATAATCACTTTTAAGAAAACCTTTCTTTTCTCTTGAGGGTTTTGCAGAAACTCGTGAACCATGAGACTAAATTCCCCTTCGAAACTAGCCCGTTTCCCTGCCAACATAATGGGTTCAGTAGAAAGTGACGTCAAAATTATAGCCTGACTTTTTCCAATCGACAACTTAGAGTGAGAGGGGCTGACATTATAACCTACAAGCTCAAAACCTTCTTCTAACTGTCCTACAAATTGAGGTTGGTTAGGAATGAGGCGCTCCACAGCTTCCTCCAAAATCAAACGAAACGCTTGGGGTACCATCCTTGTGATATGAACTCCATGAGGCACTTTAAAATTATCGTCATGAAGAAAGAATGTATTCACCCCCTTCCGAGCTTTTTTTAAGTCTAGTTTGTAAGGTTCAAAATAATCTTTATCAATTCTTGAAAGACGAGTATGTGGTCCCACTAATGTTAGACTAATCACTGCATCTACCTCTCCGATAACAGCAAGCCAGTCAGGTTTATTCATCAGTTCCACGGCTACCTCTCTCGTGATTTCGGTTTTTCGCTCTCCCCTGACTATAAACCAAAGAAGAAAAGCCAGGCCAAGTGATAGCAACTTCATCAAAGGATTGCCAAAGAAAGGAAATTTCATGAGTTTTCTTTTCGAATCTTATGAAGTTCTTTCCAAAGCCTGTGCAAAAAAGGCGTTTGTGGTTGAAGGTAGCCTATTAACAACTTCCTTAAACTCTGACCATCAATTCCTCGAGTCACACGCCCTTCTGCCGCTAAAGAGACTATGCCTAACTCTTCAGAAATAACGATGACAACAGCATCTGTTTCCTCTGTTAGTCCTATGGCAGCCCTATGACGCGTTCCCACTTCAACACCAAAGCGTGGACTCATTGTGAGAGGCAAAAAACACCCTGCGGCGCTGATACGTCCTTTTTGGATTACGACAGCTCCATCATGAATGGGTGAAACCGGTAAAAAAATACTTGTGAGGAGCTCCTTTGAAACAAATGCATCGATGGTTATACCCACGTCAACGTAATCTAAAATATTTGCCCTTCGTTCTAATACAATAAGCGCTCCAATTTTCTTGTTTGCCAAGGAGGCTGATGTCCTTACCAATTCGTCTACCATTTTTAAATCTTGCGATGGAGAAAATACGGAAAACAAGGGAT
>Ga0247727_10016256_pt1 | contig 12042 bp, 11 predicted proteins | sample WisWelCaveWW1625_FD_202498 | JGI IMG/M metagenome (GOLD analysis project Ga0247727, IMG submission 202498) | Biofilm microbial communities from Wishing Well Cave, Virginia, United States - WW16-25 | ecosystem: Environmental > Aquatic > Deep subsurface > Groundwater > Cave microbial mat | place...
TCATCGTCGTGGAAAAAATTACCGCCGGATAGATCGGGAACGGCGTGGGCCAGTTGGGGTTGGAAACGCGCGAAAAACTGTAGGCCATCAACATGACCGTAAAGGTCAGCGCGTCGGAGATGATGAACAGCCACATCCCCAGTTTCTTGGAGCCCATGGCGAACGGTGAGCCCCCGCCGGCCCAGGGCGAATCCAGCGCCACCGCGCGCTCGTGATCACTCATCTCTCACCTTCCGAAGTGCAGCAGCAGGAAGAGGAACACCCACAACGCGTCCATAAAATGCCAGTACACGGCAGCGACCTCTGCCGCCGTGCCCGGCTGGATGTGCCGGCCAGGGCGCGGCTGCACACCGCGCACCGCCACGTACAGCAGCACCAGGATGCCGCCCAGCACATGCAGCCCGTGCGCGGCGGTCAGCAGGTAGAAAAAGCTGCTGCTGGGATTTGTGGCCAGATATACGCCGGCAGCGCGCAGCTCCCGCCAGGCCTGAAGCTGCCCGAGCAGAAATGCCATCCCCAGCACCGTGGTCAGCGACCACCAGCGCGTAAACCCCAGGCTGCTCCCCAATTTCAGCCAGTGCCGCGCGCGCTCGATGGTGAAGCTGCTGGCCAGCAGCACCGCCGTGGTCAGCCACAGGATGCGCGGCAGCTCGATGGGCTGCCAATCGCCGCCCAGACCCTTGCGCACGATGAACGCGCTGACCAGGGCCATGAAAAACATCAGGATGGTGCCCAGTGCCAGGGCTATGGCCGTCAGGTAAATGCTCTGCGGGATCTCGCGTTGGGGCTGGCGCGGGCGAAGCGGATCCCCGCCGGCGCCGGGCGGCGCGGGGGGGAGTCCTCCCCCTCCGTCTTTCAGTTCCACTTCGTCGAGAACAATCGAGCCGGGCATCGTCAGCGTCACCTAGGATTTCACCGCGGGCCGCAGCGCGACGTGCTGCGGCACGAAGTCTTCGGCCTCGCCCGGCACAGCGAACTCATACGGCCCGCGGTAGATGCGCCGGACTTCCCCCTCGAAATTGTCATGGGGCGGAGGGCTGGGGACGGTCCACTCCAGCGTGGTCGCCTGCCAGGGGTTCATCTCCGCCTTCTTGCCGCGCCAGATGCTCCACAAAAAGTTCCACAGGAAGATGAGCTGCGCAGCCGCGGTGATGATGGCGAAGATGGTTATGAACTTGTGCAGCGGGGTCATGTCGGCCAAAAACGTGAAGGGTGAATCGCTGGTGGAATAGCGCCGCGGCTGCCCCCACAGTCCCATCCAGTGCATGGGGAAAAAGATGGCATTGACGCCGATGAACGTCAGGATGAAGTGAATTTTTCCGAGACCCTCACTCATGTGGCGCCCGAACATCTTCGGGAACCAGAAATAAGTGGCGGCAAAGATGCCGAAGATGGCGGCCACCCCCATAATCAGGTGGAAGTGCGCGACCACGAAATACGTGTCGTGCAGTGGCAGGTCCACCGCAGGCTGCGCCAGGAACAGCCCCGAGAGCCCGCCGCTGACGAACAGAGAGACAAACCCCAGCGCGAAGAACATCGCCGCCGTAAACCGTATCTGCGAATCCCACAACGTGCCCAGCCAGTTGAAGGTCTTGATGGCCGATGGGATCCCGATGGCCATGGTCAGGATGGAAAATGCGAACGCGGTGTACGGGCTCATCCCGCTCTGGAACATGTGGTGACCCCACACACAGAAGCCCAGCACCCCGATGCCGCTCATCGCATACACCATGGCGCGGTAGCCAAAGACCGGCTTGCGCGCAAACGTGGAGAGCACGTGCGACACCACGCCCATCCCCGGCAGGACGGCGATGTACACCTCCGGGTGGCCGAAGAACCAGAACAGGTGCTGCCACAGCAGCGGCGATCCCCCGGCGTGGTCCGTGATGGCCTTGTCGGTGACCACCAAGCCGCCGGGGATGAAAAAGCTGGTGCCGCCCACCCGGTCCAGCAACAGGAGCACGCCCGCGGCCAGCAGCACGCCAAAGGCCAGCAGCCCGAGGATGGCTGTGATGAACCAGGCCCACACGGTCAGCGGCATCCGCATGAACGTCATCCCCGGCGTGCGCAGGTCTATGGTCGTGGTGATGAAGTTCAGCGCGCCCATCAGCGAGGCCACGCAAAAGATGGCGATGCTGATGATCCACAGGTTCATCCCCATTCCCTGGCCCGGGCCGACGATTTGCCCCAGCGCGGAGAGCGGTGCGTAGCCCGTCCAGCCCCCCAGCGGCGCTCCCCCTTCCACGAAGAACGCGGAGACCAGCACGACAAAGGAAACAAAGGTCACCCAGAACGAGAGCATGTTGATGACCGGGAAAGCCATGTCCGCCGCGCCAATCTGAATGGGCAGAAAGTAATTCCCGAATCCGCCCTGCGGCGCGGTGGTCAGCACCATGAAGACCATGATGGTGCCGTGCATGGTCACCAGGGAGAGGTACAGTTCCGGCGTAAGCGTCGTGCCGAACAACGGAATTTTCTCGGCGGGATAGGCCAGGTGGTAGCGCATCAGCACGGAGAGCGCGATCCCGAGGAACACGGCGACCAGGGCCAGCAGGAAGTACTGGAGGCCGATGACCTTGTGGTCGAGACTGAAAATCCACTTGCGGACAAAACCCTGGGGCGGCGCATGGATCTGCCCGTGCGCTCCCGCGTGGGCTTCCTGGCTCATCGGTCCTCTCCGGAGGGCATCGCTGTGCTGCCCGCCTCTCGCAGAACTACTCCTCGGCCTTCTGCCCTACCAGCCACTTCTCGTAATCCGGGCGGGGCATCACCTTGAGAAACGAGCGCATGCGCTGGTGGCCCAGTCCGCACAGCTCGAAACACGCCAGCTCGTAATCACCCACTTCGTTGGCCGTGAAATGGATGGGGATTTTCATCCCGGGGACCAGGTCTTGCTTGATGCGCAGCTCGCGGACGAAAAAGCTGTGGATGACGTCCTTGGCCAACAGGGTCAGCTCGATTTCTTCATTCACCGGGACGCCAATCACCGCGGTCACTACGTCGTCGGCGTAGGCCGGGTCCGATTCGTCCAGACTAAACGGATCCGTGCCGGAGTTGTTCACCTTCTTGAAGATGCTCTTGCCGAACTGCCCGTCCGCGCCCGGATAGTGAAAATTCCAGGCGAACTGCTGGGCCATCACGTGGATCTGCACGGCGCCCGGCTGGGCTCCGCGGAAGTGCATTTCCGCCCAGGAGCTGCGCGCATAAATTCCCAAGCCGATGAACATGATGGCTGTGGCCACGGTCCACAGCACTTCCATGGTGTTGTTGCCGTGGGAGTAGGTGGCCCGCCCGCCGGTGTCGCGGTAGCGCAGGATGGCCCAGGCCAGGGCCAATTGCGACACCGTAAACACCACCCCGCAGATGATCATGGTGCGCACAAACTGGGCGTCAATCTCATCCCCCAGGACCGTGATGGACTTGGGAAACCACCAGGTGCGCGCCATGAACAGATACAGCGTGACGAAAGTGAGAATCAGGATGGAAAGGATAAGAAGGATGGCAACAGTGGTGGAGCCTGCCGAGGCGTTTCGTTTCACCGTCTACTCCGCTCCTCCCCGCCCCGATGAGCCGGCGCAGGATTCGATTTCATGCCAGGAACAGGTTGCCGCAGACCAGCCCACCCGCACCCCGTCGAAGCAGTTGCGTCCCCTCCGCGGCCGTCCCACTCCCCGGGCCGCCTCACGATGCCCCATCATATAGGAGCAAGGAAGAATTTCAAGACGCAATTCAACGATTCTTTGCAGCCCCGGATGCCGCAGGTTCGCGCACCCAGATTTCCGTCGAGAAGTATACGGAATTCGACGTGACCAGCCGCTGCCCATCGCGGGAGACGTCAAAGGGAAAGTTTGTGCCGTCGTACCTCAGTCCGGAGAGAACCGCTGGCTGGCCACCGGAGACACGGACCACCTGCACCTGCTGCTTCCCGCCCGGTCCCAGCACCTGAAATCCGATGCGTTTCCCATCGGGCCACCACACCGGCCAGCCGCCGCTCTCCGTCAGGCGGTGTTCTTTTTTTCCATCCGCACGGATCATGAATATTCCGCGGTCCACGCTGCGGTCGGGGGCAAAGGCGATCCATACTCCATCGGGCGACCAGCGCGGGAGGGTGGATGGGGAATCGGTCAGGCGCCGTGCTTCGCCCCCGGCCAACGGGGCGATGTAGATGCGCGTGATGTCGACCTCCGTGCGTGCGAAGGCCAGCCACTTGCCATCCGGGGAAACGTCCGGGTAATGGTCGTCCTGGTCGCGCACCGGGGTCAGTGCCGTTGGCGGTCCGCCGCCGTGAGGCACTTTCCAGATGCGCCGCGGCGCGGTCCAGTTGCCATAGACAACGAACTCGCTGTCCGGAGTGAACCGCGGATAGACGCCACCCTCTTTTGCCGAGGTCAGCCGGCGGACACTGCCGCCGGTCGCGGGTACGGTCCAGATTTGCCAGCTCCCGTCGGCTTCGCTGCGGCTGAACGCGATGTCCCTGCCGTCGGGAGAAAACGCCGGGGCCCACAGGAAGGGAGAATGCGTGACCAGTTGGCGGATATCGGAGCCGTTCTCACGCGCCGTGTAGAGCACATTGCGGGCGCGGGCATTGATAAACGCAATGCGGCCGTCGCGCCCCACACTGGGCGATTCGTCCGGGCCGGGGCCGGCAGTCAGTTGCACAGGCGCGCCGCCGTCCACAGGCAGCAGCCACAGGTTGGTGGCGCCCCCGCGGTTGGAATGATGGATCACGCCGCGGCCGTCAGGCGCAAAGGCCGGCTCGTCACTGAAAACTCCGGGGGCATCTTTGGAAAGCGGCCGCGGCGCGCCGCCGCCCGCCAGCAGCAGCCAGATTTCATTCGCTGCTCCGCCGCGTCCGCGCACCATGGCGATTTGTAAACCGTCCGGAGACCATGCCGGCTGGCGAAGGAAGGGGTAGTCGGCGTCTCCCTTCAGCAGCTCAACCACGTCCCGGCCGTCCGCAGAGGAGACGGCCAGGGTGTACGCGCGGTCGCGGCCGCGCAGGACAAAGGCCAGCCGTGTGCCGTCGGCGGACCACGCCGGGTTCGCTGCACCGCTCACCACGGTCCGCACTTCCCCGCCCAGCGCGGGCACGATGCAGATTTCCGGAGCGTGGGCCCCCGGGCGGTATCGTGTGAAGACAATTTGCTCGCCGTCGGGCGAAAAATCGGGCGTGGTTTCCAGAGCTTCGTCGCTGGTCAGCCGGATGCGGTCTCCACCGGCCACTCGGCCCACCCAGAGGTCAGTCCGCCCGTCCTCCTGTCCGGCATAGACAATCATCTTTCCGTCCGGTGAGATATCGGGGTCGCGCAGCTCCGCGGCAGACGCCTGCACCAGGGTCAGCCGCGCGGTTGCGGTCAGCGGCGGCGCGGGGGCCTCCACCGAACTCGGCCGCCACAGGATCGCAGCAATGATCACCAGCACGACAATGCCCGCAGACAGGAGAATCCGGTTCGTCGGCAGGCGGCCCGCGAGCTGAGAGGCCGGCGCCGCGGGTGATTGCTCGGCATATTGCCCGGAAGAAGCATCGCGCCGCAGGCGTTTCAAATCGGAACGCATATCCGCGGCGGCCTGGTAGCGCAGCTCGCAGCCCTTCTCCAAGGCCTTGGAGATGATGCGCTCCAGCTCCGGGGACATCTGCGGGTTCAATTGGAAGGGCCTGGCCGGGGAACGGTTCAGTATCCGGTCGAATATGATGGCCGAAGTGCTGCCGCCGAAGGCTTGCGTCCCGGTGGCCATTTCGTAAAGCACCACGCCGAAGGAAAAAATGTCGCTGCGGGCATCCAACTCCTCGCCGCGGGCCTGCTCCGGAGACATATAGGCCACCGTGCCCACGGCCACGCCGGGACCCGTCAAGTTGCTGGAAGCGACGTCGGCGGTGGGCGCCATGGACAGACTTCCGAGTGCGCGCGGTTCGGTGATCAGCTTGGCCAGTCCGAAATCGAGCACCTTCGCTTGCTCGCGCTCGTTGATGAAAATGTTGGCGGGCTTGATGTCGCGGTGAATAATGCCCTTGCTGTGTGCCGCATCCAAAGCGTCCGCCACCTGGATGGCCATCTCCAGCAGGAATTCGGACGGCAGCGGGCGGCCGTGGATGCGCGCCAGCAGGGTCTGGCCTTCGAGCAGCTCCATGGCCATAAACGGTTCGCCGTTGTGCTCCCCGAACTCGTAAATCGTGCGGATGTGCGGATGGTTCAGGGCAGACGCTGCGCGCGCTTCGCGCTGGAAGCGCTCCAGGGCCAGGCGGTCTTTGGCCGCCTCTTGCGGAAGAAACTTTAAGGCCACAAACCGGCCCAGCGTGATGTCTTCCGCCTTGTAGACCACACCCATCCCGCCGCCGCCCAGCTTCTCCACAATCCGGTAATGGGAAACCGTCTGGCCAATCATTGCCGGGGACGCCCGCGCCCGGCACGATGTTAGGGTGCGCTGCGAGGCAAGTCAACGAGGCGTAGCACACACACTCCTGTCTGTGCTGGTCGTGGCGGGGATTCAGGTGGACGAAAGCAGGTTGTTAGGAATGGTCGACACCAAGCAGGAGATACGCATACCAACCAGGTGGAAAATCGGGCAGGTTCAATCGCACCGTCCCTCGCTCATGGCCTTCGCTCGGGACATCGTTTCCTATTCGGAAACGATGGTGCGGAAGGTGGGATTCGAACCCACACGCCTTGCGGCGCCACCCCCTCAAGATGGTGCGTCTGCCAGTTCCGCCACTTCCGCAGAGGGAGAGATGAAGCATACCCATTCTAATTCGATTCTTCCCACCCGGGCAAGGGTCTCGGGGTTTAACGTTTGACGTATAACTCCTCGCGGGGTAGACTGTCCGGGTGATCAAATCCTTCCGCTCCCCAGACACCGGGCATCTCCATGCCCGCCGCCGGGTGCGGAAGTATCAGGGCATCGAGCGGATCGCCCAGCGCAAGTTGCGACAACTGGACAGCGCCACCGAGCTCCGCGACCTTGCCTCCCCGCCCGGCAACCGCCTGGAGAGACTGCGGGGGCACAGGCAGGGCCAGTACAGCATCCGCATCAATGACCAGTGGAGGATCTGTTTTGTCGGGCGGGAGGGTGACGCCTGCGACGTGGAAATCGTGGATTACCATTAGGAGGAATTATGGGCCGACCCACAAAACTGCTGCCGCCGATTCATCCCGGTGAGATTCTTCTCGAGGATTTTCTGAAGCCTGTGCGCCTGAGTATGAACCGTCTGGCGCTGGCCTTGCGCATCCCGGCAACGCGTATCGCGGAAATCGTACATGGGCGGAGGGCCATTACTCCCGACACCGCCCTGCGCCTGGCTCGCTACTTCAACACCAGCGCGCGGTTCTGGATGAATCTCCAAGCGGCTTACGATCTCGAACTCGCCGAAGACCGCCTGCGGCGCAGCATCGATCAGGACGTGAGACCCCTTGCACAGGCGGTCGCTGCCTCTCGCGACTGATTCAACCCCCGGATTGCCGGCACACTGTTCGGACCGGCAGATCTCAATGGGCGGGTTTGTACCCCGCCCGCTCTGTGATTACTGTGGCTGGTTTTTCTTCCTACTGCTTCGCGGGTGGCTGCTTCGCGGGCGCAGGCTGACCTGCCGGCGGGCTGGCGGGTGACCCGGATGTCGGTGCGGGCTGAGTGGCCGGCGGCGTGGTGCCCGGTTGCGAGTCAGGAGCGGGTGTCTCTTTTACTGGCTGCTGCGTGCGCTCCAGAACGGAAGTGCCCCCGGTGGTGGGCTGAACGGCGGTCTGCCGCAAGACCAGGGCCATCGAAGTAATCATAAACATAATGGCGCACCACGTGGTGGCCTTGGACAAAAACGTGGCCGCGCCGCGGGGCCCGAAAGCCGTCTGGCTGCCTGCGCCGCCGAACGCACCGGCAAGGTCTGCGGCTTTGCCGCTCTGCAACAACACCACGATAATCAGCAGGAAGCAGATCAGCGCGTGCAGCGTCACCAGCACCCACAGCCATTTCCACCCCACGGAGATCAGCAGCCCTCCGACCAGGAAAGAAATCACCCATTTCATCCACAATGGCATCCCTGCAAACTCCGGTCCGCAGTTCCCTGCTCAGAAATTCACGATCGAGGCGAACGCCCCTGCCTCCTGGCTGGCCCCGCCCACCAGCGCGCCGTCAATCTCCACCTGTGCCATCAACCCCTGGATGTTGTCGGGCTTGACGCTGCCGCCGTAGAGGACGCGCAACGCCGCGGCGCGTTCCGGGGTGAACTGCGAGGCTGCCTGCTGGCGCAAGAACCGGTGCGCGGCAGCGGCCATCTCCGGAGTCGCCGTGCGGCCGGTGCCAATCGCCCAGACCGGTTCGTACGCTACAACAATACGCGAGAAATCGGCTCCGGTCAACGCGCCCAGACCGCCGCTAAACTGCCGCTCCAAAACAACCTCGGTCTGATTGACCTCGCGTTCCGTCAGCAACTCACCCATGCAGACAATGGGCGTAAGCCCGGCCTCCAGTGCGGCTTTGGTCTTGCGCGCTACCCAGGCGTCGGTTTCACCGAAAAACTGCCGCCGCTCGCTGTGGCCGATGAGGACGTAGCGGCAGCCGGTGTCCACCAGCATCCGCGCAGAGACTTCGCCGGTGAACGCGCCTTCCTTCTCCCAGTGCAGGTCCTGTGCGGCGATGCCTATGGCGGTGCCCCGCGCGGCTTCGACACACGCGGCCAGCGCCGTGTACGGGGCGCCGATGACGATGTCGCAGTGATGGGAACCCGCCACCAGCGGCGCGAATTTCTCGAAGAACGCGCGGGCTTCCCCCGCGGTCTTGAACATCTTCCAGTTGCCGGCTATGACGGGACGGCGCATCAGGAATTCCTCGCCTGCTCGCGCGCTTGCGTTTTTTCTGAGAGCGCTTCGACACCAGGGAGTTTCGCGCCGCCGAGGAATTCGAGCGATGCGCCGCCGCCGGTGGAGATGTGCGAGATCTTCGAGGCCACTCCGGCCTGCTGGACCGCAGCCACAGAATCGCCCCCGCCAATCACGGACGTCGCGCCCTTGGCCGTAGCATCGGCGACGGCGCGGGCGATTTCCAGAGTGCCTCTTGCGAACGCGGGCATCTCGAAGACCCCCATCGGCCCATTCCAGATGATCGTTTTCGCACGCGCGATTTCTTCGCGGAAGGCGGCGATTGTTTTCGGCCCGATGTCCAGACCCATCCACAGGTCGGGGGTCTCGCTGACGTCGCTGATGCCGGTCTGCGTATCGGCCTTGAATTCCGCGCCCAGGACGTGGTCCACGGGCAGCAGCAGGCGGAAGTTTTTTTCCTTCGCCGCGTCGAGCAGCCGCGCCGCCAGCTCCACCTTGTCCTCTTCCACCAGCGATTTGCCCACCGGCTTGGCCTGGGCTTTCAGAAAGGTGTATGCCATCCCGCCGCCGATGAGCATGGCATCGGCGACTTTCATCAAGTTGTCAATCACTTCGATCTTGTCGCTGACTTTTGCCCCGCCCAGAATGGCCAGCATGGGGCGCGCGGGATTGCTGACGGCCCCGCCCAGATACTTCAGCTCCTTTTCCATCAGCAGCCCTGCCGCGGCCTGTTCCACAAACCGAGTGATGCCCACCACGGAGGCGTGTGCGCGGTGCGCCGAGCCGAAGGCGTCGCAGACGAACAGGCCATCGCACAGCGCCGCCAGCTGCTTGGAAAAGCCTTCGTCGTTCTTTTCCTCTTCAGCGTGATAGCGCACGTTTTCCAGCAACAGCACGCCGCCGGCGGCCAGGCCGTGGCTGCGGGCTTCTGTCTCCGGCCCGCTACAATACGGCGCAAACTCCACCGGCTGGCCGAGCAATCCCGCCAGCCGGGTGGCCACGGGCTGCAGACTGAATATAGGGTCGGGCTTGCCCTTCGGACGCCCGAGATGCGAGGCCAGAACCACGCGCGCGCCGCGCTCCCTGGCCAGTTGGATGGTGGGCAGCGATTCGCGGATGCGCGTGTCGTCGGTGACCCGCGCGCCGTCCAGCGGCACGTTGAAATCCACGCGGATGAAGACGCGCTTGCCTTTCAGGTCCAGGTCCCGGATGGACAGCTTGCTCATTCTCGATCGTCGGTACTGGTCGTCGCGATCAATGGGCACTCAGGAGTACGGGAGGTAAGGAAGTAAGGAAAAAGTCCGGCGAGTGCGGTGAATCCCTGGCCTTTGTCCTTGCCTCCCGACTTCCTTACTTCCTGTTCTTAGAGTTTCTGCGCCATAAAGTTGATCAAGTCCCGGCACCGGCACGAGTAGCCCCACTCGTTGTCGTACCAGGCCAGCACCTTCACACATTTTTCGGCCACCACGCGCGTGTAGCCGGAGTCCACGATGCTGGAATGCGGGTTGCCGCGGAAGTCGGCGGAAACCAGCTCTTCTTCCGTGTATTCGAGCACGCCTTTGAGCGGCCCCTCTGCGGCGCGCTTCAGCGCCGCATTCACCGTTTCCGGCGTAGCAGTTTTTTCGACGGTGACGGTCAGGTCCACCACGCTGACGTTGGGAGTGGGGACGCGCATGGCGTAGCCGTCCAGTTTGCCCTTCAGCTCCGGCAGCACCAGGTGCAGCGCCTTGGCCGCGCCGGTGCTCGAGGGGATCATCGAGAGGGCGGCAGAGCGCGCGCGGCGCAAATCTTTGTGTGGCAGGTCGAGCAGGCGCTGGTCGTTGGTGTAGGAGTGGATGGTGGTCATGGTGCCGTGGACGATGCCGAAGTTTTCGTGGACCACTTTGGCGACAGGAGCAAGGCAGTTGGTCGTGCAGGAGGCATTGGAGACCACGTGATGCTTCGCTGTGTCGTACGATTTGTCGTTCACGCCCAACACCAGGGTGTGGTCGGGGTCGGTGGCCGGCGCGGAAATAATCACCTTCTTCACCGGCCCGCGCATGTGCTTTTTGGCGTCCGAGCCTTTGGTGAACAGGCCCGTGGACTCCACCACGATCTCCGCACCAACCGCAGCCCAGTCAATGGCCGCGGGGTCTTTCACGGCGAAAACTTTGAAGCCCTTCCCGTCCACAGCGATGGAGTCCTCCGTGTGCGTGACCTTGTTGGGCAGGTTGCCCAGAATGGAGTCGTATTTCAACAGGTGCGCCAGCGTCTTGGCGTCGGTGATGTCGTTCACCGCAACAAATTGAATATGGGGGTCGCCCAGCGAGGCGCGCACAATGTTGCGCCCGATGCGTCCGAACCCGTTGATCCCTACTTTGATCGGCATACGCCCTCCGGTGCTGCGCCGGCCGTGGCCGGAAAATCTGTAGTGGATTGCATGTCCGACGCCGCCAAGACACGACGCGCAGAACCGCGATGCTAGGGTGTAGCGGGCCGGAAGTCAACGGAATCGCGCGCCCAGGGGTTGCTGCCGCGCCGGTTGCTGGAGAGGGGTTGGTAGCCGGATGAATCCCCATCCTCTATGCTTCCGAGTGAACAGGAGACCGGGCGGCAGTGTCTAGGCGGATGAGCGCGGGATCAAGTGAAACCCGGAGCATGATGGCTTGGATCCAGGCGTTGGTCTCGAGCCGAAGCGAGAGCGCGGAGGAGTGGTTTTCCGCCCGCGCGGCAGAGACCCAGAAACGCGTGTTCCAGATTGCCTACAGCGTCCTGGGCAACGCTGCCGATGCCGAGGAGGTCGCGCAGGATGTGTTCTTCAAGGCGTACCGGAATCTCTGGCGCCTTCGCGACGCGGGAAAGTTTCGCCAATGGGTGTGCCGCATGGCATTCCGCGCCGCCTTGAACCGTTTGCGCCAACGGCGCCGCCAGGTGGCGCGCGACACCGCCTGGCATGTTCAGCAGCCCGAGGCGGTGGCCGACGGAACCCGGCTAGCCACAGAGCGCATTTCGCTCGGGCGACTGCGCGCGAGAATCGAAGCCTTGCCGGAGAAACTGCGCTGCGTGCTGTTGCTCTGCGGGGTCGAGGAGATGGACTCCAGCGAGGCGGCACGGGTGCTGGGCATTCCCGCTGGGACAGTGCGTTCGCGGCTCCATGCGGCGCGAAAACGGCTTCTGGCTGCCGAGGCTGAGGACCAGAAATGAATATTTGTCCCCAATGGAGGGATGCGCTCTACCAAGCAGCGCTGGGCGCACAGGC
>Ga0247727_10016257_pt1 | contig 12042 bp, 12 predicted proteins | sample WisWelCaveWW1625_FD_202498 | JGI IMG/M metagenome (GOLD analysis project Ga0247727, IMG submission 202498) | Biofilm microbial communities from Wishing Well Cave, Virginia, United States - WW16-25 | ecosystem: Environmental > Aquatic > Deep subsurface > Groundwater > Cave microbial mat | place...
CAAAAAAGACAAGAAATAAAATGCCGACGAGTTCGATATGGACAAAAGGATTCAGGCTTACTCTCCCTTGCAGGCGGGGGGTGGGGTCGCCCAGATGGTCGGCTGTACGTGCATGGGCGTATTCATGGATGCCGATCGCAGTAAGGAGCGAGACTGCATATATGACGAGTAATAATGGGTTTGAAAGGAGAGAAAGGATCATAGCCTCATTGATTTTAAACTAGCCATATGGTATTATAACCTATCTATGAAAACATGTTTTCACTGCGCAAAGACAGCACTGTATGGACGTTCGCACACTCATCACAGAGGTGTCGCCGGAGGTCGCTGGAAAAAAAGAGCTCCCAAAACGCGCCGAATATTTGAGCCAAATCTTCAAAAAGTAAACATCGTTTTTGAAGGAAAGGCAAAGTCGGTAATGCTCTGCACGAAGTGCCTCAAGAGAATCCGATTTGACATAAAAAAAGGCGATCGGCCATTTTTGAAGCTTTCGGCTGTGACAGTATCTGCGTAAAAGAAGTCGTTCAGTAGTCCATTTTCTCTAGTTTCCCGTTTTTTTCTTCGTATAGTGTTGCTTTTTGCTCGAGTGCCCGTTGGGTGAAAAGAATGCCCATGAGGTGATCAACTTCATGTTGAAAAATGACCGCCATAAACCCCTTCATCCACTTGGTGTGCTTTTTCCTATTAAGATCTTGATACTCAACCTTTACCGCGCTTGGCCGTTTGACTGGCGACCAGATAAAAGGAATAGAGAGGCAACCCTCGAGACGATGGCTTTTTCGTTTTTTATCATCTGTAGTTTCGTCAGGTAAGGGGATGGATTCGAGAATCTTTGGATTGATGTATGCTTCAGCTCTTTTATTTTTACTTGGTTTTGCAATGAATATGCGTAGTCCGACACCGATTTGCGGTGCAGCAAGCCCAACACCTTGTGGGTCAACCTGAGCGGCAAGGATTTTTTCCATTTCTTTAACCAGATCGACAACGGCGTGATCAATTGTATCGACGGATTTTGACGGGGTTGTCAGAACCTCATGGGGTACGTGGATGATTTTGCGCATTATAAGGGATATTATATAATAAACACATATCGCGTAGCTCGTAGCATATTCTATCTTGGGACGGATATATTGTATGTTACGTGTTATGAGTTATGCGTTATGTAAATAATGAAACTCTCACTCTGTATTATCACTCACAACGAAGAAAAGAACGTTCACATGCCCCTCGACAGCGCATATGATATGGCCGACGAAGTGGTCGTGATCGACGCGGCGTCGACGGATAAGACTGTTCAGATCGTCAAAAAATACGGCGATAAAATACGCCTATACGAAGTTGATAACCCCAAAAATTTTCTTGCTAATAAAGAACGCGCCATAGAAAAGGCTAAGGGAGAGTGGATTCTCCAGCTCGACGCCGACGAAGCAGTATCGCCAGAGTTAAAAAAGGAAATTCAGTCAGTTATCGGTCAGAGTCAGTTGCAATCAGCTGCAATCAGTTCAGACAAAACTGATTTCAACCGACAGCCGATTCTAACCGATTCAACAGTTAATGGCTATCTTATCCCTCGCAAAAACTGGTTTTTGGGCCGTTTCTTGATGAAGGGAGGAGTCTACCCGGACTATGTTCTTAGACTGTACAAGCGAGAAGGGGCACACTTCGAACTGAAAAATGTTCATGAAAACGTGAAAGTAAAAGGAGAAGTCGGAACGTTAAAAAATGCAATCGAACACTTTGCAGATCCGGACTTTGAGCGGTATCTCATGCGTTGGAATCGTTATACAAGTTTTGATGCGGGGCTATTGGCAAAAGAAAAAAGGAAGTTAAACTTCCTTGATTTTATTAATTATTTTCTGATCAAGCCAAAGGTTTGGTTCTTCATGACCTTTTTCCGCCATAAGGGTTTTATGGATGGATTCCCGGGGTTTGTGTTTTCCCTCTTTTCGGCAATCCGATTTTGGGCAATCTATGTGAAAGCATGGAATCTATTACAAAATAAGAAGTTAAAAACTACTGCCCGATCTTGAATTCAACTACATCTCCATCTTTCATTTCATAGTCTTTACCTGCACTGGTCACTTTTCCTTGTTCTCTCGCTTTGGTCCAACCTCCAGCTCCAATAAACTCTTGATATGGGATAACGTCTGCTTTTATAAACTTCTTTTCAAAATCAGTATGAATGGTGCCAGCCGCTTGAGGGGCGAGTGTGCCTTTTTCTATTGTCCATGCTCGCGCTTCAAGTTCTCCACCGGTGAGAAACGAGATGAGTCCGAGCGCACTGTAAGCAGTTTGGATGAGGCGATTCAGGCCAGTTTCCATTAGTCCGTATTGTTTTAAGTATTCCTTCTGCTCTTCTGGTGGAAAAGCCACAATCTCGGCTTCAAGTTTTGCGTTCAAATATAGATAGTTAAAATCGGTTGGAATCAGCTGTCGGTTTGAATCGGTGCCGATTGTAACTGACTTCAACTGACCACTGATTACTGATTTAATACTGCTCTCGGTTTCTTCCTTATTTTCGAGTTGTTTTTCAGAAACATTAAATACATATATAACGGGTTTCATCGTTAAGAGATTAAGATCTCGGATATGCTCACGTTGTTCATCGTTAAGTTTTTGAGCGCGCGCTGCAATTCCTTTGTCCATCTCAGACCGTACGTATTTAATGGTTTCCCATCTGGCAAAGTCTTCTTTATCGCCATTTTGTTTCGGCTCGTGCTGTTTGCCAAGGGTTTCGAGATCGGCAAGCATGAGTTCTGCCTCAATTATGGCAAGATCTTCTTTGGGATCAACTTTATTGGAAACATGTATTACATTTGAGTCATCAAATAATCGTAGTACGTGGACTATTGCTGCGACTTCACGGATATGAGACAGGAATTTATTACCCAAACCCTCGCCCTTTGAGGCGCCTTTCACAAGACCAGCAATATCATAAAATTCAACGATCGCAGGCACTATCTTTTGCGTATTCACAACTTTCGCAATTTTCGCCAGACGTTCATCGGGCACTTCAATAACGCCAACATTTGGTTCAATCGTGCAGAACGGGTAGTTTGCGACATCGGCAACTTGTTTTTTAAGAAGCGCATTAAAAAGAGTAGATTTTCCAACATTCGGCAGTCCAACAATCCCAATAGAAAGTTTCATGTAGAAATTATAACAAACGGACACCCCTGGGGTGGATTAGGTTGTCCTATAGATCTAAATAAGTATATTGTTTTATAAAAGCCATTGAGCTTTTAGGAAAATGTCTATATCTTTTAAATATGTCATCCCGTAGAGATGTATTTTTTAATGGAGGTGTCTTCCATATTTTTAATAGAACTATTGAAAAAAGAAAACTATTTATTGAGCCTTCTTTAAACGAAAGATTCATCACTCTTTTTCACTACTACCGTTCTTTAAAGGCAGAATTACGCTACTCCAAATTTGTTGACCTACCAGTGGATCTAAAAAAAGTTGTCGAAGAACGAATTAATAACCCAAATTACTATAAAATCGAGATTCTTAGTTATTGCTTAATGCCAACCCATTTTCATCTTCTCGTAAAACAAAAAGCTACATTAGGAGTAATTCGCTTTCTCTCTGATATCGTAAATTCAATAACTCGATACTTCAATATATTACATGAGAGACAGGGACCTCTATTTCTTCCACAGTTCAAGTCAAGAAGGATAATAACACGAGAGGATCTCATTCACGTTTCAAGATACATTCATTTGAATCCATATTCAGCAACGATTGTAAAAACGAAAGAAGAACTTGTAGGATATCGATGGTCTTCTTTTTCAGAGTATTTCCGTGGAAAAGGTGCGTTGTGTGAGATCGCGGGTATTTTAGATGAATTTAAGGGAGACAGGGAAAAATATTCAGAATTCGTTTTAGGTAATCGAGAATATCAAAAAACTCTTGAAGCAGTTAAATATAGTCAATCGTGGCTATAGTTTTTATATAGATTGTCTTGTAGGCCTATTCCACCCCAGGGGTGTACCGAAGCGCATATGTTCGTAATCGTTCTTCAATTGCTCCAACCAAATTTTTTATTCCCTCACCAGATAGGGGAGAGACAAACTGCGGAGCGTATTGCGCGTAGCTTTTTTCAAGTGCCGCTCGGTTTAAGTCGGGGGCTTTGTCGATCTTGGAAAATACAAAAATCATTGGCTTAGGTTTCGGAAGAAGAGAAGCGAGAATACCTTGTACGGTACGGATTTTGTCGTACATTTTAGGGTCTGACGCATCGATAACGTGAAGAAGAAGATCAGCGTGGATCGATTCAATAAGGGTAGATTTAAACGCGTCAATAAGTTCCGGTGGTAATTTTTGAATAAAGCCAATCGTATCGGTGAAAAGAATTTTTTTGCCAAGTTTTGACATGTATAGGGAACCTGATGTGGTATCCAGGGTGGCGAAAAGTATATTTTCTGTTGTTTTATTTTTACTGGTCAACAAATTAAATAGTGCAGATTTACCGGCATTTGTGTATCCGACTATAGAAACCGTGGGTATACCATTTTCTTTTCTTCGCTCGATCTGCGACATCCTGCCCGCTCGCAGTTTTTCAAGTTTTTCCTGAACATAGGCGGTTTGTTTTCGCCAGTGACGCTTCATAAGCTCAGTATTGGTCTCACCGATTCCGCGTCCGCCTATCCCTCCTGTTTGACGAGAAAGTACCAGACCCATGCCGAAAATACGAGGACCCATGTGTCTCATATTTGCAAGTTCAATTTGAAGTTTCGCCTCTGCCGTAAGGGCATGTTTTTGAAATATGTCTAATATCAAATCAACCCGATCCCAGACTTCAATATCAGGATTTACCGTTTGTACAATTTTTTGCAGGTTAAAGAGCGCGCCTGGCTTAACAATGTCGTTTATGACGATTACATTTATACGCTCATCTTTTATGAACTGTGTGATTTCCTGAGCCTTACCAGAGCCAACATAGGTGGCCGAATCTGGACGCATTCGTCTCTGGATGACGCGAACTACTGTAGCCCCGCCAGACGTTTCAATTAGTGATCTCATTTCTACTAAATCCAGTTCTGCAGTTTCCATATTTTCAAACGGCCTGACAAGATGAACGAGGATAAATCGGTTTAGTTTCATAGCGTCAGTATAGTCCATAGATAGCCAAAAGTGAAGTTAAAATAGTCAGAAAATTCGGTATACTAAAGAGTCATATGAATATAGTTTTTTTCGAAGTACAGGAATGGGAGCGAGCTCTTCTTTTTAAGGCGTTTCCAGAAAGTACGTTGGTTGCCGAATCGTTAACGGAGGTAAATGCGTCTAAATACGTAGAGGCAGAAATAATCTCAACGTTTATTTATTCGAGCGTACCTGAAAAAGTTATAGTCGCCTTTCGGAAACTTAAACTCATTGTTACGCGCTCAACAGGTTTCGACCATGTTGACGTAGCCTTTGCCACAAAGCAATCTATCGCTGTCGCCAACGTTCCAGAGTACGGCAGCAATACAGTCGCCGAACATACATTTGCGCTTATCCTGAGTCTCACGAGGCGTATACCGCAGTCGATAGCACAGATGAAACAAGTCAGCTTTACTCATGATGTTCTTCGGGGAATAGATATTTTTGACAAAACTCTGGGGATAGTGGGTTTAGGGAAAATAGGGAGACAAGTCATGAGGATTGCGCAAGGGTTTGGTATGCAGGTCTTTATCTTCACCAAAACAAAACCAGCTGACATTGCAGAGAGTGATAGAGTACATTTTGGATCGTTGGAGGAGCTTCTTAGTGCTTCCGATATCGTAACTCTTCATTTACCTTTAACAGAAGGAACGAAACATATCATAAATAACCAAAACATCATGCACATGAAGAGAGGATCCTATCTTATTAATACCGCACGTGGTGGACTCATCGAAACAGAAGCCATTCTTAGTGGCCTGAACGAAGGGATACTCGATGGGGTTGGCATAGACGTGCTCGAAGGAGAGAAGGCGATGACAGAAGAAATAGCCATTCTGGCTAAAAACTTTATGTATACCGTCAACCTGAAAACACTCCTCATGAATCATATACTGATAAATCATCCAAAAGTCATTATTACCCCACATAATGCCTTCAATAGTCGAGAAGCACTCGCTAGGATCACAGAAACAACTATCCATACGATCGATGAATTTACCAAAGGAAAACTGATAAATCAGGTAAAAGCGTGAGTTTTTTTGTTATAGTAATAGTATTACAAAGTTATTTTATCTTATGGATGATACAAAAAAATCTCCCTCGGTTTTTGGTCTTGGATTAGTCATCGGCACAGTTATAGGTGGTCTAACCGCATTTTTTCTTTCCCCACACTCTGGAAAAGAGAATAGAGAAGAGGTTATGGCACGACTCAAGGCATTCAAAAAAATGCTTGATCAAGCTGATATCCCAGCTCATGTAAAGGAAATATACGGCGAAACAACCAAAGAAAGCGTGAAGCTTTACACACAAGTTCGAAAAGATCTTTCCAAAAGAATTACTGATGTTAAAGAAACGGTCGCTGACATCGATCCTGAGAAATATGTACATCTTATTGAAGACTCGGTCGAGCACGTACGAAAAGAATTAGACGAAACAGTTGAACGTGCCGATAAACTTAAAGCATACCTGGTTAAAAATTGGAGTAAAACTCTGAATACTAAAAAATAATCGTGGATCTACAAAACATTTTTTACGTGTTGGCGATTGCGGTCATGGTGAGCTGGCTCATATTTGTCGTAATGGTGATTTATTTCTTGTGGAAAATAAATCAGGCCATTTTACATTTCAAAAAAAACACAGTTGAACGTGTTGAGAATGTGATAAGAGAAAACAAAGCGCGCATAGCTGGGGTAGTAAGCACCTCTGCAGCCGTGTATCTCGCCGATAAGATTAGAGGGTTCTTTAAAAAGGTTGTGTAGGGACAGGTTTTAAACCTGTCCGTACATATTTGTTCCGTACATTTATCACGATTTCCTTCCGTAGCGTTCTTTCGAAAGTTTAACTATCTTCTCCCTGTTATCGTTTTTAAGAGCAGGCAAAGGAAGGGTAGTCGCCGGAAAAGGCGCGGACATCATACCATCTATTGAAAGCTTCATCACGGTTTCGTGTTTTCCCAAAGATACCAGGTCGTTTTCGGTATATATTTCGGCAAATTCTTTGGTCAGTATATATGCATCCCGTGCCCCCACAACAAAAGACATCAGGGTACCCACGTTTCCAAAAATGGCCCGTTGCACCTCTTCATCAAGTTGTTCGATATACTGGTTAGCTAGTGTCAGTGACAGTCTGTATTTTCGTGCCTCGGATAAAATTTTGACAAATGATGATGTGGCAAAATTTTGAAACTCATCGACATAGAGGAAAAAATCCCTCCGGTCTTCTTCCCTTTGAAACGATCTATTCATTGCAGCTAGCTGAATCTGCGTAATGATCATTGCTCCAAGTAGTGACGCACTATCTTCACCGAGTTTACCCTGTGAAAGATTAAGAATAAGAATTTTTCCTTCGTTCATCATCGCCTCAAGATCGATCGACGATTTCGGTTTATCAAGGATATTACGGATCATACGATTTGTCACAAACTGGCCGACCTTGTTTTGGATCGGGGATACGGCTTCAGCCTTCAGCCGGTCGGGCATTTTTGCGAATTCTTTTTCCCAGAAATTTTTTAGTACCGGATCTTTAAGTTGGTCAACAACTTTTTTCCGGTAATCGGCGTTTGAGATAAGTGCAAGGATATCAACTAAGGTAGATCCAGGCGTTTCAAGAAGGGTAAGAATTACGTTTCTTAGGATGTATTCAAGTCGTGGCCCCCAGCTGTCCTTGTACAGTTTGGAAAAAATAGAAACGATACCAGACGATACTAGTTCTTTTTGTTGGCTGTTTTTCACCTCAAGAACGTTTAAGGAAAATGGGCGTTCCATATCAAACGGCTCAAGGTAGACAACATCATTCATGCGTCGTTTTGGAATAAAGTCGAGGATGATCTCAGACAGATCGCCGTGGGGATCGATGATACCGACACCGCGATCCTTTCGGATGTCATCTATGGCCATATTAGCGATTAAGGTCGATTTACCGGTACCCGTTTTACCGATTATGTATACATGTTTTCTTCGGTCCGGGGTTTTAATGCCAAAAATAGTGTCTTTATTACGAAACTCAGTTTTGGCAAAAAAATTAATGTCTTTTTTTTCAGCGTCTGTTGCAGTATCTGCGACCGGTAGATTTTCAGGTGGTTCGCCTGACAATGTTTTGCCCCAGGCAATATTCTTTATTCCGGCCAATAGGTACCCAGAAGGGTGCCAAATGGTTGCAAGCTCCTGAGCATTGAGAATCTGCTCACGTCGTTCAAAATAATACGTGTTCCTGTTCCTGATCCTAGTTAAGAGATGCTCCTTTAGAATAAGGGGTTTTTTGAAACCAAACTGGTTACCTTCGCCGAGTGAAAAGCTTCCGAATGTGCCGGCTAGATTTTGAACATAAGACATAAGAGGGATATCTGCGTTCGAGCTCGCGATAAGTCTTACCAAGGCTTTACCTCCCTGAAAAGAAGCCTTTTTCATAATAAGAAGTTTTAACGGGTTCATGGTGTACTTTTCTGCGCCTGAGTCGTAGACCATATGCTTAGCCGCTTCAACCGCCTGGCTTTGCCACGGAAATGATGCCGGGGTGACGAGTATCTGCACACACATTTTCAGCTCCTTTGGTTGCTTAGACAAAAATCCGACCAAAGACGAAAGGGGATCAATGTCCTTAAAATCGAAATATGTTTTGGTTGGTAGGTAAAAAGATGAGTTTAGGGTTACTTCTCCTGCGGCGAGGTTTTTTGACTTAAAAAGTATATCCATCGGATCAGTGGTTTCTTTGACGACCGAGGTTGGGAAAGCCGATGTCACCAGGCTCTGGATGAACGTCTGATTTTCTTTCGGCGTAGTTACATAAAAAAAGATGGTTTGGTTCAAAAGATAGATCTCAAATGCATAGACTTTGGGCTTATAAATAAGCCTCTTCCACCACTTGACGTAAGCTTGGGGAAGCACCGAGGCAAATATCTGCGTTGCCGACTCTATCGGCGTTTCGTCGTCTTTTGGATTTCTAACTTGTAGATAAGAAAAGCGGGTCATATATTCATCTTACCATGTTCTTGTCATCTCGATCCCAATTTAATCGGGAGAAGGATCTCTAACCACAAATACACCTCCTGAGTGTAATAGATTGTCGTGACAGTCTAGAAAGAAAGGAACAATACTGAAATTTTTTCTTTCAAAATAGGAATATTATTCACCATTGTGTCCCCAAACTATCTTGACATCGACATCCATGTAGTCATGTATGAAAAAGCTAATGTATAAAATCATGATTTAAAGCGATGGTATAATGTTAGTTTTAGACCTATGGAGCATTCTACAGTAAATTATATATCTCGTCTTACAACTCTAAATTCGCGTAGAAGACATCCCGTATGGGAAGAATTCACTTTATTCGCCACTTCTAGTGGGGTGATCCTTGCGCGAACTTTGAATGAACTAGCCGGATTACAGATGCAAGAGAGTGAAACTGGTTACTTTGCATCCAAAGCAGTCGAAAAACTAACAAATTTTCAGTTTATCAGTAAAAAGTTTAGTGAAAGTAAAACTCTGCCAACGGTTGATGATATGTCCGCGCTCATTGGACTTGTATCGAGTGATGTTGAGGAAGCGGCAAAAGGAGCGATAAGCGGATATTTTTTGCAACCTTTTATTGTTTTTTCTCCTTCTCCAGAGAATAATTCCAAAGAGGTCTTTGAAAAAGCTTCGCGTATGGCGGTCTCTATTTTTAAATCCTTTGGCATGGCAATAGCTCATGAGCCTGATAAAGAAAAAAGGAAAAGAGTATTGCAGTCATATCGTAACGTCATGCTTGATTTCCAAAGCGCCCATGTGTCAAGTTTTGATCTTATGACTGCCGCATGGGAAAAGGATTTTCCTCAAGATCTGCGCGATGAGGCATATGCCGCCTACAATCTTATGACCGCTCTTGAGCTTGAAGACTTAGAGCCCGAAGCAAAGAGAGTGTTTGGACCTGGTCATCTTGCGAAAAGAGCTAGTATCGACGCAACAGTGGGATCCGCATCGCATAACGTAATTATGTTACGTGTCAAGATGGATCTTCTTTTAAATAGTGAGATACCGGCCGTAATAAGTCCTTATGTCACTCCAGATTTTTTCCATGTTGCCCTTGTTCCGGAACAAAATTTATTTTCCGACTATTCTCTTTACCGGAGAATGCATCAAATTGCCGTTTGGCTTTCGACGCAGTCCAAACTTACATATCTTGCAGCTGATCCGCAGACTATTCGCGCAGAATATCTTGAGCTTCCAGGAAAATATCATACGATACTTGGTTTTGTCGGTACCCAGGGAGATGAGGTACATATGTCTTGGATTAAACTTGCAGTTGATGAACGATTAAAAGACATACGTGCGGGAGGAACCTATGCCATGGTAGAGGAAGAGCTTAATGTCCTGATGCGATTTTTAATGCCTTCAGTGGCTGAAGCGGAACAGGCCGCGAGAAAGACCACCGAAGCTCTTCGTCTTGAGTCTCAGAGCGGACTGCAGGCACTTCATTCGCGGGGCGACAAAAAAGTATTTAGAGATGGAAGTAGAGAACACGCGTTGTTTACTATCGGACTTGACAAACTTGTGCTAAAGAAAGTGAGAGCTGGTCAACTTCGGGATAGATATGGACTTAATCTGCTTCATGAGGGAGTAGAAACAGAAGACGGTATGTATTTTACGTTAGCAGAGTTTACGTTAGCCGGCGGCACGACAGTGCCGGTGCTGTTTACGGATATGTACGACTCAATCTTTTTAGACGAGCTTAGTGAAAAGTCACGGCAATGGCTCGAGAGAATCGCGCTTGGCTATATCGCCGACATTAGGAACAAAGCCGAGACCAAACCCGACCCTTTGGATACAGCAGGGCGTGGTGGGGGGAAGAAGTTTCTCGGTCGAAAATATGCTCTTCACGTGCTTCCGGCAGGTCATCAACCGCATATAACCGATGATATGGATAAGCTGGTAAGAACACATTTCACTCCACTTGGCCTTCACGAGCTGAATCAGATTTTTATGCAGGTAACTGCCGACCCGAGATTATTGGACGAAGTTGAAAATCAAAACTACGGGTACGGTTATGGTCCGGGACTACGCTTACTTCTTGAGAATCTGATGAAGCGTATAGAGCGGAAAAAGAATCAAGACCCATCGCTCATTTATCAAATAGGCTACTGGGATGAGGTTGCTGCCCCGCCCGATGCACCACCTCTTGCCGTTTCCTGTCCAGACGCTATAAAGACGATACTACCTACTTTTCTTTGACAACCATGTCTACACAATAAGACCTGCAGGTTATAGGAAATATCATTAATCAAAAATTAGATGTACGTGTGGATGCTGCTGAGAAACGACTTGATGTGAATATAGATATAAAGCTCAAGAAAGCCTTAAGAGGAGTTACTCGTCGGAAAGACTTAATCGCCATGGAAAAGAGACTTATCAAAAAAATAAACTATGTGGCCGATCACTAGAGGTACACTTTAGATTTCTAACTGAAGCGGTTAGAATATGGCTGTGTTGCATTTTAAGAAAAAAAGATATAATAGCTCATTGCCATTATGGTAGAAGAATTTGCCAGCTGGGATAGATTAAACGATCTAGAACGCATATATATTGAGGAATTGGTTGGCCAGAACGAAATACGACCTGAAGAGGTACCGATGTTTATCTCGGTATTACTTTCTCCATCAACTATCGATACAAAAATGTCTCGTTTAACTACGGAGTTGGCACAATACGCGATAACTCCTCGGACCGCACAGCATCCAAAAGTGAAGCATGGATGGAATGTATTGAAAGATTACTTCCACGAAAGAAACCTATCTGACCTACCTTACTTAGATCCCCGACCGTGAGGTCGAGGGATGGAGTCATCCCTGAATCTTTTGTACAATAAGGTTCAATGAAACTCGTACACCTATCCCACTGTATATATTCCTGTGACTACCACATT
>Ga0247727_10016258_pt1 | contig 12042 bp, 9 predicted proteins | sample WisWelCaveWW1625_FD_202498 | JGI IMG/M metagenome (GOLD analysis project Ga0247727, IMG submission 202498) | Biofilm microbial communities from Wishing Well Cave, Virginia, United States - WW16-25 | ecosystem: Environmental > Aquatic > Deep subsurface > Groundwater > Cave microbial mat | place...
TCATGAGAGTCTGCGTCGTCTCGGCTGAGGCCTGTGTTTGATGAATAAAAGCGTGCACTGCACTCAGATCGGCTAATGAATCCAAATAAAATAATCCTCCCCCCGTCTGTTCAAGGATCAGGCGCAACGAATCGGCCGGAGAGGATTGGACAGCCGCCTTGGCAGAACTAAATCTTTTGTTTGACACCCGATACTGGGGCTCTATAAAAATAATGCTAATCGGAACAGGCGAAGTCCGGATCAGACTCTTTATTTCTTCGCTCAAAAATTCATACGGAAAAAATTCCGCCGGATTCTCCATTTCAACGGTATCCAGATGATCCGAAATCAAAACAATCATTTTCTTCCCAATCCAGGACTCGAGATATTCAAGACCCTGCTCAAGCGAGGGCAGGTGATTGGCAATCCCATGACTGGCATCGATACTGTTAAAAGCATTTTGAATATTTATATTCGATACGATCGCGTGAGGGGCCTCCGGATAATAGGGCGGTAGATCCCTTCCCCATAATCTTAACGGATAACCGGGGATCACTTCTTCCGGTTCAATTAAAGTAATCCGGTCGGTATAATAATTAAAGAACTTTGTCGCCTCAAACGAAGTATGGATACGTATGTTTTCGGGATCATTCCATTGCATACTGGTGGAACCATCAATCAGATAAATAACACTAAAGGGATTTTTTAAGGAAACGGCGAGGACCCCGCTGATCGGAGGGGTGGATTCATTAGACCCGGCTGATTCCAACGAACCGGAAACGGTATAATTCAACAACTTGGTAAAAGGCGCTTTTTCATAAGCCGGATCATCCGCCGGATTGGGAAAACGGAATTCTATTTCAAGTTTGTCCTTGAGGATAGAAAAATTTTGATTCAAGCCGCTGTATTGAGGAAAAACCAATACCGGATTTTCCGTGAAAAAAACATCCTCGCTGAAAGTAATGATTAATTTATACCAGGGTCCAAACAAAGCAGGATATGTTTCACTCATCTCATAACCTGTTCCCGATTCAACGACCCCTTGTCCCTGGATGGACAGATTATAATTATTAACAATGACTGTTTCATTCCAGATCGCAGAATCCAATCCCGCCGCATTCACGGCCACAATTTTCAGAGAATGCAGACCGTCCTTTTTCTGGCTCAACTCAAGTGTATTCAAACCACTGTTCCCCCCTGCATTTGAAACCCTATATTGTCCGGATGGTTCATATATTTTTGAAACAGACCAGCCTTTCACAGTTTGCAAGAAATTAAACAATTCCTGTTTGGGGCCTTCATCAAATTGATAATAAAGTCTTCCTAACCCGGTGGTATCGCCGTTCACGGAACGTCCAAGGGCTTCCATCCGGCACACCGCCGTTCCCTTTAAAATCCATCGTTTGTAATTCAGACTCTTCGGAAAAGGAATTAAATTTTCATCATAAAAAGTAACGCTCTGAATGGTGACCGGATCATTTTGTTGAAGCTGATAATAAACCAGGGGATTGGCCAGCGGTTGGAAAAAAGTATCCATCAGCGCAATTGACAAGAGCCGGTCGGGGAAGAGCGTTCCGGCTATGGTCGAGGTTGAGACTCCTTCACCCGCTACCCGCCCCGGACTGACCCGTAGATGTCCCAGCACAAAGAGGGTGTCTTGCTTTATCACAGCAAGGGTATCCCGGGTTAAAGCGATATAAAAAATTCTGCCCACGACTGGCGCAAAAACCAAAGTGTCACCGCTGTTTGCTTTAACCGTAAGACCGGGAAACAAAGCTCCATTTCGATACTCCCCGAAACTATCCACAACCCGCCGCAGATCCGAGATTGGAGCATTCTGACTAAATGCAATTGTAAAGACTAAAATCAATAAATAAAATTTCATGGAGTTCCAAGCTCATGCCCGAGAGACCTTCCCGCTGCGCAGACGGATAAATGAAAAAGGAAGCGTGTTAAATCGCTTCCTTTTGTCACAAAAACAATTTTTATCAGACTGATTTAATAAAGGAACAATCAAGAATCTATTTCGGGAGCCCCTGGCCCATGTCCTGATCTATCTTGGCACTCGTGCCGGTAATCAAATTTTTAATCTTATCTCCAAAGATTCTCCAGGTCAAAATACAAGCCACCGCGACAACCGCCACGATAATAATGTATTCGGTCATACCCTGACCTTCCTCATCCTGATAAAGTTTTTTTAAAACATTCATTCCAACCTCCTGATATTAAGTTTATGGAAAGGGGAGTGCCATTAAAAGTAAAATCCGATCAAGATAAACTTTAAAACTTTCCCTGAATCCGCCGTAAATTCCCATCAGGAAGACAAACACAACCGCGACAAGAATTGTATATTCGGTCATCGACTGGCCGCGCTGGTCGGCCACCAGTTGACTTGCCATGCTGGGTTTAAAAAACATTAAAAGATTAACTCTGCTGTTCATCATTGTCAAAAAAATATTTGAAACCTTCTGCAATACCGCGGCCGATTATCCCGCAAAAGAGGCGGGTTAGGGGAAATCAATCCAGGGCCTTCCTTCAAATTCAGAAGAGGGGTTCGCCTCCTCTCCCCGAGCGGCCGGTGTCAGCGGAATTTCTTCCAGAATAATTTGAATCCGTTTTCCTTCGTTTTTGTCAGCATGGAATTTTTTGAAAATCCCCATGCTTCCGTCCGCCCCGACTGCAATAAAGGAGTAGACCCTGTTTTTCTTAAGACCGTGGATTTTAAAAAAACCTTCGGGATCAGGAGACACTTCTTTACTGGCAGGTTGCGTATAAACGCGTGTCCCTTCAACGGCCGGCTGGCCGTCTGCCAAACTGACCTGGCCTTGAATCGTTGTTCCACAATCAAGCAATAACAGAGCAGCGGCACACAACAAAAAGTAGAAGCAATGACTTGTCATTGAACAATAAAAATAATTATTATTTCTCTGTTTCGCTACTTATCCTTTTGAATTCTGAATGATGACCTGTAATTTTTCTTAAATTTTTTGACTTGCCTGCGATCGACTAATTATATATTATTTTCTTCCGGTGTAGCTCAGCTGGTAGAGCAGGTGGCTGTTAACCACCCCGTCCCTGGTTCGAGTCCGGGCACCGGAGCCAGTTAATACTATCCACTGCAACGAGCCATCGTGGTTGAAAGTGGTAAATTTTATATATAGTTCAGAAATGGGTCTCGTATAGAGGCCCATTTTTTTATCCGCTGGCCAAAGAGGAATCTCTTGCATTGCAAAAGGGACGTAAAAATTAAAAGGATGTTTTCATTAATAAAGCATATCTCCAAAAAAAAATTAGAAGAATTCTGTCGTGAGAATTACATAGTTAAACTATCGCTTTTCGGCTCAGCCCTGCGCGATGAACTTAAGCCGGATAGTGATATAGATATTCTGGTAGAATTCGAAAAAGAACATATACCTGGGTTATTGAATTTTTCCAGAATGGAAAATGAATTGACCAAAATGATCGGGAGAAAAGTGGATTTACGGACACCGGCGGAATTAAGCCGGTATTTTAGAAACGATGTTCTTGCAAAAGCGAAAGTAGAATATGCATTCTAATGATAGAATACGTTTAAAACATATCTTGGATGAAGCGAATAGTGTACTTAAATTTGTTGAAGGTTTTTCTTTTGATTCTTTTTTGAAAGATAGCAAAACAGTCCATGCGGTTATCCGATCTATAGAGATAATAGGTGAGGCTGCAGCAAAGATATCCAAAGAATGTAAAAAACGATATCAGAAAATTTCCTGGGCAGATATAATTGGAATGCGTAACCACTTAATTCACGTGTATTTTGATATTGAATATGAAAGTGTTTGGGAAACAATTTAAACCGACATTCCTTTGCTAATCCAAATGATAGAACCGCTTCTTAAGAAAAAATAATATGTCCCAGAAAATTGACAAACTAATTATCAATTCTCCGTATGAGGAACCCCAAGAACACTGGTCATACGAGCGCACAGGTGTGTAAAGATTTCTGTGTAAATGGTAAATAATTATATTATCTTTATATAACCGCTTTAAAATGATTGGTATAGAGCCTCATCCTGTATGAGGCTCTTTGTTTTCCCAGACTAATGATCCGGGCTGGCACCGCTCTCCCCGTCCCCCGGGTCCCCTTCTGGACAAAGTCAGCCGCTGGATTCTTAATAGATTTGAATTCCCCTGTCTTCTGATTAACCCCTCTATTTATAACACCATACAAGTTTTAACATCCCAAATTACTAAAAAACCCTCTCTTTTTATGAAAAAATCTTCCCATCCTCCGTTGACAGGTAAGCCTTTTTATTATATATTGAAAAAGGTACGGTATCGTTCTTATATTCAGTTAATCGATTAAAAATCACAAAAAAGGAGATCTCATGATTCACAAAATTTCAACTATTTTACTGTTAACCAGCATGTCATTGTTTGCTAAAAATTATTACGTTTCCAAAACAGGGAATGATGCCAATTTGGGCACCGAAAACAATCCGCTCCTCACCATCCAAAAGGCGGTCAATTCGGCTATAGCCGGAGATAGCGTGTTTGTCAAAGCCGGTACTTATAATGAAAATGTTCGTATCTATAAAACCACGGGCCAGGGAACATGGGGAACCGCGAACGCCCCTATTGTTTACAAAACCTTCGGAACGGATGAGGTGATTATTAACGGCGGAGGAGGAACGGCTTTGTGGATAGAGGGGGAGTATATCGAATTTCATAACTTCAAATTAACCGTTCCCATTACCAATGCCGAATGGGCGCTCCCGGGACTCTATATTGTCGGTAAAATTGATAATGCCGGAAGCGGTACGATTGCTTCAAATCATTTAAAATTTGTAGGTGTGGAAATATATGACTGCGGGGCCATGGGTATTCTGGCAGGATATGATAGTCACCACAATGAATTTTTATATTTAAAGATTCACCATAACCGCGATCCATCCAATATCCCCAATCATGGCGCCGGTCAGGGGTATTACATGGGAGGCGATTATTGTAAAATCATCGGTAATGAAATCTATAATAACCAATCCCACGGTATCCAGTTATGGGCATCAACAGGAACTCATCCTGAGATTGCCAATCCGACAGGAAATATTATATCCGGTAACTTGATTTACAATAATGGAGATGGTTATCCCAGCGAATGGACGAACGGCATCGCGGCGGGCGGTAACAATGGCGGAGACAGTAATCTGATCTGTAATAATATCATCTATGGTAATAATAGTTACGGAATTGAATTGAGTTCTAATTTTGGTAAAGACAACAAAGTTTATAATAACACCATTTATGGAAATAAATTGGGCGGCCTTTCCACCTGGTCTTCGGTGGGTCCGGGGACAGTGATTAAAAACAACATCGTTTTTTCGAATGGCAGTACCAATCTCAACGGAACGATCGTGCCTGAAAACAATTATTTAAGTACTTTCATTATTGATTATAACTGCTGGGATCCTGCCAAGGCATTTAGTTGGGATAATAACGGCTATTATTCCTTGTCTGCATGGCAGAATGGCAGTGGAAAAGATCAGAATTCCATCGCTTCCGATCCGCTCTTGGTCAATACCACGAATCAGGATTTTCATCTGCAATCCGGAAGTCCCTGTATCGATGCAGGGACTACTTTGAGTGAAGTACCTGATGATTTTGCAGGCAATGTCCGGCCCAGCGGTTCTGCCTATGACATCGGTGCTTATGAATATGGAGGCACGCCGGTTCAGACCTATTCAATCAGCGGTACTATTCTTGATCAGAACAGCCAACCGCTATCCGGATCCACGGTTACTGCCGGAAGTAAAAATGCCGTTTCTCAAAGTAATGGTAGTTATACCATTTCAGGCTTAACAAATGGCAATTACACCGTTACACCTTCCAAGACTTCTTATACCTTTATCCCTGCCAGCCGCTCTGTGGCGATCAGTAACGGAGACGTAACCAGTATTGACTTTTCCGCTACTTTGATTCCCAACCCCAATACTCTGAATGCTTATTTTTATAATGGATCGGTGGTTATTAATGGGGATTTATCCGAGTTTTCCGTTGCCGATGTTATTTCTTTTTCCGATAATTCCGGCCGGGGGAGTGATGACAACGGTGTTGTAGTCAAAGCCATGTGGGATGCTACCAATTTTTATATTGGTTATGAAGTTACAGATACTAAATTAAATGCTTTGGTGAATGCGGGTAATCCGGGAAATCTTTGGGAGGATGATCAGACGGAGGTATACTTTGATACGGATCATGACCATGCGACGCGCGAGTATGTGTTTAACGTAAATATCAATAATTACCAGAGCAAAGGTAGTTTAAGCGGATTAACTTCAGCGATTCAGTTGAACGGTACATTAGGGAATGACACAGATAATGACGGTGGTTACATGCTGGAAATAGCTGTTCCGTGGAGTAATCTGGGGATAACACCGGTGAGCGGTAAGGTTATTGGAATGGATTTTTGCGGAGCGGATTTAGATCAGGGGGCGGGGTATCAGTATTATGACTGGATGAATTTAAGCGTATTTGATCAGCCGGATAAGTGGGGGGATGTGGTGCTGGCGGGGAGTACACCGGTGATAACAAAACATCAAAAATCCACAAAAGAAAATTATGAAATTAATGTAAGTCCAAATCCGTTTACAATTGGAACGAAGATAAGCTACTTCTTTTCAGAAAAGCAAAATGTAACAATAGAATTATACTCCATTCAAGGAGAATGGATAAAAACGTTAGTCAGGGGAATCGTTCAGGCCGGGGAATTCGGGGTCAATCTATCAGCGGAAGATTTACCGGCCGGGGTATATTTATTAACGACGGCGGACGAAAGAGACACTGATATAAAACAGATTATATTGTTCAAATAAAAATGTTAAACTGGACAGGACTGTTCTGATTAATCATCCGCTTTCCGGTCTTGGTTGTAACCGCTGTCAGAAATGATTAGAGATTGAAAGAAACCAAGACCGCTAGCCCAATAACTCTTACTCCCCCGAAACTCCTCTGCTCCGTTCAAGCCGGCTACAGCCATAAAACATCAAATTCCACGAACTGGATTTATTTCACTAAGCGGGAAGTGCCCTCAGTTTATCCGAAAAATTGGAAAGAACCCTGCGCATCGTTATTATTATTTGATTTTAAAACGAAAATATATTTAATAGCAGGTATTGAAGGAGAAAAAGATGGGTTATTCAATAAAATATTTAGCTTCCGGTTTGTTTCTGCTGTTCTTACTCTTCATAAATGCCTGTACCTCCCGCGCACCTCGGACCGTTTCTTTTGAGTCTATCCCCAAGATTGATCTGCATGCCCACATTTTTCCAGACATCCCTGAATTTGTTGATTGGGTCTCGATCAATAAATTAAAGCTGATGAATATTGCCGTCGCTGGAACAGATCCCATCAAATTACTGTACATGGATAAACAATCCCGCTTGTTAATGCAAAAATACCCCCGGCAATTTGCCTACTGTACCACGTTCGACCTCACCGGAATCCGCGACGCCCGTTATGTTGAAAATGTAAAAACATGGCTGGACAGTGCCTTTGTTCATGGAGCCAGCATGGTTAAAATCTGGAAAGAGATCGGCATGGAGATCAAGGACAAAGAAGGGAATTATATCCTTCCCGATGATCCGCTCTTTGATCCGATCTATGATCATATTTCCAAAAACAAGAAAGTACTGATTGCTCATTTGGCCGATCCGAAGGAGGCTTGGGAGCCTCTCGATTCAAACAATGTTTATTATAATTATTATCAAAATAATAAGCAATGGCATTTTTTCGGAAAGTTGGGTGTTCCGAGTTATGAGGCGATTATTTTAGCAATGGAAAATATTTTAACCAAGCATCCGGCGTTAACCTTTGTCGGAGCCCATCTCTGTAATCTCTCGCATGATATCGACGAAATTGCCAGACGGTTAGACCGCTTCCCGAATTTATATATTGAAAATTCAGCCCGGACGGCCTATCTCGCCCGCCAACCTACGGAAAAAGTCCGCAACTTTATTCTCAAATATCAGGACCGCTTTCTCTACGGCAGTGATTACGCAATTAATTACAACAATGAGGATGGCGAATATCTTTATTCATATAAAAAACCCGATGACATTCGGCAGGCGGTTGATTTTGCGGACACGGTTTATAGAAGGGATTTCGGTTATTTTGCCAATTCGGGACCGTATCTTTATCTCAGATTTAAGACCGAAGCCCTGAATTTGCCGAAGCCCGTATTGGAAAAAATATTTTTTAAAAATGCTCAAAAAATTATTTTTAAAACAGCTCTCTAGAAGAAAAGGTCAGGGGACCAAGATCCGTCACAAGGAGAATCAATGAAAAATATCTGGTTGAATTTAATACTGATCCTCGTGGTCAATACTGTTTTTTCAGTCTGGCCGCCTGAAAACTTAAACCGCGGACTGATTGCCTTTGCCAAAGACAAAGGAAAAATTTATTTGGGCTGGCGTTTGTTGGAAGGCGATGATCCGCAGGTTGGGTTTAACGTCTTTCGGTCCCTGAAGGCAGGCGGACCCTATCAGGGCCCGCTCAACCCCCGGCCGATCACGACCTCCACGAATTATCTTGACCGGCAGACCAAGGTGGGAAGCACCTATTACTATATTGTAAAAACCACCGCGGGAAGCCAGTCTAATGAAACCAGCCTGACCGCCCTGGAAAACGGAGAGGATTGGAAATATTTCCCGCTCCAGCAGAAGCAGAAACAGAGCCGAATCTGGCGGGCTGAAGCAGGCGATCTCACCGGAGATGGAATGCTGGATCTAGTTCTGATGGTTTGTACCGAGGCAGATATTTACTTGCAGGCCTATAATGGAGAAAATGGTCAATTTCTATGGAATACTTTTCTCAGCCCCATGGATGATCTGCCTGGCGGACGCGCACCTTATGCTGTCTGGGATATGGACCGGGATGGAAAATGCGAGGTCTATATCATTACGGATCACCCGAAAACACACGAAAACATTTTGTTTTCTCTGAATGGCCAAACGGGCAAAGAGATAAAAAAAATAATCTGGCCCTGGCCGGATGGAAGAGAAACGGGTGACGGACAGTTTATCGGCATCGGACTCTGGCAGAAACAGCCCCACGTGGTTGTGCTTCAGAATACCGGTTATGACCGCGACCGGGTGGGGAGTTTTTCAGGAAATCTCGAAAAAGAGTGGGAAACCTATTTTGCAGAGGGAGATATGGCCGCCGGGTCAATCGGTCACACCTTCTCCATCTTTGACGGGGATGAGGATGGAAATGATGAAATACTTTGGGGTACCAAACTGATCAACAGCGATGGAACGCTGCGCTGGAACTGTACCGCGTATCCGCATTCTCATGTTGATATCAGCGAAATCGGTGATTTTGATCCAACGCGACCGGGTCCGGAAGTGTATTTTGCAGATTGCGCCGTGATCTATGGTGCCTGGAAAAACAAGGCTGAAGTCTATCTCGTGGATTTTTTTGATGGCCGTTATATCTGGAATACGAACTGGGACCCTTTTAACAAACGCCCTTTTGCCCATTTGCACGGCGGTGTTGTGGGGGATGTCCATCCTGCTCCCGGTTTGGAAATTATCACCTGGGATGATTATATCAACAGTTTGCCTTCGATCTATCCCAAGGATCAATATCCAATCCCTAAAAAACCATGCTCCAATTTTGTCATGGATGTGAAAGGAAATTTTATTAAATACGGAACCGACCCTCTGGCCGGCTGCGGGATGATCCAATTTGATTCTGATTCCTTGTTCGAACTGGTCGAAGAATCAGAATCCCGCAAGTATTTACGGATTTTTAATTTGGACGGGGATAATATTTTCTATCGTACCGGGATGGAAGTGCTGGACCAGCCCACGAGCATTGATTTGTTTGGAGATTATCGCGAGGAGCATATCGCCGCAGCAGGAGATTCTGCGGGAATTTACATTGTTTCCAGCACAACCCCTGTAAACCGCCGGCAAAAAACCTGGCTTCAGGACCGTGCCTATCGCCAGGGCATTACGACCCTTTCCTCAAATTATACGAACACCATCCGTCCTGGTGGCTATCCTTTTGGAGATCATTATCTTAATCAAAAACCCCAGGCTGTGATTCAGACAAAACAAACCAAAGTCGGCAAGAACGAGCAAATCCAACTGAGCGGAGGAAAGTCGAGCGATCCCGATCAGAATTCCCTTACCTATTTCTGGGAATTCGGAGACGGCCAAACATCCAACGAAAAAAATCCCAGACACGCTTTTTCCAAGGCCGGAACCTACAAGATCCAATTGCGTGTGGGCGATCGGTAATTTTAAGTTTTATTTCTCGCGGCGGGATAAACAATAAATGCCGGGCAGGAGGAGGGTCATCCCGAATATCTGCAGAGGTGTGACGGATTCGTTCAGAACGGAATAGCCGAGCACACTTGCAAAAAACGGAGTTGACAGTTCAAGCGCAGAGACTTGGGCCGCTTTGATCCGTTTAATCCCCTCATAATAAAAAACACATCCCACTCCGATCACCAATCCCAGCCATAGCTGAAATCGGTTTGGAACGGGTAGTTTGCCGATTACGGCCAGATACCCCCAAAGGCAGACGCCGGGTATTAGAAACCGGTAGAAAATAAGGACTCCGCTATTCATCGCCCGCATATATTTCCTAACCAGCACCGCAGCCACAGACCAGCCGATCGTTGCCCCCAGCAATAACCCGTCTTCTCTCGATCCCAGCCGTAAGTTCAAAAGATTAACTGGGGTTCGTGTCGTGACCAGCAGCGCTGCGAGCATCATGACAATAATTCCTAAATAGTCAAATCCGTTTAAACGGTCTTCTTTGAGGATAAAGAAGGCCATCAGAACAATAAAGACCGGCTGGAGATGGCTAATCAGAGCGGCATTAATGACGGGGACTCGAATGAGGGAGTAGTAAAATAATAAATCGGCAAATAGACCCCCGATCAGGCCGATGATCACGAGAATTTTGAACTGACTGAGGCGGATCGTAAGATGGTCCCGCGCTGTGACAACGCCGTAAACACTCCCGATCATCAAAATAAGCACAGTCCGCACAGCGGTCGTTTGAACAAAATCGGCCGAGCTGTACGAAAGTTTCGCCAGGACTGGTTCGAGCGACCACATGACGCTGGCCGCCAGAATCGCTAAAACGCCCTTAGTTTTGGAGGTCACGTGAATGAATTAATTTGAAACAGAGGACATCCAGAAAGTGGCAACGGCAAAGTAGATGAGCAGACCCGTTGCGTCAATCAAAGTCGTAATCAGCGGACCGCTCGCCACGGCAGGATCAAACCTTAATTTGATCAGCAGGAAGGGAAGGATAGACCCCACCAAGTTGGCCCACAGAACAATGATGCTCATCGCGATGCCGATCACAATACCGATATGAATACTCCCCTGCCAAACGTAACCGATAACACAAAGCAGACCTCCCAGCGTCAGCCCGAGCAGAATACCAACCATAATTTCCTTGCGGATTACAGAAAACCATTTTTCCAGGCTGATCTCACCGATGGTCAGGGCTCGGATAATGAGGACCGCGGACTGCGATCCCGTATTCCCGCCATTATTGGCCAAAATTGGCATAAAATAGGCAAGCGCCATAAACGCGGTCAACACCTCCTCGAATGATCTAATCACCGTGGCGGAGAAAAGGCCCGCCAGGGTCAAAAAGCCCAGCCAGACAATCCTCTTGCGGTACAAAATCCAAAACGAGGATGCACTATAACTTTGTTCAAGCGGAGCCACGCTGACGCTCTTATGAATATCTTCGGTGGTTTCGTCTTCTAAAATGTCGAAGATATCATCGGAGGTCACGATTCCGAGTAAAATATTTTCAGAATCAATAACCGGCAAAGCATAGAGATTGTATTTCTTGATCAACTCAACCGCCTTTTCCCGGTCCTCCATGGCTCCCACCGCTATGAAATTATGATCCATTAAATTGGAAATAATTTCACGGGGTTCGGCGAGGATGATCTTACGTAGAGACAAATCGTCTATCAAGACTAGTTTTTCATCGACAACATAGACCCGGTTAATGGTTTCCGCATCGTGACCATGCGCACGGATATGCTCCAGT
>Ga0247727_10016259_pt1 | contig 12040 bp, 11 predicted proteins | sample WisWelCaveWW1625_FD_202498 | JGI IMG/M metagenome (GOLD analysis project Ga0247727, IMG submission 202498) | Biofilm microbial communities from Wishing Well Cave, Virginia, United States - WW16-25 | ecosystem: Environmental > Aquatic > Deep subsurface > Groundwater > Cave microbial mat | place...
GCAACGCAAGCGCCTGGGAGACGGGGCGCGAGCGCGCCGCCCACCAGGCGACGCCGGCCGCGGCGGCGGCCACCGCAAGCCCAGCAGCAATACCGATGACCAGCTTCCGCGAGCCCGCCGCTTTGGCCCCGGCACGCGCGGCGACTGCCGTTCCGGATTCCCACTCCTCCCGAAGCTCTTCGAGCGCCAGCTTCACGTCGACCATGTGGTGAAAACGGCGGTCGGGATCCTTCCGCAGGCAGCGAGCGACGATCTTTTCGAGTTCCGGGGGCGCCTCCGGTGCGACTTCCCGCAACGGCTTCGGATCGTGGCTCAACACGGCCGAGAGGGTCGCCATCCGCGTGTTGCCCTCGAAGGGCCGCTTGCCGGAGAACATCTCGTAGAGCACCGAGCCGAAGGAGAAGATGTCGGACCGGGCGTCGATCTTTTTTCCCTCGGCTTGCTCGGGCGACATGTAGGCAAACGTGCCGATGATGTGTCCTTCTTCGGTGCGAACAACCTGTTCCGGCGCCATGCTTTGGGTCGGGCCGAGCGGGTCGCCCTCGGCGGCCTCCGTGAGCTTGGCGAGGCCGAAGTCGAGCACCTTCACCTGACCGCGCTCGGTAACCATGATGTTGGCGGGCTTCAGATCCCGATGCACGATGCCCGCTTCGTGCGCGGCCGCCAGGGCGTCGGCGATCTGCGCGGCGCATCGCAGCAGCTCGCCGAGGCGCGCTCCCCGCAGCCCGGCCCGGTCGAGGGTCTTTCCTTCGATGTACTCCATGACCATGTAGTCGACGGGGCGGCCCTCGATCTGCTCGGTATCAATATCGTGGACCGTAATAATGCCGGGATGGTTCAAGGCGGAGGCCGCCTGCGCCTCCCGCACAAAACGTTTCTTGCGCTCCGGATCGGTGATCGCCTCGGGGCGCAGGACTTTGACGGCCACTCTGCGGTTCAGGTGCGTGTCGAGCGCCGCATACACCACACCCATACCCCCTTCGCCGAGCTTCTCCCGGATCTGGTAATGGGCGATGGTCTTGCCGGTCATGGCTGGATTGATTATAGCTGCGCGGGCGCCAGCGTTTGCTAGAATAAGGTTTCTCGTGCGGCCGCAGTTGGCTCTGGCCGCCGCAGCGGCGGTCCTGGCGGCTGCGGATAAGGCGCCCCGTCCGGCGGCGCCTCTCATCAACGTGGGCGGCATTGTCAACGCCGCCAGCAATCGCGGTGCGCCCGACAACTACATTTCGCCGGGCTCGATCATCTCCATCTACGGCACGGGACTGGCCAACGCGACCCGCGATGCCCGCGAGGAGGACCTGGTCAACGGCCTGTTTCTCCCAGTCAACCTGGCCGGGGTCTCGGTGTTCTTCGGCCGAGTGCCGGCGCCGCTCTTTTTTGTATCACCACTGCAAATCAACGCCCAGGTCCCGGTTGAGATTGGGCCGGCCGTATGGACCGTCCTCGTGACGCACACGAACCTCGAGTCCACGGAAAAGGTTCTGGTCCGTCCCTATTCCCCCGGCCTGTTCTCCGTCGCCCGCCACTCCGACGGCCTGTTGGTGAGCCGCGAAGCTCCCGCCAAGGCCGGCGAATTCATCCTGTTCTTCGGCACCGGCTTCGGCGCTACGATGCCGGCATTCCAAACCGGCGCGGCCGCGCCGCAGTTTCCGGTCTTTATGATCGCCGCCATCGAGGCCGCGATCGGCGAGATCCCGCTGGGCGCCGCCGACATCTACTACTCAGGCCTCGCCCCGGGCTTCGCCGGCCTGTATCAGTTCAACCTGCGCATCCCCCCGGCGGCCCCCGCCGGCGACCTCGAAGTCCGAGTCAAGGTCGCCGAGGAGTGGTCGCAGCCGGGGGTTCGCGTCGTGGTAGCCCGATGATCGGAAACCGCACCCGGAGCCGGCCCGTCGAAACTACGTGGTGGTTTTCGGGTTACAATAGATATAGGAGCACCTTCATGAGAACCCTCTCCCTGCTGGCGCTGGCCTCAGCCATGGCCTGGGCCCAGAGCGAGCCGCCGGCCCAGCCCGACGCGGCCCGCAGCTTTGTCGTCAAGAACGGCACGCGCGTCCCCCTGGCGCTGATCAACAGCGTGAGCACCAAGCACGCCGCCCCCGGCGATCACGTCTATCTGGAGTCTGTGTATCCGATCGTGGTGGACGGCAAGATCGTCATCCCGCCCGGCAGTTACGTCTCGGGCAGTGTCACACAGGTGAAGCGCCCCGGCCGCGTCAAGGGTCGTGGTGAGCTCTACCTCCGCTTTGAATCCATGATCCTGCCCAACGGCGTGATGCGCGACTTCCGCGCCCGCGTTGGCGGCATCGACGGCCGCGCCTCCGAGGATCTGGACCGCAAGGAGGGCAAGATCACCGGCGAAGGCAACAAGGCCGGCGACGCTCGCGGGGTTGGCGAAGGCGCCGCCGCCGGGGCCAGCATCGGAACGATAGCGGGAGCCGCCGGCGGACGCTTCGGCATGGGCATCGGCGTCGGCGCCGCTGCCGGAGCCGCGGCAGGCCTGGCCGGCGTCCTGCTCTCGCGCGGCCCCGACGCTGTCCTCGCCAAGGGCACGCAGCTTGACATGGTGCTCGACCGCGACTTGTCGTTCAACGAAGCCGAGGTCACCTTCCCGGCCGCCGGACAGCGAATCGTCGTCGATACCGGTGGCGGCCCTACCTCGCAGAGAGACCGTGACCGCTACAGCCCTTTGGGGGGCAGACGGTATCCGTAACCCGATCGCCCGGTTCTTCGCTGTTCTGCTCCGCCGCTACGGCCCCCAGCACTGGTGGCCCGCCGACACACCGTTCGAAGTGATCGTCGGCGCGATCCTCACGCAGTCGACCGCCTGGACCAACGTCGAGAAAGCGATCGCCAACCTGAAGCGCGCCGGGATGCTTTCCGCGCGCGGCCTGGAGGCCCTGCCGGAGGCGGACCTGGCGCGCTTGATCCGGCCGTCGGGCTACTACAATCAGAAGGCGAAAAAGCTCAAAGTGTTCCTCGAGTATTTGCGCCGCCGTCACCGCGGCTCGCTGGCGCGCATGTTCCGCCTGCCGGCTTCGCAATTGCGCGGCGAGCTGCTCGAACTCCACGGCATCGGCGAAGAGACCGCCGACTCCATCCTCCTCTACGCCGGCGGCCGGCCCGCGTTCGTCGTCGACGCCTACACGCGCCGTATCGCCCGGCGGCACGGCCTCATCGAAGCTTCCTCCTCCCGCCACCCCGCCTCCTACCACGACATTCAGGCGCTCTTCGAGCGTCATCTCCCCCGCCGCGCCGCGGTATATAATGAGTTTCACGCGCTGCTGGTCGAGACCGGCAAGCGGCACTGCTTCCGCCGCGACCCGCAGTGCGCCGGGTGCCCGCTGGAGCCGTTTCCCCATCGGGTGGACTGACGCGCCTCGCCGGGCCCGCGTCCCGGAGACCGGAACTTGGATCGCCGCAGACAGAAGCAGCGCTGGTACCTGGTCGGCCTGAGCGTCCTGCTGGTCGCCCTGCTGACCCTGGCCTTCTGGCAGCAGTCGCTGTCATTCGGCGAATTCCGTCCCAGCGACTGGCAAGAGACCGTCCTGCTGTGGGGCCTTTCGACGCTGGTCGGGCTCGGGATCGTGGCCCTGGGCTTCGTCCTGTTCCGCAACTTCGTCAAACTCTACGTCGAGCGGCGCGCCAACCAGCTCGGCTCCAATATCAAGACCAAGCTGGTGGCCGGCGCGCTGGGCCTGACCATCCTGCCCGTAGTCTTTCTGTTCTTCTTCGCGTTCACCATTCTGAACCGCACGCTGGACAAGTGGTTCAACCAGCCTATTGATCAGATCCAGCGCGACTCGCGCGAGATCAGCGAGCGGCTGCGCGACGCCGGCCGCGACCGGGCCGTCACCTTGGCCGACTGGATCGCCTCGCTGCCGGAGACCAGGGCCGCGCTCCACGCCGGCGGCGAGGACGCGCTGGCCGCCGCCCTGCGCCAGTTCGCCGCTTCCCGCCAGCTCGTCTACGCCGCCGTCGTCACTTCTTCCCAGCGGCTGGTCGCGGAATACGCCGTCGATCCCCGCCTGGCCGGCGCCTGGCAGCGCACGGGCCGATCCGAATCCGATGATGCCGGGATGGTCTTGGCCGAAGCGGCCGCCGCCGGCAACGCCCGTGTGGTGGTCGGGCTGCGCCTCCCTGCCGACCTGATCGCCCGGCAGACCGCCATTGCCGCCCAGTACCGGTCGTATCAGCAGCAGGCTCGCGACTGGCGTTTCATTCGCTATACCTACGTCGGCATGCTGTCGCTGATCACGCTGTTCATCCTGTTCGTCGCCACGTGGGTGGCGTTGTTTCTTTCGCGGCAGATCGTGGCCCCCATTCAGGCGCTGGTGCAGGCGACCGCCCAGGTCTCCACCGGCCACCTCGACTATCGCGTCGAGACGCGCGCCATCGACGAGCTCGCCATGCTCGTCAACTCGTTCAACCGGATGACCGAGCAGCTGGAGCACAGCCGCGACGAGCTCGACGCCCGGCGCCGCTTCACCGAAGCGATCCTCGAGAGCATCCCCACCGGCGTCATCTCGCTGTCGTCGGGCGGCCAGATTCAGCGCGTCAACTCCGCCCTGGCCCGCATCCTTCCGCCGGAGCGCGCCGCCGCCGCGCGCACCCTCGACGACCTGTTCAGCCCGAAGGACGCCGTCGAGGTCCGCCGCCTGATTCGACGCGCCGAGCGAACCGGCTTTTCCACGGGGCCGCTGGACCTGGCCATCAGCGGCGAGACGCGGCATCTCGCGGTCACCGTCTCGGCGCTCGAATCCAATGGCCGCTCCCAGCCCGCCGGCTCGCCCGGCGGCTGCGTCATCGTCCTGGAGGACTCGAGCGAGCTGCTGCGCGCGCAAAAATCCGCCGCCTGGCAGGAAGTGGCGCAGCGCGTGGCGCACGAAATCAAGAACCCGCTGACGCCGATTGCCTTGTCCGCGGAGCGCATGAGCCGGCTGGTCGACAAGTACGGGACCAACCAGGATCCCGCCACGCGGTTCCAGCTCGAGCGCCTGCTGCACAACTGCACCACCACGATCAGCAGCGAGGTGCAGGCGCTGCAAACGCTGGTCGACGAGTTTTCGCAGTTCGCGCGGTTCCCGCGGGCGCAACCGGCCCCCGGCGACCTCAACGAGGTCGTGGAGTCCGCCATCGAGGCCTGCGACGGCCGCCTCGACGGCGTTTCGCTTCGCCGCCAGCTCGCCGCCGGCCTTCCAGCCGTGGCCGTCGACCCGGAGCAATTCAAGCGCGCCATCGTCAACCTGGTGGACAACGCGGTCGAGGCCATGCAGGCGGCGGACGCGCCGGCCGATAAGGTCGTGCAAATCTCGACCGCCCTCGGCGCCGCCGGGGACACCGTCGAGCTGGCGGTGGCCGATTCCGGCCAAGGCATAGCCGCCGCCGACCGCGAAAAGCTGTTCCTGCCTTACTTCTCCACGCGCAAGCGCGGCACCGGCCTGGGGCTGGCCATCGTCAGCCGCATCGTCGCCGAGCACCGCGGCTCGATTCGCGTCGAGGACAACCGCCCCCGCGGCGCCCGCTTCGTCGTGGAGATCCCGCTGGCATGAAGAAGCAATGGATCCTGGTGGTCGACGACGAGCCGGGGATCCGCGAATCGCTCGCCGGCGTGCTGGAGGACGAGGGCTACGCGGTCCGCGCCGTCTCGACGGGGGAGGAGGCCCTGGCCCAGCTCGAGGCCCGCACCTACCCGCTGGTCCTGCTCGACATCTGGCTTCCCGGCATCGACGGCCTGGAGGCCCTCTCTCGCATCCAGGAACTCGACCTGGTCCGCCGGCCCTCTGTCGTGATGATATCCGGGCACGGCACCATCGAGACCGCCGTGAAGGCCACCAAGCTCGGCGCCTTCGACTTTCTGGAGAAGCCCCTGTCGATCGAAAAGGTCACCGTCACGGTGAAGAATGCGCTCGACCGCCGGCGCCTGGAGCTCGAAAACGAGCGCCTCCGCGAAGAGCTTCCCTCGAGCTACAACATCATCGGCGAGAGCGTCCCCATGAAGGCGCTGCGCCAGCAACTGGCGCTGATGGCTCCCACCAACGGCCGCGTGCTGATCTACGGCGAGAGCGGCGCCGGCAAGGAGCTCGTGGCGCACGCCATCCACGCGCAGAGCCAGCGGGCCGGCGAGCCCTTCGTCGCCGTCAACTGCGCCGCTATCCCCGAGGAGCTGATCGAGAGCGAGCTGTTCGGCCACGTCAAGGGATCTTTTACCGGCGCGCACGAGGACAAGATCGGCAAATTCCAAAAGGCCGACGGCGGGACCATCTTCCTCGACGAAGTCGGCGACATGAGCCTCAAGACGCAGGCCAAGGCCCTGCGCGTGCTCGACGAACAGCGCCTCGAGCCGGTCGGCGCCGTCTCTTCGGTGCAGGTCGACGTCCGCGTCATCGCCGCCACCAACAAGGACCTCGGAGAGGAGATCCAGCGCGGCAATTTCCGCGAGGATCTCTTCTACCGCCTCAATGTCATCCCGTTCTACGTGCCGCCGCTGCGAGACCGCAAAGAAGACATCGCGCTGCTGGCCAATTATTTCTTCGCCGAGTTCACCGCCGCCTACGCCCGTAAGCCCAAGGAGCTGACCCCGGAGGCCTACGCCGCGCTCGAAGAGTACTCCTGGCCGGGCAACGTCCGCGAGCTGAAGAACCTGATCGAGCGGATCGTCATCATGAATCCCCAGATCCGGGTGGACCTCCGCCACATCCCGCTGCCCCCGGCGCCGCGGCGGGCTGAGATCGACCGCCGCGGCCTGCCCGAGTTCGCCAGTCTTCAGGAAGCCCGCGCCGCCTACGAGCGCGAGTACATCCTGAAGAAGCTCGAGGAATCCAGCGGCAACGTCACCCGCGCCGCCGAAGTCCTGGGCCTCGAGCGCAGCAATCTGTACCGCAAGATGCGGACCCTGGGAATCGGAGTGAAAGAGTAGTTGACCGCCGATCGCCCGCCTTACTATAATGTAAGATGAGTAGGCTCAATATGTTAAAGACCAAGGTGTCAACCAAAGGCCAGGTCACGCTCCCGAAGTCGGTGCGCGACGAACTCAAGATCGGGCCAGGAACGGAACTGGAGATTATTCTGTCGAACGGGACCATTCAACTTCAGAAAATCGAGGCGGGCTGGCGCGCGTTGCGCGGTGCGTTTGCGGACGGCCCAAATCTAGTGGAGGCGCTCCTGCGCGACCGCCGCTGGGAAATCGAGCGTGACGAACGCCGCGCCCGCAGGCGGTAAGGTGCTGGACGCCTGGGCCGTGATGGCCTGGGTTAATGGTGAGGAGCCAGCAGGTCTGAAAGTCCAGTCGCTTCTGGATACCGCCGACGCCGGACAACTCGATCTCCTCATGAGTATGATCAACGTCGGTGAGGTCTACTATCTGCTGGTCAAAGAGCAAGACCGCGAAGCAGCCGACTATTTCTGGAAGCGATTCCAAACCAGTTCCGTCCGGATCGTCCAGGCCCCCAATGATCTGATCTTCGAGGCGGCGCAACTCAAGAGCCGCTTTCCCATCTCCTACGCCGACGCCTTCGCCGCCGCCACCGCCGTCCGCCGCAGCGCGGCTCTGGTCACAGGCGACCCCGACTTCAGGCCCTTGGCCGACGCCGGCGTTATTACGCTCGAGTGGATCGGCCGATGATCTCCCGCCCGTAGACTTCGAGGGTCCCTTCCTCTTCCCCGCACATCAGGTAAACGTTGAACTGCGTGACCCCGGCCCGCCCCAGCGCCTCGAGCCGCTCCCGGTGCGCGCGAAGCGGGCCGACGATGCAGAAGCGGTCCACCGCCTCGTCGGAGACGAACGCTGCATTGTCGCTACCTACCTCGGCGTGATGCTGGTAGTCGTAGCGGCCCCGGTCCTGGACGTAGGCGGTCAGCGAAGCCGGCAAATCCTCCGGCCGGTACCGCGCGATCAGGTCGATGACGTGATTCGACACCAGCGCCGGGAACCACCGCACCCTCTCCCGCGCCGCGCCCAAATCGTCGGAAACCCACACCGGCGCCGCCGCCATCACCTCGATGGCCTCCGCATCGCGGCCCGCCCCCCGCGCTCCCTGGCGGACGAATCCCAGGCACCAGGAGATCAATTCCGGATCCGCGAACTGCAGGATGACGCCGTCGGCGATGCGGCCGGCCAGCGCCAGCGCCTTCGGTCCGTAGCCCGCAATCCACACCCGCGGCGTTCGGTTCGCCCAAGTTAGCCGCGCCGCCAGGCCGTCGTGTTCCACCTCGCGGCCCGCGGTGAGTTCCCGGATTACCTGAACCGATTGTTCGAGTTCCGCCAGTGTCGTTGGCTTCTTGCCGAGCACCCGCCGCGAGCTGTCGCCGCGCCCAATCCCGAGATCCATCCGCCCGCCCGAGATCTGGTCCAGGGTCGCCAGCAGACTCGCCGTCACGGTCACATCCCGTACCGCCGGGTTGGTGACGCACGTCCCCAGCCGCATCCTTGTCGTGTTCACCGCCATCAGCGTCAGCAGCGGATACGGCTCCTTCCACAGCACGTGCGAGTCGAATATCCAACCGTACGCGAACCCTGCCTGCTCCGCCTGCCGCGTCAGGGCCACGACGCGCTCCACTGCCATGTCCGGCTTCAGCGTGATCCCGAATTGCATCGTCCCTCTCAGACGCGGAAATAGGCATCATAACGCCGCCCGCGGTTCCACGGCCAGTACCAAAGTTCTGCTTATTCTTATCATAAGCATTTGTTATAATAGTAAGGGGACTTCGCTGGCGTCCCCGGAGATCGAGAACGTGTGGATCGGCGTCCCGAAGGAGATCAAAGACCACGAGGCCCGCGTTGCCTTGGTCCCGAGCGGCGTGATGAGCCTCCGGGAATCCGGCCACCGGGTTCTCGTCGAAGCCGGGGCCGGTGAGGGCAGCGCCGTCTCGGACGACGACTACGCCAGCGCCGGCGCCGAGATCGTTCCGGCCGCCGCCGAGATCTGGCGGCGCGCCGAACTGGTGGTCAAGGTCAAGGAACCCCAGCCCTCCGAGTACACCCACTTTCGTCCGGGCCTCACCCTGTTCACGTTCCTGCATCTGGCGCCGCTGCCCGAGCTGACCGCCAGGCTGCTGGCGGCGCGCGTCAACGCCATCGCCTACGAGACGATCCGCGAGGCCGACGGCTCGCTGCCGCTGCTGACCCCGATGAGCGAGGTCGCCGGGCGGCTCTCGGTGCAGGTCGGGGCGCAGTATCTGGAGCGGCCCAACGGCGGGCGCGGCGTGCTGCTAGGCGGCGTTCCCGGCGTGTCGCCGGCCGCGGTAGTGATCCTGGGAGGGGGCGTCGTGGGGACCAACGCCGCCAAGATCGCCGTCGGCTTGGGCGCCCGCGTCACCATCATCGACCGCAACCTGCATCGACTCCGCGAGCTCGACGACATTTTTCACGGGCGCCTGATGACGCTGGCCTCGAACCACTGGACGATCGCCGAGGCGGTCCGGCAAGCCGACCTGGTCATCGGCGCCGTGCTCATCCCCGGCGCCTCGGCCCCCAGGCTGGTCCGCCGCGACATGATCGCCGGGATGAAGCGCGGCTCGGTCGTCGTCGACGTTTCGATCGACCAGGGCGGATGCCTGGAAACATCGCGTCCGACCACGCACAGCGATCCGGTTTACACGGTCAACGGCGTGCTGCACTACTGTGTCTCGAATATACCCGCCGCCGTCCCCCACACCTCGACCTTCGCCCTGACCAACGCAACGTTTCCCTACGTGCACCTATTGGCCAACCTCGGCCTGGATCGCGCCATCGCCGCCGACCGCCCCCTCCGTGAGGGGGTGAACACCTACCGCGGCGAGCTCGTCCACCTCGGCGTCGCCGAATCGCAGGGCGTCCGCTGCCAGGAGCTGGCGCTGGCGACGCGCTAGGGCCTCCTCAATTGGTAGTGGGTCAAACATAACTGAGCCACCAGTCGCCTCTTCGTTCTTTCAGCCTTGAAAACCAAAGGCAGACTGGATACATCAGCGCGACCACGCCAACCCACACCGCGTACACCACCCAGAGGGGGTAGCCGAAGTCCGCTGGATAAAGGTCCGCGGCTCCGCCCAATGACGGCAATGGATTCAGCAGAAAACCCGCCTGGCGGTATCGAATGAAGGCAAATGGAACCGTAAGTCCATGGACGACGAAGAAATGAACAAGGAAGTAAAACAGGGGCACCCGTCCGAATACGATTAACGGGTTGCACCTCGTCAACACCAGTCGGTCCAGCCATGCCATCAGCAGGAGGGCGGGGCCAAGGTCATTAGCAGAAAATCGAGAGACGCGGGATACTTGGTGCACCTCAAGAACGAAAGCGCCGTCATGCCGGGCACTTGATCCGACCAGCGACTGGGGTCTCCATAAACATTGATCCCACGGAGGATGAGAAAGGCGAGAGTCAAGCCAAACCCGATGCGAACCATCCACCGCCGTCGCTGTGACGGGTCCCGTGTTACGACTGGCCCGAAGCAGTAGCCAACCGCCATTACCGCTATCCAGGGCACCACCGGGTAGGCGGCCAGCACGTCAGCCCCACCCACGCGAAATATGCCGGGCTGATGCAGGATGTTCCAGGCCCATGCTGCGGCGCCGAATTGGCTGGCGGGGACGGAGTCCGCGAGATTGTGCAGCGCGATCACGCCGATGCTGAGCACTGCTAATATCGAACTCGGAACACGCACAAGAAAGCCGAGCACTACCATCGACCAGCCCAGAGCCCAGAGAATCGAAAGCAGGACAATACCGTTGACGAGACTGAAGTTCATCGCGAAACGCAACACCGTAAGCTCCAATAGCACCAGCCAGAGGCCACGTCTCCAGAGAAAATGCGCCAACTGGCCAGTCGTCCGGCCGCGGCGCAACCAAAAGAACGCTCCCAGCCCCGCCGTGAACATGAAGACCGGAGCGCAAAGATGCGTGATCCACCGTGTGAAAAAGAGTGCCGGGGTGGTACGAGCGAGGTCCTCCGGCTGGAAGGACATCGCTCCGGAATGAAAAAACTCCCGGGTGTGATCGAGCGCCATGATGATCATGACCAGTCCACGCAAAGCATCGACGGAAGGCACGCGGGTTGTCGACTGCGAACCGAAGCCCGGATTCACCATGTCACTGCTATTCTAAACTTGCGGAAGCGCCAAAGCGACTCCCGCCGGTTTCCCGATCACTGGACGGGCAGTCGGCGAATCCGTTTCGAACTGACCCACCCCGTCAATTGCCTTGACACCTTTTCTTTCAATGGGTTAGAATTGCCTTAGGGGGGCTGTTCGAGCACCCTGCTAAAGGGGGGGGATTTGGGCATGGCCCGGCCATTTTCCCTGACCGGTCGTAGCGCGGAGATCCTCAGCGCCGTCGTCAAGTCCTACATCGCGACGGGTGAGGCTGTCGGCTCGCGCACCCTGGCGGACAAGCGCAAGGACCACCTGAGCCCGGCCTCGATCCGCAACGCTATGGCGGAGCTCGAAGCCGAGGGGTATCTAACCCACCCGCACACCTCCGCCGGCCGGGTGCCAACCGACAAGGGGTTGCGCTTCTACGTGGATAACCTGGGCAAGCCGCGGCTGCAGCGCTCCGAGGCCGACTTGGTGCAGGCCAACCTCCGCGAGGCCACCACTCTCGAGGACCGGCTGGGCCGCTCGTCGCGGCTGCTCGCGGAGCTGACGCGGCAGATCGGCATCGTAGTGATGGCGCCGCTGTCGCAGGCCGTGCTGCAGCACATCCAGTTCCAGCGCCTGTCCGAAGGGCGCCTCTTAGTGGTTCTAGTATCTAGCGGCGACGCCGTGCAGCACCGCATCGTTCGCCTGGAGGAGCGGATCCCGATTGGGGAGCTGGAGCGCATCGCCGGCTATCTCAACGGCAACTTCGCCGGCTGGAAGCTGGCCGACGCGCGCGCCGAGATTCTGCGCCGCATCGAGCAGGAACGCGCCGCCTACGACGCTGTTCTGCGCCGCCTGCGCCTGCTGTGGCTGGCCGGATTCCTCGGAACCGGCGCCGAGGCCGGCGCCCAGGTCTACCTGGAAGGTACGCCGAACCTGGTCGAAGCGATCCGCGACGTCGACGCCGGGCGGCTGCGGGAGCTGC